>Ga0209702_10000085_pt1 | contig 158806 bp, 146 predicted proteins | sample FRY01_FD_187210 | JGI IMG/M metagenome (GOLD analysis project Ga0209702, IMG submission 187210) | Freshwater microbial communities from Lake Fryxell liftoff mats and glacier meltwater in Antarctica - FRY-01 (SPAdes) (version 2) | ecosystem: Environmental > Aquatic > Freshwater > Ice > Glacier...
TATTGGCAGCGCTTGATGCCGCCGGTGTCGTCGAAAATACACTGGTTATTATTGCCAGTGATCACGGTTATGAGTTTGATGAACTAGGGCTTGGCTATATTGGCCATGCCAGCAACTTTAGCCGATGGCAGTTAGTATCGACGTTGATGCTGCGCTGGCCGGGTAAAGAGCCGATAGCGTATACGCACAGAAGTGCTCATCAGGATTTGCCGGTAACACTGCTGCAGGATGTGTTCGGCTGCAGCAACCCGCCTGCAGAGTATGCGAGTGGCAAGAGTTTGTTTGATGCCGGTGATTGGGATTGGCTGGTTGCCGGCAGTTACAGTTCGCATGCGATCGTGCAGCCCGATAAAGTGGTGGTCACATACCCCGGTGGTCGTACTGAGGTGTTGGGTCAGACGTATCAGCCGGGTAGTGAGCTCACGATTGATGTGGATGTAGTGCAGGATGCCATGCTGGAAATGAGACGGTTTTATCAGTGAAGGCGCCAACCCTATGCATTTAGCATTCTGCAAGCTGGCCATAAGGCTCGCGATCTTGTATTGCAGCTTGATGCTGGCGCCAGTCTCTGCGGCGGTCCACGAAGTTCAGACAGACACTCAGCAGGTGATGTTTTCAACGCAAAGCGGAATGCCGATTCGCTGGGTGAGTTGCTATCCCGATTGCGAATCCGCAGCCGCCGTGCGGATTGTATGGTTCGATCAGGCGGATGGTTTTTTGGCCTGGACGTTGCCCGCAGAGCCACAGTTGGACGCACAACTTCGTGGCAGCGAATTCGAGATGCAGCAGACCGAAACCGACGAGTTTGTGCAGCTGGTATTCCGCTCAAAGCACTCGTTCGATGGCAGTCATGTTGTGTTTGATTATCGGCTACCCAAGCAGGGCTATCGTGGTGAGTTACAGGCCCGTGGTATTGAGGGTTTGGCATTAACCTTTGCTTCGGGTGCCTCACTGATCCCGGAGCAATTGCCCGGCTTCGGCAGTATCTATAGCAAGGTACAGCCCTTCAGCATGGACCAGGCCCGGTTCAGCTATCTGGAACCACCGGAATCCGGTTTTGGCGCGTTCGATATGCACGTTGCTTCGTCGATAGGTATCCGCAGTCGCTATTGGTTATGGCTTGCTTCACCCCATAGCCAGTCGGTGGGTGAGTATGCGTGGGCTGATGTAAATCGACCGATTGTAGTCGTGCGGGCATCCACCGGTGCGACCGAGGTAATTCTTGATACCTACACCGGCCCCAATGAGAAAAATGCGCTTAATGCCGCCGATCCGAGGCTTACCGGCGTGTTGTTTTCTGCGATCTGGGATTGGTTGCGTTACTTAAGTTTCGGTTTGTTGTTTCTGCTTGAATGGCTGCATGGCTTCGTGGGTAACTATGGTCTTGCCATTATCCTCTTGTCTCTAACTGTAAAAATTCTGATGTTTCCGCTCACCTATGTCGCGGATAAGTGGCAGGCACAAGTGAATGCTACAGCCAGCCTCTTGAAGCCTAAGCTCGATGAGATTAAGCGCAACTTTAAGGGCGAGGAGGCGCACAAAAAAATTCTGGCCGTCTACAAAGATCACAACGTCTCGCAGCTCTATACGCTCCGAAGCTTGTTTGGCTTTCTAATCCAGATTCCTGTGTTCATCGCCGCCTTCGATATGCTGGCAGAGAGCTTTGTCCTCGATCAGGCCTCGTTTCTGTGGATTAGTGATTTAGCCAAGCCCGATAGCTTTGCCACATTGCCGTTTGTATTGCCTTTTTTTGGCGGCCAGCTCAACCTGTTGCCGTTTGCGATGATGGCACTCACTATTTTATCGGCACTCGTGCAGGAAGAAGTCGATCTCACGCCCGACCTGATGCGCCAGCAGCGTATTAAGCTGCTGCTAATGGCATTTGGTTTCTTCCTGTTGTTCTATACGTTTCCTGCAGGGATGGTGTTGTATTGGACGGCGAATAATCTATTTCACCTGTTAAAGATTTTGCCGGCGCGGCTTTTGCGTCGCTAACGCTCTACTGCGCTCCTTTTCTTCTAAAAGAAACAAGCATTTAGCTTGTAATACCTGCAAAGTTTGTCAGAATGTAGGTTGTATGAGTATTTACGTTAATATCGACGCAGCAGACTCGCCGGAGCGTTTTCTTGCTTGATCAGATTTCCACGCTTACCGGCCTGCAGCGGGCCTTAAACGGCTCCCGCAACGGCGGGGGTATAGATGTCGTTTACACCAAGATTGCCGTCGATTTTCAGAACATCACTTTTGATAACTCTAACGAGACTATAGCCCAGGGCGTTCAGGGTCTTATGGAAGGCACCGGCGCGGGCGCCGTTATGCTTGTGTTGCTTGCAGAAGACAGTGACATGTTTGAATCCGTGCATCTGGCGCGTTCTGAGTTTAGTGCGGCTAATCCATCGCAGTTCGAGGGTGAGCGTCTTAGCCAGTGGCCTTGGCTAAAGAATAACCTGCGGCATCTCGCGTTACTCGAGGTTGCCGACACGCTTAATCCGCCAAAGGGTGCGGAAGTGGATTGCGCGCGTCTTGCCCAGCTCAATATAGCCTCTTTGCTGGTCATCGGTTTTCATGTCCGGGGGCGGCCCGCAGGCTTTATTGGCTTTTGTTTTGGCCAGCCGGTTGACGGCATGGATGTCGATCACAAACTATTGCTGAAATTGGTCGGTTCCAGTTTTGCATCTGGCTTGGAACGGATCCGGATTAGCCGCGAAATTGATGATGCGGCAGAACGTCGTGAGCTGGTTACCCTAACAGCCAATGACGGCCTCTGGGATTACGATGCCCGTGCTGATCGCATTGAGTTTTCTCCACAGTGGAAGCACATCATGGGTTACGACGATGATGCGCTTGCAGCAACGCCGCCGGATTGGCGCCGCTTAATTCATGAAGATGATCTGGCGCGCGTGCAAATGTTTTTGCGTGCGCATCTTGCCGGTGAAACCCCGTTGTTTGAAAGCACGCATCGCATGCAGCGTTATGACGGCGATTGGCGTTGGATGAAATGCCGCGCCAAGGCTTTGTTTGATGATCACGGCCGTTTGCGGCGCATTGTGGGTGTTGAGACCGATATTACTGAACAGAAAGTCTATGAAGAGGCATTGTTCCGCGAGAAAGAGAGCGCTCAGATCACTCTGCAGTCGATTGGTGACGGCGTTATTACGACCGATGCAGAAGGGCGTATCGAATACCTAAATCCGGTGGCGCAGGAACTTACCGGCTGGAAGATCGATGACGCCATTGGCCGTAGTCTGGACGAAGTGTTTCGCGGTTTTCATGAAGAAACCTGTGAGCCACTGGAAAACCCTTTGGCTCAGTCGATGGATCGTAACCGGCTGATTAAATCCGTGCGTCCAAGCCTGCTCATTCGTCGCGATGGCAATGAGATCTACGTTGAAAGCACCGCTTCGCCGATTCGTGATGACCGTGCCAATGTCACCGGTGGCGTGCTGGTGTTCCATGATGTTAGTGAAGCCCGTGAACTTAACAGGCGCTTAAGCTATCACGCCAGCCATGACTTACTAACGGGTCTGGTGAATCGTCGTGAGTTTGAGCTGCGTATGGACCGGGCCTTAAAGAGTGCCCGTGCCGGCGAAACCTCCTATGCCTTGTGCTATCTCGACCTTGATCGCTTTAAAATTGTGAATGATACCTGTGGTCATGGCGCCGGAGATTCGCTGCTAGGCCAGATTGGCGCGTTACTGAAATCAAAGATTCGTTGGCGTGACAGCCTGGCGCGCTTGGGTGGTGATGAATTTGGCGTGCTGTTAGAAAGCTGCAGCATGGATGAAGCGGTACACGCCGCCGAAGACCTGGTGAAGGCTATTCAGGACTTTAAGTTTACTTGGGAAGATCGCAGTTTTAGCCTCACTGTAAGTATCGGTGTGGTGCCGATTACTGCCGACAATGAAGATTCCGCCGCGTTATTGACGATTGCTGACAGTGCTTGTGCTGCAGCCAAAGAAGCGGGTCGCAATCGCATCTACACGTATCAGGAAAATGACATCGATATGATGCGTCGCCGCCGCGAGATCCAGTGGGCAGCACGCATTAATAATGCCCTTGAAGAAGGGCGTTTCGAGTTGTTCCGTCAGACTATCTTGCCGCTCAATGCGAACGAGAAGGGTGATCACTACGAGTTATTGCTCCGCATGCGCGATGAAAAGGGGGCTTTGGTTTCGCCGGAGTTGTTTATTACGGCGGCTGAGCGGTACGGCATCATGCCCAATATCGATCGCTGGGTTGTTGAGAATGCCTTTTCCTGGCTTGTGTCAGAGGCTGATGAGCGTCATCGGCTGGCCATGTGCTCCATTAACCTGTCCGGCCAGAGTTTTACCGACGACAAATTTTTACCGTTTGTTGTCGATCAGTTCCGTCGCAGCGGTATTGATGCATCGAAGATTTGTTTCGAGATTACAGAGACCGCGGCTATTGCCAGTTACGCGCAGGCGAGCCGCTTTATTAACGCGCTCAAAGAGTTGGGCTGCATGTTTGCGCTCGATGATTTTGGTACCGGACTGTCATCGTTCGGTTATCTCAAACACTTCCCGGTCGACTACCTCAAGATTGATGGCAGCTTCGTTAAAGAAATGCTGCATGATCCAATTGATCGCGAAATGGTGCGCTCCATTAATGAGATCGGCCATCTTACCGGCAAACAGACCATCGCGGAATTTGCTGAGAACAACGAGATTATTACCATGCTGAAGGGCATGGGCGTGGATTTCGCGCAGGGCTACGGGGTCTCGGAGCCCAAGCGCATACTGCGTGCCCAGAACGTTGATTACGCCGACTCCGACTAGCTAGACTAGAACCCTGCTAGCCGTCCTCGCTAAACAGCTTAAAGCGCATCGATAGATCGGTGGCTTTAATGTCTTTGGTCAGCCGTCCCACCGAGATAAAATCAACACCAGAATCCGCAATCCCGGCAACACTGGTCAGATTGACGTTGCCTGAGGCTTCGAGTGATACGTTAGGCGCTATGTCATTGCGCAGTTCCACGGCTTGTTTGAGGTGGGCATTGCTGAAATTATCGAGCAACAGCCGGTCTGCAGCTACGCGCATGGCCGCTTCAGCCTCTTCGAGGTTTTCCACCTCCACTTCGCACATGAGGCCCGGGCTGAGCTCGCGTGCCATAGCGACGGCGGCTTCGATGCTGCCCGCCGCAACAATATGGTTTTCCTTGATCAGTATGGCGTCGTAAAGGCCGATACGATGGTTGCTCGCACCACCAACCCGCACCGCGTACTTCTGTGCCAGTCGCAAGCCCGGAATGGTTTTTCGGGTATCCAGAATCTTTGCGGTCTTGTGTTTGACGGCGGTCGCATACTCACCCGCATGCGTTGCAACACCGCACAGCAGTTGCAGGAAGTTTAGTGCGCTGCGTTCGCCGCTTAATATCGCGCGTGCCGGGCCGCGGACGATGCACAGTTTGGCATCAGTTTCAACGCGCTCGCCTTCTTGAACCAGCCATTCCACGGTAATGCTGCTATCGAGTTGCCGGAATACTTCATTAAACCAGAGTTGACCGCAGACTATGGCGTCTTCCCGGGTGATTACCGTGGCTTTAGCCTGCTGGGCTTCGGGCACTAACGCCGCCGTCAGGTCGCCGCTGCCGATGTCTTCGGCCAGTGCCCGCTTAACATCAGCGGCAATGTCAGGTTGATAGCCGAGATCTTCAGTTGTAAACAGTAGTGTGCTCATGCTCACGAGTATAGCGAAGCTGTGTGCAGAATTAGCACAATAATGGAGCAAAAAAAAGCCCGGCTAAGCCGGGCTTTCTCACGAAGCATTTTCTGCGTTTAAAAGATAAAACCGTGATTGCCTGAACCGATCATGCTCATCAGCATAGGTATTGATAGCAGCGTATTCGTGCGGGAGGCCAGAAAAGCGGTCCGTTTGCCCTTTGCGATCGCTTCTGGAGTTGCTTCAACCATGCCCAGTACTTTCTTTTGGTTTGGCCAGATCAATATCCAGACATTGAACAGCATGATCGTGCCGCACCATGCGCCGATGCCGATCATCAATCCGTATGAACCGCTTAGGGTGAAAGCGTTGATCAATTCACCATTGACCATCAGGAAGGTTGCACCGGTTACCCAGGTTGCCAGTGCCGCCCAACGGAACCACAGAAGGGCGTTGGGTGCGATGTACTTAGCAATACCTGCGCCGCCCGGACCGCCGGTATCTGCAGCAGCAGCGGCCAATCCAGGAACCTGAATAAAGTTGAAGTAGTACAATAATCCTACCCAGGTAACGCCAGCGCCAACATGTGCCCAGATAACTATGGCATTTAAATTGAAGCCGTTGCCCAAATTGGTAAAAAAGGCGATAGCAAGAGCCATGACCAGGCCGGTAATAAGTGTGCCGGCAATACTATTTAGTGGATTCATTCTGTATCCCTCATCTATTTTTAAGATGTGTTTGTGAATTTGTTGCGAAAAGCCGCGATGATCAGCCGATAACCTCTATAGCAGGCGGAAGAATAGGGTAGAGGGCAACATAATTCAATGCAGCGAAACTAATTTCCTACCTCCAGCGAATAGGTTAGTGTATTCCATCTCCCGTAAGGTTCGTCCATGTCTTCAGGTTCACAGCATACTCGACCTATGTCGCCGTGCATCAATATCTGCACCCTAGCAGAGAACGGCACGTGTATGGGCTGTCGCCGCACGCTGACTGAGATCAAGTCGTGGGCTCAGTTGTCGCCTGAAGAGCAGTGGGCAATGGTGGCCGACCTGAGAACACGCGAGCCATATCCTTCGTGCTAGTAAGAAGCGGCTACGGGTCTGCGCAGCTAGTGAGCTTTAGTGTTCACTCTGAGACTATTTCCTTTAGAATGAGTCCCACGCTAACTCGCTGGCTGGTTTTTGCTTTACTATACCAACCTTAATCACCACTTTAAGTAGGAAGACATAGTGTCTATTATCGAAAAAATCGAAACGCAACTGAAAGAATTTCCTGTGCTGCTCTATATGAAGGGCAATCCGGATTTCCCGGAATGCGGGTTTTCATCGCAGGTGGTTAATGCGCTGAAGCAATCTGCTCAACGCTTTGCTTATGTGAATATTCTCGAAGAGCCCGAATTGCGGGCAGGCCTCAAGGAATATTCCAATTGGCCCACATTCCCGCAGCTGTATATCAACGGCGAACTTATCGGCGGTTCAGATATTGTTGTGCAGATGTTTGAGTCGGGCGAACTGCAGAAAGAACTGGAACAAGCAGGGCAGCTGCGCACACCTGACTAGCGCTTAATACAAACTATAAAAAAACCGGCTAAAGCCGGTTTTTTTATAGTTCCTTTCGCTAAATCTTGTTGTGCTACTTAACGCTGGCTTCGTAAATTGGCCTGAAGTTATTTACGATACCGCAGAACAGTTCGGCCGTTTTTTCGGCATCATACAGAGCCGAGTGAGCTTCCTCAGCGTTAAAGTCAATGCCTGCCGCTGCTGTTGCTCTGGCCAATACAGTTTGGCCGTAGGCTATACCCCCTAAAGTTGCCGTATCGAAGACGCTAAACGGATGAAAGGGGTTGCGCTTAATGCCGGTGCGCGTGATAGCCGCATTTAAAAAGCCTAAGTCAAAATGAGCATTGTGAGCCACCATAATGGCACGTTTGCAATCGACAACTTTTAGTTGAGTGCGAATATCCCTAAAGATTCGTTGTAAAGCGTCACCTTCCGAAATCGCAGGGCGCAACGGATGGTTCGGATCAATGCCGTTTACTGCCAGCGATGCCGGTTCCAGATTCGCTCCTGGAAAGGGCTGCACATGACAACGCTGGCGGTCGATCATTTGCAGATTGCCTGCATCGTCAAAATCAAGCAGGACGGCAGCGATTTCGAGCAGAGCATCGGTTGCCGAGTTAAAGCCACCTGTTTCAAGGTCAACAACAACCGGCATGAAACCGCGAAAGCGATTTTTCATTTGTGAGGACATTAATTTTTTAGCCCTGCAAGAATCTTTTGGTCGAGCAGTAGGTCCAGATTAAAGCGCACCCCGAAACCGGTTGGTCCACCCGGTACTTGCGCCAACCCCCCAGTGCGACTTGCTGAACTGAGGTCGATATGAATCCAGGCGGATTCCTTCGGTACAAACCGCTGCAGAAATCGCGCGGCCTGAATGTGGTCGCCGCCGCCCGCTGGCGCGCATTGCAGCACGTCGGCATTGCGCGATTTCAATTCTTCATCAAAATCTTTGTCCATCGGGAAGGTCCAGACACGCTCACCGCTGCTGCGGCCTGCGGCATGAATGGTCTGGTGAAGTTCTTCGCGATTGCTGAAAGCGCCGCTATAGCGTTCAGTGAGTGCGGAGACGCAGGTGCCCGTGAGCGTGGCGAAATCCATAATGAGTTTGGGTTTTTTCTTGCCGGCGAGGGCCAGCGTATCGGCCAGTGCCATGCGGCCTTCTGCATCGGTATGAATGACTTCGATGGTTGTGCCATTACTAGCGGTCACAATATCCCGCGATTTATAGGCGGTTGCACTGATGCGATTCTCAGAAATAGCGAGCCAGCAATCGACGGCAAATGGCACTTTGAGTTGGCTTAGTGCCAGCAGCGTGCCTAGTGCAACGGCACTGCCTGCCATGTCTTCATGCATGTCGAGCATGCCTTTAAAAGGCTTGAGGTTAGTGCCGCCTGTGTCGAAGATAATGCCTTTGCCGACCAGTGCCAGATCAGGACTGCCAGCCTGTTTTTTAGGGCGATACTTAATATGCATGATGCCGGCATCGGCACGGGCGTTGCCCTGACTGACAGCTAGAAATGCACCGGCACCCAGTTTCCTGAGCGCCACTTCATCATAGAATTTAGTTTTCCAATTGTTCTCTTTGGCTAGTTCGTTGATGGCCTTACGGTAGTTGCTTGCATCGAGAACATTTGGGGGGAGGGCTGTTAGCCAGCGTACAAGATTCAGACTATTGCCTTCCACCACGCAGCGCTCGATAAGTTTGCTATCGCGTTTGCCAAAGACGGTGATCTTGCGTAAGTGAGTTTTATCGTCGGCCTTACTGCGAAAACGGGGCATCGCAAAGTCTGCGGCAAGTATTGCCAGTAGCAGTGATTTTTGCAGTTCAGCGGCTTGCTCATCGGTAAACCCAAACACGGCGATAGCTATTGTGCCGGGTTGTTCCTGCAAGGCATCGGTGACGATATCGCGGGCATTTGTCAGGCGCTCAAAGCTGTGAGGCCAATCTTCAGATGTGTTGAGTTGGCTGACAACGATGCTGGTGTTCGATTTGTTATTCAGGTGGGTGCGGATTTTTTTGCCTGCACCGTGTTTCTTTGCGCGTTCCAGCAGTTTTTGTAATGTTGGCGCAGCAGGCAGTTTGTTCCAGTCGGCCGGCTTGAGGCCTTCAGGGACCAACAGAATCAGTGCGTCATAAGCGTCAAGCGTGGTGGCCGATAGTTGCGCAAACGTTTGAGTTACACGGGGTTTTTCTGATGCAGGTAGTAATGTTGACATGGCGTGATGGCGTGACCGAAAACAGTAAAGCAGGATGATACCCGACTCTGCACGCTGGCAAGCTTGTCATTGCATTATTTGCTCACTGGTTGAGCGGCGATTAAGTCTGATATTCCCTCTAATTTGGCTATAATTCTGCCCACAACAACACCTAGGGTGAGTGCCTCGCCTTAATAATTAACTGTATAGGCTGTCTGTGACTGATTTTAACCGCTACGACGATATCGACCCTCTGGAAACTCAGGAATGGCTCGAATCAATCGACTCTGTTTTGCAAGCTCATGGAACCGAACGGGCGCATTTTTTGCTGGAGCACATGATCGACCATGCTCGCCGTTCGGGTGCGTATTTGCCCTATAGCCCGAACACGGCCTATCTGAACACTATTCCGGTAGCCCAACAGCCCGACTATCCCGGTGACCGCGCAATTGAGCGACGTCTCGAAGCGTATATTCGCTGGAATGCTATGGCGATGGTAGTTCATGCCAATCGTGTCAGTTCCGAGTACGGCGGTCATATCGCCAGCTACGCATCATCGGCCACGTTGTATGAAGTAGGTTTCCATCATTTCTGGCGTGCCGGCAATGAAAAAGATCGTGGCGATCTGGTCTTCATTCAGGGGCATTCTTCACCCGGTATTTATGCCCGAGCCTATCTTGAAGGCAGACTCACTGAAGATGACCTGAATCACTTTCGTCAGGAAGTGGGAGGCAAGGGGTTGTCGTCGTATCCGCATCCGTGGCTAATGCCGGATTTCTGGCAGTTCCCGACAGTTTCAATGGGCCTTGGCCCGATGATGGCGATCTATCAGGCGCGCTTTATGCGCTACCTCGATAGTCGAGGCATTTCTGCGGCGAAAGACCGGAAGGTATGGGCGTTCCTCGGTGATGGTGAAATGGATGAGCCTGAATCGATGGGTGCACTGACGATGCCGGTGCGCGAGAAGCTCGATAATCTGGTCTTCGTTATCAACTGTAACTTGCAGCGCCTAGATGGTCCTGTGCGCGGCAATGGCAAGATTATTCAGGAGCTCGAAGCCGCCTTCCTCGGCGCGGGCTGGAACGTGGTAAAAGTGCTATGGGGTTCACGTTGGGATACTTTGCTCGATCGTGATCATCAGGGCCTGTTGCGCCGGGTTATGGAAGAGTGTGTCGATGGCGAGTACCAAAACTTCAAATCCATGGGCGGCGATTATGTCCGTGAGAATTTCTTTGGCAAATACCCCGAGCTGAAAGAGATGGTTTCAAATATGTCGGATGATGAGATCTGGCACTTAAACCGCGGTGGTCTGGATTCGATGAAGGTGTTTGCAGCCTACGATCGTGCCTCTCGCACTAATGGCCGGCCGACGGTGATTCTGGCGAAGACGATTAAGGGCTTCGGTATGGGCTCGTCGGGTGAAGGTAAAATGACGGCCCACCAGACTAAGAAGCTCGATCTTGATGATCTGCGAGGCTTCCGCGATCGCTTCAATATTCCGGTGGCCGACGAAGACCTCGACAAACTGCCGTACTGCAAGCCCGAAGAGGGTAGTGAAGAGCACCAGTATTTGCATGAGCGGCGCGAAGCGTTGGGCGGCTATCTACCATCACGTATATCAAAGTCCGATGTCTTGCCGGTGCCGCCACTGAAAGACTTTCAACAGCAGCTAGACGGTTCGGGCGAGCGAGAAATCTCGACCACGATGGCACTCGTCCGCATGCTGACTAAACTGGTTAAAGATAAGAACGTTGGGAAATATGTCGTGCCTATTGTTCCGGATGAGGCGCGCACCTTTGGCATGGAAGGCATGTTCCGGCAAATTGCTATCTATTCGTCGGCGGGTCAGTTGTACACCCCGCAGGATTCCGAGCAGCTCATGTATTACCGCGAGGACAAGAAAGGCCAGATCCTCAATGAAGGTATTAATGAGGCTGGTGCCATGTGTTCATGGATAGCCGCCGGTACTTCCTATGCGAATCATGGCGTGGCTATGATTCCATTTTATATTTACTACTCAATGTTTGGTTTCCAGCGGGTCGGTGATTTTATCTGGGCGGGCGGCGATATGCAGGCGCGCGGATTTCTGATTGGCGGCACTGCCGGGCGTACTACCCTGGCCGGTGAGGGGTTGCAGCATCAGGATGGCCACAGTCATCTGCTGTCTTCCACCGTGCCGAATTGCGTATCTTATGATCCGACCTATGCTTACGAACTCGCCATTATCGTGCATGACGGTATGCGTCGTATGTATGCTGAACAGGAAAACGTTTTCTATTACATCACCACGATGAACGAGAACTATGTTCATCCGGCCCTGCCTAAGGGTGCTGAAGAAGGCATTCTGAAGGGGATGTACCGGTTGCCTCCCAGCCGTAAGGGCGAGATCAAAATGCAGCTCTTTGGCTCAGGCACTATTCTGCGCGAAGTTGAGGCAGCGGCTGGCGTACTTGAGGCCGACTATGGTGTATCGGCGGATGTGTGGAGTGTGACCAGCTTTAGTGAGCTGCGCCGGGATGGCATTGATTGCGAACGCTGGAATACCCGTCATCCGGAGTCTACACAGCGCAAGAGCTATGTGGCGCAGTGTTTAAGCGATGCTGAAGGTCCGTTTGTTGCAGCCACAGATTACATGCGACTTGTTCCGGATCAGATCCGTGAGTGGATTCCCGGGCGCTATAGCGTATTGGGTACTGATGGCTTTGGTCGCAGCGATGGTCGTGCGGCATTGCGCCAGCACTTTGAAGTGAATCGCGACAACATTGTGCTGGCAGCGCTCAAAGCTTTGGCCGACGAAAAGAAAATTGCTATGTCTGTGGTGTCTGAGGCTCTCGCAAAAATGAATATTGATTCTGAAAAACCTAATCCGGTGACTTGCTGATGAGTAACATGTTGGAAGTAACGGTTCCTGATATTGGTGACTTCAGCGACGTCGAAATTGTTGAAGTGCTGGTTGCTGTTGGCGATACCGTTGCAGTAGAAGATTCGTTAATTACGGTGGAAACAGATAAAGCAGCGATGGATGTACCATCGCCTGCTGCTGGCGTTATTAAGGAAATGAAAGTGGTCTTGGGCGGCAAGATATCCCAAGGTGACCTGGTGCTGGTGCTGGAGGTCGATGAGGCTCCAGCAGCCGCCGCAGAACCTGCGCCTGAAGCCAAACCCGAAACCGTCACCCCTGCCAAATCCTTACCGGCCGTAACGCCTGCAGCGCAACAAGTTGTGCAGAGACCACAGCCTATCGCGGCTGCTTCCGGTGCGCTGCCCGCTATTAACGAAGCCGGTTTTGCAAGCGCTCATGCGAGCCCCTCGGTACGCCGGTTTGCGCGTGAGTTAGGCGTCAACCTGCCGCAGGTTAACGGTAGTGGTGCCAAATCCCGCATTCTTAAAGAAGATGTTAAGGCTTTTGTTAAGGCCGTAATGCAGGGTCAGCTGAGTTTGTCGGCCGGCTCCGCGTTACCAGAGTTGCCAAAGGTTGATCATGCCAAGTTTGGCGAGATCGAAGTCAAACCGCTGGGGCGCATTCAGAAGATTTCCGGCTCGCGATTACACGCAAGTTGGGTAAATATTCCGCACGTTACGCAGAATGACGAAGCTGATACCACAGAGCTTGAGGCAAGGCGCAAGGCGATGAAAGCCGATGCTGAAGCTCAGGGAGTGAAGCTCACGCCGCTGGCTTTCATTGTTAAAGCCTGTGTGCTGGCGTTGCAGGAATTCCCAGTGTTTAACACTTCGATGAGCGAAGACAAGAAGGCCCTAGTCTATAAGAAATATATCAATATTGGTTTTGCTGCAGACACACCGAATGGTCTGATGGTGCCGGTTATTCATAATGCCGATCAGAAGTCATTATTTGAGATTGCTACAGACCTTATTGAGCTCAGTGCGCTGGCTCGTGAAGGCAAGCTGGGTATTGATAAGATGCAGGGCGGCACGTTTACAGTTTCGAGTTTGGGGGGTATTGGCGGGACACATTTTACGCCAATTATTAATCCGCCTGAGGTGGCTATTCTGGGGGTCGGTCGGTCTAAACTGGCGCCCGTGTGGGATGGCAAGGCATTTGCGCCGCGCCTAATGCTGCCGTTGTCGCTATCTTATGATCATCGCGTCATTGATGGTGCAACGGGGGTTCGGTTTACGAGCTTCCTGGCGCAGACTCTCGCTGACGTCGACAAGTTGGTATAGGCAATCGCTATGGCTGAAGAATTTAAAGTTATTGTTCCTGATATCGGTGATTTTGCTGATGTCGACATTATTGAAGTGCATGTTGCTGCCGGTGACAACGTTGCTGTGGAAGATTCGCTCATTACGCTAGAAACCGATAAAGCGGCGATGGATGTGCCCTCACCGGTTGCCGGTGTGGTTAAAGAAGTGCATGTTGCCGTCGGTGGTAAGACAGCAGAAGGTCAGTTGATTGTCACGCTGGAAGTGACAGCTGCTGCGGCTGATGAACCAGCACAAGGTGCGGATAAGCCCGCTGCCAACTCTGCTGAGTCTGCTGATAAGCCGGCAGCCGCTGCCCCGGTTATTGCTAGTTCTTACGCTGGCAAGGTCGATGTGACAACCCGTTTGCTAGTGCTGGGTGCCGGTCCTGGCGGTTATACCGCGGCCTTTCGTGCGGCCGATCTGGGTCTTGAAGTGACCTTGATTGAGCGTTGGCCTATGCTCGGGGGTGTCTGTTTGAATGTAGGTTGTATCCCTTCGAAAGCCCTGTTGCATGCTGCTGCTGTCATTGAAGAAGTGGAAGGAATGGCTTCTCATGGCATCAACTTCGGCAAACTCGAGATCAATTTGGATCAGCTGCGCGACTGGAAGAATAGTGTTGTAGAGCGGCTCGTTGGCGGTCTGGCTGTCCTCGCCAAGCAACGCAAAGTAAGTGTTGTAAATGGTGTTGGTGAATTTGTTTCACCCCATCATATAAGAGTTTCCGGTGCCGATGGCGAGAAGGTTATTGCCTTCGAACAATGTATTATCGCCGCCGGTTCAGAGCCCGCCAAGCTCGAGAGTTGGCCGGAAGATCCCCGGATTATTGATTCTACCGGTGCGCTTGAACTTGAGAGCTTGCCTGAGAATATGCTGGTGATTGGGGGCGGTATTATCGGTCTTGAAATGGCCACTGTGTATTCCGCCCTGGGTGTAAATATCTCAGTAGTAGAGCTTACCAATCAGTTGTTCCCCGGCTGCGATGCTGATTTGGTCCGGCCTTTGGAAAAACGCATAAAGTTACGCTATACCGCCATCATGAAAGAAACCAAGGTGACCGGTATGGAAGCGACCGAGGCCGGCATAGTCGTCAGTTTTGAGGGCAAAAACGCACCCGATGGGCGGCAGACCTACGACAAAGTACTTACTGCTATCGGGCGTGCTGCTAACGGCAATAAGATCGCTGCGGATAAGGCCGGTGTGCATGTTTCCGAGCGGGGCATTATTACAGTTGATAAGCAGATGCGGACGAATGTGCCGCATATCTTTGCCGTCGGCGATATCGTGGGTGATCCGATGCTGGCGCACAAAGCGACGCATGAGGCAAAGGTAGCTGCAGAAATTTGTGCCGGCGAGAAGCGGGCCTTTGATGCCCGGGTTATTCCTTCTGTGGCCTACACTGACCCTGAAGTGGCATGGGTCGGTGTTACGGAGATGCAAGCTAAAGCTGACGGTATTAAGTATGAGAAGGCGGTGTTCCCGTGGGCCGCATCCGGCCGTTCGCTGGCATTAGGTCGGGATGAAGGTTTCACGAAGCTGTTGTTTGATCCTTCTAACGATCGTGTTATCGGTGCGGGTATTGTGGGCACTAACGCCGGTGAGCTGATCGCCGAGGTTTGTCTGGCTATTGAGATGGGTTGTGATGCGACGGATATCGGTGCCACCATTCATGCGCATCCGACCTTGTCGGAATCTGTGGCGATGGCCGCTGAAGCTTTTGAAGGTACGCTTACCGATTTGTACATGCCGAAGAAAAAGAAGTAACCGCGAACCCATCTGCATACTCCGACGTTGTAGTTGGATTCGGCGGATGGTTTCTAATCAAACACCTTTTTCTTGTATTCGCACAAGTCTTCTATGATGCAGTCGTTGCACAGGGGCTTGCGGGCTTTGCAGACGTAGCGCCCGTGCAGAATCAGCCAGTGATGAGCGCCCAGCATGAAGGCCTTCGGCGTGGTCCTTAGCAAGCGTTTTTCAACGTCTAATACCGTTTTCCCTTTGGCAATGCCCGTGCGATTCGAAATGCGAAAGATATGGGTATCGACCGCAATGGTGGGCTGCCCGAAGGCGGTGTTCAGAATGACGTTGGCCGTTTTTCGGCCTACGCCAGGCAGTGCTTCAAGGTCTGCACGGTCTCTCGGCACTTCGCTCGCGTACTCATCGACCAGAATCTTGCAGGTCTTGATAACGTTCTTCGCCTTGGTATTAAACAAACCGATGGTTTTGATGTATTCCTTAAGACCCTCTTCGCCGAGGTCGCAGATGGCTTGCGGGGTATTCGCTACTTTGTAGAGCCCGCGGGTGGCTTTGTTAACACCTACATCGGTAGCCTGCGCAGACAGTATCACGGAGATAAGCAGCTCAAAGGGGCTGCTGTAGCGCAGTTCGGTTTGCGGGTCGGGGTTCTGCTGAGCGAGTCTGGCGAACAGTTTTTCGCGAATACCTTTATTCATGAGCAGTAGTCATTTTTTTTGCGTGAGTCACCTCGGCTCGGGCATCAAGGGCATTCTTCAGAGCAACCAACAATGCGAGACCGATGAACGCCCCTGGCGGCAATGCGGCAAGCAACAGACCTGCAGATTCTGAAAAAATCTGAACGTTCAGATCGGCTGCGCCCGGTCCGAACAGGGTTTCGGCACCGTGCAAAAAACTGCCACGACTGAAGAACTCACGCAGTGCGCCCAGCGCCGTCAGCAGTAACAAAAAACCAAGGCCCATTGCGAAGCCGTCCAGCAGCGCTAAGCCTGGCCGATTGCGTGAGGCAAAGGCTTCTGCCCGGGCCAGAATGGCGCAGTTGGTAACGATCAGTGGTATGAAAATGCCCAGGCTGAGGTAGAGATCGAAGAAATAGGCCTTAAAGAGCAATTCCACGGAGGTGACCAGGGAGGCAATAATCAGCACGAATACAGGTAACCTGATCTCGTTAGGAATCATGTTCCTGCCTATCGAGACAAGCAGGTTACTGGCCATCAGCACCGCTAGTGTCGCGAGCCCGAGCCCGAGCCCATTGATAACCGAGTTGCTGACCGCGAGTAGCGGACAGAGCCCGAGAAACTGCACCAGACCGGGGTTATTAGTCCAGAGACCGGCAACCAATGCGTCTGCTGATGCATTGGTTGCCGTTGCTTCATCTGTGCTGGTTTTTGCTGTCATATCGTTTGCTAATAATCCCTGAGGCATATCAGGATACTCAAACCTATTTTAAAAGTCGCAGCTGAGAGTGCTATCTGTCGCCCGGTAAGCCTGATATCGCCTGTTATGGCTGGTATTTTGCCCCCTGACTGACTAAGATTGCGACTGAATTCTTGGCCTCCGGTAGGTTTTTGCCTGTTAGTGACCATATCCCATAATGCCTCTTTGTGATCAGCCAGTCTGGTCATTATCCATAAGTGAGACTGTGATGTTGTTTAGCTGTATCCGACTAATTCTGCCGCTGGTTTCGGCGCTCGTTTTGTTTCCTTCGCTGGCGGTGTCTGCCGATGCAGAGCGCGGTAGCGTGTTATTTAACACCTGCATCGGTTGTCACGGCAGTGAAAGCTATAACAATGTATACCCCACCTACAAAGTCCCTCGGATCGGCGGGCAGTGGTCGGAGTACATTGTAGCGGCGTTGCAGGGTTATAAAGACGGTTCGCGCAAGCACCCTACCATGCAGGCTCAGGCGGCTTCATTTAGTACTGAAGATATGCAGGATATCGCGGCGTATGTGGCCGCTACATCAGAATTGGCAACAGGCGAAATTGTGGGCACCGCCCCCGAAGCGGCAGCAACTTGCGTTGCTTGTCATGGTGCCGGCGGTAAAAGCCTTGCTTTCACCTTCCCGCATTTGGCCGGTCAGCATCAGGACTACATGGTTAGGGCATTAAAAGAGTATAAGTCCGGCGCCCGTACAAACGTGGTAATGGCACCGAATGCAATGAACCTGAGCGAAGCTGATATGAAGGCCATTTCTGCATTTTATTCACAACAGAAGGGTCTTGAGACTTACGTTAAGTAATGTGATGTCACAGAATCTCTGTTTAGATCCTGTGGTTAGCAGGTTTAGAAAAGGCTGGATGTTATCCGGCCTTTTTTTATGCTCGAGAATGGGCTTTATTTTGGCTTGAGCTGTTATCGCCGGGAGGCCACTGTTTATCCCGCTCACCGGACAGATGCGGCAAAAGACCCTTGCGCGGCTATGCTATTACAGTATTCTGATGTCCATTAATGGCTTGCATTGGCAGCATGCTCTGAGGTGTTGCCAAAATAGGGGGGTGCGATGATCGACGAAAGACGCCGATTTCTCCAATGGCTGGCAGCATCACCTATGTTGCTCTCAGCAAGCGCCTTAGCGCGACCTGAATACGCCAAACCTGAGACGCTCAAGCAAGCACTCAACATTGCACATCTGCAGCAGTTGGCAGCAGCCAATCTTAATCTGGATGACTACCATTTCATTGTAGGCGGCTCCGATGATATGGCAACAACAGCTGAGAATATCGCGGCCTTCAGCCGGGTAAAAATCCGGCCGCGCCGGCTTGTGGATGTGAGTCAGGTAGACACCAGCGTTGAACTTTTTGGCCAACGCTACGCATCGCCCATTATCCTCGCGCCGGTAGGTAATCAAATGCGTATCAGTCCCGAAGGCGAACTCGCCACCGCGCGAGCTGCTGCGGGCATGCAGCACCTAATGATCAGTTCGATGATGACCAATTATAGTATCGCCGAAATTGCAGATGCCGGCCGGCCTGGCTGGCTGCAGCTTTATCCTTCACCGAATCGCGAGTTCATGGCATATCTCCTGTCTGTTGCACAAGAGGCCGGTTGCGAAACGGTGGTGCTGACCATTGACGGCCCCACCCGCGGCAACCACGAAGCCGAGCGTTGGTTCCGGATGAATCGCGACAAAACCGCAACTTCGGCTGGCATCAGGCTGGGTAACTTTGAAGGTTACAAGGGCCGCAAAGGTATCGGTGATCCGTCAATGACCTGGGATGACCTGACATGGTTCAGAGCGAACACCCGCATGAATTTGGTGCTCAAAGGTATAGTGACTGCTGAGGATGCAAGGCTGTGTCGCAAGGCCGGTGTTGACGGCGTTATTGTCTCTAATCATGGCGGCCGGCAGGAAGGCAACGGGCGCGGTACCGTGGATGTGTTGCCGGAGGTTGCCGATGAGTTGTCGGGAAGGATGCCGGTGTTGGTTGACGGCGGAATTCGCCGCGGTGCAGATGCATTTAAAGCCCTCGGATCAGGTGCTGATGCAGTCTGCGTTGGACGGCCTTATTTGTTCGGTCTAGCGGCCGGCGGACAGCAGGGCGTCGAACTCAGTCTTAAAATTCTAGACAGTGAGTTCAAACGGACTCTGCAATATGCTGGCACACCGGCTCTCAATACTATTACTAAGAGCCACGTCTGGTCTTAGCTGGTGCTGTCTTCTTTGGCAGCAGGCTGAGGTGGCGCTGCAGCATCGCCGGTTGGTGGCTGACTGGCCGCCGGATCCGGTATAGGTGCCTTGGGAAACTGAGTCAGATCAAGCAGGTAGTTTGGATTATAAGGACCTGCCGGTACGCCGTATCCGGCTTGTCCAATGGCCTGTGCATTCGCCTGCTTTGACATCGGCATATAGTCAGGTGCTGCTTTAGTAATGCCGGCTGCAATCGCATCAGCAAGCAATCCGGCGAGGCCATTGCCACCGCTGTTCTGGCCGCTCGAGTATTGGCGGATTTGCTGGTTTGCCCACAGCGTTTCGCCTGTCTTGCCATCTTTCAGCAGGAATGCAAACTCAACTGTGACTACCGTATTAAGCACAATGTATTTCGCATTCCATTGCTCAATTGTCACATACAGTACGGCGTCGGCATTGAAGAGCTCGGCGAGCTGAATGGTATCGGCGTTATGCACCATGTTGGCATCGCCTAGACCGTCATCTTCTAAGATACGTTTGACCATGTGTACAGGAAAAACGTAGTAGCCGCGCTCTGCCGCAGGCCGGGTGATAGAAGCCAGATAAAAATCTGCCGCTTCAACCTCAACGCTATTATTCACCGCAGGCACGATAAGCACTGATCTTGGGCTGCTCTCACGGAATGCTGTGTAATCGTAGCTTGATATTGGCGCAGTGACGCAGCCTGTTAGGCCTGCTATCAGGGCCAGCGCACCAGCCAGAAGGTAGTTACGACTCATGATTGCTCTCCGTCGGCGACGGGTGCTGTAGCTTCAGCTTCAGCAGGTTCAGGACTGTCGAATTGTGGCGCAATACCGTCCGTCAGGTTCTGGATTGCCAGTGCCATAAACGCGGCGGCTTCGGGCCACCTTTCCATCTCTTTGACGAAGTACTCGCGGGCTTGCTCAATGTCACCTTGTTCGTAAAGAATATAACCGTACTCGGCATACATGCCGGGGGGTACGCGATCGGCGTTGGAGTCATCCCCGACGAGCTTGGCCAGCTCTTCAGTGTAGTCGTCCAGGTTTTGCGGATCCTTGTAGTAGAAGTACAAGTCCTTCTCATAACCACCCCAGTTGTAAAGCCCCGTATTGACACACCCGCTCAGTAGTACAAGCACGATGGTTGCCCCAATCAACCTTGTTGCGCTCATCATGGCTATCTGTTGCCTATAGATAGTTTACGGATTTGTCCTTTGGTCACGTAGATGCTCTCCGAAACCAGTATCGCACCTGTCTTAGAAATTACAGTGACCTCGTGGCGCCCCGATTCTACGAACAGAACCGTTGGACTACCGTTGAAATCTTTAGCATCACCCATTAGCACGTCATCGATGTACAGCTTGTCACCACCTTTAGCGCCGTCAATAGCCACGCCAGGCCGCTCATCCGTAATAGTGGAGGATGTGTTTGTAGCGCAGCCGACCAATAGCATAGAGATGACGAGTAGAGTGCTTATCGCAAATTTGTTGAACATGATTCTATTCTCCTGATTCAGCAACAAAGATTCCGGTGGTGCTGGTTGGCATCGTGCCTGAAGTTAGCTTGGCTACGGAGCCTTCGTTAAGTTCTGAATCGCCGAAGGTGCTGACAATCTCGATGGTGGCTACCTGGCTTGCGGGCAGTTCGATCATCGCACCACTCTGGCTTTTCACCGTTGAGCCCGAAGCCATAATCGCAAATTTATCGCCCGCCTGTATGCCTTGACGTTGGCCTCCGGCTATAAAGATATTGCTGCCCTCAAGCTGTAAAACTTCAGACCGCCAGGGGCGTTCTTCCAACTTGTTGATCAGTGCACCGATAACATCTGAAATGGCCGCAGAAATCGCCTTGCCGTTAAGTGTTTCGTCATAGTCAGCTTTGCTGCCGAAGCCCGCGATTTCCCCGGACTCCATGCTGGCTTCGCCTGCGCCTTTGGCTGAGAAGAATGCAAAGCCCGTTCGGGTGTCTACCAAGCGAATATCGACCACTGCACGTGCTGTTTGCAGCTTGGTGCTGCTCAGAAAGCCGCTGTCGCCGGTTGTTTTTCGGCCAAACTCGGTGAGCGAACCCAGAATAAGAGTATCGACGCCAATGAGGTTCGACTCGCCGACAATATTCTGTTCTGCTTTAATCTTGCTTAAGTCAGGCCGCTCGAAAACCAGAAACTGTTGTGAGTCAACTAGGCTGGTGGACAGCATGTCGGCAGTTTGTTTGCCTAACGGATCCAGATCGGCATCACGGAAGAAGGTTCTGCCGTAGCGGGTTTCATTGCTAAAACGACCGATTGCTACTTTGCGTTTTAGTGTGGGTTTAGCGGGAGCGATTTGTTGCTGCTGGGCTTCCTGTTGCTCGATACGAGTTGCCGTACCCTCGGTCGCTTCTATCTCGGCTTGTTTGGTGGCGCAGCCGGCCAGTACGGTAACAGCACTAAGGCCGATGAACAGGGATCTAAGGTGGCTTGAAGTATGCATTCGATAGCTCTCTAATCTGATGTTCGGGATAGGTGGCAAATTCGGCTAATAGGGGCCACCGTAAAAACACAATGGGTGCTAATGCCATAGACTTCGTACTCAAAAACTTTAACCGAAATCGTCTCGCCTGTGACATCGGCTAGGCTCAACAATCGCAGATAGACCTTTGTAAATCAAGTTACAGAGGTCTGGATGCTGCATTATTCATTGGCTGGTCCGGCCCCTATGACCGGACTCTGGAATTAGTCGAAAAACCGCTTGCAAAGCAGGCGGTGTCTATAGACACTAGTCATCAACTTTTAAATGCATGGCTGCTCCGAGCACAAGTTTGGGAGGGTGGCTGTGCATCAGCAAACTGGGCTCTGCCCGCGAATTACGAAGGAACAAAAATGAGTGTTTTGATTGGTAAACCAGCTCCTGATTTCACAGCAGCCGCTGTCTTAGGCGATGGCAGCATTGTCGGTGATCTGAATTTCACTAAAGCCCGTGCCGGTAAGTATGCCTGGGTCGTGTTTTATCCGTTGGATTTTACGTTTGTCTGCCCGTCGGAGTTGATTGGTCTTGATCACCGCACTGATAAACTGAAGGAACTCGGCTGCGAGGTGTTTTCTGTCTCTATCGACTCTCAGTTCACGCATAACGCATGGCGTAACACCCCCATTAATGAAGGCGGCATTGGCCCTGTTAAATACACGATGGTTGCCGATGTGAAACACAGCATCTGTCAAGCCTATGGTGTTGAATCTGAAGCAGCGGGTGTGGCTTTACGTGGCAGCTTCCTTATTGATAAGAACGGCATGGTGCGTCATCAGGTCGTTAATGACTTGCCGCTGGGCCGTAATCTGGATGAGATGATCCGGATCACTGAAGCGTTGCAGTTCCACGAGCAGCACGGTGAAGTTTGCCCTGCCAACTGGAAGCAGGGTGATGCCGGTATGACAGCGACGCCTGCAGGTGTCGCCAGCTACCTCGGCGAGAATGCGGCTAAGCTCTAAGCATTCGGTTTAAGCTTGCAATGAAAAGGCCCGCATTAGCGGGCCTTTTTTATAGCTGCCAAGTTGCACTACTTGGCCATGTGCAGCTCAGAATTTGAGCGTATTGCCAATGGCAGCACCCGTAAAAAAATCCCATCACGTCCTGCTCGCGCGGGCTGAGGCTCTGGTAGTCGCTGCTATTTCGCGTTGCTTATTGCTGGTTCCTCTTATTCATAGATGTCCAGCGCCTGGTAGATTCTATCGAGAAGGTCCTGCTCGAGGAATGGTTTCTGAATGACATCAAAAACACCGCTTTGCAGGGTCCAAACTGCCATGGGTACATCGCCATGTCCGGTAATTAAGCTAACGGCCAGTTCGCAATTGATTGCTTTTAACCGCTTCTGAACCTGGATGCCGCTTGTAAGCGGCATTCTGATGTCCAGCCGCAGGCAGCCACTCATCATTTCGTCGAAGCTGGCCAGAAACTGGTGGCCCGCTGCATAGCGCTCTGCTTCAAGGTTTATGGTTTTCAAGATAAAGCACAGTGAATCACGCACAGCATCATCCACAATAAATACAAGGCCACAATCAGCGCATTCATCAGCGAGTAGAGCTCGTGCATGCGCTCTACGGTGGAACTGGTCGTGGTTAGATTCGGGTATAAAGAGTCTGTCCCGGTTATTTGTTTGAGTTTAGCAGTCGCCTAGGACTAAACCACCCGAACCGCCAGTGTTGATGAGTTGCTTCCGGACACAAAAAAGGCAAACCAATATGGTTTGCCTTTTTCTAGAGCCGCCCGCATAAAGCGGTTTTCGGCGTGTCTTACATCCAGTACACGAAGATGTACAGTCCCAACCAGACCACGTCCACAAAGTGCCAATACCATGCCGCACCTTCAAATGCGAAATGGCTGGATGGTGTGAAATGACCCTTCAGGCAGCGCAACCAGACAACCAGCAGAATGATGGCACCAATCGTCACGTGCAAGCCATGGAAGCCGGTAAGCATAAAGAAGGTCGAGCCATACATGCCTGTGCCTAATGTCAGGTTCAGATGGGCATAGGCTTCGTAGTATTCGAAGGCCTGCAAACCCATGAAGATGAAACCGAGCATCCACGTGAGCCCCAAGAACAGATTTAGTATGCGGCGCTTGTTTTCGATGAGTGCGTGATGAGCTACGGTAATCGTGGCACCGGAGGTCAGCAGGATAATAGTGTTGATGGTCGGCAGAGGCCATGGCGCCATAGGCTCAAACTCGCCACCAAGACTTGCTGGGCCGTTGGTTGGCCAGCCGGCAGAGAAGTTTTCCCAAATCAAAGCATTGGTGAAGAAGTTGTTGCTGTCACCACCTAGCCAGGGGATAGAAATGGTGCGGGCGTAAAACAGGGCGCCGAAGAACACAGCGAAGAACATGATCTCTGAGAAAATGAACCACATCATGCCCAAGCGGAAAGATGAATCCACATCGTCGTTATACATGTTGCTTTCGCTTTCGCGAATAACCGTGCTGAACCAGCCGAAAATCATATAGATGATAGTGAGCGCGCCGACGGCGAGAATATAGATGCCCGTAGTCGAACCGTTTAACCAGGTTGCTGCACCGGCCAGCATGGTGAAAAGACCTACTGAGCCTACCAGCGGCCAGTGACTTCCATGCGGAACGTAGTAGCTGTCATTTGAAGCATGTGCCATGAGTTTATCCCTATCCTAAAAACGTTGTCTCTAGTTACTGCTGGCGACTTTAGGGGTCGCGTATAAAGTGTATGAGAGCGTAATCCGGTCAATGTGCGCCGGCAAATCTTTGGACACCAGAAAGCGAATCGGCATATTTTTCAATTCTTCAGGACCAAAATACTGCGGTTCAAAACAGAAGCACTCTATTTTTTTAAAATACTTAGCCGCTTCTACCGGGCGAATATCGGGCGCTGCGGTTGCGGTGAGTTCTTTATTTAGCAAATTGCGCGCCATATAGGTCGTCTGGTAAATGCTGCCTGTATCGACAACCTTCAGTCGTTCGGAAGGCTTGAACTCCCACGGCGCCGAATTGCTGAGGTTGGCAATCATCTCAATAGTCACCTCGCGGGAGATAGCATCTGAGCTGCCGACGTCGACTTCTGCAACTTGTTCGATAATAGGCCGTAGTCCTGTTACAGCACAAAAAATGTCATACAGCGGCACTAGCAAGAAACCAAAACCAAACATGACGACGGCGATAAGTAGCAGTCGGAATGCCAGTGGCTTAGTTGTGCGCTGCTGAGAATCGCTCATCAATTAACCTGCGCGCATAGCCTGCGCAAAAATGAAGGCTGCGTAAAACCCTACTGCCAATAGAATTAGCAGTATGGCAGTACGCAGGTTTTTGCGTTTAGTTTCTGAATCATTTGCCACAGGTAACAGTTCCTTGCTTACTTAATTTCAGGTGCTGTTTCAAAGCTGTGATAAGGAGCTGGTGAGGGAAGAGTCCACTCCAGACCTTCTGCGCCTTCCCATACCTGAGAAGTAGCCTGCTTGCCGTTGCGTACGCAATCGACAATGACCCAGACGAAGAACAGTTGGCTGAAACCGAAGATAAACGCACCGATACTGGAAATCATGTTGAAGTCAGCAAACTGAATAGCGTAATCGGGAATACGCCGCGGCATACCTGCCAGACCCAGGAAGTGCTGTGGGAAGAACAGCACGTTAACGCCGATGGTCGACAACCAGAAGTGAGTCTTGCCCAGTGTCTCGTTGTACATCTTGCCGGTCCATTTAGGCAGCCAGTAATAGGTGGCCGCCATGATAGAGAACACAGCGCCCGGCACCAGTACATAGTGGAAATGTGCCACCACAAAGTAGGTATCGTGATACTGGTAATCCGCCGGCGTGATAGCGAGCATCAGACCTGAAAAACCACCGATCGTGAAGAGAATAACGAAGGCTACCGCAAACAGCATGGGAGTTTCGAAAGTCATCTCACCGCCCCACATGGTGGCAGTCCAGTTGAAGACCTTCACGGCCGTCGGAATAGCGATAAGCATGGTCGCAAACATAAAGAACATCTGGCCGGCGATAGGCATGCCGCTAGTGAACATGTGGTGCGCCCAAACGATGAATGACAAGAAGGCGATGGTGGCCGTTGCATAGACCATGGCTTCGTAACCAAACAGCGGCTTACGTGAGAAGGTGGGAATGATCTGCGAAACGACACCAAAGGCCGGCAGAATCATGATGTACACCTCGGGATGACCGAAGAACCAGAAGATGTGCTGGAACAACACCGGATCACCACCGCCGGCGCCCAAGAAGAAACTGGTGCCGAAGTACTTATCAGTAAGCAGCATGGTGACCGCGCCGGCTAGCACAGGCATAACCGCCAGCAACAGGTAGGCGGTAATCAACCAGGTCCACACGAACAACGGCATCTTCAGCAGGGTCATGCCGGGAGCACGCATGTTGAGGATGGTGACGATCACGTTGATGGAACCCATGATCGATGAAATACCCATAAGATGGATCGCAAATATCATGAACGGGAACGCGTCACCGGTCTGCAATACGAGTGGCGGATAAAGCGTCCAGCCACCGGCAGGACCACCGCCTTGCATAAACAGTGTTGAAATCAACATTGCGAATGCAAACGGGAGAATCCAAAAGCTCCAGTTATTCATGCGGGGCAGCGCCATATCCGGAGCGCCGATCATCATGGGTAACAACCAGTTAGCAAGACCCACGAACGCCGGCATAACGGCACCAAACACCATGAGCAGTGCGTGCACTGTGGTCATTTGGTTAAAGAAGTGCGGATCAACGAACTGCAGGCCAGGCTGGAATAATTCGGCGCGAATAACCAGTGCCATTGCGCCGCCGGTGAAGAACATGATCAGGCTAAAGATCAGATACAGAGTACCGATATCTTTGTGGTTGGTGGTAAACAACCACCGCGTAATGCCCTTGGCCGGGCCGTGATCATCGTGATGAGAATCGTGTGAAACTGCTTCGCTCATAATAGTGTCCTGATCTCTTGCTTGATCAATTAATTACAGTGCGGTAACGCTGCTGTCTGTTGAAGGTACTGTGGTTGCAACGGCAACGGCTGATGATTCGCCGCCATTCTCTGCAACCCACACCGCATAATCGGCTTCGCTAACCACCTCAACCACAATTGGCATAAAGCCATGGCCGCGGCCGCAAAGTTCCGCACACTGACCACGGAACACGCCGGTCTCTGTAGCGGTAAACCACATTTCGTTAACAAAGCCCGGAATAGCATCTTTCTTAATGTAGAGCTGGGGCACCCACCACGCATGAATAACGTCGTTGGCTGTTAACAGGATGCGAACTTTCTTACCCACTGGAACAACCATGCGCTTGTCGACATCACGCAGGTAGTTTTCAATTTCCATGACGTCAATACCGGAGCCGAGACGCGCGGCGGCGGCACTTGCTTCGTCCATATTGGCGAAGAACGCAACGCCGTTATCTAGGTATTCGTACCCCCACTTCCACTGATAGCCTGTCACTTTGATGGTGAGGTCAGGGTTGCTGGAATCTTCAATTTCCAGAATGGCTCGCGCCGAAGGCACAGCCATGTAAATCAGGACAAATATAGGGATGATGGTCCAGATAATCTCTGCGGTCGTGTTGTGCGAAAAGGATGCTGCTTTTACGCCACGTGATTTGCGGAACGTAAACAGCGCATAACCCATAACACCGAACAATAGAGCACCTGTGATAGTGCAGATGATCAGGATCTCGTGATGCAGATCGCGAATCATGTCGCTAAGTGTCGTTACACCGACAGGCATATCGAGTTCCCAGGCAGCCAGTGCCGGATTCAATGCCATAATTCCCGAAACTGCGACGATTGCGCAGAGGGGCTTCCACAGACCTTTCAACATGGGTGTTTATCCCTTACCTGGTTTTTAGCTAAAAAACTATTGATATCATGAGCTTGGAGTATGGCAGGCAGGCCCAATTAAATCGTGCAGGCGCGCCTTTAATCCGATGCGCTCGGAATCCGTGAGACATGATGCCACCTCGTATGCCTGCATGCTAGTCCGGAGCACCAATCTATTGGGTTTTAGTCGGTCCGCGGGCGGTTCGAGTTGAACCCTTGCCCAGTGGCGGGGCAGTTCAATCCGCTCCTCGCAGAGACCGGTCCCGCGTTCGATAATAACGAGGTTGGCAGAGACGCGTATCCGTTCAATCCAGCGAGCGCGTTGCCGGTAGTTGCTAAATGCATAGACGATGGCCAGGATCTGCAGGAGTGCGAATGGCAGCACCATCCAGAACCCCATGGATGCCAGCAGCAGAGCCAGCAATAATGACGGAAAGCTAATAATAACAATCGTTTGCAAAAACGACGATGCCGGCAGTGAAGCGTTTGGTCTAATGACAATATCGTAGTTCATGGAGGCGTCCAGTAGAGCGCATTGGGTAGTGTTTATAGTACCTCCGATAGACCTGCTTTCGTTAGCTCTCCGGCCTATATACAACAGTCAGAATACATATACAAAACATATGTTTATCAGGATCTTCCGGAGGCGTTGGCGGGCTTCCTTTGACGGGCGCGCGTAGGTTGCGGTTTAGCGGTTCTCAATGCCGCGGCTTAGGAGTAGGATGGGGTCTTAAGTTTCAGCGGGGTGGTTATGCCTGTACTTGAACTGAAAGCGGCAGTGCGAGCTTCACCTGAACTTGTTTGGCAGGTGATATCCGATATGGAAGGCTTCTCGCGTGTCGCTCCCAATCTGACCCGCGTCGAGGTTAGTCATGAGCCGGGCCAGAACCTTCGCCGGCGGTTATTTGACGTTGAAGGTTATAGCTGGGATGAGGAGCAAATTGCTGTCGTTCCCGGCTGCAGTCTGACCATGCGGGTCGATGCCCACTATTTTTCAAGCGCATTTTCAAGCATGTATTACACTTGGAGCATTGTCACCGACGGTGATTTTTCGACGATATACATGCGCTATAACTACCAGGTGAAATGGGGTTATCCGGGCGTATTGCTGGATCGCTTCGGGTTCCGCCCAAAACTTCGTAGTGCCTGTCAGCAGATACTTAATAACTGGGTGCAGCTTATTCATGCCCGTGAGTGGGCGTGGCGAGTCACGGCCCAGAGAATTCTTGATCGCAAGGACGATATCGTTATTACTGTGTCGGCTTCCGCCAACCTTGCTTGTGCAGCAGAACTATTGTCGACCCACAAGGTGGGTTGTATGCCGGCTTTGGATGCTAACGGTGGGTTGGTGGGCATGCTATCTGAGCGCGACGTGGTGCGGGCACTTGCCGGGAACAACAGCGGAGCGCTTGCGGCCTTGGTGAGTGAGGTCATGACCAAAGACGTCATTCGCGCTGCACCGGACGATTCGATGGAGCTCATTATGAATCGTATGAATGATCATCGGATCCGGCACTTGCCGGTGATCGTTAGCGGGGAGCTGCTCGGCGTGATCAGTATTGGTGATGTTGTTAATGCTCGCATCGCAGAGCTCGAAGGAGAGTCGAATCAATTGCGTGACTTTATAGAGACTCGCCGATTTAATGATTTGTACCAGCAAATAGGGCCGGCGGCCTATGAATCGGGTGCTAAGCTGTAGTGCTTTCCAGAGCCGGATTTTTTTCGGGTCATTAGTTTCTGATATCGCTGCGGCGATAGGGGTAAAGGAGATTCGCTATGAATAAAAACAACACCAGCAAGGGGGCGATATCGATACAGCTTACGGTTCTCCCGATGCTCTTAATTAGCAGTATGTTGGTGACCGGATGTGACAATTCCACCGCGATTACCGCGCCTGAACCTGAGCGGATTCGCTTGGCGGCAGACCAGAACTATGTGGATTTTGGCAGCCATGTGATTCATGTCAATGCCATGATTACCAATGAACTGACACCAGCCATTGCCGCCACTTACGATATTGTTCGGAGTGATAGCCGGGCGATGCTTAATGTCGTGATTTTAGAGAAAGACGAAACGCCGCAGGGCAACCCGGCATTGGGCAGCGTAGCTGTGAAGGCTTCGAATCTCACCGGGCAAGTCAAGTCTGTGGATGTTCGTAAAGTCGAAGACGGCGGCAATATTTATTACATTGGTGATGTGTCTATCGACAATCAGGAGCGGCTGAGCTTTCAAATTGATGTAACACCAGATGGCTTGTCACAACCGATGCGTCTGGTTTATAGCCATCAGTTCTATACAGACTAATCGTTGGTCAGCTTGCCTTCTATCGCCTGTTGATTGTTAGCCAGGGTTGTCAGGCTTTTGCGCACACCACTAATGACGGCGCGACTAGTTACTGTGGCGCCACTAATCTGATCAAAGTCCCCGCCATCTTTGCGGGTTGTCCAGCGGTCAGGTGCAGGATCGTTCAATGAGCGGCCGGCAAATTGCAGGATCCAGTCTGAACGCGCGGCTTCAATTTTGTCGCCTAGCCCGGGAGTCTCCCGGTGAGCAGCAATCCGCACGCCAATGATTGTGGGTGATGCTTCGCTAGTATTGACCGCCGTTAAAAGTTTAATGGGCGCCACATAACCTCGTGTGCCTGCCGTTTCAATAACCCATGCAATAAGCTTCTTATGGGCTGTTACCGGGTAAACAGTGATCGGTTTGCCTGCGGCATCGGTTATGTCGATAGCGCTGCTCCAGGGCTCATTGTCATAGCTCGTTTCTGCCAGCACAGCGCGCAGCTGCTCCGATTTATACGCGAGCTCATTTTCCGCAACACGTTCGCGTGTTGTGTATTCAATGCGGCTCAGTACGGCGATGCTCACTAACGCGATTAGCGTGAGTAATAGGACTGGTTTGGCATGTGTGAGTCCGCTCATCGGGGTGAGGCTCCATACAGTGCCGGCCGCGAATAGCGGTCGATAAGCGGGACGGCCAGGTTCATTGTCAGCACGGCGAAAGCAAAGCCATCCGGGTAGGCGCCCCAAGTACGAATGACGTAGGTAAGTATTCCGATACCCAGGCCATAAATCAGTTTGCCTCGCGGACTAGAGGCAGAAGATACGGGGTCCGTGGCAATGAAGAATGCGCCGAGCAATGTGCCGCCCGAACTCAGGTGCAGCCAAGGCGAGGGGTTTACGGCGGCATCACCAATCCAGTTTATTAATGCGGGTAGTGCGAGCCCTGCGAGAACAGCAGCAGGAATGTGCCAGCTCATTGTGCGACGCAATACCAGCGCCAAGCCACCTGCCGCTGCCATAAGATTAACCCAGACCCAGCCGGCCGACGCAAGTGTGCCTGTCGCGCGTAATTCGGGCAGCGTTTGCATTTGTTTTAATCCGGTACTTACGGCATCGAGTGGTGTTGCACCGCTGCTGGCATCAATAGCCTGTGTGCCGGTCACAAAGTAGCTGAGTGTTGCTGCAAGATCGGGCGGGTTCGCCGGATCAGGCCATGCGGCCATCGCGGCAGGAAACGAAATGAGTAGCACCGCATAGCCGGTCATTGCCGGATTAAACACGTTGTAGCCGAGTCCGCCGTACAGATGTTTCGCAAATACGATGGCGAACAAGCTCGCTATTGCAATGAGCCACCACGGTGTGAGTGGCGGCAACGCCAGTGCCAGAAGTGCGCCTGTCAGAGGTGCACTGGCATCACTGATCCACGGTTGCAGTGCGCGGCCGCGAATCCTTAACATACACACTTCGAAAAGCCAGCAGCAACAGCAGGCGAAGGCCACGTTGAGTAGAATGCCCGGACCATGCAGCCAGGTTAGTGCGGCAGTGACGGGTATGAGCGCAAGCAGTACGTCGCGCATCATGGCGGAGACCGACCGCCTCGAGTGCTGATAGGGTGCTGATTGTGAGGAGAGCTTGCTCATTAATCCGGCGCCTTATCGGATGAGTTTTTGTTGCGGTCAGACTTGAGCCGCTTGAGCATGGCATCTAACGCAGGCTTGCTATCGGTGCTCACATCTTTGAACCCGGCAGTCTGTGCCGCTAGCCGGTCGCGTTCTGCTTGTTCTTTGTTGAGCCGGCGTGTCTCGTGGCCGGCAAACCGCTGTTCTAAGCGTTCAGCGCGCAGTGTCAACAGATGCTGCTCCCAGATCGTTTGTTTACTCAGCTTGAAGCGTGCTGTGAGATCAATGCCACTTGGGCATACGTAGTCGCAGCAGCCGCAATCAATACAGTCGAGCGCACCGAGTTCTTTGCTCTGTTTAACATCTCTAATTACCGTACTTTCCAGTAGCAGCTGCGGGTTAATACCTGCGGGACAGACCGGCACACAATCGCCGCAGCGGATGCAGGGCATCTCTGTCGGCATCGGCGTAAGCGCGTTGTTATTAAGCAATAATAAGCAGTTCGTGGCTTTGCTGACCGGCTGCTCTGAATCTGTAACAGGTATGCCCATCATGGCACCACCCATGACAATTCTTGTCGGTGGCGTGTTGGCCACAGCCTCAACCAGAGCACTCACCGGCGTGCCAATACGAACGCGGAAGTTCGCCGGTGCCGCGCTGCAGTTGCCGGCCACTGTTAGCAGGCGGCTAATCAGAGGCTCGCCACGTGTTATGAGATGGTCGATGGCGGCTGCCGTGCCTGCATTCTGGCAGACGATACCCAGATCAGCGGTCAGGCCACCTCTTGGCACCTGCAGCCCGGTGAGTGTCTCAATCAACTGCCGCTCGCCGCCTCCCGGGTAGATATCGGGCACCACCACAATGCGAATGCGCGGATCATTGAGGCGGGTATTTGCCGCCAACATACATTCGATGGCGTGCGTCATTTCCTGTTCAATGGCAACTATCGCTTCATTGGCACCCAGTACTTGCAGCATGATTTGTGCGCCGCTGAGTACCGCGTGCGGCTCTTCCTGCAGCAACTGATTGTCACAATTAATATACGGTTCGCATTCGACGCCATTGATAATAAGCGTCTTAATGCCGGGTGCGGGATTGAGTTTGACCTCGGTGGGAAAGAGGGCTCCGCCGAGACCCACAATGCCGCCGGCAGCAATCCGCTCGCGCAGAAACCGGGGTGACCTGTTGAGTGGATTCCGGACCGGCTGGCAATCCGGATGCAGTCGCTCGCTGCGATCATTCTTGATGACGATCACTGGACCCCCTGCATCTCTTGAACCGTTGCGGACCTCTAGAACGTGCCCGGCGACAGGCGAGTGCAGATAACTGCCAAATCCGGTTTTTGCCGGCATGGCAATGGTTTGTCCTTTCAGTACCGATTCGCCGGGTGCGACTGTGGCAATCGATGCTGCTCCGGCACTCTGTCGCAGCAACACCGTAAGCATATCGGGTATTGCCACTTCACGTGCCGGAGGCAATGCTGAATTGTCTTTTTCAGACGACAGTTTGAGGCCCCATGAGCCGGAACGTGGCATCGTTGTCTTCGTCATGCTGAAGGCCCCGGTTTTGGCGGTGGCGTAATGGCAAAGGGTGCTTGCGTGCTGCGGGAAATGCTAATGCAGTCGACCGGGCAGGCCGGTAAGCAGAGCTCACAGCCGGTGCAGTCTGCCTCAACAACAGTATGCGTGTAGCGATTGGCCCCAATAATGGCGTCGACCGGGCAAGCAGGTAAGCACAGCGCACAGCCAATGCAGTCAGCTTCATTAATCACGGCGACGGCCCACGGATCGCTGTCTGTCAGGTTACCGGCAGGCCGGCCCAGTAGCTTGCTTAAAGCCTGTTGTGTGGTTTCGCCGCCGGGCGGGCACAGATTGATAGCGGCGGCATCGTTAACCAGCGCTTCTGCATAGGGCCGGCAACCCGGATAGCCGCATTGCGCACACTGGGTTTGGGGCAGCAGTGCGTTGATGGTGTCGACGGCGGTTGCTTCATCCGGGGCGTAACGCAGGCGCGCGTACACCAGTAAGCCTGCGATTGCGGTAGCCAACGGAATCAGTAAAAGCCAGTTGCTGCTCATCATCAGGTGCCTGTCAAACCGGCAAAACCCATAAATGCCAGTGCCATAAATCCAGCGGTGACCAGTGCAATAGCACTGCCACGAAATGGGCCGGGCACATCAGCAGCTTGCAAGCGTTCGCGCAGGCCTGCAAATAACACGATAACCAAGCCGAAACCCAGTCCGCCGCCCAGGCCATAGGCCACCGCATCGATAAACCGCGTAGGCTCCTGTGTAATTAATAGCGCGACGCCCAGCACTGCGCAATTGGTTGTGATAAGTGGCAAAAAGATACCGAGCATCTGATGCAGCATCGGTTGCGTACTGCGAATAAAAATTTCCGTGAATTGCACAGTGCCTGCAATAACGAGAATGAAACAGATGAGTCGCAGGTAACCAAGCTCAAACGGTTCAAGCAGCCAGGTGTTGAGCAACCATGCGAGTGCGGATGTTAGCGTGAGAACAAAGGTTGTAGCAGCAGACATGCCGAACGCCGCTTCAATACTGGTGCTGGCACCAACAAAAGGACAGAGGCCAAGGAACCGGGTAAGCACCAGGTTATTAACCAACACCGTGCCGATAATGATCAGAATGAGCTCTGTCACACGATTCTCCTGTCCGGAGCAAATGCTCCAAAGCGGCGCTGTTAGCGGACCTGCATGCCGGCTTTAGCACCGTTATCGGGGGAGATCAGATAGATGTCCTCGCCACCCGGGCCCGCAGCCAGCAGCATGCCTTCGGATACGCCGAACTTCATCTTACGCGGTTTGAGATTAGCTACCAGCACCGCTTGCTTGCCGACTAGCGTTGCAGGGTCATAGGCACTTTTAATGCCGGCAAACACATTCCGTGTGCTATCACCCAGCGAAACAGTGATCTGAATCAGGCTGTCCGCGCCCTCCACATGATGTGCCGCAACAATATCGACCACGCGGAGATCCACCTTCAGAACGTCGTCAATAGTAATGTGCGCGTCGCTGCCGCCGTCATTCTCTGCAGGGGCATTAGCTTTGGGTGTTGCCGCCATGGATGCTTCAATCATTTTTTGCACAGCCTTGTTATCGATACGGGTCATGAGTGCCTGATAGCTGTTGATACTGTTCCCGAGCAATGGTGTATTGCGGTCATTCCAATCTACCGTTTCTGCATTCAGGAACGCTTCTGCTTTGGTGCTCATTACGGGCAGCACCGGCTTCAGGTAGATCATCAGAATACGGAAAAGGTTAAGGCCTTGGGTGCAGACCTTCTGCACTTCTCCAGCTTTGTCGGATTCTTTAGCCAGGACCCAGGGTTTGCGGTCATCAATGTAACGATTGGCCTGATCAGCCAGCGCCATGATCTCACGCATCGCTTTAGAGAACATCCTCTGCTCATACAAACCGGCGATGGTGTCGCCGGCATCAACAAAGGCCTTATAGAGTGCGGGGTCTTCGAGTTCATCGGCCAGTTGGCCCCCTGAACCCTTCGTAATAAAGCCAGCACAACGGCTGGCAATATTGACCAGTTTGTTCACCAGATCAGTATTGGTGCGGGAGACAAAATCTTCCAGGTTGAGATCGATATCATCAATGTTGTTGCTGAGCTTGCTGGCGTAGTAATAGCGAAGTGCTTCCGGATCGAGATGATCAAGGAAGGTACGTGCAGAAATAAAGGTGCCGCGTGACTTGGACATCTTTTGCCCGTTCACCGTCAGAAAGCCATGGATAAAAACCCCGGTTGGTTTTCTGATATTGGCGGCATCCAGCACTGCCGGCCAGAACAAGGTATGGAAATACACAATGTCTTTGCCGATGAAATGGTAGAGCTCGGCATCACTGGTGGCGCCAAAATAGCTGTCGAAGTCGAGATCAGCGCGGCGCTCGCAAAGATTCTTAAAGCTGGCCAGATAGCCGACCGGCGCATCCAGCCACACATAAAAGTACTTATCATCCGTTCCCGGAATGCGGAAGCCGAAGTAGGGCTCATCCCTTGAGATATCCCAGTCTTTTAAGCCAGTCTCAAACCATTCTCCCAGTTTGTTGGCGACAGCGGCATCGATCACGCCGCTGCCGGTCCATTCCCGCAGCATGGCTTCGAACTCACTCAGCTTAAAGAAAAAATGTTCGGACAACTTTTGCACAGGTGCTGCACCCGAGATAATCGAGCGTGCATCCAGCAGTTCGGTGGGGCTATACGTGGAGCCGCAGCTCTCGCAGCTATCCCCATATTGGTCTTCTGCTCCGCAAGACGGGCAGGTGCCGCGGACAAAACGATCCGGCAAAAACATTTTTGCTTCGGCGTCATAAGCCTGCTCGATAGTGCGCGAGGCAATTAGCCCCTTGGCCTGCAGACGCGCGTAGATCATCTCGACCAGTTCGCGATTTTCGGCAGAATGGGTGCTGTGATAATTGTCAAATTCGATATGAAACGCTGCAAAGTGACCTGAATGCTCTTTGCGGTAGCGTTCAACCAATTGCTCCGGATCGATGTTTTCGTCGCGGGCACGTAACATTATGGGTGTGCCGTGGGCATCGCTGGCGCAGACGTAGGTGCAGGTATTGCCTTGCAGCTTCTGAAAACGAACCCAGATGTCGGCCTGAATGTATTCCACCAGGTGTCCGAGATGAATGGCACCGTTGGCATACGGCAGCGCACCGGTGACCAGTATTTTGCGATCTGGTGTTGTGAGTGATTTTGCTGGAGCTTCTGACATGCAGCGTATTCTAGCGCTGCCGCCAAAAAAATGCTTCACCAATAGCAGGTTCGCCTGACGCTACAGGTGTTGCGGCACAAATTGCTGCAGGGCCGTGAATGCTAGTTTTGGTTCTTGCCCAGCTCGAATTTGGATTTGTTGTTGGCAAACTCGTAGGCTGATTTGCCGCTGATCATGGCTTTATCCACCAGCTCTTTTAGTGTGGAATCCATCGTGCACATGCCCGATTTTCGACCCGACTGCATGGCGGTTTCCATCTGATCTAGCTTACCCTGGCGGATGAGGTTGGCCGTCGCCGGGTTGTTGATCAAAATCTCCAGCGCGGCAACCAGCCCTTTGTTGTCCTTGCGCGGCACCAATTGCTGTGACACTACTCCGCGCAATGACGTAGACAACATCGTTCGAACATGCGATTGCTTATCTGAGGGGAACACGTTGACGATACGGTCAACGGTTTGTGCCGCCCCGTTGGTATGCAATGTACCCATCACCAAAATACCCATCTCTGCAGCCGTCACCGCAATACTGATGGTTTCGAGGTCGCGCATCTCACCCACCAAAATGACATCCGGATCTTCGCGCAAGGCCGAGTGCAACGCATCGCCGAAACTATTGGTGTGTTGTCCGATCTCGCGTTGACTGATCAGGCATTTCTTGCGCTGATGGACAAACTCAATAGGATCTTCGATGGTGATAATGTGGCCATACAGGCGGTCATTAATGGCATCAATCATTGCTGCGAGAGTGGTCGATTTTCCGGAGCCGGTCTTACCGGTGACCAAAATAAGCCCCTGTGTTATTTTGCTAAGGCGCGTCACAGCGGGTGGCATGTTGAGATCGGCTAATGAGCGTGCGGTGCTTGGAATAGCCCTCAATACAGCACCCATGCCGCCCAAATGGCGCATAACGTTAACGCGAAACCGTGCCAGCCCCTCGATGTTGTAGGCAAAGTCAGTAGCGTCGAACTTATCGAATTGATGCCTCGACTTGTCGTCCATGATTTCCAACAACATCTCACGGGTACCCTCCGGATCAAGAATCTCGTTTTCCATAGGCTTTATCTCACCATAGACACGAGTGCGCGGTGGTTGTCCGGCAATGAGATGAAGATCTGAGCCATCGTTGGCAATCAGCTGGCGGAGGTATTGGTCGATCTGGTTGCTCATAGTGATTCCTGAATAATCGCGTGGTCGGCTATTTGCTCGTGAGCACGTTAGTATCGGTAACAAAGCGTTGGAACATTTCTTTGTCCTGGGCATATTTAAAAGCATCATCCGGATCGGCGCGCTGTTCCTGAATTGCCGTGAGCAATGCCTGATCCATGAGTTGCATGCCGTGGCTTTGTCCGGTCTGCAGCTGTGACGGAATCTGATGCGTCTGATCAGTCATGATGAGATTAGCGATGGCGCGGGTGTTAATCATTATTTCCAGAACGGCGGTTCGTCCGCGACCGTCCGGTGTTCTGATAAGGTTCTGGGTGACCACCGCTTTAAGACTCTGTGACAAGAAACTCTTAGTCTGCTCGCGCTGGTCCCCTGGCAATGCATCAATGACACGGTCAATAGTTTTAACAGCACCGATGGTGTGCAATGTGCCAAGTACCAGGTGACCGGTTTCTGCAGCTGTCATCGCCATTGAAATAGTCTCGGCATCGCGCAACTCACCCACTAGTATGACATCAGGATCTTCGCGCAGCGATGAGCGTATGCCGTCAGCAAACGATGTGAGATGTGTGCCAAGTTCTCGCTGTATGATCTGGCTTTGATCCGGCACGTGCACGAACTCAATGGGATCTTCCAGCGTAATGATATTGAGTTTGCGGTGCTGATTCATGTGATGAATCATTGCCGCTAGTGTTGTCGACTTGCCCGTACCGGTAGAGCCTGTTACCAACACCATGCCCTGATGGTAATCACAGAGCTTGGGAATAATTTCCGGCAGATTCAGTGAATCCAGCGTTGGCACGCTCGAAGGAATATACCGGAAGGTCGCGCCGATGCCGGTGGCTTTGCGAAACAGGTTGACGCGGAAACGCCCGCTTTCGTCGGAGACATATGAGAAGTCGATATCTTTGCCCTGATTGAAGAGTTCCTTTTGATTCTTCGACAAGATCTCGTCGATATAGCCTTCGAGTTCAGGCCCAGCGAGTTCGCGGAACTTAATCGGCTTTAGTTCTCCGTGCATGCGCAGCATGGGAGGCACTCCAACCGCAAGATGTACGTCAGAGCAGCCTTGTGAAAGACCCAGTTTTAAGAATGCATCAATGCGTGCCATAGGGTTTCCCTATATCTGCTGGTGTTATGAGCCGCGTCTAACCGTTTTTGAGTTGATCAATTGCGTCAATCAGATCACTCATTGAATCATAGCGGTCTTTGATTTCAATCGACATCGCTTTTCGTACGACGCCCGCTAAATTTGCGGGGATATTCGGATTAAGCTCTTCGCACGGCGTGCATTTGCCCTGAACATGCTGATACATGACAGCCATATGGTCACCTTTGCTGTACGGCGGGCGGCCCGTCAGCATTTCGTACATGATGACGCCGAGGCTATATATATCAGCACGATGATCGACTTTCTTGCCAAGAATCTGTTCCGGCGCCATGTATTTTGGCGAGCCAATGACATAGCCCGTTTTAGTAAGATCGGTTTCGGTTGCACCGGGGCCGGCCGCGGCCGCCACGCCAAAGTCTACGATCTTCAGCAGACCGTCATCGTTGATGAGCAGATTTGCGGGCTTCAGATCGCGATGCACAACACCCACCTGATGCGCCTCTGCCATACCAGTAGCAATATCTTTCGCCCAGTTCAGCGCTTTGCGCAATGGCATGGGCTTTTGTTTCTGGATCTCGACACCGAGCGTGTGTGAAGGGAAGAACTCCATCGAAATAGCATAGTTGCCGCCAAGTTTCAGGAAGTCATAAATACGAATTACATTGTTGTGCGTAATCTTTCGTGAGAAACGTAACTCATGTACGAAGCGGTTCATCATCTCATCGTCGGTGCTGATGGCCGCGTTCAGGAACTTCAGAATGAGTTGTTCATTGACCACAGTGTCTTCTACAAGCAAGACCGTACCGAAAGCGCCTTTGCCTACCTTTTCGATGAAGCGATAACGTCCTTCGATCATTTGATCCGGTTCGAGTTCGTCGATGTTGATGCGTTTATCGGCGGTAGCAGTTTGCAGTGCTGCCGTCGGCAGATCGCCAAGCATCGTATGACCGGTATCGTTGAGTCGCTGGTTGCGCGTGCTGGCACCAATAATACTGCTGCCCGTGCGTTTCTCAAGGCGCGCCAGCGCTTCGCTTGTAGCTTCTTTAACTGCAGCATCACGACCCTTGGCGGCGGCGGTAATGCGCTCTTTAACATCCTCGGCAGTTTGCTCGGTAGCCACTATCGACAATGTCCGAATGGCCTCAATTCTGACTTCGTTACCCTCATGTTTTGTGAGAGGCATGACTTTGTGCACGATGCGCTCGTCACCTACTTTGGAGAGGGCGCGTAAGGCTGCGGGGATCGATTTTTCTTCTCCATCCAGCATCTCAATCAGTGCCGGCATAGCTTCGCTGCTGCCTATCGCACCTAGTGCGTCTGCTGCGCGCTCGCGCACCCACCAATCCTGATCTTTGGTGGCGGCAATAAGATGCGCCACGGCGCGTTTATCGCGCGTCTGATTCAGAATTTCAATTGCTGAGCGGCGTATATTTTCGTCTTTATCACGAATCAGGTGCAAGGCCGCATTGGTGACCTTGGGGCCACCTATTGATGCTAGTGCATCGCAGGCTCGTGAGCGCACCCACCAGTCTTTGTCACCAATGGCATTCAGTAGGTATTTGATACTTTGCGCATCAGCGAGTTCGTTCAGCACCTCGACCGCAGACCGTCGGGCGTATTCTGATTCATCTTTCAGCGCATTGACCAGATGCGGAACCGTGCCGGGGTCTTTGAGCTTTACCAGCAGCTCAACTGCTTTTCCCTGAACACCAAAGTCCGGGTCACACAGCATGGCGCAGACTACTTCAATATCCTGGATCTTATTGAATTGCAGCAGCCCTTCGACGCAAGCCTGACGCACATTCCGGTCGGAGTCCTTAAGTAATTTTTCAAGGACCTTTGCGACTTCGGGGCGTTTGAATTTCGAGATGATTTGGATGAGCTGCACCCGCGTCTGACGATCACCGCCATCGATTCGCGAAATCAGCTCCGGTAGCAGATCCTCACCGACAAATTCGCGAACCAGTTTAAAGGCCGCAATCTGATCCTGATGGTCGAGTAGATAGGCGCGGTTCACGAGATTGCGAATGTTAAGACGCTCAGCCTGAGCTCGGAGTATGTCCGAGATCAAGGCCACCGAGATATCGTCTTCGCCGAGTAGGGCAAGAAGCCGGTCAGTGCTGTAATTGATTGAGTTCGACAGAGCCCACGCCACGCCCGACGCGCAGCGGCGATCGCTGTGCTTTAGTCCTTCGGCGAATAATGGAAAGCTGCGTTCGTTAATAAGGTCGGCAAGCACGCTGGCGAGAGCGGCCGCTTGTTGCTTGTCGGCATTGGCAAAGGCGTCGATGACGATGGGCACCGCGCCTTGCCCAAGGCCGGCCAGCGTTGTCAGCGCTTTTTTGGCGCCATGTGTTTGAGAATCCCGCTCCTCAAACAACCGCGTAATATTCTTTTCCGCTTTTAGTCGGCTAAATAGCTTCATGAGATTAGCTAGCCGGTACTGCAACGGGTGCAGCGGACGCAGGCCGGCACACCCGAATACCGGGGGCTTTTTGATCTATGCGTGACGTAAAGCTCATCAAAAATATCATTTTTAAGAGAACGACTTCGATTTTATTGCAGGCCAATGTTTCTCCAGAGTTTCAGTCCGGCATTAGCGGTAAGAAATAACTTTAACCCTGGCGCGTCAAACTGGGTCAAAGCACCAGCAATCATGCGTTACAATGTCGCGCTTTCGACCCACTCTATTCTGTTAAGCGTGTCACGAATTATGCCTGCAAGCCCTGATAATGACATAGAAAAAGCCCTGTCTGGGATAGGGGTACCGTTTCTGGGTGCCGACCTGATGACCGCAGGGGCGGCGTTCACCCAAAACGCTTCCGGCACAAACGTGGCTGTCACACTTAAATTGGGTTTTTATCTTGGTGCTGCACAATCTTCCGTTGAGGCTGATTTGGCTACCGCGATTGAGTCTGCGACCGGCAAAGCGGCTCAGGTATCTATTCTGAGCAAAGTGGTTGGGCATGTTGTGCAAGGCATGCTAAGCCCGTTGCCGAATGTAAAGAACGTGATTGCCGTGGCCTCCGGTAAGGGTGGTGTCGGCAAATCGACTGTGGCCGCGAATCTTGCAATGGCCTTGTATGCCGATGGTGCAAAAGTGGGCATATTGGATGCCGATATTTACGGGCCTAGCCAGGCCCGCATGCTCGGCTCATCCGGCCAGCAACCGGTTAGCACGGATGGCAAGAATTTCGAGCCGTTGCAATGCCATGGTTTAAGTATGATTTCGGCCGGCAATTTGTTTGAGGAAGAGGATCCGGCGGTCTGGCGCGGCCCTATGGTGACTCAGGCATTAACCCAGTTAACGTTCCAGACGAATTGGCCGGAGTTGGATTACCTTATCGTTGATATGCCTCCTGGTACCGGTGATATTCAGTTAACCCTGAGTCAGAAGATACCTGTGGCCGGAGCTGTGATTGTCACAACCCCGCAGGATATTGCGTTGCTGGATGCCCGCAAGGGTTACAAAATGTTTGAGAAGGTCAATGTGCCGGTGCTTGGCGTAGTCGAGAATATGAGCACTTTTATATGCCCGCATTGCCATAAGGAAACACCGCTGTTCGGCAAGGGTGGTGGCGCCGATATGGCCGCTGACTACGGTTTGCCATTGCTCGGCCAGATTCCTTTGAATGCGTCTATCCGGTTGGAAGCCGATAACGGTAAGCCCAGTGTTCTGGCCGATCCTGATGGGCCTGCTGCGGCCGAGTTCAGAAAAATTGCACGTAATATGGCCGCCGCCTTGTCGGCGCGCAAAAAAGACTATAAAAAGGCATTCCCTAAAATCGTGGTTGAGTAGTCCGTGGATTTCCAGGGCACAAAGAGGAGTAAGCATGTCCATTAAAGCTGATCGTTGGATCCGGCAGATGGCCCAAGAGCACGGCATGATTGAGCCGTTTGAACCCGGTCAGATTCGTCGCAATGACCAAGGGCCGATTATCTCGTACGGCACGTCGAGTTATGGCTATGACGTGCGTTGCGCCGCCGACTTCAAAGTATTCACTAATATCAACTCGGCGGTAGTTGATCCGAAAAACTTTGCGTCAGAGAGTTTCGTCAGCATTGAAAGTGATGTTTGTGTTATTCCGCCAAACTCATTTGCGCTGGCCCGTACTATTGAGTATTTCCGCATTCCACGCAGCGTGCTGACTATTTGCCTCGGTAAGTCGACCTACGCGCGCTGTGGAATTATCGTGAATGTCACGCCGTTAGAACCTGAATGGGAAGGGCACGTAACCCTGGAGTTTTCGAACACGACAACGTTGCCAGCAAAAATCTATGCGCACGAAGGCGTGGCACAAATGTTGTTCTTCGAATCGGATGAGATTTGTGAAGTGTCGTACGCGGACCGCCGTGGTAAATACCAAGGGCAGACCGGCGTCACCTTGCCTAAGGCGTAGCTTCTAGGCCAAAACGGTAGGCTTTGAGCCGCAGTGTGCCGTTAGGTTTACCGCGCTTGAACTGTACCACCTTGACTGGCTGATACCCGAGTGCCGGCGCGTACCAGATAAGGGCTTCCCGGCTTGAACCCTTGCGTTTTCGTCGGTATTTAAGCGCGCTAAACGTCCCCGCTGGTGTTGTTACCTGCTCGCTGCGCTCATAGGTAAAGGTGTAGGTCTTCACACTGTTTCTGTGCAGGATCGTGTAGCTTTCCGGGCTCCGGCCCGCCTGTAAATCCAGCGTGACCTGCAGATCCGCACTCATCCGGTCAAGCATGCCATCCGTCAGCGGTACTGTAGCGATGTCTTCCTGATGATTGCTGTAGACGATGCCTGCATCCCGGTCGAACCGTGCGTAGCTGTCTTCAAGTTTATCGCCACTGCCCGAATCAAAATTGTATTCGTCAACCAGTAGCGTATCGCCCTGCATATGAAACGTGCTTGTCTCGCTTGCTGCATTGGGCCTTATCACCCGCGCCAGGCCCTTGGCTTGAGTTGTGCTGCTGTACTCATACCCGTTGCTTGCTGTGGTCGGTTGGAGGCGGATTATGGCCTCACCTGATAAACCAAACGCTTTTAGCAGGAATCTGAGTTCGAACGGTTCAAGCGCTTTAGTCTCGGTGGAAGTGTCTGCCATTGTGGGCAGCGCGAGCAGCAGAGCACTGCTGATTAACGCCGTAAAAAACTTAGTGCGGATCTGTTTCATTCACCACCAGAGATGCAGCGAGCGCTTGCCCGTTACTGTAGACAACGCCGTTGTCGAGTTTTAGTTGACCACTAGCCAGCATCCCAATGGCTTGGGGATAGATCTGGTATTCGCCTTGCTGCACCCGGCTGGCAAGACTCTCGGCAGAGTCATCAGGCATGATTGCTACTCGGTATTGCAGGAATGCCGGTCCTGCATCGAGTTGGGGAATAACAAAATGCACGGTACTGCCGTGCCATTTCTCACCGGCATCAAGCGCGCGCTGGTAAGTGTTGAGCCCCGGATAATCGGGCAGCAGAGAGGGATGAATATTGATCATTCGACCGGCGTATTCGGTGACCAGTCCGGATGCGAGAATCCGCATAAACCCGGCTAGCACGATGAGGTCGGGATTGATCTGCCGGATAGTTTCATGCAATGCGGTATCAAAATCATTGCGCTTAACAAATGATTTATAGTCGACCGTAATGCTCGGAATTGCAGCGCTTGCGGCACGTTCTAAGCCAAAGGCCTGCGGGTTATCACTCAGAACAGCAACGAGGTCTGTATCGGCAATGTTCGCATCAATGATGGCTTGTAAATTTGTGCCGCCACCCGACACCATAATTAGCGTGCGCATCATGACTGCAGATGCACATCACCACTGCCATCACTGATACTGCCAATAATCTTTGCCGATTCGCCGGCTGCATTCAGTGATTCGACGGCAGCTTGCGCATCCGCTGCGTCTACGACCAACACCATGCCAATGCCGCAATTGAACGTACGTTGCATTTCACTTTCAGGAATAGCGCCTTGTTCCTGTAACCAATTGAATATTTCCGGACGAACCCAGGTGCTGGTGTTCACAGTCGCATCGATACCGGCAGGCAGAATACGCTCCAGGTTCTCGGCAAGGCCGCCACCGGTGATATGCGCAATACCTTTGACTGGCAATTGCTCAATCAACGCCAGCACCGGTTTTACATAGATGCGGGTAGGTTCCAGCAATAGCTTGCCAATAGTCGTGTCTTGCCACGGGCTATCGGCCGCCACACCGCTGGTTTCTAATACTTTACGAATGAGCGAGTAGCCGTTGGAGTGAGGGCCGGATGATTCTATGCCAATCAGGGTGTCACCTGCTGAAATCGTGCTGCCGTCAATGATGGCGGCTTTCTCAACGACGGCTACACAGAAGCCAGCGAGATCGTAATCGCCCTCGGGATACATGCCTGGTAATTCGGCGGTCTCACCACCGAGCAGCGCCGCGCCGGCGCGCTTGCAGCCTTCGGCAATTCCAGCGATGACATTGCTGGCAACATCATTATCGAGCTTGCCGCAGCCGTAGTAGTCGAGAAAGAACAGGGGTTCGGCACCCAGCGCCAGCACGTCATTGGCGCACATGGCGACCAGATCAATACCGACAGTGTCATGCAGGTTCAGATCAATGGCCAGGCGCAGTTTAGTGCCAACACCATCTGCACCAGATACCAGTACGGGTTGACGGTAACGTTGGGTATCAAGCTCGAAAAGGCCGCCAAAGCCACCGATTCCGCCCAACACGCCCGGACGGTGAGTGGCTTTTACCGAAGGTTTAATGCGTTCAATCAGCTCGTTGCCCGCATCGATATCAACACCGGCATCAAGATAGGTTACGGGAGTCTTTGTGCTCATTCTTATCTCTTGAATTTATGCGAAGCTACCCCGCAGAGCCGGAGTGCGGGGCTATAATAGCGTGAGTGCAGGCGGAATAATGAATCTTTCTTTGAAACAACACACTTTACTAGCGGTTTTTGCGCTCTCTATGGTTCTGGCCGGAGAGGCACAGGCAACGCGTGTCGACGGACTCTACACGGCGGAGGTGCCACTCGTGCGGAACACCGCGGCAGGCCGCGCTGATGGGTTTTCAGAGGCTTTAGCCGCCGTTCTCGTGAAGGTCACCGGGCAGGAGATTCTGCCGGAAGACAAGGCGGGCAGGTTGGGCAACGCTGCCGCATTGGTGCAGCAATATCGGGCTATCAAAGGCCAGCGTATTGAAGTGAGCTTTGATCCTGCTGCGCTGAGACGTCAGTTGGATGCGGCCGAATTGCCGGTCTGGAGCGCTGAGCGCCCGGCGGTGATGATCTGGTTGGCTATTGATGAGGGTCAGGGGCGGCGCAGCGTTTTGGGCACAGCGGGTGAGTTTTCATTGGCCAGTTCAGCGGATGAGTATCGTGGCACATTGTATGCGACGGCTGATGCCCGCGGATTGCCTATTATCCTGCCATTACTGGATGGCGAAGATCTCAGTAACGTCTCGACGAGTGATGTCTGGGGTGGCTTCGGCGACGTATTGCTTGAGGCTTCCCGACGCTATTCGGCGGATGTGACATTGGTTGGCAGACTGCGTCAGGCAGGTGCACAAGGTGCGCAGGTTCGTTGGTCTCTGTTTGTCGCTGGCAGCCAGACGTTGGAGTGGGTGGGCGATCTCGCTGCTGGTCCGCGCGTTACGGCAGATATTCTGGGCAAGGAGTTGGCTACCTTCGCCGCAGAGACTGGGGCTATAACGCTTACAGTCCGAGATATTTACACGCTGGATGATTATGCGCGCGTCCTCAATTATTTGCGTTCTTTAGCCATCGTCGAGCAGGTTAGCGTTGCCCGGGTGATTGGCGGTGCCGTGGAATTTTCGGTCACTGCCCGCAGCGATAGCGAACGGCTTGATCGCGACATTCGTCGTGATCGTTTGCTTACGCCCTGGTCTGATACGAGCGCTCCTGCAGCAACGCCAGAAAATATTGGCGATTGGGTGAGTTATCGGGTCGCGGATGATGGTTTGGTGTATAGCATTAAGGAGTAAGCAGCACCGTATGTTGTTAGCCAATCTCTTTAAAGCCCGGCAAATCCCTAACTGGATCTGTGTCTTCAGAGTGCTGCTGGTTCCGCCTATTTTGTATTTATTGGCGGAAGCGGACTTTGCGTTCGCCCTCATGTTGCTTTCCATCGCTGCTGCCTCTGACGGAGTCGATGGCTTTCTGGCCAAACGTTACGACTGGGCCAGTAGGCTGGGTGGGTTTCTGGATCCGCTGGCTGATAAGTTTTTGTTGGTCGCTATTTTTCTCGTTTTATCCGGTCTTGGCTTGGTGCCGATATGGCTTACCGCGGTAGTTATTGGCCGTGATTTAGCGATTGTCATTGGTGGGTTCGCCTATCAATGGCTTGTGGGTGAGGTATACGCCGACCCGACCTGGATCAGCAAGGTGAATACCTTTTTGCAGCTTATCTTTGTGCTAAGCGTTGTTGCTCAGGAGGCCCTGCAGCTGCCTGGTGAGCTGGCACTCCTTATTCTTGGTACGGGTGTTTTCGTTAGTAGTCTGATTAGCGGTTTGGATTACATCTGGACCTGGGGCGGCCGTGCGCTCGCGAATCGCGGCAAAGAACGGGTTGCTTCCTGATGCGTCAATTGCCACTGGAGGTTCAGCTGGCTGACTATGCTGTGTTCGATAGTTTTTTTGCTGGCGAAAACGCGGCAGCGGTATTTGCGCTGCAGCGTCTGCTAAGCGGCGGTCAGGCGGTGGTCTGGTTGTGGGGTAGTCAGGAGTCCGGTAAGTCGCATCTTCTGCAGGCTTTAGTGGCCGAAGCCGCGGCTAAGAGCGTGACCTCGGTCTATTTGCCTGTGGCTGATCCGCAGTTTCGCCCGGAGATGCTTGATGGCATGGGCACATTAGATGTTATCTGCATTGATGATGTTCAGTGCGTAGCCGGTGATCCAGCGTGGGAGGCGGCCTTGTTCCGGCTGTATGAAGAATTATTTCAACGGGGCGGCAAGCTGGTTGTTGCCGCGAAGGTTGCGCCTGGTGGCGCTGGCTTTGTGCTGCGTGATCTCGGTTCGCGATTGGCCTCGGGCGCCACCTTTCGTCTGCGTACGCTCAGTGATGAAGACAGTTTGCAGGCTCTGCAGAAGCGGGCTGCCTGGCGCGGCTTGCATTTGCCGGAAGAAACAGCGATGTATTTGTTGGCGCGCGTGCAGCGCAGTCCGAGCACATTGTTTGCTTTGCTCGACCGGCTTGATAAAGAAGCATTGGTAGCGCAGCGCCGTTTAACTGTGCCGTTTGTCCGTCAAGTGCTGGGCGAGCCGCAAAACGACTGCTAATACTTAGCCGCGCTCGGCATAAATCGCTGTAAAGAACAGCACAATAGAGATTGTGGCGACACCGAGTGCCAGTAAAAATGCTCCAGAACTAGCAACCACATCCATAACGCCGGCGGTCGCGTAGAAAATCATCGCCAGTGCAATAAGATTGCCCCAGTTACGGCTCTGTCTCAGTGCGCCAATCAGCAGTAACACCGGCACGACGCTGCCGAATGTAATAACAACCCACAGCTGGCTGTTGGCGTCACTTTGCAGCCACAGCATGACGGCAAAGCTGAGCAAAATCAGAAGCACAATAGAAATAAGCCGTAAGCGGGTCATGTGAGTTTCCGTTAGCGCTGTTAGCGCGTCAGTTTGAGGGCAATGCCGGCAACGCGTGCGCCCAATGCGCGGGCAATGGCTGTTTCATCGGCACTAAGGTCGGTATCGGTTTTGTCGGGTGCTACATGGCTGGCACCGTAAGGGGTGCCACCTGTCTGCGTACTGCTTAACGCCGGTTCAGAGTAGGGAACCCCGACGATAATCATGCCGTGATGGAGTAACGGCAAGGTCATGCTGAGTAATGTAGATTCCTGCCCGCCATGCAGACTGCTGGTTGATGTAAACACAGCGGCGGGCTTGCCAGTAAGAGTGCCGGCCATCCAGTCCGCTGCGGTGCCATCGAGAAAGTATTTTAGTGGGGCGGCCATGTTACCGAAGCGGGTCGGGCTGCCCATGATGAGTCCGGCACACTCCTGTAAATCCTGCAGAGTGGCATAGGGTGCTCCGGCATCCGGCACTGTGGGCGCGCTGGCCGCCGTATCTGCCGAGACAGTCGGCACTGTCCGGATGCGCGCCTGACAACCTTCTATTGAGTTCACACCCTGGGCAATCTGCCGGGCAAGTTCGGCTGTTGAGCCAAACCGTGAGTAATACAGAATGAGTATGTCTTGCATGATGATGTCCGGAGCAGCGGGTAGGGCGATAGCTTACAGAATATCGAGAACACTTTCCGGCGGGCGGCCAATCCGCGCCGCGCCCGCGTGAACGACAATCGGCCGTTGCAGTACTTGCGGGTGCCTGGCCAGCCAGTCTAGCTTTTGTTGCTCGCTCATGCCGGCAATCTCTGCTCTGGCTGCCTTGTAGTCGTCCTCGCCCGTGCGCATAAGGCTGTCGATACCGCTATTAAGTGCGGCCAGCAGTTCTGCCAGCGCAGCAGCATTGGGTGGGGTTCTGAGGTATTCGATAGTGACGGGCTCTAAACCGCGGTCCTTCAGCAGTTGCAGTGTTTGTCGTGATTTTGAGCAGCGCGGGTTGTGATAAAGCGTAAGGCTCATGGGTTGTTGTCCTCTGTCGCATGAGAGTTTCGATACAGCACCTGCCATGCGGCGAACATCGATAGAAGGGGGTCTAACTAGGTTGTCTAGTAAGCGTATGCCGGATTAGTTACGAAACCACTTACTGCTGAGGCGTCCCAGCACTTTTTCGGAGTACCACGTTTTGCCATAGCTACCGTTGTAGCGGGCCAAGGCGCGGGTCATGTCACCATTCTCTTTATCCATATAGTGTTTCAGAATAGTGCAGCCCATGCGCAGGTTGATATCAATTTCAAAGAGGTTGTCATCCGGCCGCTCGAGTTCATCCAGCCAGAAGGGCATGACTTGCATTAGCCCGCGCGCCCCGGCACTTGAAATAGCATAGCGGTCAAAGCGGCTTTCGATATCGATGATGGCAAGCACAAGCTCCGGTGGCAATTCGACGCGCGCGGCTTCCTGGTGCACGCGGGTTAGAATGTGGATTCGTTCAGAGTGATCAGGAACGATGGGTGTTAGCCGCCGCGACATATCCTTGAGCCAGACCTCGGCCTCGAACCGATCCGGAAAGCTGCTAGTGTTGTTGACTGCTTCTTGCAACACATATGTGAGTTCCGGATCGACCTGACTATTCGCGGCATGTGCCTGCAGCAGCAAAAAATACAATGCGAGCGCTAGCCAGCCGCGCGCTTGCCGCTTAGTGCAGAGTGGCGGCATCTGCTGCCAGCTTGTCCTGAATAAATGCCAATGCATGCTTCAACTCAACTTCTTCAGTGTCCGTTGCTTGCCGATGCCGATACTCTATTTTGCTGTCTTTAAGCCCGCGCTCGCCAATCACCAGACGATGCGGTATTCCCATTAAATCAGAATCGGCAAACTTCACACCCGGACGTGCGTCACGGTCGTCCAACAGAACCTCTATGCCAAGCGCGGTAAGTTGCTGGTATAGCGTATCTACTGCTTCTTGTACTGCAGCAGACCGATCGTAGTTCAGGCCGAGCAGCGTCACTGCAAATGGACTGATGGCTGCGGGCCAGACGATGCCATTTGTGTCGTGATTTTGCTCAATGGCTGCCGCCACTAAACGCGATACACCAATACCATAGCAGCCCATCAGCGGAGTAATCTCTTTGCCGTTGTGATCAAGCACCGCAACTTTCATGCTTTTGCTGTACTGGTCGCCCAGCTGAAAGATGTGTCCGACCTCAATGCCGCGCGCAATAGCGATAGTGCCACCGTTGGGGCTCAGGTCACCCTCCTGGACATTGCGCAGATCCGCGGTTTGCGGTTCGGCCAGATCACGACCCCAATTGACGCCGGTTAAGTGCGCATCGGTTTCATTGGCGCCGCAGACAAAGTCGCTGACAAACGCGGCACTGTGATCCACCCAAACCGGCAGGCTGAGATTTAGTGGCCCGGTAAAACCGGGGCCAATGCCAGTGACTTGTTCGATGTGCTCCGCGCTTGCCATGGTGAGCGGCGCACGCACACCTTCTAGTTGTTCCGCTTTTAACGGATTTAGTTCGTGGTCGCCCCGAATAACCAGCGCTACCAGCCCGTCATCATCACCTTCGACGAGTAAGGTCTTCAGGCATCGTGCCGGCTCCATTTTAAGAAAATTGGCGATCGCTTCAATAGTCTTTATGCCCGGTGTGGCGACTTTTTCCAGAGTGGCGGACGGTGCGGTTCGTTTGCCTTGCGGTGGTTGTGCAGGGGCTAGTTCCACATTCATGGCGAAGCTGTCATCGTCGCAATACGCAATGCCATCTTCCCCGGAGTCTGCCAGTACATGAAACTCGCAGGATTTTGAACCACCAATCTCGCCGGCGGCGGCATCAACGGGACGGAAACGCAGCCCGATCCGGTTTAGAATGGAGGTATAGGCCTCAGCCATCCGGTTATAGGTTGCTTCGAGTGATGCCTGATCTGCATGAAATGAGTAGGCGTCTTTCATGATGAACTCACGCGCCCGCATCAGGCCAAAACGCGGACGTATCTCATCGCGAAATTTGGTTTGAATCTGATAGTAGGTCACCGGCAGTTGTTTATAGCTCCGCAGTTCTTTGCGGGCGATATCGGTAATCACTTCTTCATGGGTTGGTCCGAAACAGAATTCGCGCCCATGCCGGTCACTAATCCGCAGCAGCAGCGAACCGTATTTATTCCAGCGACCGGTTTCTTCCCAGAGTTCAGCAGGCTGTATTGCCGGCATTAGTATTTCCAGGGCACCAGCACGGTCCATTTCTTCGCGGACCAGGTGCTCAACTTTACGCAGAACTTTAAGGCCCAGGGGCATCCACGTGAACAGCCCCGATGACAGGCGGCGGATCAGTCCGGCGCGCAACATCAACTGGTGACTAATGACCTCGGCCTCTGCCGGGACTTCTTTAAGGGTGGTGATTGGGAGTTTCGAAAGACGCATAATAGGGCTGTATTACTGAATAATAGGAGTAAGCGGACATTATTCTAACGACAAAACCGGTTTAAGTCGCCGCCGCTTGAGTCCGGTTCGTGCACGCCTAATGAATTCGCTCCGCTAGCATGGCAAACTGAGCAGCACTAGCGGGTACAATCCTGACCCCGCCGGAGTTCATCGACTATGCCAAACAAATTAAGCAATGACCCAACCCGCGCAGGCCTGGTGCGCAGCAAGGGTATTTATTTGCTGCCTAATTTAATGACTACGGCAGCGCTGTTTGCCGGTTTCTATGCGATTGTTGCATCGATAGACGGCAATTTCGAAAAAGCGGCGATTGCCATCCTTGTTGCGCAGATACTGGATGGTCTGGACGGTAAGCTCGCGCGGTTAACGCATACTGAAAGCGACTTTGGTAAAGAGTACGACAGTCTCTCCGACATGATTTCATTTGGTTTGGCTCCTGCCATTGTCGTTTATCAGTGGGGTATCGAGCGACTCGTTGAGTACGGCCCGGTTTGGGGGAAGTTGGGTTGGCTGGCAGCGTTTACTTATACTGTGTCGGCGGCGTTGCGTCTGGCCCGCTTCAATGTGATCTCGGGCACAACCAGTAAGAAGTTTTTTCAGGGTTTGCCGAGTCCTCCCGCAGCGGCGTTGGTCGCCAGTTTCGTCTGGCTAGGTGCCGATCTCGGTTGGTCCGGTGGCGGACCATTGGCCCTTGCGTTTATCGTGACAGCCACGGCCGGTGCTTTGATGATCTCGCGGTTTAATTACTACAGCTTCAAAGAAATTCGCACGCGTAAGCAGGTTTCGTTTACCTATATTATTGTCGTCCCGATGGTGTTTGTGCTCATTGCCCTTAACCCGCCACTAGTGCTGTTTGCTTTAGCGGCAACCTTTTCCTTGTCCGGTCCCAGCTACTGGTTATGGCGCAAACTGCGGCCTGCTCAGGTTGTTGAGGGTGACGAAGTTGCTGCCGTTAATGAGGCGACAGCAGATGATGATAAGCAGGGTCTCTGAGGGCGTCTTCGCCTAGCCTGCTATGTCGACGCATCGCCCCGCCAGCCGTACAGAGATTCTGCATGCTATGGGTCTATCTGAGTGGCGTTTGCGTGAACGCGAACTTACGGTGATCGAGTCGCTCGCTGTAGAGCCGCAGCAGGTGCCTCCCGTTGCAGTCGCTCCCGCTGCAACCCCCGTTCCTGACAAGTATTTTCAGGATCTCTCTCCCCGCGTTGAGCCTGGCGTTGCAGGGTTGGGCGACTGGCCGGAGTTGCAGGCTGCGGTCATGACTTGTACCGGTTGTGCGCGCCATTCCACTCGATTACAGGCGGTGCCGGGGGCGGGCAGCAATACCGCCGATTGCTTGTTTGTTGCTGAAGCGCCATCAGCCGAAGATGATGCCACAGGCCAGCCGTTTAGCGATGCCAGCGGGCTATTATTCGACAACATGCTGGCGGCGATGGGTTTGAATCGTTCGTCTATCTATCTGACACAAGTCACGAAGTGCGCTATACCCGATGAGCATCCTCCCGAGTCGACAGAGATCGTGGCTTGTAGCCGTTATCTGGAAGCGCAGATAAAGCTGCTGCAGCCAAAGCTGATTGTGGCGCTAGGACTTACCGCCGGCCGGTATCTATTGAACATCAAGACCGATGTCTCGCTGGGCAGCCTGCGGGGCGAAGCACGTTCGCATGCGCCGAGCGGCGTGCCGGTCATCGTGACCTACCATCCGCGTTATCTGCTGAAGCGACCAAGCGCTAAGGCGGCTGCCTGGCAGGATTTACAGCAGGTGATGCCGTACTTAAACGGGACTTGTCAGTGAGCACTAAGAGCTCCGACGTTCTGCCGGAAATGCGGTCAATGACGTTAGCGGATGTACCGGTGGTAGCGGCTATTGAAATTAAAGCGTATGACTTCCCCTGGTCCGCCAATATTTTTCGTGACTGCCTGCGGGCCGGTTACATTGGTATCGTGTTCGAGCGGCATGGCGCTGTCTTCGCCTACGGCATGATCTCTGTCGCGGTTGGCGAAGCGCATCTGCTGAATCTGTGTATCGATCCGGAAATGCATGGCAAAGGCTACGGTCAGGGCATGTTAGATACACTGATCCAAATGGCCCGCGACAAGGGTGCGCTGCAGATGTACCTGGAAGTGCGTCCCTCTAATTATGCGGCTCAGCATCTTTACCATCGTGCCGGCTTTAACGAAGTGGGCTTGCGTAAGAACTACTATCGCGGCAAAAAAGGCCGCGAAGATGCCGTGGTGTTCGCCAAAGAACTGGCAATTCTATGAGCCCGGTTTACGGTCGTAGAACTGTCATTGGTTGGGCGCTCTATGACTGGGCCAACTCCGCATTCTCCCTGACTGTTGTTACTGCTTTTTTTCCGATTCTACTCGGAGGTTATTGGAGTGATGACAGTTCATCAGTCATGACGACTTTCCGGCTTGGCTGGACCAATGCCGGTGCGAGTCTCATCGTTGCATTGCTTGCTCCGGTGCTGGGTGCCATGGCAGACCGTCAGGGCAGCCGCAAGAAAATGCTCACATGGTTTGCCGGCCTCGGCGTGAGCATGACGGTGGCTCTTTTTTGGGTGGCTGAGGGTGAATGGTTGTTCGCCATTATTTTGTATGCCCTTGCTTATGTCGGTTTTTCTGGCAGCAACTCATTCTACGATTCCTTGCTGAGTAACGTGGCTGATAACAGCGAGTTTGACCGGGTCTCCGCATACGGTTTCGCGATGGGCTATTTGGGTGGTGCATTGTTGTTTACTTTGAATGTGCTAATGGTCATGAACCCTGGCGGGTTTGGTCTTGCCGGGCCGGAGGAGGCCATGCGCTGGTCCTTCGTGTCTGTTGGTCTGTGGTGGGCTGTGTTTACGCTACCGATACTGTTGTGGGTACCCGAAGCCAAGGTCTCCAAAGCGAGCCAGGGCGGCCCGTTGTCGGGCTGGCGACAGGTGCTGATCACTATCAGGAACATCCGTCAGCACCGTTCACTGGCCTTATTTCTCGGTGCCTATTGGCTCTACATCGATGGCGTTTATACCATTATTAAAATGGCAGTCGACTATGGTCTGTCGCGTGGTTTAGCGGCGGAAGATTTGATATCCGCGATCTTGCTGACTAACTACGTTGGCTTTCCCGCCGCCATTGCATTCGGTGTGTTGGGTGCAAAGATTGGCGCTCGCAATGGCATTTATATTGCGCTCACTATTTATATTCTTGCGACGCTGGCGGCGCCTTTTGTATCGTTGAGTTGGCATTTTTATGTGTTGGCTTTTACGATTGGCCTTGTACAGGGCGGTGTGCAAAGTCTGAGCCGCTCTTTGTATGCCCGTTTAGTGCCCCCCGGCCAGCATGCTGAATTCTTTGGTTTCTACAACATGCTCGGTAAGTTTGCAGCTATCCTTGGCCCTGCGCTCACTGGTGTTGTTGCATTGCTTACAGGCAGTCAGCGCCTCGGCATTCTTTCGGTACTCATTTTGTTTCTGGCCGGTTTGTATTTACTGCGTAAGGTCCCGCTAGATACTTAAGCTTTCTTCAGCCTGAATTTTTTTACTCGCTCAAAAAATTCCTGAAGTTCAGTTGGGCCGTTGCGGTTCGGTTCGTAGCGCAGGGCGACATACAAATTGGTAATTTGCTGAATGCTCTGCTGTTGGTCAGGATGTGTTGCGACTGCTCGGCTGGCGAAGTTTGCCGGTGCTTCTCCGGGTTCGCGCGTGACCCCAGCGTGCGCGAGTTTGCTGCAGAAGTGCCGGTAAGCGGTGAGCAGCGGGTCGTCATTATTGCGGATGCTTATCTGCAGATAGTAGGCGAGTCCGGCTAACAACAGCGTGATGCCTACAGCCATAACCAGCACCAGATCCTGCATATCAGGTTCATCAAACCCGGCACGACTGAGCATCTCGGCCTGCATCTCCGGACCAAATGCCAGTACCCAGCGATCCCATGCGGCGTTAATCGCATCCAGACTCAGGAAAGCCTGACTGAGCAGTAGGGTATTGCGGACGCTGCGACGGAAGTTAAGGTCGCTTGCCGATAGGGCTTCATCAAGTCCCAGTTCAATGCGCTGCGGTGCCACGGCGGCGGTAGGGTCTACCCGTACCCAACTGCCATCCAGCCACACTTCGGTCCACGCATGCGCGTCCGACTGGCGTACCACCATATCGTTGCTCAGAGGATTAATTTCACCGCCTAAATAGCCGGTCACTACGCGTGCTGGAATGCCCGCGGCACGAGCCAGTGTGGCAAAAGCCGAGGCGTAGTGTTCACAGAAACCTTCTCGTGTGGCGAACAGAAAATCGTCCACCGGATTAGTTCCTAATAGCGGCGGTCTTAGTGTGTAAAAAAATTCTTCTTCGCGGAACATCTGCAGAATTTGATTCAGATAGTCACGATTACTGGCTGCTGACTGTCGAAGCTGCCGGGCAAACGCCACGGTCTCCGGGTTGCTTGAGGCCGGTAGGTATTGCATTGCCTGCAGATGCCTTTCGGAATCCATGTTCTTGCGCCTTGCTTGCTGGTAGGAGCGGGCTGTATAGGCAATGCGTTGGCGCACCGGCGTTTGACTGATCAGTTGCAGGTTTGCCGACAGGTAGCTTTTGCTTTGGCTCCATTGAGCCGGTGTTTCCAGGGCCAGCAACCAATCACGACCATGAGGCTCGAGCATGAGTTCATACTCATAGTAAGTCTCACCCACTAGCATCTCATTAACCGGATCGATTTTTTCACCACGGTCGCCCCAAGACCAGGTACGACCATTGAAAAAGCCCATCACCGGTCCGCGCCAATAGCGTTCTTCCGGAGGCGGCACGTCGCCGTTGAAGCGCACGCGAAAAGCAACACGATCGGAGCGGCTGAGGTTTGAGATATCGCCCGGGTTGACCTGATCGCTTAAGCCGGTTTGAGCATCGGTTCCACCGGTGGACATCGCCCAGAAGGGCGCGGGAATCCGAGGAAACAGGAAGAACAGCACTAACATCAGTGGCAATGCCTGTACCAGCAGCCCGGCAGTCTGTCGGGTCACCGAGCCCAGCGGCAATGGCGGCCCGCTGCGCCGAATTTGCAGCAGAGCGGCCACTGAGATGCTGACACCCGCGATAATGTAGGGCAGTGCCCAGAGTTGCTGTTCACGGAGGAAAACAGCAAACATCAGGAACCAACAAATGGCAGAAACAACGGTGAAGTCGCGACTGGTTTTGGTTTCCAGAATCTTTAATGCCAGCATCACAATGAGCAAGGCAGTACCGGCCTCAACACCGGTGATTGTTCGGTAGGTTAAGGCCACAGCGGCTAAGCCCGTGAAGACCAGGGGCACCTTGATCCAGGCTGAGGGCAGACGCCAGCCACGCGATTCGAGTTGGTAACGCCAGATAGAAATGCCGATCAGCAGTGCGCTGACCCATGGGCTGACATAAAGGCTATGCGGAGCTGTTACCGTAATCACTGCTGCCAGCAGCCACAGAATCCGGGTGCGGCGTTCTGCAGCGGTAGGCGCTTTCAATGGCTGTAGCTCAGTCATGCGAGTAGTCCGGCATGCGAAATAGGGCAAGTTCCCGCAAACAGTTGTGCAGATGTGCCGGACCTTTCGCTGCGGCGATGGTCGCGCCAGGCAGGCGCAAACCATAAACCTGTTGACTGTTATCCGCGTCAATCAGCAGCCGACACAGTGCGGCTAGTCTCGATCCAGTATCTGCTTGCTGCAACAAATCCCAATCGATCCACAGCGGTGTCCGACCGCCTTCGTGGTATTCCTTCACCAGCAGCACGCCCAGACTCGCAGCCGATTTCCACGCAATACTCTTGGGCGGGTCGCCACGTCGGTATTCGCGTAAACCCGAAAATTCATCAGCGCCGGATAATTGCAAGCCGGTTGTGCCGGTTTCATTGTCAGCGGCGAACACCGGGATCATGTACGGGGCTGGTTTGGGGTATACCAACCCCTGCAGATCCATATGCACCCATGCCCAGGATCGAAACAGTCCGAGCGGGTAGGTGGTGCTTAAAGCCAGCCGTGGGCAGGCTAGCCAGCCTCTGTTTTTGGTGTTTAACGGCAGGGTGAAAAGCGCCCGCTCGTTGGCGGCAATATCGCCACAGACTTGTGGCGGGTTGTTAAAGCCCGCTGCAATTTGTGAGCGCTGCAGATTGTCGGTATTGGCCAGCAAGAATTTGAACTGTAACGGGTCGCCGGCAAACACGGGGTCTGCCTGCTTAAATGTCACCGTAAGATTGGCAATGTTGCGGTGGCACTGGTGCATCGCGACGAGGCCGATACCGGTGAGTAGAAAGGTGAGCACAAAGCCCATGTTGTTGGCGTAGTTGAGTGAGCCGATAAGCAGCATGAGCACGACCGCGGCAAAGAGCAAACCCGATTTAGTCGGCAGAATGTAGATCCGCCTGCGGTGCAACAGTGCGGCAAGAGTGTCCGGGCCTTGTCGGCGGCGTGCCCAGCGATCGCTGCGCGCACTAAGCTGATTTCGCAACCTGTCGAAGGGCCCACGCACCGTGTCGGCCAGTGCAGACATCAGGGTATGGCGACTTCCGCCAGTACGCGTTCTGCAGCATTGCTTTGCACCGCACCACTGGACGATTTTAGGCGTAAGCGGTGCCCTGCAACCGCACTAAACACGGCTTGCAGGTCTTCCGGGTGCACGCCGCTATGACCACTAACAAGGGCCCAGGCTCTGGCGGCATTGATCAGATCGATACTCGCACGTGGCGATAAGCCCAATTCGAAGTCGGGATGCTCACGTGTGTGTCGAGTCAGTGCCTGCACATAGTCAAGCAGTGCCTCACTGACTTCGATGCCGCGCGTCGCTTGTTGGAGTTGGGGCAGTTCTTCGGCACTGATCTGGGGCGTTAGTGTTTTGAGCAAGCTGCGACGGTCATCGCCCCGCAGCAGTTTTCTCTCGAGAACTTCCGACGGATAGCCGAGCCCGATTTGCATCAGGAAGCGGTCGAGCTGTGATTCGGGGAGCGGATAGGTACCTATTTGCTGAACCGGATTTTGGGTTGCTATAACAACAAAGGGCGCGGGCAATTCATAGGTGGTGCCATCTACGGTGACCTGCTTTTCTTCCATAGCCTCCAAAAGAGCGCTCTGTGATTTCGGCGTGGCGCGGTTTACTTCATCGGCCAGTACCATTTGTGCAAACAAGGGGCCCTTGTGGAAGACAAAGGCATTTTCGTTTTGCTGATAGATAGATACACCGAGCACATCGGCGGGCATCAGATCGCTAGTGAACTGAATACGACTAAAGCTTAAGCCCAGGCAGCGTGCGAGTGAGCGAGCCAGAAGTGTTTTGCCAACACCGGGTACATCTTCAATGAGTAGGTGACCACCGGCCAGAACACAGGTGAGAGCGAGCTTTATCTCGGTATCCTTACCAAGAATGATCCGGCCAACTTCATTCGCGAGTTTATCAACGGTGTGTTTCGCGTGGCTAATGTCATTGACCATGTCACTTTCCTTATTCGAGTGTATTCAGACGCTCCAACTGATCATTGAGCTGGCTGATCTCACGCTCCATTTCCTCTGCCCGATGGCGTTCTTTAGCAACCACAGCAGCCGGTGCTTTTGCCACAAAGCCTTCGTTGCTCAGCTTGCCCTGCAGTTTCTGCAGTTCGCCACTCACCTTATCTACGGCTTTGCTGAGACGCAGACGTTCTGCATTCACATCAATTAAACCGGCCATCGGCACTAGAATTTTCATTCCACCCAGTAACGCCGTAGCACTTGGCGGTGGTATCTCTTCACTAGCCAAAAAGCGGCTGCTCTCGAGTCGGGCCAGTTTGCTCAGATAAATCTCATGTCTTTCGAACATATCGCGGTCTGTGTCGCTGGCATCCTGCATTAGCACAGCCAACTGTTTGCCCGGAGAAATATCCATCTCACCGCGAATTTGCCGTAATCCGAGCACAAATTCTGTGATCCAGCGCAACTCTTGCTCAGACTCATCATCTGCCGGGAAGTTGCCGCTATCCGGATAGGGCTGGAGCATGATGGTGTCGCCGGAGAGGCCTGCAAGTGGCGCAACCTTTTGCCAAATTTCTTCCGTAATGAACGGAATGATCGGATGCAGACAGCGCAGCAGCGCTTCAAGCACCGTTAATAGCGTATTACGTGTGAGTGCTTTTTGTGCATCCGGAAGATGCTCATCGTTAAGAATCGGTTTCGCGAGTTCCAGGTACCAGTCGCAGTACTCGTTCCAGGTGAACTCGTACAAATCTTTAGCGGCCAGATCCAAACGATAGTTTTCGAGATGGCGCTCAACCTCAGCAATCGTTTTGCCCAGCCGTGAACGTATCCAGCGATCGGGCAGGCTGAGTTCTGCGCTATTGATGGTCTCGCCGGTTTTGCAGTCGCCTTCTGTATTCATTAAGACATAGCGGGTGGCATTCCACAGCTTGTTACAGAAGTTGCGATAACCGGAAATACGATTGAGATCGAAACGTACGTCGCGACCGTTACTAGCGAGTGCTGCAAAGGTAAAGCGCAATGCATCCGTGCCAAACTCAGGAATGCCATCGGGAAACTGCTGGCGAGTGGACTTTTCAATTTTAGGCCGCAGCGCCGGTTGCATGAGCCCGCTGGTGCGTTTCTCGACCAGCGGTTCGAGTTCGATGCCGTCTATAAGATCGAGCGGATCTAAGACGTTGCCTTTCGACTTCGACATTTTCTGGCCATCCTGATCGCGGATAAGGCCGTGTATATAAACTTCGCGAAACGGGACATCACCGGCAAACTTCATACCCATCATGATCATGCGGGCTACCCAGAAGAAGATGATGTCAAAGCCGGTGACCAGCACGTTGCCCGGATAGAACGTTTTCAGTGCGTCAGGGTTTTCCGGCCAGCCCAGCGTTGAAAACGGCCAGAGCGCTGATGAGAACCAGGTATCCAGCACATCAGGGTCTTGCGTTAGTGGGGTGCCGGCAGAGATATTGTACTTGGCGCGCGCTTCGGCTTCATCGCGTGCGACATAGACCTCACCATCTTCGCCGTACCATGCCGGAATTCGGTGGCCCCACCAGAGTTGGCGAGAAATACACCAGTCCTGAATATTGTTCATCCAGTCGAAATAGGTTTTCGACCAGTTTTCGGGAATGAATTTGATGCGACCGTCTTTGACGGCTTCGATAGCCGGCTGTGCCAGAGGACCTGCTTTCACAAACCATTGGTCTGTCAGGTAAGGCTCAATCACCTGACCGCTGCGGTCACCGCGAGGCACCATGAGTTTATGATCAGCGGTCTTTGCCAGAAGGCCCAGCGCATCCAGATCTGCAACAATGGCTTTACGCGCTGCAAAGCGATTCATGCCGCGGTATTTTTCGGGCAACAGGGTGTAGGTGTCGGCGTCGCTGGTGCTTCCATCCGCCACTCTGGCGTCTGGTTTATGGGTAGCTTTATGGCCGAAGGTCAGATCATCGCCAGCGGAGGCTTTAATGTGTGCGTCGGCAGTAAAAATATTGATGAGCCCGCCGTGCGGAATATCCGCGAGCTCGTCTTTGTGCCGCGACCAGACGTCATAGTCATTAAAGTCATGAGCGGGGGTAATTTTGACGCAGCCACTGCCGAACTCGGGGTCGACATAGTCATCGGCAATCACCGGAATATATCGACCGGTAAGTGGCAGGCTAACGCGCTTGCCAACAAGGTGTTTATAGCGCTCATCATCCGGATGGACTGCCACGGCGGCATCTCCGAGCATTGTTTCCGGACGCGTTGTGGCGACCGTCAGATGACCGCTGCCGTCAGCTAAAGGATAATGGAAGTGCCAGAGATAGCCGTTCTCTTCTTCTGAAATTACTTCCAGATCGGATACGGCCGTATGCAATACAGGGTCCCAGTTGACCAGTCGCTTGCCGCGGAAAATAAGGTCTTCTTCGTAGAGGCTGACAAAAACTTCAACCACGGCTTTAGAAAGACCCTCATCCATAGTGAAGCGTTCGTTCTCCCAATGGAGTGAACTGCCCATGCGCCGGAGTTGGTTAGAAATGCTATTGCCGGACTGTTCTTTCCAATCCCAGACTTTCTCGAGAAACGCTTCACGACCAAGATCGTGCCGGCTGATGCCCTCTGCTTCGAGTTGTCGTTCCACCACCATCTGTGTTGCGATTCCGGCATGATCTGTGCCCGGTTGCCAGAGAGTGTTGTGCCCCTGCATCCTGTGGTAGCGAATCAGGGTATCCATAATGGTGTCCTGAAACGCATGCCCCATATGCAATGTGCCGGTGACATTGGGCGGGGGAATCATGATGCAATACGGTGTGCCTTCGCCGCTGGGTGCAAAGTGGCCAGAGGCTTCCCATTGCTGATACCAGCGCTTTTCAATGTCGCCGGGTTGATAAGTCTTATCCATTGTTTTTATCCGCTGGCTCAGTGATCCGTGGTATCGGTATCGGCTGGCTCTGTGCTGAGGTGTTCCTGCAATATTCTGTCAATCATTTCCGGTAGTTCATTGCGCAGATGATTCGCGAGATCTTCTAATAACGCATTCTCCATCTCACGAATGGCGCTATAGAGAAGCCGCTCCATCAGTCCGTAGGCGCTATCGGTGAGACGAATCCGGAGTTCATTCATCTCAAATTCGTTCAGAACGGGGAGCGTCTTGCGGCTGGCACGGAATTCGACGCTCTCGGTTAATACCGGAATATCAACCCACTCAGTGAGTACCGGTATGTCATCATCATCATTCATAAAACGTTAGTTGCTGCCAATTTTGTGGGTCTCGGGGACAAAACCTTGGGCCCGATACTGGCTAAAACGCTGCCGGCCCGCCTGCCGTATGTTGTCCGAGGCATCAATAACCTCGGCTATTCGCCTAAATCTGCCGGCATCTGCCGGTAAAGCGGTGCCGAGGTTGATCAACAAGTCGTCGCTACTGGTTTCCGGCAACTGATCGCTAATGATAATCGGCGCGGCAGGCTGCTGGCTATCTCCGAGCACATTGTGTGGGAGAAAGGCATCTTTTTTGAAGCTCCAGAGCAGTTTGTCGAGTTCGAGCGATTGGCTGGCCGAACCCGTCAGGAGAAATATCTCGTGTCCCGCCTGATAGGCCTTTTCGCAGAGCCGACAGGCAAACTTAAGCCTGTCGGAGGGCGACGTTGACTCCAGCACATAAAAATCGATGCGGGTCACCGTATCCTGCAACGCTATTCTCCCTTACGCCGGTACTTTACTGCTGCAGCAGATACTCAACCAACAACTGAACTGGCCGGCCTGTTGCGCCTTTACTAGTAGTGCCGCCATTGTAGGCGACACCGGCAATGTCCAGATGCGCCCACTCAACGCCCTCAGTATACCGACCCAAGAAGCAGCCTGCGGTAATCGTGCCGGCATCGCGACCGCCGATGTTTGCCATATCGGCAAAGTTACTTTTTAGAAGCTCGTTGTAAGCTTGATCGAGCGGCAGTCGCCATGCCAGATCATCGGCATCATTGCCCGCTTCGAACAGGGCAGCTGCCAGTTTATCCGAATTGGCCATCATACCCATGCGATGTTTGCCGAGGGCAACAACTACTGCTCCTGTAAGAGTTGCAATATCAATGAGTGCAGCAGGCTTGAAGCGTTTGGCGTAAGTGAGTGCGTCGCACAGAATCAGGCGACCTTCCGCATCGGTATTCAGAATTTCGATGGTCTGCCCTGACATAGAGGTGACAACGTCACCGGGCTTGGTTGCAGTGCCGCTCGGCATGTTTTCGCAGGTTGGAATGAGCACGACCAGATTGGTTTTGAGGCCGATCTCTATGGCAGCGCGCATGGCGCCGAATGCAGAGGCGGCGCCACACATGTCGTATTTCATCTCATCCATTGCGGGTGGTGGTTTCAACGAGATACCACCAGTGTCGAAGGTAATGCCTTTGCCCACAAGTACCACAGGATTCTTGGTTTTAGCGGCTCCTTGATATTGCATGATGATGAACTTGGCGGGTTCCGCACTGCCAGCTGTTACAGACAACAATGAGCCCATGCCCAGTTTCTTCATGTCCGCTTCATTAAGGACCTGAGTGGTAAGCTGTTTGCAGCTCTTGGCAAGTGCGCGGGCCTGTTTGACCAGATAGGTTGGCGTGCAATAATTTGCCGGCGTATTACCCAGATCTCGGGCCAGATTCATACCTATGCCAATGCCGCTACCATCATGGAAACCCTGCTTAGCGGCTTTGCTGTGCTCGCTATCGGTATGAATAGCCAGCGTCTTCACAGTCGCCACTGCGGTTTTACGCTTGCCGGGTAACGCGAAACTATAAGATTGAAGATACCAGGTTTCGGCAAGTATTCGCGCTGCGCGATACGCGCCGGCATTTTTAATGCCATCCGCTGCCAGGTAAAACAGGGCATCGGTATAGCTCTTGTTATTAAGAGTCGCACAACTTGATTGCACAGCTTTACGGTACTCGTTGCGGTCAAACGCGTCTTTTTCACCGCAGCCGACGAGTAAAATACGGGTTGCCGGGAATTCACCGACTTCTGTAAGCAGCAGCAACTCGCCGGTTTTTCCGGAGATATCACCGCCCTTAATCACTTTGCTCAGTATTTTACCCGTCAGAGCATCAATGGCTTTGCCTGTGATTCCAAGTTTGCCTTCAGCAAATACCGGCACTACGGCAACATTACAGCGTTGTTTTCCCGGTTTGCCGGTGGTGACTTGAAATCGCATTAGGTTCTCCTAGAGTGTTTTTAGTGGTTGGTGCGGTTGAGTTCTGCGCTTGACTCTGTTTGTGCCGAGCACCCATCATTGGGATTCGGTCTTGAGCGCCAAGACTTCAGCCCTAGTTTACTTGATATTCCGCTTATTTATATGCCCAGTATTCTGAATCGTTATGTATTTCGTGAGACGCTGATGACTTGGGCAGCGGTTACTGTTGTCCTGTTGTTGGTGTTACTCACCGAGCAATTTGCTCAGGTGTTGGGCGATGCGGCTGGCGCCAAGCTGCCTAAGGAAGCAATTTTCGCATTGATGGGGCTCGGTTCAGTGCAGTACCTGACGATTCTGATGCCGATCAGTATCTTTATTTCCATCATGTTGTCATTGGCGCGTTTCTATCGCGATAGCGAGATGGCCGCCATTATGGCCTGCGGTATTGGTCCTGCATCGTTATACCGACCGCTGTCCGTCATTGCTTTAGTGCTTGCCGGCATGGCGGCATGGCTATCGCTCGATATTGCACCGGCAGCGCGGCGCACGATTCAGGAAATCAGTTTCGAGGCCAGCAAAGATGCCAGTCTTAGCATGCTGGAAGCCGGACGGTTTATTCCGTTGGGTAGCCGCAATGCGGTGCTCTACGCCGAGACGGTCGATGACAACGGTCGTCTCACCAATGTCTTTGTGCAGAATCGCGAGGGCAATGAGGTGCAAGTTATTGTCGCCGCCGAGGCGGTGCAGCGGAATGACCCGGAGACTGGGGCCAAGGTGCTGACATTTCTTGATGGCCAGCGTTATGAGGGTACGCCTGGTTCTGCCGAATTTCGGGTCATCAAATTTGCTGAGCATGGCATACCGTATCTGGCTCCTGAGGCAAGACCGCTAGAATTTGATATTGATGCGATGACGCTTAGCGATCTTGTTGATCAACAACCTAGTCGGGCAAAAGCCGAGTTGCAATGGCGTCTTTCCGTACCGATGACCTTGTTTGTGCTCACAGTGCTTGCCGTACCGCTCAGTAAATCACGTCCCCGTCAGGGCCGTTACAGCAACGTCGCAGCGGGCATCTTTATTTATATTGTGTACGCCAATCTTCTGGCCGCCGGCAAGGTGTGGGTTGAGCAGGGCGTAACGCCCGGCTGGTTGGGGTTGTGGTGGGTGCATCTGATATTTCTTTCTATTGCCATTGGTATGCTGCTGAATCAACACGGCGGTGTGGCGCGCTATAGAGCGTATCTGCGCGGACGTTTTGCGAAGGTCTCAGACTGATGCGAATTATTGACGGCTATATATTCCGCACCATCATTGTCATGACCATGTTGGTGCTCGGCGTGCTGCTTTCGCTGGGTGGGTTTATCGAGTTTGTTTCGCAGTTGGATGATATTGGTACCGGCAGTTACGGTTTCCGTGAGGCGTTGATGTATGCGGCGCTCAAGTTGCCGCGCTTTGCGGTAGGTGTGCTGCCAGTATCGGCATTGATCGGGGGGTTGCTGGGCATGGGCGCGCTCGCAACGCACAGTGAGCTAGTCGTCCTCCGCGCTTCCGGGGTTTCGCTCTTTATGCTGGGGCGCTCTGCTCTCTATACCGGAATACTGCTTGCTGTTGTCGGCGCCATAGTGGCCGAGAACATTGCACCGCCCTTAGATCGCTATGCCCGGCAGATGAAGACGTTGACTAAGAATTCGGAAGTGAGAATGGCAGGTAACAGCAGCGCATGGCTCCGTGACGGCGATTTGTTTTTTAACATCAATGGCACTGAAGATGGCATTGGTTTTGGTGGCGTCTTTATTTACCAGATCAACGAAGCCGGCAACGGTTTGGTCGCTATCGGTCAGGCGCGTTCGGCAGATGTGGATGTGTTCAATAATTGGCGCTTCGACGATTATGGTGAGAGTGTATTTCTTGAAACCGTCACATTGGTTAACGATCAGCCCACCTCGTTGCAGCCTACGCGGCTTAATCCTGATGTGCTGGAACTCACCAAGGTCCGCACCAGCAGTTTAAGCGGGGCAGAACTGTATCGTTATATCAACTACATGAAGTCCAACGGCCTTGATGCCGAGGAGTACGAGATTGCGTTCTGGGGGCGGATGGCAGGCCTTACCGGAGTGGCCATCATGTGCGTGCTGGCCGTGCCTTTTGTGATGGGCAGTCTGCGCGATACTGGCGCCGGCTCGAGGATGTTGGTGGGCGTGGGCATTGGCCTCGGGTATTTTCTGCTAAACAATACGATTCAGGATACCACCGACGTTTTTGATTTGAGTCCGGTGTTAATGGGTTGGCTGCCAACGCTGATACTGGGAGTGGTAACAGCACTAATGCTGTCGCGCACCCGCTAGGCTGTGTTGCGCCCGCGCTGCGCCGTCCGCTTCAGGCGGGTGTTGCTCCACTGGTCGTGCCAGGTCAGACGCTCAGGATTGGTCCACGCCCACCAGAACCCGGCACCGAGTAGCCCAAAAGAAACGGCGGCGGCAGCAAGTCTTTGCAAGCATTGTTTCCCGCTGGGTGTGCTGCCGTCAGCACTTTCCACTTTGAGATACCAGGTTTTCATGCCGGGGGTTTGTCCGCTGTTAGTCCAGCAGTAACAGAAGTAGCTAATGCCGATGAGTATTAGCGCAACTTGATAGAGTAAGTTGCCGGTTGGGACCGGTTTTCCAATCAGTGCAACCAGCGGAATCGAGCCCACCATGCAAAGTGCCAGTATCAGCAGCCAGTCGTAAAGTCCCGCCATGATTCGCCTCAACGGGCCTATCGGCGTGTCCTCTGCGTTATGTGAAATTCCCATAAATTAGGCCTGTTGTAAAACATGATTTTTATTTTTTGCGAGTTGCGGTATGTTTATTTCAATCACTGGGGAGTGATTCGGGAGACTATTCTGACCGCATGATGTCCTGAATAGAAGCAGCGCCGGCAGATTGCTTGCCGGTTGCCTGCTTGCTTTAGGCATCTCAACCCGTATGTAGCGTAATAAAAAAAGCACATAACAAAACGCTAACAAAACTGTTGTCTCATTATAACGTCGGGTGAGCACAATGCTGCTCAGTCAATCCCCGCATGTGGCATTAATAATAAGGAGAGTTTTATGCCCCCAATGACACCCGATGTCTTAGAAGAATTTGATACCTATGCTGATGCTGACGGTTGCCCGATCGGTGAATCTGATAGTTACCTTATTGCTATGGTTAGCCGCGTTGAGGCCAGCACGGCAGCGCCTGTTCGTCAGTCGCTAAGCCCTAATCCGTTTGGACAAGGTCCGCTGAGTCGCCGCGCATTGCTGTTAAGCGGTAAGCATTAGTCGCACAAAACCCATCGCTGTTTAATGCCGCTTACCGATCCATTAGCTTTGCAGGGTGATGCTATTCGGTCGGTATTCGCCTGGTGTGGTGCCGGTCCAACGCTTGAAGGCCCGGGAAAAGTTACTCTGATCCGAGAAGCCCAGCAGAAATGCAATCTGGCTTAATGAGTATTCGCCTTCTTCGATATAGTGTTGGGCCATTGAGCTTCGTGTTTCGTCACGAATATCTTTGAAGTTTTTACCTTCGCTGCTGAGTTGCCGTTGCAGTGTACTGAGGCTGCGATTCATTCGTCTTGCCACATCGTCCTGACTGGCATTGCCCGAGGGCATCAGCGCAATCAAAAGTTCTTTTACCTGAGTGCTGACCTTGTCCGGGTCAAGCGCTTGGACGTAGTTATCCAATATGCGTTCATTGGCAATAGCCAGATCAATATTCTTTCCGGGTAAGGTGGCATCGCATTCGGTTTTATCGAATTCGATGTAGTCCACCGCGGCGCCCATTTCTATTGGTGCTGAAAAGGCATCGACGTAACGACTCAGATAGGCCTCCTTGCGTTGGATAACAAAGCCCACTTTGGTCGGTGAGAAGTGGCTATCGCGGGTTAGTCTGCACAGCTTCACAATGGCTATGAAGAACGCATCGACAGATTCCGGTGGCCGTTTCTCGCCATTCTCCGTGTCGCGCATTTCAAAACGATAGGTGGTGCCGGTGTCGATAAGTCGTATATCTACAGGCACGCTGGAGATGACTTTGAAGTAGCGTTGTAAACGCTGTAGTTCTTCAAAAATGGAACTGCTAGCCAGCCAAGCAAAGCCGAGGGCATGAAAGCTCGTGGTTTTTACCCGCGCCCCGATCGCGAGGCCAACGCAGGGATCGCCTGTTGCTTCTGCCAGTAATCCCCACAATTTATGCATTTTTGCGGTGGGGTAGCGGGCGCCGGATTTTTCCATGAGGGCCGGATCCAGTCCCAGTTCTTCCAGCAGTGGTTTGGTCTCAATACCGTATTGTTTTTCGACAGTCTCTGTCATGACTAGCGCTGCAGAGGTTAGTGTCGTTGGTTCTAAAAACATAGGCTTTCCTAGGTGTTGGTGTGTATTGAATCGGACTTAGCAGGTAAAGACAAGATGCAGGCCGCGACATTACCTAATGTACACCCATGGATTTTGGCAGTTCACAGTTTTCCACCGAATGGCTCAGGCGCGCGGACACCGTGGCGCGTGCAGTGCACCTCTGGCTTAGACGGCAGGCGCTCGTAAGGCTTTGTGAGGGGCAGGAGATATCCGAAGAAGCTCAGCGGGGCTATACCGGCGGTCTGATTGAAGGCCTGTGCGAATCGATGGACTTGAGTCAGCAGGAACATCAAATGGTGGCCTATGCCTACTGTCTGTTGAGTGGTGCTGACAAAGATACTTTGCTGGCTACCCGGGCGTTGCTGGATGTCCGGTTGGAGCAGAGTGCTAGCAGTAGTTATCTGGAGGGTCTTAGCGCGGCACAAACGCTCTATGTCGGCGTCTGTTTAAGTATGACTCGGGATAACGCCCCTGAGAGCAGGCAAAGCACCCAAACCCTGTAGTTGGCTTTTTTGTTTCTATCGGAGGTTGAAAATGACTGTATCGACGAGTGATATGTTTACCCTCAATGGCTATAGCGTGCAGCAGGAAAGCGCTGCTGAGCTATGGATGTTGCAGCAACAATTGCAGGCCGCCATTGTCTCTACAGACCCCGGGCCGCTGCGAGACGCGGCGTTGGCAGAAATGGTGCAGCTCTCCATGCTCATTGAGGATCAGTTGTAAGTCCTGAGGCTAATGCAATGACGCTGGATTGTTGCTTGGAACAAGAGCCCCTCCAAAGACCTCTGCAACAGAGGCCCGGTAACTGCTGGCATTCCGTGATAATCCTAAGCGCATTCCTTGGTCGTAGTGCGCCCTTCGCCCTTCGCCCCATTGTACGGTGGGGCTTTTTGTTTGCCTGAAAATATATTTTTGTCAAAGCGGTGTTTGTGGTCGACAGAGGTTTTTGGCTAGTATATACAGTCATTTGAAACTGAAAGGGCGTTCCTTCGGATCTCCTGGCGGCGTTGTTCCTTTGCGGGATGTATCAGTATGAGTTTTGTGAAGCGTGTGTTGGGTAAGATCTTGCCGCGATCGGTCAAGAGAAAATTGCGGGGTGCAGTTCAGCCGTCTTCGAACACACAGGTGTTTGCCAATGGCGGCGTCGTGCTGATCGATAAATTTCTCGATCAGCAGCAGTTCATTAAGGTTCAGCAATGGGCGGTCAATGCAGTCTGCGATCGTACCCGCGATGCCCGTAAGTGGGAGCAGGGTCTGATCCTTGATTTCAATGAAAACATGGGCACGCGACAGTGGTCGACAGAGCATGACGATATGCCGGCTGAGTTGAAGATATTTACCGATGCTGTGCGCGCTAGCGGGTTTATCGATCCCGCCGCGGAAATCTATATTGGCGTTTACCGCTGGCAGGCTCGTTCAGGCATGGGCGAGCATTTCGATTCGCACACTAACACCGCGATGACCTTGTATCTGAATGACATCTGGAAAGATAACTGGTTTGGTGATTTTGTTTTTTACGAGTCAATTGAACACAAAGCGAAGGGCATGGGGCACGCGGTCGCACCGTTTGCCAATCGTTTAGTAATTAATCGCGATACGGTGTCGCATAAGGTGACTTATACCTCGAACATGGCGGTAGACAGAATAACCTTGCAGGCCTTTTTGCCTAAGCCTAAGGTATAGGGGCTAGGACATGCTCGTTGAGACGAAGGTATAGATCATGTGTTGCTTAAGGGGCCTGGCCACGGCGGACAGTGCAGTGCTTAACTAGTGAGGCAGATGGTAGACGGCTTCAACTTCAAGCAGCAGGTCGCGTCGGCAAATGTCACCCTTTAACACGACGTAGTTGCATGGCTCGCAAAGCAGGGGGCTTAGAGCAAATAGCGCGACGTCATAATCACTGGCATCCCGCAGATAAATCCGCAGTTGACTAGGAGCTTTTGCAGGCAAGCCGCGCTTCTCGTGGTGTGTTGTCGCCGCTCGCAAAGCCAGAATATTAGCGGCAGTTTCTTTCGCTTGATTCTGGATCTCACTTTTGTGCATGCTTTTGTGCCCCAAGATGCTGGCTGTGCCAGAAATCAATAGCGTGCTTTCTTCTATCAAGACCGCTCGCGAAAACGAGGGGCTGCGTGGCCCGTATTCACGGGGGTAGGTAAAAGCGCTCGTTTGTCTCGGGTTCTCAATACGCGGATTCTCTACCGCCGATGATTTTTTCGAAGATAAGTTTGTTTTACCCGCTAACAGCGTAATAGAAAGAGGGGTTCCGGCGCTGCTACCTATTGCGGTTGCGGCCGGCAGCGCTGTGGCATCAATGTTGAGTTCTTCAAGCGCAATAGCTCTGCCCACAGCGAACCTTCGATAGACTTCCAGATCTCCATCACCCGAGTTAATCGCTGGCATGTAGTTCCAGGTCCGCACAATATCGTGATACCCGCGCTTATGTGCCTCTTTAAGTACTCGTGAATAGATTCTATGCGTTGCATCGCTGATACTTTCATCAACAAGTTTTTCTGATAGATGCAGCATCAGCCATGAGTTAGTTTCTGCGAATTGAATGCTGTGTTCTATGCCTGTGGTGACCTCCTCATCCGTCTCCCAGAATTCGCAGACAGCTGGCCCTTGCCCGAGTTGTGGCAGATCGACCGAGATATGGTTGGCAGCCAATGTGCTCTTGTTAAAGTAGAATCGAAAAAACTCAGTCCGATGGCTTGCGCTGGGCTCAATACCAATTCGGACACTGAGGCCTGATCGTCCATGCGGTTTTTGGGCTGTCATAGACATCTACAGGATGTTGTGATTTTTCGGATATTTATTCGGCATAAAGAGGGCGCTTTTTTTGGAGTGCACGTTCGCACGATTGCAGTGCCTCTGAAATGATTTTTAGGCAGCGCGCTGCTTTACGCATTATAAGGGGATTGTGCTTGAACAGAAGTGGTGCTCCCTACGAGAATTGAACTCGTGTTTCAGCCTTGAGAGGGCCGTGTCCTAACCGCTAGACGAAGGGAGCTAATCTTAACTTCTGTTTTTACTGCGGCTGCCGGAGTGCTCCTTGCACGACACGGCTGCCACTTACTGCTCCCGGACGTCCTGTCCTTCGCGGGGTTCCCAAATCCTTAGCAGTATACCCGCACTTAAATTACTTCCACTCAGTGGGGCGCGGGCTGGTATTATAGGTTTCCTCACTCTATGCACAAGTAGTAGCTAAGAAAATTCTCTGAATGTCGTCCGACAAGCCTAAAAAGCCGCCCGGAGCGGAAATTATTCCCCGTTCTGAGCATACCGTCTCCCGTGACAACATCTCGGATGCTGCGCTGAAGGTTCTGTATCGCCTGAAAAAAGCGGGCTACGAGGGCTATCTGGTGGGGGGGAGTGTGCGGGATCTGTTGCTGAAGCGCAGCCCTAAAGATTTTGATGTTTCTACCAACGCGACCCCCGATGAGGTGAATAAGCTGTTTCGCAACAGTCGCATTATCGGCCGGCGATTCCGTCTGGTTCATGTGCGCTTTGGTCGCGAGATTATCGAGGTGGCAACCTTTCGCAGCAGTGCCGATCCGGAGAATGATGACGATGATCATGAGGTCTCCGAAGGTACAGGCCGCGTTTTGCGCGATAACGTTTACGGTACATTCGAAGATGATGTATGGCGTCGCGATTTCACGGCTAATGCCCTCTACTACAATATTGCTGATTTCTCGATTCGCGATTGTGTGGGTGGTGTTGCCGATATTAAGGCTCGTATATTGCGTATGTTGGGCGATCCCGAGACACGTTATCGTGAAGATCCGGTGCGCATGCTGCGGGCTGCCCGGTTTGCAGCGAAGCTGGAATTCACGATTCATCCGGATACGGCAGAGCCTTTGCCGCGTCTTGCCGAGTTATTGCACGATGTGCCGCCGGCCCGCCTGTTTGATGAGTTTTGCAAAATATTTCAATCGGGCCATGCACTCGAAGGTTTTCGGTACTTGCGCGAATACAGGCTTTTTCGCCACTTGTATCCGGCAACAGCGCAATGGCTAGATGATGGTGTCGCCAACAATCAGCCGGAGCGATTAGCCTTCGTTGAGCAGGCTCTGGCGAACACCGATCAGCGGGTTGCCGATGGCCGTCCTGTGACACCCATGTTTTTGGTAGGCGTGTTTATGTGGGGTCCTGTGTTGCATGATTCTCAGCGTCTCCAGGAAGAGGAAGGTTGTACTGAACTGCAGGCCGTCGGTATAGCGACAGATAATCTGGTGCAGCGACAAAATGAGCGGGTGTTTATGCCAAAGCGTTTTTCGTATCCGATGCGGGAAATGTTGCAGCTACAACCTAAGTTCAAGCGCACTAAAGGCAAGCGAGCAATGAGTCTATTGGGTCATCCGAGGTTTCGTGCCGCTTACGATCTTTTATTGTTGCGCGAGATCCTTGGTGAGGTCGATGCAGAAAATACGGCATGGTGGACTGAGGTTCAAACGCAGCCTGAAGGTGAGCGCATTCGCGCGTTTGCAGCCGATAAACCAGAGGGTTCTAAGGGCCGTCGTCGAACGCGTCGCCGGCGCAGCAGCACCTGACACACCATGCCACTCGCTTATATCGGTCTTGGCAGTAATCTTGATAATCCTGTCGGGCAGATTCGTGCTGCATTGGTCGAACTGGCCAAAATTCGGAGTACAGGGTTGTTGAGCACCTCCGCGCTTTACCGCAGTTCGCCTATGGGGCCTCAGGATCAACCCGACTACGTCAATGCAGCAGCGGCAATAGATACCGGGCTTACGCCTCAGGATTTGTTGGTTGAGTTGCTGCGAATAGAGCATGAGGCGGGACGCAACCGGCAAAATGCAGTGCATTGGGGGCCCCGTATTTTGGATCTGGACCTGTTGGTCTACGCAGATCAGCAGATTAACGAGCCACAGCTGAAAGTTCCGCACCCTGGAATTGCAGAGCGCAATTTTGTGGTAATGCCGTTGTTCGAAATTGCGCCTGACCTTTATATCCCCCGCGCCGGCACGCTGAGGCATTTGGCCCGGTCATTAGATTCAGAGGGTTTGCAGCGCTTGCTGGCGGAGCAATAAAGAATACCTTGGCGGGCATCCATTTGTTATGGTTGCTGCCTGTATTGGGAGTCGATTGAGAGAGCTTCGTCGCGTTATAGCGATGCTCTTTGAGCGATTATAAAAATAATAACTTACCTCAAAATTATAAGAATTAAGCTGCTATGTCTGAGCCGCGCTACATTGCCATTGAAGGCCCGATAGGGGTTGGAAAAACCAGCCTGGCCAAGCGCCTTGCTGACCGCTATGACAGCGAGTTGCTGTTAGAGGAGGCGGATGCCAATCCGTTCTTATCAGGATTTTACGAAGACGCCCGTAAAGCGGCGTTGCAGACGCAGTTGTTCTTTCTGTTTCAGCGGGTCAACCAGCTTGAGAAGTTTCGTCAGGCGGATCTTTTTGGCGAAACCCGTGTTGCCGATTTTTTAATGGAGAAGGATCGTCTGTTCGCCGAGATCACTCTCGATCAGAACGAACTCAAGCTCTATGATCAGGTTCGTGCAGCACTAGAATTTGAGCCGCCGACCCCAGACCTAGTAGTCTATCTGCAAGCGCCGGTGGATACCCTTATTTTCAGGATTGGCCGCCGTGGTATCAATTACGAGCAGCAAATTCGCCGTCGTTATCTTGAGCGTCTAACAGATGCCTATGCGCGTTTCTTTCATGACTACGACTCATCCCCTCTGCTTATTGTTAATGCCGCGGAAATTGACCCGGTCAACAACGATGCTCATTTTGAGATGTTGGCCATAGAAATCGACTCCGCCCGCAGCGGACGTCAGTTTTTTAATCCGTTGGCCAGTGGTTTTGGTTAAACCAGCCTTGCTACCACTATGAATAGCGGGCGAATCAGGTAATCTATACGCATGTATACCCAGTTAGAACAGCGTGGCATGGACACGCCACCCGTGAACATCTCAACTCTGCGCAAAATGAAGGCGGAGAGAACGCCTATTGCCTGCCTTACCGCTTACGACGCGAGCTTTGCATCATTGGTCGATAAATCGGGTGCCGATATTGTCTTGGTCGGTGACTCTTTAGGCATGGTCGTGCAGGGGCATGATACGACCATACCTGTGACAGTGGATGACATTATCTATCACTCTAAGATGGTGCGTCGCGGATTACGCCGGGCATTTCTCATGGTCGACATGCCATTCATGAGTTACACCACGCCGGAGCAGGCGCTTGAGAGTGCGGTGCGTCTTATGCAAGAGGGCGGGGCGATGATGGTTAAGCTTGAGGGCGGTTCTAGTCAGATAGAAATCGTAAAACATCTTACCCGACATGATATTCCGGTTTGCGCTCACATTGGCTTGAAGCCGCAGTCGGTGCACAAGATTGGCGGCTTTAAAGTTCAGGGTCGGGATGTTGCTCAGGCGCAGCAGATGGTTAATGATGCCTGTGGATTGCAGGATGCCGGTGCTGATATTGTGCTGCTTGAATGTGTTCCGAACGAAGTGGGTAAGGCCGTGGCCAATAAGGTCGATGTGCCGGTTATCGGGATTGGTGCAGGCCCTGACGTCGACGGGCAAATTTTGGTGCTCTATGATGCTCTGGGCATTACTGAGGGTCGCCTGCCGCGCTTCGTGAAAAATTTTATGGAAGATAGTACGGGGTCATTGCTGGAAGGGTGCATACGTTATGTCGACGCTGTTAAAGATCGCAGCTATCCTCGAGCCGAACACTGTTTTTCCTGATATGGCGCTGCTGTGAGATTCTATTTATCATTAACGGCCGCGCTTAAACGGTCTTAGTTAAAACGCCGTCCGGCATCTATTTCTCCTAACTCATCCTGAATCCAAATGTTGACGATTTCCGATACGAAAACCCTGCGAGAGCAATTGGTGGAGTGGCATCAGGTTGGCGAGACTGTTGCGCTGGTGCCTACCATGGGTAATTTGCACAAAGGTCATATGAGTCTGGTCAAGTTAGCTGCAGCTCAGGCAGAGCATGTCGTTGTATCGGTGTTTGTAAATCCTACTCAGTTTAGTGCGGATGATGATTTTGGCTCATACCCGCGGACACTTGAGAAAGACTCTAGGCTGCTAAGTCGTGCCGGGGTGGACATTTTGTACAACCCTACCGTTGAAGATATCTACCCCTTGGGTATTGAGAGCCCGACCAGCGTTTCTGTACCGATATTGTCCGAGACATTGTGCGGCGAAAAGCGCCCTGGTCATTTTGATGGTGTGACCTCAGTGGTCGTGCGCCTGTTAAATATTGTTTCACCCAATGTAGCGGTATTTGGCGAAAAAGATTATCAGCAGCTGGTTATTCTTCGGCGCATGGTAGAAGAGCTGCATATCCACACTCGTATTCTTGCAGGTGGGACAGAGCGCGATGAGGCAGGTTTAGCAATGAGTTCGCGCAATCAGTATTTGACCGATGCTGAAATGCTTACCGCCCCTTTGTTTTATGCCACCTTGTGCGATGCGCGCGATAAATTTATTGCCGGTACAGCGAGTGCTGCAAGTATTGAGTCCGAAGCCATGGGTAAACTTGAGGCCGCGGGCTTTGTGCCTCATTATTTCTCACTGCGACGCTCAGCTGATTTGTCCGTGCCGGATAAAGTAGCTGGCAAGCTGATTGTTTTGGCGGCGGCAGTGTTGGGTAAAGCCAGGCTTATCGATAACCTGCAGTTCGATAACTAAGTCTGACTGCTGTGTTGTGACAGTGCCCAGGTGACATGCTCCCGCACTATCATTGATTCATCCTCGCGGCGGCTCTTGAGTGCACCGATAACAGCAGGGCAGGTTTCTGCATTTCCTAAAGCCACTGCAATATTCCTTAGCCAGGTGGCATACCCGATACGGCGTATGGCGCTACCCGCCATTTTTTCCAGCCACTCATTTTCGCTCCAGCCAAACAGTTCGCTCAGTTCAACATCATCGAGGCCGTGGCGCGGCGCAAAGTCGGTTTGCTCGCTGGGCTTAGCAAATTTATTCCATGGGCAAAATAACTGGCAGTCATCGCAACCGTAAATACGGTTGCCGATGGCTTTGCGAAATTCTTCCGGAATGCTGTCGCGCATTTCAATAGTGAGGTAGGAAATACAGCGGCGTGCATCAAGCTGATAAGGCCCGGTTATAGCGGCGGTCGGGCAGACATCAATACAGGTGCTGCAACTTCCGCAGTGATTGACGGCCGCTGCAGTGCTCACCGGTAGCGGCAGATCTGTGAACAGTTCACCAAGAAAAAACCATGAACCGGTGTTCTTGTCGATGAGATTGGTGTGTTTGCCAATCCAGCCAAGGCCAGCGTTCTCGGCGAGCGCTTTTTCTAAAACAGGCGCGCTATCGACAAAGGCGCGATAGCCAAATTCGCCCACTTCGGTCGAGATTTTATCTGCTAGTTGTTGCAGGCGTCGCCGCAAGACTTTGTGGTAATCACGGCCGAGCGCATATCTTGATATATAGGCCTTGCTGGGGTGATCGAGCAGAGTCGTGGGATCCTGGTCTTCGCTCGGCAGATAGTTCATACGTACGCTAATGATGGTTGCTGTGCCGGGAACAAGCTCTGCGGGCCGGGTACGTTTTTTGCCATGACGTGCCATATAGTCCATGTCGCCATTCCGGCCATCCGCCAACCATTGCTGCAGATGTGCTTCGGCAGTCTCCAGTTTGGGGCGGACAAATGCGGCTTCCTGAAACCCGAGCTCTTTGGCCCAGCCGCGAATTTTTTCGGCGAGCATCATCATTGCTTTGCTATCTGATCTGTCGGTTTGCATTTTGCTGCTTGCTCATCTCGGCCTATGGCACAGTATAATCAGCCTTATGATTCCATTGTCACATTCTGTCTATACGCCCGCTCAGGTTCGTGAGCTGGAGCGCCGTGCCATTGAGCAGCACGGTATTTCCGGTTACGAGCTCATGTGTCGTGCGGGTCAGGCTGCATTTGAGGCGGGTCTGGCCCGTTTTACTCAGGCCCGACACTGGTTGGTTTTGTGCGGCGCAGGCAACAATGCCGGCGATGGCTATGTTATAGCCCGCTTGGCGCGCGCGGCGGGGTGCGAGGTGACGGTGGTGGCTGTGGCAGATCCGTTAGGGCTCAAAGGTGATGCGCGCGCAGCTTTCGAGGATTTTCGTGCCGCCGGTGGCGCGGCTAAGGCCTATGACCCGGTGACTTGTCCGGCGGGCGATCTTATTGTTGATGCGCTGTTGGGCACGGGGCTCGATCGCGATCTTGAAGGCTTATATTTTGAGGCTGTAAATGGAATCAATCTTGCCGGCAAGCCCGTCTTGGCGGTGGATATTCCAAGCGGTATTAACGGCCTTACCGGCGAAATCATGGGTGTTGCCGTGCGGGCTGATATTACCGTCAGCTTTGTCGGACTAAAGCTGGGTTTATTCCTGAGTGATGGTCTAAATCATGTCGGCGAGCTGCGGTTTGCAGATCTCGGTATTGTACGCGAACTGTCTATCGATTTGTTGCCAGCCCTGCAGCTTTGTGGTCCCGGTGATGTGAAGGCGCTGTTGCCATTGCGTGAGGCCAGTGCCCATAAAGGTAAGTTTGGGCATGTGCTGGCGGTTGGCGGCAATCTTGGTATGGGCGGCGCTGTCAGTATGGCGGCTGAGGCTGCTTTGCGCTCAGGTGCCGGATTGGTTTCGGTAGCAACCCGTCAGGCAAATACTACTGCTGTACTAAGCGGTCGGCCCGAGTTGATGGTGCGCGGTGTTGAGAATTCAGCCGAGCTTGATGGATTAATTTCGCGGGCTAGTGTGATCGCGTTAGGCCCTGGTCTCGGCCGCGATGAATGGGCACAGCAATGTTTTGGTCGAGTGTTGCGGTCCTCTGTCCGCAAAGTATTAGATGCGGATGCACTTAACCTACTGGCAGAGCAGCCGCAGCGTCGCAATGACTGGGTGTTAACGCCGCATCCCGGCGAAGCAGCGCGTTTGTTGGGTGTGTCGACAGGGGAAGTGCAGGCCGACCGGCTCAACGCCGTTCTGGAATTGCAGTCTCGCTACGGTGGTGCGGTTGTACTGAAAGGCCATGGAACCCTGGTGGCGGGTGAGCAGTCGCTACCGTTTGTCGTGAAGGCTGGTAATCCTGGCATGGCGACTGCAGGCATGGGTGATGTGCTGACTGGAGTTATTGCGGGTTTGCTTGCACAGAGCTCTGGCTTACAAATGCCGGCGGTTGTCGGCGCTTATATTCATGCTTGTGCCGGCGATCTTGCAGCAGCCGATGGTCAGCGTGGCTCAATAGCGACAGACTTGCTTCCGCATATTCGTAAGTTGGTTAACCCATGACTGATTCTGTGCCACCCGAAGCGGCGATGCTACCGGTTTCTTTTGCGATGTTACTGGCCGATGCGGCAGCGACTGAGCATTTTGGCGAGCGCCTTGCTGGCGCGGTAAAGGGTTACTCAGATGGCCGGCTGATGATTTTTTTGCAAGGTGATCTCGGTGCCGGCAAGACAACATTTAGTCGCGGCTTTCTGCGGGGCTTGGGTCATCAAGGCCGTGTGCCGAGTCCGACATACACGTTAATCGAGCCTTACGAACTTGATCCGTTGCCGGTTTATCACATGGATTTGTATCGGTTGCAGGATGGTGCCGAGCTCGAATTTCTTGGGCTGGAGGATTTGCCGGAGCAGTCTGTATTGCTTATCGAGTGGCCTGAGCGTGCGGCGGCAGAGCTGGGTGAGCCCGACCTCAGATTGTGCCTTTCGTTAGCGGGGCAGGGGCGCGAACTGCAACTCGAAGCACTGTCAGTGCGAGCGGCTAAGCTACTGTCCGAGCTGTAGTTTATCGCGTCATCGCCAGCGTATGTGACATATTCCTGAGCAACTCTTGTTAAGTTTTCTCTATATTTTTCAATAAATTGTTTGTTATACCCCGCCTTATGCTATCGAGTAGAAAGTAGTTAATACTTCTATATTGTTAATATATATAGAGAAAGCTATTTCAAGTTATTGTAAAAGTCGTATACTCATTCTCTCTATGGTCTTTCCACGGATTCGCATGCTATGAACCGCACATCTCACATTGCAGGCTATTTCAGAAGCGGGTTTAAAAAACTGCTGGGCAGTTTTGCCTTGCTCGCGGGTTTGCTGGTTACCTTTAGTGTGTTGGCAGAGGTGCGGGTCAACGATGTGCGTGTTGCTCAGAATGGTGCGTCGACGCGCGTGGTTCTTGATCTGGATAAGGACACTCAGTACGTGGTCTTTCCGCTGTACAACCCGGATCGGGTTGTTATTGATGTTATGGATAGCAAGCTGACCTCTAAGGCACGTCGCTTTCCTAGCGGTGTGGGCCCCATAACCAAAGTGCGTGGTTCCAATCGCAACGACGGCAAGACCCGTTTAGTGCTTGAAGTAAGTTCGATCGTTACAGTAACGCACTTCATTCTTCAGCCTTCCGACAAACAAGACTATCGTCTAGTTGTTGATCTTATGCCCACAGGCACCTCCGTTAAGCAGAAATCTGTGCGCGTGATTAAAAGTGTTGCACCGATCATTGGTCAAGAGCGCGATCTGATTGTTGCGATCGATGCGGGTCATGGCGGTAAGGATCCGGGTGCGCGCGGTAAAAATGGTTTGCTCGAGAAAGATGTCGTGCTAGCCATTGCCAAGCACATGGCGCGGATGGTGAATGAAGAACCCGGTATGCGTGCGGTGCTTATTCGTGACGGCGACCAGTTCATTAGTCTCCGTGGCCGCATTGGGAAAGCCCATAAATACAATGCAGATCTGTTTCTATCAATTCATGCCGATTCCTTCAAAGACAGTCGGGTTCGTGGGGCTACGGTGTATGTGATTTCAGAGCGCGGAGCCACTGATGAACACGCTCGCCACTTAGCAGATCGCGAGAATGCCGCCGACCTTATCGGCAATGTCAGTTTGAGCGATAAGAATGCAACGCTCGCCTCCGTCTTGCTGGACCTTTCGCAAAATGCGGCTATTGGTGCAAGTTTCGATGTCGGCTCTGAAGTTATTCAGAAATTGGGTAGCGTTGGCAAGGTTCGCAAGAACAGTGTTCAAGAGGCACCTTTTCTGGTGCTTAAGTCGCCGGATATTCCATCGATTCTTGTTGAGACGGCCTATATTTCTAACCCGACGGATGAGAAAAACCTCGGTAGCCGCACACATCAGGAAAAAATGGCGCGGGCTATTTTTGCTGGTGTGAAGGACTATTTTTACAAGAACCCGCCAGTGGGTTCCAAAGTGGCCAGGTTGAGTCGTGAATATGCCAATGATGCTAAATACGTTGTTCAGCGCGGGGATACGCTCAGTGAAATAGCGAATCGGCACAATGTTTCGCTCAATAACATTCGCAATGCCAATGACTTACGTGGTGACCGTATCAAGATAGGCCAGATTATTCAGATTCCTTCGCGGCAGCGCACCTGATTTCGTATTACCCAACTCTTTTCGCATAAACCTGTTTTGCCACCTGACTTTTGGTCGCCGTTCTGAAAAAATGGCACCATGCCTATTCGTCAACTCCCCTCACACCTTATTAACCAGATCGCTGCCGGCGAAGTGGTCGAGCGTCCGGCATCTGTTGTTAAAGAATTGCTGGAGAATAGTCTCGATGCTGGTGCAACCCGTATTGAGATTGATATTGAGCAAGGCGGTAGCAAACTCATCCGGATCCGCGATAACGGTTGCGGCATTCCTGCAGACGAAGTAGCGCTGGCGTTGTCCCGCCATGCTACGAGTAAGATCGCGAGCCTTGAGGATCTGGAGCAGGTGGCCTCTCTGGGCTTTCGCGGCGAAGCATTGCCGAGTATCGCATCGGTGTCACGCATGCGACTCACGAGCGCAACCGCCGACAGTGCTGCAGGTTATAGCGTCGCGGTAAGCGGCAGTGAAGTGGCGTTGCCTGAACCGGCGCCACATCCTACCGGTACGACCATTGAAGTCCGCGATTTGTTTTACAACACACCCGCGCGACGTCGATTCCTGCGGACAGAGAAGACTGAGTTCAGTCATCTGGACAAGTTGGTCCGGCGGATTGTGCTGAGTCGCTTTCAGGTGGCATTTCGGCTCTCACATAACGGCAGGCCTTTGTTTGATTTGCCAGCCGCTCGTGATCGCAGTTCGCAGGAGCAACGTGTTGCGCGAATTTGTGGCCCGGAGTTTGTTGAGCACGCACTGTATGTAGAACATGCAGCGGGTGATATGCGTTTGCGGGGCTGGTTGGCACGGCCGACATTCTCGCGCAGTCAACCGGACATGCAGCATATCTACCTCAATGGTCGCGCCGTCCGCGATAAGACCGTCACGCATGCCGTGAAGCATGCCTATCGTGACGTCTTGTTTCATGGGCGATTTCCCGCCTGTGTGCTGTTTCTTGAGATCGACCCAAAAACAGTCGATGTGAATGCGCATCCGGCCAAACATGAAGTCAGGTTCCGGGATAGTCGGCCGGTGCATGACTTTGTGCGCAGAACCATTGAAGCAGCATTGGCAGAGACCCGGCCGGGCGCCGGTACAGAAGGTCTGGCCGCGACGGCACCAGCCACCGCTGCAGGTTTGTTGCCCGAGTACCGGCAACAGCAATCGATCGGTTTTTCGGCGGCCCGTGTGCAAGACCGAAGCGGTCATTACTCAAACAGCAGCCGTGCCGCAGATCTGGCGTACTATTCGCAACTCGCTGGAGGCTCCGCAGAGGGCTCAACAATCGCGGATGGTATTGAAGGTGAAGTGCCGCCGTTGGGTTTTGCCATTGCGCATTTGCACGGTGTGTACATTCTTGCTGAGAATCAGGATGGCTTAGTGATTGTCGATGCGCATGCAGCGCATGAGCGCGTGACTTACGAAAAGCTAAAGAATGCTGTGGCTGCGGGAGGTGTGCAAAGTCAGCCGTTACTTATACCCGTGAGCATTAACATCGCCGAGGTCGAAGCCGATCTTATTGAAGCGCATCAGGACTTTTTTGCCGGGCTCGGTTTGGAGCTTGATCGCACGGGTCCTGATACCGTCATATTGCGGCAGGTGCCTGTGCTCCTGGGTGACAGGCACGCGGAAGCACTGCTGCGCGACATGGTGAGTGATATTGCGGAGACCGGCAGCAGTGAGCGCCTGCAAGCGCATCAGGATGAGTTGCTTTCGACAATGGCCTGTCACGCATCTGTTCGTGCCAATCGGCAACTCACGCTAGCAGAGATGAACGCTTTGCTGCGTGAGATGGAGGTTACCGAGCGCGCAGACCAGTGCAATCATGGTCGTCCCACCTGGAGCGCATTGAGCATGAAGGAGCTTGACCGGCTGTTTTCTCGTGGTCGTTAAGCGTGGCTGAGTCAGTTGCCGATGTGCCTTTGGTGATCTGTCTGTTTGGTCCGACCGCGGCCGGTAAGACGGCTGTGGCGATTGATCTGTTGGACGAACTTCCCTGCGATATTGTTAGCGTCGATTCTATGATGGTCTATCGTGGTATGGATATTGGCACCGCAAAGCCTGATGCGGCAGCGCTCGCCCGTGCACCGCACCGGCTGGTTGATATCCGTGAACCTTGGGAAAGTTATAGCGCCGGTGAATTTTGTAGCGATGTCGCCGTAGCGCTGACCGACATTGCTGCTGCTGGCCAGATCCCGTTGTTAACGGGCGGCACAATGATGTATTTCAATGCGCTGCAAAAGGGCTTGGCGAAGTTGCCGGTTGCCGATGAGCATCTGCGCGCTCAGATTAATGCCCGTGCTGCAGAGCACGGCTGGCCCTTTTTGCATCTTGAATTGCAACAATTGGATCCGGCAGCAGCAGCGCGGATTAAACCTATGGATGCCCAGCGTATTCAGCGCGCGCTCGAAGTAATCATTATTTCCGGTCAGCCACTATCGTATTTGCAACAGGCAACGCAGCCGGCGGTGCAGGCTCGCTATTTAAATATAGGGCTCATGCCCCCTGACCGGGCGTTACTGCATCAGCGCATTAAGCAGCGTTTCACTGCGATGCTTCATACAGGCTTTGTTGCGGAGGTTGAAGGATTGCTGGCACTGCCGGCAATGTCGGCAAGCGTGCCGGCGATGCGGGCCGTCGGTTACCGGCAGATCGCTGGCTATCTGACGGGTGAGTGCAGTCTTGACCAGGCTGTTGAGGATGCGGTGGTGGCGACCCGCAGGCTCGCCAAACGCCAGATGACCTGGATGCGCAGCATGCCGGATGTTCACGTTGTTGATAGTGATGCTACAGACTGTTCATTGCAGGTACGGGCAGTTCTGCGGTCATTGCTCACACTCTAAGCTGATCGCTTGCGTGTTCCGCAGGGCACTCCAAGAGTCCAAAGAATCGGTTAAGAATAGTGCAACTCTTATAATTACTGGCTAGAATGCGGGCAAAGCATGGTCATAACCGTGTAAAACCATAATGATCGGTGTAACGATTCATATAACAATAATGCCGGCTTCTAGTACCGGCAGACACAAGACCTCAGGAGTTGACGATGTCAAAAGGACATTCACTGCAAGATCCGTTTCTTAATGCACTGCGTAAAGAAAAGGTTCCGGTGTCAATCTTTCTGGTCAATGGCATCAAGTTGCAGGGCACTGTCGACTCGTTTGATCAGTTCGTGGTGTTGCTGAACAATGGCGTGAATCAGATGGTGTATAAACATGCCATTTCAACTGTGGTGCCGTCACGCGCAATCACTATCCCTTACGGTGACGAAGACGAAACCTAAGGTTCAGTCAGCCCGGGCGTGTCTTGTTACGCCGATGGTTATTTTTTCTTTAGCGCAGTTTGGCTGCCGGCCCGCTAGCTTCGGGCAGGAGTTCATTGTTGTTTGAACGACCCGAGTATGGGAACCGTGCGGCGTTGCTGCATTTCAGTTTAGGTCAGGCACGCAGTGCTGATGATCAGCAGGAGTTTTATTCCCTGGCGGTATCTGCCGGTGTTGAAGTGGTCGGTGAAATGCATGCCAGACGCGATACGCCCACGCCAAGATTTCTGATTGGTACGGGTAAGGTTGATGAGCTTAAGGCCTACGTTGTGGCTGAGTGCATCGATGTGGTGTTAATTGACCATGTGCTCACGCCGCGCCAGGAAATTAACCTCGAGAAAGAACTCAATATTCGGGTGATCGACCGCACCGGACTTATTCTGGATATCTTTGCGCAGCGTGCCCGCACTCATGAGGGTAAGTTGCAGGTTGAACTGGCACAGTTGCGGCATCTGTCGACTCGCCTCGTGCGTGGCTGGACTCACCTTGAGCGTCAGAAGGGTGGTATTGGCCTGCGTGGTCCGGGCGAAACACAGCTTGAAACTGACCGCCGCCTTGTTGGCCACAGTATTAAACGCTTGCAAAAACGGTTGGAGCGAGTCGACAGCCGCCGGCAGCAGGGGCGTCAGCATCGCAGGAAGCAGGAAATCCCGACCGTCTCGCTCATGGGCTATACCAATGCGGGTAAGTCCACCTTGTTTAACTTTTTGAGTGGTGCGAATGTTGTCGCTGCCGACAAGCTATTTGCGACACTCGATCCCACGTTACGGAATATTGCTTTGCCGGGCGGCGATGAGGCCATTCTTGTTGATACGGTCGGATTTGTCCGCGACTTGCCGCATGAGCTTATTGCGGCGTTTCAGTCCACGCTGGAGGAGACCAGTGACGCTGATCTTCTCTTGCATGTCATTGATTGTGCGGACCCTGAGCACAATGTCCGTATCGAGCAGGTCGCGGTGGTGCTTGAGCAGATTGGTGCCAACGAAGTGCCAATGATTCAGATTTACAATAAGGCTGATATACTTGGTATTCAGCCGCGGGTTGATCGTTCTGAGAGCGGAGCAGTAAGCAGAATCTGGCTGTCGGCGCACACCGGTGATGGCACAGAGATGCTGTTGAGCGCTATCGCGGAATTTTTGCACCAGGATCGTGTCAGAGGCACTGTACAGCTTGATGTAACCCAAGCCCGCTTGCGTGCTCTGTTGTATCAGCAAGCACGTGTGTTGGCCGAGCGCACTCAGGAAGACGGGGGCTGGGAGTTGGACCTTGAGATGGATAAACATCGTTACGACAGGCTCCGGCAGCAAGAACAACTAATGATCAACGCCTAGGTCTTTGCAGGCTGGGTAAGCACCAACCAATCGCGTCGACGGGCGACCTTTGAACGGGTTGTTTGTCAGGCAAAACTCTGAACGAACATAACTACGGACATATACATAATGGCCTGGAATGAATCGGGTAACGGTAAGAATCCCTGGGATAATGGTCGCGGCAATGATGGTCCGCCGGATCTCGATAAGATCGTTCGTGAATGGCAGAAGCGCATCAATGGTGTCTTCGGCGGCGGCAATAAAGGCCCAGGTAGTGATGGCACCGCTATCAATGGCCCGGGTGGCCCTTTGGTTGCTCTGCTGCTGGTTATTCTGGTAGCTGGCTGGGCATTCACTGGCCTATACACCGTCGATAATGCTGAACGCGGCGTTGTGCTGCGTTTTGGCGCCTATGCGGCGACTACTCAGCCCGGTTTGAGCTGGCACATTCCATGGCCCATTGAGGAGGTGCTCAAGGTCAACGTGGCGGGTATCAACAACTACAATCAACAAACCCGCATGCTGACAGCCGATGAGAATATCGTCGAAGTTGATCTGGTTGTGCAGTATCTGAAATCCGACCCTGCGGCTTACTTATTTAACGTCCGAGATGCTGATGCTACCCTGAGCGATGCCAGTGAAAGTGCCATCCGCGAAGTCATTGGTCAGTACAAAATGGATTTCGTCTTGCTTGAAGGACGTGCCCAGATTGCTGCGGAAACAAAGAACGTTATTCAGACGGCGTTGGATGAGTACGGAGCTGGCCTTGTGGTAACAACCGTTAACCTGCAGGATGTTAACTTCCCGGTTCAGGTTGAGGCCGCCGTGCAGGATGCTATTAAGGCGCGTGAGGACAGAGAGCGACTGTCATTTGAAGCACAGTCTTACGCTAATGACATTTTGCCGAAGGCGCGTGGTGAGGCCGCTCGTCGTTTGCTTGATGCAGACGGTTACAAAGAACGGGTTATTGCGGATGCGCAGGGTGAGACATCGCGCTTTACCCAACTTCTGGGCGAGTATGAAAAGGCCCCGCGGGTTACGCGTGATCGCTTGTACATCGAGAGCATTGAGTCCGTGTATAGCAACTCGAATAAGGTTCTGTTGGACGCTGAGGGCAGCGGTAACTTACTGTATTTGCCGGTTGATCAGCTAATGAAGCAAAATAGTGAAAGTGGTCAGGCTGACAGTGGCCGCGCTGATTCAGGTGGTGGTGGCAGTGTGCCCGTGAACTCAGGGACATCCCGAAGTACCCAGGATTCACGCAGCCGAGGGGAACGCTAATGAATATTTTTAAACCTTCATTTGTTTTGAGCGCCCTCATAATTTTGGTCATTTTGTCGCAGAGCGTGTACACCGTCGATGAGCGTGAGCTGGCCGTTAAATTCCGTTTCGGTGAGATTGTGAAATCTGACCACTCAGCAGGTCTGCATTTCAAGTTACCGTTTGTGAATAATGTTCGAAAGTATCCAAGTCGGATTTTGACATTGATCAATCCGCAGGAGCTCTTCCTGACTTTTGAGAAGAAAAACCTGTATGTGGATTTCTTTGTTAAGTGGCGGATTGTCGATATCGACGATTACTACAACGCAACCGATGGTGACGAACTCGTTGCTGCCCAGCGACTGCTTGAGCAGGTGAAAGACGGTATCCGTGCCGAGTTTGCCAAGCGCACAGTGCCCGAAGTGGTTACAGCTGAGCGTCGCGAGTTAATGTCGGACATGCTTAATGACGTTAAAAAGAACGCGAAGACGCTTGGTATTGAAGTGGTCGATGTACGCGTGAAGCGTATCGAATTCTCCGAGGACGTGAGTGACTCTGTGTTTAGCAGAATGCGTCAGGAACGTGCCCGTGTTGCTTCGGAGTTACGTGCTGAAGGTTCCGAGGCTGCCGTGCAGATTCGCGCAGACGCCGAACGTCAGCGCACGGTCATGTTGGCTGAAGCGTATCGTGATGCCGAGATGCTCCGCGGTGAAGGTGATGCTGCAGCTGCCGAGATTTATGCGGCTGCCTACTCGAAAAACCCTGAGTTTTATGCGTTCTATCGCAGTATCGCCGCCTATCGTCGTTCGTTAGGTAACGAGGGCGACCTTCTGGTGATCGGTCCGGATAGCGAGTTCTTGCGCTATCTCAAGAGCTCCAAGGTTAAATAATCAGATTCTGGTCGGTGCAGGCTTGCGCCGACCAGAGTTTTACCTAATGATTTGGAGTGACTTTCTAGCAGCCTTCGCGTTGTATCTGGTGATTGAGGGGCTGTTGCCTTTCGCCAGTCCTAAAAGTTGGCGCAGAAGCTTGTTTGTAATGGCTCAGTTGACGGATAGTCAGTTACGTATTTTTGGTGCCGCGGTGGTGCTGGTTGGAATGTTTATTCTGCTGGCGCTGCGTGGGTAGAGTCTTTGTGGTGCATAGCGCCGTGTTTTATATTGGTAGATAGAGCCCGTTATCATGGGAAGAAACATAGTTATTGTGGGGGCCCAGTGGGGCGATGAGGGCAAGGGTAAAGTTGTTGACTTGCTGACTGAGAAAGTGGGTGCTGTGGTCCGCTTCCAGGGTGGCCACAATGCCGGTCATACCCTGATCGTTGATGGCAAGAAGACAGTTCTGCATTTGGTGCCCTCCGGCATTCTTCGCAAAGGTGTTGACTGTGTTATTGGTAATGGCGTCGTTGTGCATCTGCCCTCACTTCTCAAGGAGATTGATGGGCTTGAGGCGAATGGCGTAGATGTCACGGATAGGTTACGTCTCAGCGGTGCTTGCCCGCTTATTTTGCCGACTCATATTGCTTTGGATCAGGCGCGTGAGATCGCGCGTGGTAAGGACCCTATTGGAACCACCGGCCGCGGTATCGGGCCAGCCTATGAAGACAAAGTTGCACGCCGGGCGTTGCGTGTTTCTGATCTGCTCGATGCGCAGCGTTTTGCCGAACAGCTAAAAACCACCATGACGCTGCATAATTTCATGCTGAAAGAATTCTATAAGCAACCGGTCGTTGATTATGACGAGGTGCTGAACGAGTGGATGGGCATGGTAGAGCGTATTGCGCCGCTGATCTCAGATACTGCGGGTTTGCTGGATGATCTGATGAATCAGGGTAAAAGTCTGTTGTTTGAGGGGGCTCAGGGCACCTTGCTCGATATTGACCATGGCACGTATCCATTTGTGACTTCTTCGAACACCACTGCGGGTTATGCGGCGACGGGTTCTGGTCTCGGCCCCAACCGTTTTGATGGCGTTATCGGTATTGTGAAGGCCTATGCTACCCGTGTTGGTAGCGGTCCTTTCCCTACCGAGCTGTTTGATGATGTAGGTGCAAGATTGGCGGATGTTGGCAAGGAATTTGGCTCAACTACAGGTCGTCCCCGTCGCTGCGGGTGGTTCGATGCGGTCTCCGCGCGGCGTACGATGATTAACAATGGTATTACCAGTTTGTGTATTACCAAGCTTGATGTGTTGGATGGTCTTGACGAAGTAAAAATCTGTGTTGGTTACAAACTGGGCGATGACGTCTTCAAGGTTCCTCCCATGCGCGTTGAACAGTATGCTGATTGCGAAGCTGTCTATGAAGTTATGCCGGGCTGGAGCGACAGCACCGCCGGTATTACCGATATAGATGTTATTCCGGAGGCGGCACGCGCCTATCTCCGGCGTATCGAAGAGCTGTTACTGGTACCTATTGATATTATTTCAACGGGCCCCGATCGTGATGAGACGATTATTCTGAAGCACCCGTTTGACTGAGGACTAATATGACAGATGGTGGTGTTGTTCCAGTAGTCCGGCACTCTCCGGCAACGCGCCGCTTGCCTGCGACGCTTTTATGCGTGTTGCTTCTGGTGTCAGGACTAACCGGATGCAGCGCAACGCGCACCGCTTACAATCAGTTGGATTGGCTTCTGACGTTCTATCTCGCCCGCCACTTTGATCTCGATAGTGAACAAAAAGACGAGCTTCGCGTAGTGGTGGATCGCAACCTTGTCTGGCACCGTCAGACCCAGCTGCCCCGATATGCGGCGTATTTGCGCTTCTTAGCAGTGACGATTGATGAGCCGGTAACCGGGGCTGAGGTGCGGTTGGCTTACGCTCAGGTGCTCGATTTTTGGGACGTCTCTATGTTGCATATCGTGCCTGATGCGCAGCGCTTCCTGAGCACGCTTAACGATGATCAGGTAGCGCAGATGATCATTCGTATGGAAGAAAACAACGAGCGGTTATTCAAAGAGTACTCCGGCGCTACCGAAGAAGAGCGCAAAGCCAATCGGGAAAAAAACACCATTAAGGGTGCCGAGCGGTTGCTGGGTAAGCTAACTTCCGAGCAGAAACAGTACGTGGGTGATTCGTTAGCTGAGATGAAAGATGCCACGACAGACTGGGTGGCAAACCGGCGGCGCTGGCAGGCGGCCTTCATTGAGTTGATAGTCGAGCAGCCACCGGAGGCTGAATACCGTCAGCGATTGACCGAGCTATACGTTTATCCCCGTCGTTTTGATGAACCCGAGTTTCAGAAGACCGTTGATGACAACCTGGACGCTGCCTTTCGCTTAACGACCGGCCTCTTAAATGACCTGAGTCCGAAGCAGCGCGCGAGGGCACAGAAGCGCTTTACTAACTATGCGGGCGATTTTGAGGCACTGGCGGCCCAAAGTGCCGACGAGTAGCGGCTGCTAGCGTTATTCCATACCCCATTGTGGGTCAGTCAATGTATGATGCGCCCTTTCCGAGTCTTGACCGCTGCCGCGTTAGCGTCGGCCTATTTTTATGTCTGAGAACAGCAGTCATCCCGAAGTTTTAAAGCGACTTGCCGATAAGGTAGCGAAGCGTCGTACCTTTGCGATCATTTCGCATCCGGATGCCGGTAAGACCACGTTGACCGAGAAGTTGCTGTTATATGGCGGTGCTATTCAGGAGGCCGGTGCCGTTAAGGCGCGCCGGACCACCCGGCATGCCACTTCAGATTGGCTGGAAATTGAGAAGCAGCGTGGCATCTCTGTGAGTAGTTCGGTTATGCAGTTTGAGTATGCCGACACAATTATCAATCTGTTGGATACGCCCGGCCACGAAGACTTTTCAGAAGATACTTACCGGGTACTGACCGCCGTTGATGCCGCGGTTATGGTCATTGATGCCGCCAAGGGTGTTGAAGCACAAACCATCAAATTGCTCGCAGTGTGTCGCTTGCGCAATACGCCCATTATTACCTTTGTGAACAAGTTTGATCGCGAGGTTCGCGGCCCATTGGATATTCTTCAGGAAGTGGAAGAGACTCTGGATATCGATTGTGCACCGGTGACCTGGCCTATCGGCATGGGTAAGTCATTTCGTGGTGTTTTCGACTTGCAGCGTGATCGGTTATTAAAATTCACTTCCGGCAAAGAGAAGCAGGGTACTAATCAGCAGACAATTGCGGGTATCGATAACCCGCTGCTGGCCGAGCTCTACCCCGATGAAATTGAGACCTTTCGAGAGGAGGTTGAGCTCATCCGCGAAGCCAGTGAACCCTTTAGTGAAGAGCTTTTTCTGGCGGGTATGCAGACACCCGTATTTTTTGGTTCAGGGATTAATAATTTTGGTGTACAGGAAGTGCTTAACGCGCTCGTCGAATGGGCGCCCAAGCCGCAACCCCGTGCTGCACTAAGCCGTGAAGTAGCGCCTGCCGAGAAGCCCTTCAGTGGTTTCGTGTTTAAGATCCAAGCGAATATGGATCCTAAGCATCGTGATCGCATTGCCTTCTTTCGGATCTGTTCAGGTGAGTACAAGCCCGGTATAAAGACCAGGCATTTGCGCCTAGATCGCGAACTACGCATCGGTAATGCACTCACTTTTATGGCGAATACACGCGTGGCTAGTGAAGCGGCCTACGCCGGGGATATCATCGGTATTCACAATCATGGCCAGCTGCAAATCGGTGACACTCTGTCTGAAGGTGAAGCGCTGGCTTTTACCGGTATTCCGTATTTTGCACCAGAGCTTTTCGTGGTGGCGCGCCCCGAAGACCCGTTCAAAGCCAAACAGCTCGCCAAGGGTTTGCAGCAACTCGGTGAAGAGGGCGCTGTGCAGGTCTTTACGAATGATCTGGGTCGTATGTTGCTGGGCGCGGTCGGTCGTCTGCAGTTTGAAATCGTCGCCCATCGCTTACTCGCGGAGTATGGTGTAGAGGCTAAGTATGAACCCGCTGAAATACACACAGCACGTTGGCTCAGCTTTCCGGATGAAGCGACCCGCCGCGAGTTTTCGCGTCGCGAACTGGCGTCGATGGCCGAGGATGTCGATGGTAATCCAGTATTTTTGGCCAGCAGTAAATATAAATTGAGTCTGACTCAGGAAAAGTGGGATTCGGTTGGATTCCACGCCACTCGCGAGCACGGGCAGGTGCTGACCCAGGGTTAAATGATTCGCAGCGCAGCAACCCGATAGGGGGCGTCGAATTCCTTTGCATAAACGCCTTTTGCAGTTTGCATTAGCGCCCTCACGCCGCTATGTTGGAAGTCACTATTCTGCCTTGCGAGCCGGTTATCGGTCTGCAAAGCGAGCTGAACTGAGGGGCGACAGCGATGAATGCAAAGGTACATGGGGCATTTTTATTTTCTGCACTGATGGGATTCGGCACACCGTCGTTTGCTGCCTATCAGGATAACTATACAACCTCGTTTGAAGGCGGCGTTTTGCCTCCCGAGTTTGTTAGCCCTGCACCCGCTGCGGCAGGTGGCTGGTCGATTGATACGTCGAGTGTTGCAGACGGCGCTTATAGTATTATCTCGGACAATGTCAGTGCTGGCGAGCAGGCCGTTACCCGGCTGACACTTGAAACTCACGAGTCCGATCTGCAGTTCAAAATTTTCTGGAATGCCGCCCTTATTCATGCGTTTTCACTGCGCGTCAACGGCGTTATAGCATGGCAGACTGATGCCGCGCAGCCACGTGGTTGGGTCTTATCGCCGCTTATTCGGTTGCCCAATGGTGTTAATGAAATTGATTTGATTTATGCCGAACCTAGCCTAAGTTCACAAGGCTGCAACTGCGTTCGAATTGATCAAATTGAAATCACTAATCTTGACCTTGATCTTGACGGCATGCTTGATAGTTGGGAGATCGAGAATGGCTTTGATCCTACTGATCCTGCCGATGCCCTCGATGATCCCGATGCTGATGGCTTCACCAATCTTGAAGAATACCAAAATGGCGGCGACCCGTATTCTGTTGACGACGATGGGGATGGCTTGTCGAAACCCGATGAACTTCTGGCAGGCACAGATCCCTTCGATTTTGATACCGACGATGATCTCATGTCGGATGGCTTTGAGGTGACGTTTGGTCTCGATCCTTTAACCAATGATGCCCCATTTGATCCTGATGGTGATGGCTACAGCAATCTTATTGAATATCGAGGCAAATCGAATCCCAATAACATCGGTTCAATTCCTACATTACGTGGTTCTTACCTAACATCCTTTGAAGCTGTTGTGCCCGTTGACCAAACCTGGTACTCACAAGACACCACAGGCGAGTTCGAGTGGGAGGTCACAGAGAAGGCCGCTGCCAGTGGTGCCCATGCGCTGACGACTAAAGATTTATCTGAGTTTGGCGCTGGGTTTAGTTTTCTCGATGCCATTAAGCAGGTACGTATAGAGCCCAGCTATATTTCTGCGGTAATTGGTATTCAGTCTGAAATAACTACCGATTACGTTCGTTTGTGTTTAGCGGGCAACAATTGTGTCTACGCGTATGGCTCTGCATCGGGTGGCGAAGTTCTGGTTACGCCCTCGCTGCTAGTGACGCAGCAAAACCTGGGTACCTCCGGTATTGCCTTGATTAAGTTTAAAGCCCGGCTTACGAATTCAACGCCAACAGATGCCGATAACTTTGCCTGGACCGATCTGTTACGGATTAGTCCGGTAGATGCCGATGCGGATGGTATGGACTATCTCTGGGAGCTCGAGAATGGTTTTGATCCAAATGATCCGTCTGATGCACTGCTCGATGCCGATAGTGATGGTTTGAACAATAAGGCTGAGCAGGACTTGGGTACCGATCCCAATAACAATGACAGCGACTTCGACGGCTTAACCGATGGCGATGAAATCAACATCTATGGCACTGATCCGTTAGATACCGACTCCGATAATGACACCATGCCAGATGGTTATGAGATCCAGCAGGGTTTTGATCCTGCTTCTGCAGCCGATGCCAAGCTTGATGCTGATGGCGACGGCCTCTCTAATGAAGGTGAGGTCGCCTTCGGCACAGACCCGAATGACGCGGGCTCGTTGCCAGCGTATACCGATGATATTTTTGAGTCCTTTGAAGATGCGCTACTGCCGGCTGGTTGGGTGCAAGCACCTGGTGCTGAAAGTAGTTGGTCACCTGACAATGTATCTTCAAGCGATGGTAGCTGGAGTCTCAAATCTGATCCGGTAGCGGCGGCTGAGGGCGATGCTATTGTTCGAATTCCATTGTTTATTCATGAGTCCAACCTGAGTTTCCGCTACTACTGGAATGCTGATTCGACGGACAGCGGCTTTGGTTTCTTTGCCGACTACCTGCGGGTGCGGGTGAATGGCGAGCAAGTTCTCACGGGTGTCAATACCCGCTATTGGCGTCCGAGTAGCGACATCAGGTTGCAGCCCGGCTATAACCTCATCGAGCTTGTTTACGACCAGGTTGCCGGTGGCAACGCGGGTTGCCGTTGTGTCCGTATTGATGAATTCCGCGTGACTAACCTAGACGTTGATTTCGACTTCATGCGTGACGACTGGGAATTGGCAAATGGTCTTAACCCGGCGGACCCTTCTGATGCTGCGCTTGATGGCGATACTGATGGGTTGAATAATCTCGATGAATATCGATTTGCTACGGATCCGGCGAACCCGGATACCGATGGCGACGGCATTAGCGACGGCGATGAGGTCAACATCTATGGTAGCTCGCCAGCAGCGTCCGACACCGACGGCGATGGCATGGACGATGCTTACGAAATAGCAGTCGGCCTCGATTATCTTGATGCCGCTGATCTTGATCTTGATCTTGATGGTGATGGCTTTACCAATATTCAGGAGTTCCGCCTGTTGTCGGCTCCGGATGATGCAGGTTCAACGCCGCCGATTATCGGGCTGTACGAAGAGTCGTTTGAAGGCAGCAGCCTGCCGTCAAACTGGTACACCTTGGGCAGCGAGACGCTCGAATGGGAGATTACTGATCTCGCGGCGAGTGAAGGTGTGCAGATGTTGCGCAGCACGTTTATCGATAAGCCGGCCTATGGTTCGTTTGAATTCCGTAGTATACGTCTGCTGGTAAACACCGATGATGCCTGGCTCAGCTTTGATCAACGGATTCAGGGGCAGGGCAGTCGTGAACGTTACGGTGTGTATATCGACGGTGTTTTAGTTCAGCAGACAAATATTCAGGGTTTTAACAGCGCTAGCTGGATAAGCCAAGGGCCGTTGTTTCTGTCGGCGGGCGTTCATGATATTGAGTTCCGCTTTCAGTCCCAGGAGAACCCTTCGGGTACCGACTATGGGTTCCTCGATAATCTTCGAATTGTGCCTAACGATGTAGATGGTGATGGCATGCGCGATAGCTGGGAGCTAGATAACGGGCTTGACCCGACTGATCCGTCTGATGCGGCCACTGACCTTGATGGCGATGGCCTGAGTAATGGCGACGAGTTTGCGCTAGGCACTAATCCTAATTCTGCAGACACCGACGGCGATGGTGTAAGCGATGGTGACGAGTTCAATGTACTTGGTTCAGATCCGCTGCTAGCCGATACCGATGGTGATGGTATGAGTGACGGATTTGAGCAGACCTTTGGTTTTGATCTGTTAGATCCTGCAGATGCTGCTCTGGATGCCGATGGTGATGGTCTCAGTAATGTGGGTGAGGCTGCATTTGGTACAGACCCAAATGCTGCCGGTTCTGCGGTGGCTTATACCGACAACTATGCCGAGTCGTTTGAATCCGGCACATTGCCTTCACCCTGGTTGGTGCCTGTGGGCTCTGCCGGTGGCTGGTTAGCCGAGAACGTTACTGCGTTTAATGGCGTCTGGAGTCTACGCACCGACAGCATTGCTCCTCTGGAAGAGGCTGTAGTAGTGCTGCCGCTGTTTGTGCATGAGTCGCAGCTGAACTTCCGCTATTTCTTTAGCGATGGGCCTTTGAACAACTTTGTGCTCTATGTGAATGGTAAGTTGGCGCCGGGTGTTAACGCTGATAATGGCTTCTACTGGAAGCCGAGCCCTGACATCCGTCTTAGCGCCGGCTACAACGAACTTAAGTTTGTCTATTCCAGAGATGGTGCAGGTCAGGGCTGTCGTTGCGTGCGCATTGATGACCTTCAAATTACTAATCTCGATACTGATTTTGATTTGATGAATGATCAGTGGGAGCTGGAGAATGGTTTGAATCCGGCAGACCCGGCTGATGGCTTGCTCGATGGCGATAGTGATGGCCTGAATAATGCGGGCGAATACGCGAACGGTACTGATATCGCGCTTGCTGATACCGATGGCGATGCGCTCACCGATGGTGCGGAAGTAACCCTGCACAATACTGACCCCACGCTGGCGGACACCGATGCCGATGCCATGGACGACGGTTTCGAAGTTGCCTTTGGTCTGAATGCTCGGGATGCTGCCGATGCAGGTATTGATAGCGATGGTGATGGCCTGATCAATAAGGGTGAAGCGTACTTCAATACTGATCCGACCAATGCCGCGTTATTCCAACCTTATATCGAGGGGCAGTCAGAATCCTTTGAGGCAGGTGTGGTTCCGCTTTACTGGGAGCAGCCGGATGAACTGAGTGCCACGCAGGTGGGTTGGGCACCATCTACCGCATCGGCACAGAACGGCAGTTGGTCATTGCAGAGCGAATCTCTGGCAGGTGTTGGTAGTGCTTCGGCGGCCTTTTTTGTGAATGCCCGTGGCGGCACGACGATGGACCTGCGCTACATGTGGAGTGCCTATGGGTTTAACCCGTTCTCCGTTGTGGTAAACGGCGTAACCCGATTTACTACCGCTCCGTTTTCGCCGCGCTTCGGCTGGCGGCCGTTGACTGATATCGCATTGGATCCGGGCTTTAACCGTATTGAGTTTGTCTTCAACAAGCCATTCAGCTTTGCAACGGGTTGTAACTGCGCGCGGATAGATTCGCTGAGCTTCTCGCATCCGGATGCGGATGCAGATGGTATCGATGATGAGTGGGAACTGGCGAACGGGATGAATCCTGCAGATCCGACAGATGCGCTATTAGATCCTGACAATGACGTGCTTGATAATTTGGGCGAGTTCGTTGCCGGCACTAATCGGTTCGTTGCGGATACTGATGGCGACTTTTTGTTCGATGGCTATGAGGTTCTGAGCTTGGGCACGAGCCCGTTGAACTACGATTCAGATGCTGATGAAATGCCGGACGCCTATGAGGTAAACCGCGGTCTTGATCCATTGACCACTGATGGCGGGCTTGATACCGATGGCGATGGCGTTAGTAATGCCGATGAGTATCGCCTCCAGTCCAATCCGATCGATGCAGGCTCAACGCCCGTATTGTTGGGTAGCTACGACGAGTCCTTTGAGGGTGGGCTGAGTGCGAGCTGGTATACGCCGGGCAGATTTACGGGTATCGATTGGTTCAGTAGTGCCAATACCCAGACCGAGGGCTTGCGCGCGTTGCGCAGTGGTAAGCATCCGATTGGTACCTCGTTAACCCGCAAAGTGTTGGGGCTTGCCGTCAATGTTGCCGACAGTACCTTTAGCGTCGATTACCGTGTGCTGGGCAACTCTGATGACCAGTTCTTTATCCTGATTGACGGGGTGCAGGTGCTTGCAGTAACCACGGGCGGCCAGCCCTGGGTGCGCACGCCTGAGATATTCCTGCCGGCCGGTCAGCACCGGATAGAGTTCGTCTCTGAAAGTACGTTTAGTGACGGACTTGAATCGGTCTGGATCGATGCGCTAAGCGTTACGCCGCTTTAGAAGATAAGTAGTTAGAAAAAAAATACCCCGCTCAGCGGGGTATTTTTTTTATGGCAGAATAGTCTCCCCAAAACATGAGCATGCCATTATGAAGAAAATTGCCGTTACTGCGGCCAGCGGTTATCTCGGTAGAGCCATACTTGAGCGCCTCAAGCAGCTATTGGAAGTGCAATACACACCTCAAGGTTCCCTGCTAGATGGCAGCACAGATGAAACCGGTCGGCTCATCGCTGTTGCCCGCAATCCTGACAAGCTTACTGAGTGCGGTGTTGAGATACGTGCCGGTGACTACGGCTCGGTAGCGGCTATGGAGGCTGCCTTTGCCGGTGTCGACACAGTGGTGTTTATCTCGTCGCCCGCAGGGGCTGGCAATCGGGAGCAGCTGCATCGCAATGTTATTGATGCCGGGGTTGCAGCAGGCGTTAGAAAGATGATCTACACCAGCGTTATTGGTAACGGCGATGAAATGAATACCTGGTATGCCCCGATGGCACAGGTCAATCGACAGGCTGAGGCTGATCTGCAAGCTTCGGGTTTAATCTGGATTGCAGCACGGAATGGATTGTATCTGGAGTTTGATGTTGCCCATATTGTTAATGCCGCCGCAGAAGGTGTGTTTCGCAACAATGGTGATGAGGGCTATTGCGCCTATGTTACCCGCACTGAGCTGGCGATAGCTTATGGCCATCTGGTATTGGAAGATCATTGCAACAACCAAGTGCTCAACCTGGTGGGCGACGCTTATACTCAAGCCCAACTAGTGGCGATGGTTAACGCTCAGGCAGGGCTCGAGGTTGGCTATGAAATGAGTAGTGATGAGGTCTGCCTGGCCGCGTTAGAACCGAAGCGTGGTAAAGAAGTGGCGGCCATGTTGGTTGGCTGTTATCAGGCGATTCGCAATGGCGCCTTCGATGTGCCGTCCGATTTTGAGACCATTGCCGGTGTCTCTTGCAAACCAATTCAGCTGCAGATAGCCGAAGTTCTGGCGGGTATTCGCGCCGCCGGTTAGTGACCGTAGCTTCGTGAAGTGCCCTGTTTTTCTGCGTCGGCATGCCAGATTTGCCGCGGCCCATAGCCTTCTTTACGCAGCCAATGCTCGGTGTAAACAATCCTTTCCGGTTCGATCACCATTAGGGGCACCTGAGGTGCCTGCTCCAGTGACTTGCCCAGCTGTATCGCGGACTGCTGCCAACGATATATGCGCATGGCATAGGTATGCTCTTCTGTGCCCGGCTCAATAAAGCGGGCACTGCCAAATACCTGAGTGCCGCGCACGCTGGCCCAACCCGAGTTTTCGCCATGTATGGCAAAGCACAGTTTAGGGTCGCGCTGCATGGCTTTGACCTTCGGGCTGTTAGGTTGGGGCAGGATAAAAATGTTCAGCCCATCAGCGTAGTACTCGACCGGGCTACCGATGGGGCCGTTCTTGCCGATGGTGCACAGTACGCCCATCCATTGGGTTGCAAAAAAATGCTCTATGCGCGCAGTGAGTTCTTCTCTCGGCAGTTGCGCGGTAGGCCAGGGTGTGGTTTCAAGCCAGGGATGTGCTTCACTCATGAGCTGGGCCTTTTATTGGAAGGGGGATGGCGGCGCTGCATTAGGATTTGTCAGGGCCGGTCCAGCCGCGGTAAAACGGCGTGTAGGGGTCTTTCTTCGGGTCTTCAGGTATATAGCCGGTGCAGCGCGCAGGAGTAGCATCGGTACGGACCGCATAGTTGAGTTTGCTGGGCGCATCCCAGGGGGCGGGAAAGCGCATGCCCAATGAAGCTGATACGCAGGCCCAGACCTGAGCGCCAACAAACAATGCATAGTTTTCGTAGATTGTCAGGTGCGGCAGCCAGATCAGCAGGTTCGGAATATGGCAGGTTGTCGCTTTAATCACTTGCGTCATCGGCGTGTCGTGCTCAGGCGCGATGTAATGATCCCAGTAGATGTTATGCCAGTTCGGCTGGTAGGCACCCAACAAGAGAAACGCCACGCCGCTAGCCCACCACATGCCAAGCCCCGTCATATTGACCAGCAACCAGACGGCTAGAAACAGTTGGCCGGAACTCGAACCCCAGAGAAAGCCAAAGATAATTGACGTGATCCAGTGCTTCTTGCGTTCGAAGACCGGCGTGAAATAGCACCAGTTGATGCTATACGCCCCAACAATAAATAAGCAGGCCAAGCCTGTGTAAATTCGCCAGTTGGTGTTGGCCCATTGCTCGGCAGTGAATATCGGATTGCCCAGAATTAGTTCCATGCCGCCGGTTAGATACGATAGCGTCCAGCAGAAACTAAAATACATGCCGCCGCGCATCCAGGCGAGGTGCGGGTAGTACATATCCCATTTTCTGTCTTTGTATTTGGTGTTGAAGATCACCGCAATGGCGATTCCGCTTAGGGCGATCAGTGCAACGAAGATGTCGAGCATGGTGTTGATCCAAAGTTGATTATTCATCGATATTAATAAATTGTAGCGGTAATATAGTGCAGAGCTTGGGTCTTAGGCCTTGTGGCCAAAGGGTGGAGGTCGTAACCTGATGTTTCGCTGTGCGTTCTTATGAATCTGATGCTCAGTAAGCGGCGAATTGTTTAGCATATTGGAAAAGGGTGCTTCGATGAACAGCAAACTTAAATTGGCGTTATGGGATATCGGGTGTGTCTTTTGGGTCGCGCTTGCCGGTTCACTGCTGCACTTTGCCTTTGAACTTACAGAATACTGGACGCCAATGGCGCTGATTGCCGCCGTTAATGAAAGCGCCTGGGAACACACGAAGATGTATTTCTGGCCCGGCCTGGTCTGGGCTATTGTGCAATTCACCTACACCCGCAACGATGCAAATAATTACTGGTTTGGTAAGGCGATGGCGCTGCTTACAACGCCATCGCTAATTATGTTGACGTACTTTGGCTACATGGAATATTCGTTCGCTATCGGCGTCAAACCCTCATTGCCACTGATGCTCAGCATCATGATTTTTGGTATTGCGGCAGGGCAGTTTGTCAGTTGGTATATTCTCACGAGAGCGCCTCTGGCCATAAATACTCAACGCTGGGCCGGCGCTACTTATGCCGTGCTGTTGGCAGCATTCTCTACGCTCACATTTATTCCGCCCAAATACTTTGTGTTTGAAAACTTTGCCTGTTACACCTACACCGGCGAATACGGTATTTTGGCCGACTATGAGCCGTATCGTATTTTTGCCAAAGTTGATAAAGACGGCAACATGCAAGAGGGCATCGGCATGAACTATTGTGTCAACAATCCTTTCGAGAAGTCCGAAGCCAGCTTATCAGGCACTTAGTCGGAGGTTTAGCGCCAGTTACCAAGCCCCAAGAAAAATCCCCTCTGGCAGGGGCTTTTTCTTGAGGCTGACATGAAGTGTGCCGTCTGTCAGTATGACGGCATCCTTAACAACAGGCTTATTTTTAAAAAGCCGTACATTCTTCATTCAGGAGAACAACCAATGAAAGCAAGACAACTATTTGCACAACTGTTTGCAGTGGTATTTACCGCGCTGCTGGCAATATCTTCCTTGCAGGCGCAAGGCAATTCGTCGCCCACGCTGAAACGTATTGCCGAGACTGAGACGCTGCGTGTTGGCATGACTGGTGCACAGGCACCGTTTAATATGAAAAATCGCGCCGGCAATATGATCGGCATGGATGTCGATCTGTCCCATGCACTGGCGTTATCCATGCGCGTTAAGTTAGAAATTGTAGAAATGCCGTTTGCTGAACTCCTGCCTGCGTTGGAAGCCGGCAAGGTTGATCTGGTGATTTCGGGCATGACCGCAACGCTGAAGCGCAATACCCGCGTGCCGTTTGTCGGCCCTTACTATATCTCTGGTGCATCCCTTCTTACGACTTCCAATAAGCTGGCAGCGGCGAAGTCGATCGGTGAAATCAACAATGAGAATGTGAGCGTTGCCGTACTTGCCGGTTCAACCTCCGAAGAGTTTGCGCGTGCACTTCTAGGTAAGACAAAGATCATTACTGCTAAAGATCATGCGGCCGCGGTTGCCCTGCTTCTTGACGGCAAAGTTGATGCTGTAATTGCCGATACGCCGACTTGTGCGCTTAGTGCGTTACGTAACCCGGAGGCCAGTTTGGTGGTTTCTGACCCATTCACCCTTGAGCCTATTGGTATTGCGGTAGCGCCTGGTGATCCGTTGCTGGTGAACCTGGTGGACAATTACACGGATGCCTTAGCCGCAACCGGTGCGCTTGAAGCATTGATTGCCAAGTGGTTTGGTAACGGTTCATGGATGGCGCAAGTTCCCTAAGGAGCATGCAGTCATTGCGAGTCTTCGTGCTCAAAAAAAGCCCCGCGTAGCGGGGCTTTTTTATTGCCTGATGTTTAGATTGAGCGGTGAAATCTAAACCAGGAGTGGAGCAATCACGAGGCTGACAATAGCCATTACATTAATCAGAATATTCATTGCCGGGCCTGAGGTATCTTTGAACGGATCTCCCACGGTATCGCCAACGACTACGGCAGCATGAACGTCCGAGCCCTTGCCACCCAGATTGCCTTTCTCAACGTATTTCTTCGCGTTGTCCCAGGCGCCGCCGGCATTTGCCATAGTGAGTGCCAGCAGAACACAGCCGAGTAGTGCACCACCGAGTGCTCCGCCTAAGGCCTCTGGCCCAAGGCCAAACCCGATGGCTGGCGGAACCAATACGGCAATCAATCCCGGCAGTAGCATTTTGCGCAATGCGGCCGTGGTTGCAATGTCGATGCATTTTGCGTTGTCGGGTTCTGCAGTGCCTTCCATCAGTCCGGGAATCTCGCGAAACTGGCGGCGAATTTCCTGAATCATGGTCATAGCGGCTTCGCCCACTGCAGTCATGGTGATGCTGGCGATAAGAAATGGCACGATGCCGCCAAGGAACAAGCCGATAAGGACCATCGGATTGCCCAGATGGAGCACAAAATTGCCACCTGATTCCACGGCAATGGTTTCAACAAAGGCGGCAATGATGGCCAGTGCGGCGAGTGCAGCAGCACCGATAGCAAAACCCTTACCCATCGCAGCCGTCGTGTTGCCGAGTTCGTCCAGCGAGTCGGTGATCGCACGGGTCTCTTTGCCGAGACCGCCCATTTCGGCAATACCGCCCGCATTGTCGGCAATCGGCCCGTAGGCATCGACGGCCATGGTCATACCCACTGTTGCCAGCAGGCCTACGGCCGCAATACCTACGCCATAGACGCCCGCCAGTGTGGTCGATACATAAATGATGGCGCAGATTGTCAGGATCGGTATTGCCACCGACTGCATGCCTACGGCAAGGCCCGTAATCATTACGGTTGCAGCGCCGGTTTTACCCGATTCGGCAATCTTCACAATGGGTGTTGAGGAGGTGTAGTACTCCGTAATCAGACCGATAACCACACCACCGCCGGCACCAAACAAGACTGACCACCAGATGCCGTTGACGACGCCGATAAATCCCATGAGGAAGTAGGCAACCACAATAAACAGTGCCGTGGTGCCTATCATGCCAATGCGCAATGCTAGAGCAGGGTTGGCATTGCAGAACAGACGGACAATACCGATGCCAATAATGGAGCAGACCAGTCCTGCAGATGCCAGTGCCAGCGGCAGAAACATGAGCGCTGCACGGCCATCGCTAATACTCATCTCGGGTGTCAGGTCATTGACTTTTGCAATTGCCAGTGTTGATGCAATAGCAATCGTGGCAATCATCGCACCGCAGTACGACTCGAAGATATCGGAACCCATGCCGGCCACGTCACCGACATTATCACCCACGTTATCCGCGATTACGCCGGGGTTGCGCGGGTCATCCTCCGGAATGCCTTGTTCGAGTTTGCCGACAAGGTCGGCGCCGATGTCGGCGCTCTTGGTATAGATACCGCCGCCGACTCTTGAAAAGAGTGCGACAACGGAAGCGCCCATTCCGAATCCATGAATATTGTGAGCGGTCTCAGGATCACCGCCGAACATATAGTAAACTCCGCCAAGGCCTATCAGGCCGAGTGATGCAACGGCCAGTCCCATGATTGAACCACCAAAAAAAGCCACCGAAAGTGCGGCGGCCTGACCTTGGGTGTGAGCGGCTTGAGTGGTACGGACGTTGGCTTTGGTGGCCGTGTACATACCAAACCAACCGGCAAGAGCGGAAGATACGGCACCCGCCACAAAGGCTATTGCGGTGAGGCTACCCAGTGGGCTGATATAAATCGCGATAAGAATGGCGCCGGCAAACATGGCCAGCATGGAGTACTCGCGCCGCATAAACACCATAGCGCCCAGGTGAATTTGATTCGCAATCTTTTGCAGTGCTTCACTACCTTCATCATAGGTTCGGACGATAAGGTAAATGATTACTGCAACAACTAAGCCAGCCGCACCCAGTATGGGTGGAATTAGCGCTACGTCGAACATGAGCGTCTCCCCGCTTTTTTTGGTGTTAATCGTTAATTAAATAGCCTGCATCCAAGAGTTCAAATGTTGATAAAAAAAGCCCCTCCATCTTTTGCTGAAACAAGGGCTTGACCGAATCCTAGCACGGTTCTTTAGCGGGTGTTCCAGACGCTTCCTGCTAATATTTAGCGCGTGGGGTCAGTACCTTTTACTGTCGCCTAGGGTTTTGAGCGGTGCTTAAGTTTCCATTTTCCAGCGTGGGCCTGCCTGTGTTGATACGCGGGTTCAGATCACCACGGGAGGTGGCTTATCGTCCGTGGTGCCGTGTCGGAGAAACTAACGGTTGATCGCCGCTTGACCTTATAGTTAGGTTTAAGCTTTATGCTGCCACTCTTTAAAATCGACAGCAAAATGTTCCTTGCAGGAATTCTTTTTGTATTGCGGCCGGGACGCCGCACAAAGGAAGATGCTTGTTTTTACAGAAAAAATTCGCCGGGTAACGTTAGTGTCAGTATGCATGCCGGTGCTTTTAGCGAATATTGCTGGTGCTTACGCTGGCCCACCACTGGTTACCGACGACACGGGTATCGTGCCTTTGGGCGAGTGGCAATTCATCGTCAGCGCACAGGGCGAGTCGCGGCCAGCGACTGAGTCGGGGGCTTTACCGGCGTTCGAGGCCACCTATGGCTTCTTTGAGGATATGAACCTCACGGCGGTTGTTCAGCGTCAGTACATTAAGGACAGGGGCGCACCCAGTAAGACGGGGTTAGGTGAGGCGCCGCTGAATTTTAAGTGGTTGTTCTACGATAGTGACGTGGACAGCATCCAAGGCGTGACGCTGGCTATCTCACCCATCTATTCATTTCCTTTGACCAGCAGTTCCAGAATTCGCGGTTTGGCAGAGGATGTTCGTGTGCTCAGCATGCCCGTGCTTGCTTCGCTAGTCCGGGGCCGATGGGAGTTTATAGGCTCGTTTAGCTACGATTATGCCTCGGGCAGCAGCAGTGTTGATGGCGTGGCATATGGCCTTATCACGGCCTACAACGCAACTGATAACCTGCAATTGATGGGCGAGATTTATGGGTCAGAGCTATCGGGCGACGGCTTTGTTGATGCCGGTTTAAACTATGACGAGGGCTTTTTGAACTGGCGCCTCGGACTGCTGTGGCAAGTGGGGTCAGGCTACAGTTTCTTGGCGGCTTTCGGTGCCCCCATTGATTCTGATCTGCCCACTGAGGATACTCTGGACTGCGACTTCTTCCTGGGTCTGCAGTACGACACGGGGTAGCTGTTCAGGAGGCGCTTGTATCTATAAGCGTTATCCATTTAAGGCTACCGTGTTTGTGGTTACAGCTTTACCGCCTCGGCATAGCCCTGCCGGGTTGCCGCCAATACAGAGTTAGGCGCATAGCAGTCGCCGACCAAAATAACCTCTTTCCCCGCCGCTTCTAATGGCGCCTGCAGCTGGTCATTGGGTACTCGTGGCGTTGAGTAAGTGATCGCGGCAATTTCATCGAGTTCGGTGATTGCGCCATTGTAGACATTGCGCACTTCCAGCACGCACTCATCCAAACGATCAAGGTTAACCGGTTCACAGTCCGTCACGATGTCTATGTGTGCATCATACAATTGCTGATAAATCGACTGACGATTCAGTAGCAATATGTCTGAGGCGAGTCGTTCGCGCGGCGTCACAATAGTGACCTTGCTGAAAATCTGCGCCAAGCGCAGGGCCGCGTGATATGTCATTTCGGTGTGATCCTGATCGAAGATAACGAGACGGCCTTCTTCTTCAGTTTTTCGGTCAAGCATGCTCTCAATGAAGGTGCGCAGATCCGGTACAAAGCCTTCCTCGGCATACTCAGAAGGCACGAACGCCGGCACCGACATAGTAGAGCCTGTAGCCAGAATAACGGTGTCGGCTGTAAGGCCAATGGCCATCGCTTCGCTGACAGGCCCATCCAGTATATATTTTACGCCTCGCTGTTTTCCCGCCAGTTGTTGGTAATCATAGATACTACTCAGGTGCTCGCCTTCGCGCAGTTCGGCATGCAGTCGCGTTTTGCCGCCGACTTCTTCGTTGGCGCCATACACAGTGACATTGTGGCCGCGTGCTGCTGCCACCCATGCCGCTTCAAGTCCGGCGATGCCGGCCCCGATAACGGCGATGTCTTTCTTTTTGGGTGCGGCTTCGGGCTGCCAGTCGACCTCATTCTCGACGGCGACGAGCGGATTGTTGTCGCACTCAAGGCCCTTTCCTTCTACCACGGTGCGCCAGCAGGTATTACACGATACGCAGTAGCGAATCTCGCCTTCTTTGCCTTGTCGGGCCTTTTCGCCCCAAGCCGCATCTGTGATCAGCGGGCGACCCAAGAAGATGATATCGGCTGTGCCATCCGTGAGCGCTTTTTCACCTTCATGCGGATCGGTGATGTAACCAATCGCACCCGTAGCGATGCTCGGGTTTGCTTGCCGGAGTGATTTAATGTGTTCCAGATAAGGTGCTCGTTCTCCGGCGGGGCCAGGCATATGGATATGCAAGCTACGCGCATGTGCTCCCCAGACGAAGGTCCACCAGTCGAGTTCACCCTGCGCCGCCATTGCAGTCGCAATGCGCGAGGCTTCCTCAAGATCAATACCGCCCGGCACATGATCCGCCCCGGGGAGCTTTAAACCGATCATGAAGGGTCGCCCTGTAGCAGCCCTAATGCCTGCTACGAGTTCGCGTAGAAATCGAGTGCGACCTTCGGTATCACCACCATACTCATCATCACGGCGGTTAGACCAGGGCGACATGAACTGATGAAACATGTGCCCATGCCCGGCAGAGATTTCAACACCACTGAAGCCTGCTTGTTGCAAACGATAAGAGCCCTCAGCCCATTGCTCGATCATCAGACTGATGTCTTTAGACTTGAGAACATGGGGCACCGTCCAGCTGAGGTCATCCGGCAAGGCCGATGCACCGAAGGCGAATTCATTTCTGCCAGTGGCGTGCCGCCCACGACCGGGATCCTGAACCTGCCCGAGAATGCGACTGTCCCATTTCTCTACTGCAGCGGCCAGACGCTTGAAATCATCCATTGCCACGTCGTCGTAACCGCGCAAGCGCTCGGGATTGCGATTGGCAAAGGTCATGGCGACAGGTTCGGTAATGATCATGCCTGTGCCACCTTTAGCCCGGTTGCCCAGATAATTTATGAGCTTGTCGGTAGGCCGGCCATTTTCAACGAAACGCGACACAATAGACGCATGAGCAACCCGATTGCGCAGCTGCACGCCGCCGATTTCAATCGGGCTAAACAAGGTAGGAAAATTGGTCGAACCGGTGTCGGCCGTGCTTGCTAAGTTGTTATTGGTAGACATCGGATCTTTCCGCATTGGTTTAGAGGGGGTTTCGGACGAGTGCGTCGTCGAGTTGTCGCGTAATTGTAGCGGATTCACTCGCTATTCTCAGCACCGCCCTTAAGATTACAGGGCAGTGCTGAGTACCGGCCCGCTATTTAGGCAGCTTGTGTTTCGGCATTGGCATCATTAGTTTCAGTGCCACCACCCTCGCGGACCTTGCGGGTCGCTACAAACTCACCTTCGGTAGAGCGCAGTACCGTCGCGATCAGGTCGTGGCGGAGTGTATCGAGTTCGGTAATCTCTGCCTCTGTAAGATTGTAGTTTTCGATTTCGTCAGTCAGTGAGACCCCGGCTTGCCCTGCAACACGCTCAAGCAAGTAGAGGCGCTTCTTGATGATCCAGACTTCGGCCGTCATTTCGAGCACCATGCTCATCATTTCATCCATGCCATTGGCTGAGAAAAAGCGAGGGCGTTTGCCGCGATGTTTCATCGGGATACGTGAAGACATTGTTTGGTTTCCTTATAAATTAGTTGGTATCGGCAACTGCGCTATTGTGCCGACGGCGGGCTACTTCCAGACGCCGAAGCCATACCAGCGAATGTCTGAAGACATTCGTCCGGTTCGATCATCAAATGCCGGGCCTGCTTGGACCTGAGCGGTAAACTCATCCGCTGGCATGTAGGTGTAGCGGGGCATGATAGTTTCCTGGAAGCTATCACCATTGAAGCCGGCAGTGGTCACTAGCTCCAGGTAATCCTGATCGCGGAAAGGCTTGTAATAGGGCTCTTTGTTGTAATAGCAGTCCCAATCCAGATAGAAGCTATCGTAAGCAGCCATCTTGTTGTTCGGTGGCAATTCCATGGTCAGGAACAGACCGCCGGGTTTTAGCACGCGAAAAGCTTCTTTCATGTAGGCGCGGATGTCTTTCTGCGGCAGTTCGTGCAGGAACATCGATGAGAACACGACATCAAAGCTGTTGTCAGGATAGTCCAGAGCAGTGGCGTTCATCTGTGAGAAGTTTACTTTAGCGCCCATGCTTTTGGCGCGTGCCGAGCCATAGCGCAACAGACCAGGAGCGATATCAATGCCGGTAACTTCGGCATCTGGATAGGTCATTGCCCAAGGTACGGTGTTGTGGCCGATCGTGCAGCCGCAGTCAAGAATTCGCTCCGGCTTGAAATCGGGGAATGCGACTTTGACGTAGTTTGAAAAGCTATGACCGATATCGTCTGTGTTGCGACCCATTTGGTTAAAGGCGAAGACGTTGATGCTGTTGTCATAGATAGCACCGGCGGACGAGTCATTTTCCTGATACTGAGTGTGATAGCTGCCAGGTGCCAGATGCACGTCGATGTTAGTGACGCTGCGCGGTATTTCCAGTTTAGGATTCAGCGTAAGTGTGCCTTCTACATGAGTATTCGACTCGCGAATGCTCTGAGCCTTCTGATTCAGGTCTTCCATGTTACGGTCAATTACCGGAATGACCGACTGAAACACCATCTCCTGAGCGTTGTACCGAACGGCGCTATAGAAGCAGAAGTAAGGCTCATGCATCATGGCGTCATGAACTTCTTCACCGTCTTCGGGCTGTCGACCTTGGGCGGTTTCGAATTTGGGCAGAACATGCGATGCATAGCGTTTCTGCATGTGCGCTGCCATATCGACCAGTACATGTCGGCGCAAGGACGCAACAAATTCCTGGCGGGTGCGTTCGTCCCGATGCGGCGGTGTGGCTAGTTCGTGTGAGAGATCGTGGATCATTGTCATGCTCCGTAACGGTTTGTGGAGTTCTGTCTAACTGTTTGCTGCTCCGTGCTGCAATGGGCATAGAGACATGGCATAGGTGCAATATAATTATTTGTATAAAGCTTGTCAAAGACAAAATTTATTTGTATATTAAAACCTTCAGAAAACGCCTATTTACGGAGATATACGCCCCATGAGTACTTTGATTGTTTTGTTTAATTTGCGCAGCGATGCGGCCGCCGATGCCTATGAGAACTGGGCTAAAACTACTGATTTGCCCGTTGTCCGCGGTCTGAGTTCAGTCGACAGCTTTGAGGTCTATCGCACGGTGAGCCTGTTCGGTTCGGATAAGGCTGCGCCTTACCAGTATGTTGAGGTCATTGAAATCGCGGATCTGAACCGGTTTGGTGAAGAGGTCTCGACCGAGACTATGGGTAAGGTGGCGGCTGAGTTCCAGACGTTTGCCGATAACCCGGTCTTTATGCTGGCCAATAAGTTCTCTTGAGTTTCGGCTCGCTACAGACATCTATAAGAAGGAATACATCATGCAAGGTCTAAAAGGTAAGGTCGCCGTTTGTACCGGTTCGGGCCGTGCCAGCGGTTTAGGTGCCGGCATTTTGCGCCGCTTGGCTGCTGAAGGTTGCAAGGTGGTGGTCTCTGATCTTGGCGAGCCTGATCAGTTCTTGGCTGCCGATGATATTGGTGCCAGTGCCGAGATGCTGCAGGTTGCTGAAGATTTGCGTGCAGAGGGTGCTGAAGTATTCGTGATCCCTTGCGATGTTCGTCGCGACGAAGATGCCCGCCAGCTGATTGCGGCGGCGGTCGCAGAGTTCGGCGGTGTAGACATACTTATTAATAATGCCGGTGTGGGCTATATGCTGAAACCCTTTACTGAAGTCTCTTTGGAAGAGTGGCAGCTGGTGATAGACGTCAACTTGACGGGCGCCTTCAACTGCTCAAAATATGCGGCTCAGCACATGATTAAAGCGGGCAAGGGTGGCCGGATCATTAATATTGCCAGCCAGGCCGCTAAATCAGGTTTTCCGGATCTCGCCGCCTACGTGTCTTCTAAGCATGGCATGGTCGGGTTTACCCGCGGCATTGCCAGTGAGCTTGGTCAGCATGGCATTACTGTGAATGCGGTTTGCCCGAATCATGTGACCACCGGGCTCGGTGCTAAGCAAAACGAGTACTATGCTAACCGTCAGGGACTAACCCTGGAACAGTTCTTAGCAGCGATGAGCGATAAGATTCCGCTAGGTCGGCCGGGCTTGGTTACAGATACTGCGGCGGCTGTCGCTTTTCTGGCCTCAGATGATGCGCAGTACATTACCGGTGAGGCGATGAATGTCAGTGGTGGCGAAGAGACCCATTAAGAGTGCACTAGCTAGTCGCACTGCTGGCATAAACAGGGGGCGCAGGATGGATTATCGGGAACTTGAGCGATTTCTTGCCGTGGTTGACCATGGAAGTTTGGTTGCGGCTGCGCGGCATCTGGGTGTCACTCAGCAAACGCTCAGCTCCAGTCTTGCCCGGCTTGAAGTCGAGCTTGATGTCCGCCTGTTTGATCGCAAGCCCGGTGGCATTACGGCAACAACCCGCTACGGTGATGCGCTGGTGCGGCATGCCCGTTCGCAGATCGCCGGTGCTCAGCGTGCCAAGCAGGAACTGCTGAATATTAAAGAAGGTAGTGTCGGTACTGTGACGGTGGGTCTTGGTGAATCTTTCGATGGCGATATCATTCTTGAAGCCCTGTTGCGATTTCGCGAAGCTCAGCCCGGAATCCGGGTGAATCTTGTTGAGGGTTACTCGGAAAAATTGCAGCATCGACTCTACGATGGCGAGTTTGATTTTATTGCGGCTGGTGTTAGTGCTTTCGAACTTGCTGAGGGCTATGCACGGGATGTGCTCTACGCGTTAAACGACATTATGGTTGTGCGGCCGGAGCACCCGTTGGCAGGTCGCAAGAAGCTTAAGCTGAAAGACCTGCAGGGATTTACCTGGTTGGTACCGTATTCACGTTCTACCGATCTGGAGCACATAGTAGAAACATTTGTTGCTGCCGGACTGGAGCCGCCGCGTAACTTTGTGGGCAGTGATGCGTATCGTGTTGGTATGCAGTTACTGCTGTCAAGTGATGTGCTGATTATGGTGTCACCAGCGTTGATCGCTTTCGAATTGAGTCGCAACCGACCGGTGCTATCTAAGCTCGATATTGCTGAGCCGACGATCCGTCGAAATGCTAGTCTTCTCTACTCCACAGAGCGTCCACTCACTCCGGCAGCCGATTTGTTGTTGCAGGAGGTTCGCCGCGCCGCCGCGCGCCTTGATTTGGCCGCTGCTAAATAATGCAGGATATGGACATTGAATAAAGCGTCTAATTCACTACCCCGCGTGGCCATTATCGGTGCCGGCCAACTGGGCTTTTTGCTGTGTGAGGCAGCTCGCGAGCTGGGTTTAACTACCGTTGTGGTTACCCCCGATGCCACCGCGCCGGCAATAGCGATTGCTGACCATGCCATTGTGACTGATCTGGCAAGACCAGAGCTGGCGGCAGAGATTGCCGAGCTCGCTGATGCCGTGACCTTTGAGTTTGAGGCGGTGCCCGATGTGTTGCTTGAAGCGCTTGATGCGTTGCAGGCACAAGGTCGTCTGCAGGTTAATCCTGAGCCTGCAGTTTTGCAGTTATTAAAAAACAAAGCACGGCAGAAAGCATGGCTTGTTGAGCATGGCTTTCCGACAGCCGCCTATCTTGAGCTGTCAGCTGCTCAAGCCCAAGACAGCAATGTGATAGCGAAATTAGCCGTGCCGTTTGTGCAGAAAGCCCAAGAGGGCGGCTACGATGGTTACGGTGTGCAAATCATTAGTCGCGCTGCCGAGCTCGAACAGTTCTGGCCGGTGCCGAGTATTGTTGAAACCTTTTTGATGGGCGCGCGCGAACTTGCTGTGGTGACTGCCCGATTGCGTGACGGCGATGCCATCGCGTATCCGCCGGTAGAGTTAGTTGTCGATCAGGCCCGGAATATTTTGGATGTGGTGATTGCACCTGCAGACTTGCCTGCTGGCCTTAGTGAGGCGGCCATGGAATTGGCGCGCGCTGTGGTTAATGCTTTGGGTGGCGCGGGTGTTTTTGCGGTCGAGATGTTCCTGCTTGAGAACGGTGAGTTACTGGTGAATGAGATCTCGCCGCGGGTGCATAATTCGGGCCATCACACGCTTGAATCTTCGGTGACGTCTCAGTTTGAGCAACATATGCGGGCTGTTGCCGGCTTGCCTCTGGGGCCAGCTACGCAGCAAAGCCCCGCGGTAATGCAGAACATTTTGTATGAGGATTCTCTGGCTCCGCTGCTAGGATTAGATCCGGGTGTTATACCTGTCCCGAATGACGCCATCCGGGTGCATTGGTATGGTAAGCATGAGGGTCGCGCGGGACGCAAGATGGGGCACGTCACTTGTTTAGATAGTGATCCTGTCGCAGCGCGCGAAACGATTAAAAAAGCATTAGCGGGTTTGATCCCGCCAAAAGGAGACTAGACGCCGTGAACATGAAAGTAGGCATTATTATGGGGAGTGACTCAGACCTGCCGATTATGCGTGAGGCCGCTGAAGTACTCGATGGCTTAGGAATAGGCTATGAGCTGACTATCGTTAGCGCACATCGCACGCCCGACCGGATGTTTGCTTATGGCCGTGAGGCCGAGTCGCGTGGTTTGCGGGTGATCATTGCAGGCGCCGGAGGCGCGGCTCACTTGCCGGGTATGGTGGCTTCACTCACGCCGTTGCCGGTTATTGGCGTACCTATTAGTGCCACTAAGCTGGATGGCGAAGATGCCTTGCTATCGATTGTCCAGATGCCTACGGGAGTGCCGGTGGCCACCGTAGCCATCGATAATGCGACTAATGCCGGATTACTGGCAGCACAGATTCTCGGGGCCGGCGATGATGCGATCCGGCAGAAGGTGACGGAATACAAGCAGCAGCTTCAGGAGTTGGTGATGCAAAAGATAGCCAAACTGGAGCGAGAGCGCTAAGTCGGAGCAATCTGGCGGTCCTTGTTAATGCTCCTGCGCCAGTCATCAGCTATAGACATTCTTTTGTGCAATCACTAAACGCGCGTGAGAGTTACTATGTTACTGGAGTTTGCTTTCAATACGCTGATTACAATGATGACCTTAGCAACTTTATTTATTCCGTCGGTGGTGCCTGCACATTTACTGATGCATTTTCACTGAATGTGAAACTGGTGAACGGCGTGAACGGACAGGATGAGGTGCTGCGTATCGATGGCCTCTGGTCGTTCTAAGACAAGATCGCTGTAATAAGCAAAAAAGCCGCTCCTAGCGCGGCTTTTTTATGCTTTCAAAAGGTTCTAGTCTTGGCCTTGAGCGCCGCGACATCCTTAGGGTTTAGGGGTTTGGCCGTATTTTTCTGGTTGAATCTTACTTGCCGCTCAAGGGCTCGCCACAGCCACAATTTCGCAGGAGTGCGTTTCACAGTATATAATCGCGCCCCGTTGCGGCCGCTCTGTGATTCACACTATGCCGGTTGCTGTTTTGCATAAAAATAATGAAAATCAAATTATTAGGTAACGTTTCGTGGGTTTGTCGGGGTTCCCCGCATGCCGCATGAACACAGGATTTTGTCATTAGTATTTCGCGTCACAAATTGCTTAAGGCATTGGCGGGCCTCATCCGGCTTGCGTCAGCCTTTGCCGTGCTTGGCAGCGCCGGCGCTGTTGCTCAGGAAGTAGAACAGCTTGAAATGATTGATTTGCCGGAAGGCACCACAGGGCTCGGCTTTGGTTTTCGAACGGGGACGAGTATTTACAAGGGTGAAGGCGCGCAGCCCCTCGATGTGGTGCCACTGTATCTATACGAAGGCAAGCATCTGTTCGCCCGCGGTACCTATCTGGGTGGGCATCTCTTCAACAAGGAGATGTTTACGTTGGATGCGGTCGCGCGTTACGATTTTACCGAACTCGATCCCACTGACGATGCCTACTTTGCGGGCCTGCAGCCGCGCGAGCAGACCTGGGAAGCGGGCTTGCAGAGTGAACTGAGGGGCGATTGGGGCGCATTCCGGCTGGGTTACTTCCGTGATGTGGGTAGCGAGCATAAAGGTGGCGAGTTGGATATGGCGTATCGCTATCGGATCAGGAATGGTAATTGGATCATCTCGCCCTTTGTTGCAGGCAGCTGGATGGATTCGAGCAAAACCGGTTACTACTATGGTGTGAGTGCTGCAGAAGCCACGTCGGGGCGCCCAGCCTACTCGCCCGGAGGCTCCCTCAGCGTTGAGCTAGGTCTGAATACCCGTTATCAGGTGACAGATCATTTATTTCTTTTTGGTAATGCCGGCGTGCGCCGTTACGGCAGCGAGGTTACTGACAGCCCGCTCGTCGATAAGAGCACAGACCTATCGGCCTATTTTGGCGCGGCTTATTTATTTAGCGATGGTTTAAATAGGCCCATTGGGCAATGGGCCGGAATTCGTGATTGGTCCTGGCGGGTCAACTACGGCGTTCAATCTGACCGCAAGATATTCCCAGAGCCAATGGCGGGTCAAGTCGGGAGGGGCGATGAAGGCATCAATACGAATGTTGCGGGCTTTACCCTCGGCAAAATCGTTCAGCACGGTGAGCGTTTCGATTTCTGGGCCAAGGTGGCCGCGTTCCGACAGTTTGAGGAGCCGCTACAGGACGATTTCTGGAGTTTTTCGGCCTACATCACCGCAATGGGTAAGGGCTACTCGCCGTGGTCTGACCAATTGCTGTTTCGCTATGGCGTAAGCATGGGTCTGAACTATGCTCAGGAAGTACCGATCGTCGAACAGGTTAAGCAAAGGGACCGGGGAGAGAACACGAGTCAATTGCTCAACTATCTGGAGTTTCAGGTTGATTTTCCGGTGGATCGTTGGATCAAGTCGCGAGTCACGAATGGCTGCTTTCTTGGCATGACACTGGTGCATCGTTCGGGTATTTTTGGCTGGTCTGACATTATCGGCTCTGTTGCCGGTGGTTCGGATTGGGCCACTGTTTCCTATGAGTGCGTCAGATGAGGAAGTTAATAACGTTTTCTGCACGTAGTTTTTTGATGCTTTGCGTCTTATTTTCAGGTACTAGCTTTCAGTCTGATCTCTGGGCTGCTGACGCGCAGAGCAAGCAGCAGAAAAAGCAACAGAAGTATGAACTCGCGGCTAAACGCACAGCCGATAACTTGCTGGAGAAGCACCCTAAATTGGCCCCGTACTTGGAGCAGGCGGTGGCCTATGCTGTGTTTCCAAGAGTCTACAAAGTCGCTTCAATGTGGGGGTTTGCATGGGGGAGGGGCTCTGTCATTGAAAACGATCAGTTGGTCGGCACTACCTGGCTGGGTTCCGGTGGTCTCGGGCCTCAGTTGGGCGCTCAAACCTATCAGCAGATTATCTTTTTTAAGACCCCTGAGGCATTGGCAACTTACCAGTCATCGCGGGCCGAGTTTGCCGGTCGTGCGAGCGGCGCGCTGCTTATCTTTGGTCTGAGCACAGACCCTGCGTACCTTCCCGATGTTGCCGTGTTTACCGATATTGGCGTCGGCCTGATGGTTGAGGCTAGTGCAAATATTGTCTGGTATAATTATAAGCCGGCTGCCCCGATCGTTGCGAAGGATGCCGAGTAATATTGCTGAGAGATACGGAGTGTATCGCTGCACCCTGCGTGTTCTATGTCTTGTCTACCCGGTCCGAAATTCTGAAAATATTTTTAAGACAACACCATGAGTAAACTTCCGTCTTTCTTTGATGCCTGTGCGGTGATCATTTCAGCGTTGTGTGCAATGCATTGCCTGGCCTTGCCGGTATTGCTTATCACTTTTCCATTGCTCGGCGCGTCAGTCCTGAATGATGAGTTGTTTCATCAGTTGCTGCTATGGGTGATTGTGCCAACCAGCATTATTGCTGTGGGGTTTGCCCGGATTCGGCATCCCGACGTTTTGGTATTAGTTCTCATGGTTCTGGGCCTGCTGGTGCTCGCAGGCGGCGCACTCTGGGCTCATGACAGTGCGCCACACTGGGTTGATGTGGCCATGTCACTCGTTGGTGGAGCTTTGCTGGCTATCGGTCATGTTCGCAACTTTAAGGTATGCAGAGCATAGGCTCGCCGCATAGGAAGTCCGGAGGTCAGGGCAATGCTATGCTTGCCCTGACCCTCAAACCTCAAAGTCCTAAATTAAAAACTCGCTCGGAATCCTGCACTTAACGAACGTCCAGGCAGTGGCGCATATTCGGCCAGAAACGACGTGCTCCTGCGGGCATTTTCATCGGCTAGGTTTGTGCCACGCACGAACAACTGCACGTTGCTTTGCGCTATCTCGAGATCATAGAGAAAACTCAGATTTACCATGGTGTAGGCAGCAGTTTGGAATGAGCTGATATCGTCCTGTTTAGCGTGGTAGATAACGTCCATTCCCACTTGCCAGGGCTCTGGCCCGAAGACAAAGTTTCCGCCTACCCGCCATGGCGGAATGCGGGGTAGTTTGCTGCCATCTTTGAGCTCTGCTCTAACAATGTCACCGAAAATCCGCATATTGTTCGCTAGTGTGCCAGCCTTCCAGAGTGGAAAGTTGATTGCACCTTCGGCACCGTAGAAGTCGGCATCTGCCTGGGTGTAAAAAACCTCGGGTGCATCGTCGACGATTGCGCCGGTGTCACGCTGATAGATGTAGTCGGCAATGTCGTAGTAGAACACTGATGCATTCCACAGCAAAGTGCCTTCGCTGCGCTCCAGACCGAGTTCCAGACTCAACGAGTCTTCAGTGGTCGCTGCGTTGCCCGGCTGTGCCAACAAACCTACCTCGAATTGTCGTGTGGCAATGTGCAGACCATCTGCGTAGAGTTCTTCGGTGTCGGGGTTGCGTTGGGCGTACGAAACGTTAGCTATTATTGTGTTGTTGCCAACCGTATCGATGCCTGCCCCGGCTGATAGGGATACAGCATTGTCACTATAGTTTGCGAAGAACTCGTTATCGTGATCGAGCGATTCAATCCGCGCGCCGGCACTGATGCCGCCCCAGTCGAACGCACGTTCTTCAGCAATGAATACGCCGATAGCCTTAGTTTCTGTAGGAGTAATGAAGGCTTCCTCGCCTTCAGCCGACACATCGCGGTCATCGAGTTGCACACCGAACGCACCGCGGAAGCCTGCCAGTGTGCTGTGCACTACTTCTACCCGCGCTTGCCATTGATTGTTGTCCCATGTGGTGGCCACTTCACCTGTCGCTTCGGTTTCCGTATGCTTATAATCTGCATTGGCTATCGCCAGTTTGACGGTTTCGATGGCGGGGTTTGCCACTTGATATTCACCACGCACATCGACCCGGGTTTGTTCCATATCGAGGAACGGGCCTTGGAATAGAGCGACTTCGCCGGGAGGCAACTCTTCTGCCGGCCCCGGCAAACCGTAGGTGCTGTTGAAGGTCGAAAACGCAGCGCCTAGGTAGCCACGCTCGCCTACCCAAGAGGCGCCTGCTGAGAAGCCGTCTGAGTCGCTATAACTGTTTGGCAGCACGCCTGATACTTCGTTGGCCGGACGCTCAGCCGGATCTGCAGTCGCGAAACCAGCTATGTCGATGTTTTGAGTACTGCGGTCATAGCCGTCGAGATGCCATGCAAAGTTGCCAAAGCCGCCGTCCAGACGCCCGACAACAGCGCGCTCATCGGTTGCCGAATCGCCACGGACTTCTGCACCTCCGGAGAAGGTTTTCTCTGCTACCGCTTTGGGTATTTTGCCATCGACAACGTTGATGATCCCCCCTGTTGCACTGCTGCCATAAAGCAGACTGATAGGGCCGCGGATGATCTCCACCTGATCTACCAGCAGCATTTCGATGGTCACGGCATGGTCTTCGCTGAGTGAAGATACATCAAGTGATGATGTTCTGTCGCTAAGCACGGTGATGCGTGGACCACCGAAGCCACGAATAATCGGCCGGCTTGAGGCCGGGCCAAAATAGGTACTGCTAAGACCCGGCTCATTCGCCAGGGTTTCACCGATGGTCGGCGCATTTTTCAGCAACAGCTGATCGCTGGTGAGGATCTGGGTAGGCTGTAGAACGCTGCCCAGTGGTGCGGCGGTGACAACAATCTCTTCGGGAGTAGCCGCGAATAGCGACCACGGCATAACAGCGACGAGTAAGCTCGTCGCCCTAAATAGGCATGACTTCATGATGGAACTCTCTAGTGTCTGGCAATACGAAGCAGCACTTGCTTAAGCCCGGAAGGCTCGCAACAGCGGCATTAGTGGGGTTGCAAGATCAGAGAGAGGGCGGACTGCGGGAGCGAACCGATACGGGTCGACGCTGAATGCCGGGCTGGCTAGTGGCAATCACCAGACAAGCCAGAACAATGAACTGGATCGCGAGTGACCCATCGCTTACTACTGCATCACCAAGCTGGGCATGGCTGACGCAGATTTCGCAGACTGTGCCGGAGTCGTGATTCGCAACTATTTCGTGCAGCACGAACGCGGCTTGTGCGATTGCCACAAATGCAAATATCGCTACAACAAAGCCGCACCAGCGTGATTTATTAAACAGTTTGAACATTTATAACTAGCGGCTAAGCCATTCCAGCAAAGGGTGAGTCATTTGGGTAAACACAAATATTTCTGTCAGGCACAACAGCAGTAGCATGAGCCCTTGCGCAAAACGGGCAGTGTTGGCGGCAGTTGTATCTGCGCTTAGCGCGACTATACGTTGCTCTGCGTCAGTTGTAAAGCTAGATGACGAGTTTTTTTCTGCCGAACCTATTCCGCTTAGCTTGCTGATCACGGCCGCAACCGTTGCTGTATCAACATTGTCTGTGGCTGCTGCCTGATCGCAGGCTTGCTCGGCTGCCGCATTAAAATCGCTACGTATTGCGCGCCGAATCTCCTCAGGCCATAGACGGGTTCCCCAATCGATGACCAGCCTGACCAGATTATCGCGTCGTTGGGCATGGGCTCTTTCATGTGCAAGCACGATAGACAGTTCGGTCTTATCAACCCTTGCTAGAAATCCTTGTGAAATAAATATTTCCGGAGACAGCAAGCCATCGCACCAGGCGATTGCTGCATCATTTTCAACGATATGAAATCCTGGTTCCGCGGCGGGTCGCGACAGTCTTTTGACAATCTGTGATTTTCTGATGTGCCGAATGAGTTGCTGCACGGGCACATAGAACACAAGTACCAACGCCGTTAAAGCGGTCACCGTTATCATGCCCGCATAAGCTGCTGAGGCAGCAAATTCGGGGGCGTGGGGAGTGCAGGTGTCAGCGTGACAATGCTCCGGAAGTAATAAGACCGCTAGTTGTGGAAAATACAAAGCTATAGAGACAATGGATGCAACCATTACCGGAAGGGTGGCATAGACCAGCAGCGCTGCGGAGCGCCGGTGTGGTGAGGCTAACATTCCCAGCTTTCTGAATGGCGCGTACATAAACATGCCAACTACTGAGGCAGCAATGACCACAGCTAACCAGCCGAGACTGGCAGCGAAGAATGTTTGCAGGGCAATGTTCATGACTCTAGTAGCTTCATGGTCGACGCTTGCCTGAGGCCTTATTGATAGCCTGGGTTGCCTCCGGCTGCTCGTTGTCCAGATAGTCTAGAAAGCCGGACACCATTGGCGCGGTATCACCATCGGTGAGGCTATCTGCGATATCCCGCATGATATTACTAATCATGTTCTCTCTTGAGAGGGCCGCGGTATAAACAAACGCCCGCCCGTGCTTTTCGCGATTCACCAGCTGTTTGCGATGCAGCCGCTCAAGCGTGCTTTGTACCGTGCTCAAGGTTATGCCGGCAGATTCAAGGTGCTGCAGTGCTGTCAGAGACGTTAGTGGCCCCTGTTGCCACAGGGTTTCTATGACCTCTAACTCGCGCATACCGAGGTCTGGCAGGCGGTCCGACCGCACCCCACCCCCTAGAAAGCTTCCCAGTGAAAACCCAGATTTCATTGTTTAAGCCGACCCCTTATCGGTTTTCGATTGATCCATTACATTAATGTCCACGGCATGGCACTCATCTCAGTTATTCGTCGGTATTCCATTATCGGTTTCGCTTTGCCCCGAAAAATGTCCCGGATGATGGTTTTGCTGTTTTATCCGCCCCCTGATCTTGAAAACAGTGACTTGATATGAATTTACCCTATTTGCACCAAACCATGGTTCGAGGGGCTTTTCTGCTCCTGATCAATGCTGTTTTATTGCACGCCAATCCTGCAGTGGCTGCAGAAGGACCGTCAGAGTTTAAGCCCGCTAAGCTCGAAGAGCTTCTAGTCGTAGGTCGTTGGGAAGATCCTGTGGGAGCGTCACTGTCGGCGTCGTCCGGCGTATTCGGTCAGGAAGAGATTGCACAGCGACCGTTGTTGCGCACAGGCGAGCTGCTCGAGCTCGTACCAGGGCTTATTCTCACCCAGCACAGTGGTGGTGGCAAATCCAACCAGATGTTCCTGCGTGGCTTTAATTTGGACCATGGTACCGATTTCGCCACCTGGGTTGATGGTATGCCCGTTAACATGCGCACTCACGGTCACGGGCAAGGCTACACAGACATCAATTTCATCATTGAGGAACTGGTCGAGCGTGTTGAGTATGTGAAGGGTCCTATCGATGCACGGATCGGTGATTTCTCCTCAGCGGGCGCAGCGCTATTGAGTACCTCACGAGGTCTCGACAGGGGCTTTGGCAAGGTTGTACTTGGCCAGTACGGCTTCAAGCGGGCGCTTGCTGCAAATACTTTCGACTTAGGGTCGGGTCAGCTAACGGTAGGTGGTGAGGCGCGCTACTACGAAGGTCCGTGGGAGGATATTGATGAAGATCTTGAGGCCTACAAGGGCCTGATGCGCTATTCCGCAGAGGCCGCTAATGGTGATCTTTGGAATGTGGCATTGATGACGTATGACGCCAGCTGGAATTCGGCCGATCAGATTCCCAGACGCGCTGTTGATGAAGGGCTGATCAGTGATCTGGGTTCGCTCGATACAACGGTCGGCGGTGACACCTCTCGCTACAGTTTGTCGGGTGGTTGGTCTCGCGATCAAGATGGCAAGCGCTGGCGTGCGCGTGGTTATGTTATCGACTACGACATGGATCTACTCTCAAATTTCACTTATTTTCTTGATGATCCAGTTAACGGTGATCAGTTCCAACAGATTGATGATCGCATTGTCTACGGTGGCGATCTGAATCTGCAGTTGGGTGAAGCTGTGTCCAAGGGTCAGATGGAACATACGTTAGGCACTGAGTTCCGCTACGATGATATTAAGGAAGTTGCGCTGAACAAAACCGTTAACGGTAAGTTCTTCTCAACAGTGCGACAGGATACGGTCGCACAGGCGAGTGTTGGCTTCTTCTATCAGAATCAGTATGCGTGGACCGACAAGTTGCGCAGTGTTCTGGGCGTTCGCTACGACTACTATGATGCCGATGTTACCAGTAACATCGAGGCCAACTCAGGCACTGGCGATGATGACCTGGTGAGTCCGAAGCTGGGCCTGATCTATGAGGTTACTGATGATGCTGAGTTGTATTTTAATGCCGGCTACGGCATGCACTCCAACGATGCGCGTGGTGTCACAATTACTGTCGATCCGGTTACCGGCGATCCTGTCGACCCTGTAGATACACTGGTGCAGTCAAAGGGTGCCGAGATCGGTGGCCGCACCTTCCTGACTGATGAGCTGAATATTGCAGTCTCTATCTGGTATCTCGAGCTGGATTCGGAGCTCTTGTTTGTTGGTGATGCAGGCACGACTGAAGCACTTGGGCCCAGCAAACGCTATGGTATTGAAATACCCATCTACTATCAGACCGACCATTGGAAATATGACCTTGAGTTGGCGTTTACGAGTTCCGAGTTCGTCGGCGTTGAAGAGAATAATATTCCAGGAGCGCTTGATGCCGTTGTAGCTGCAGGCGCCTACTTTGATTATCCCGTTGGTGTCTATGGTGCTGCCCGTGTCCGCTACTTTGGCGAGCGGTCATTGACTGAAGATGGCCGTGTTAAATCTGAACCAACCACTATTGTTAACACCATGCTCGGGTATCGCTGGGCCGACGACTCCTGGGATTTGCGTGGTGAAATACTAAATTTATTTGACTCGTCCGATGACGATATTACTTACTTTTATGAATCGCGGCTGCGCACTCCGTTTGCTCAGGGTGGGGCTCTTGAGCCTACAGGGGTTGGTGATGAGCATTTTCGGCGGGTAGAGCCGCGAGCTTTGCGTGTGTCTCTGACTCGTTATTTCTAGAAGACCAAAGGCTGTATTCTCGTGTCGGTGTCCGGCATTTGTAATCTATCTGTCGATGGTGTCCCACCTATTAAACGCAGAATGGCAATCGCTGAGGTGGCCGGTGAGGCCGCGTTCGCCCAGATAGACGCCACTTAATATTTTCTCGGTGCTATTTTTATTGCTTCGGCTTCCAGCGCCGCAGCAGCAACGAATTGGTGACCACGCTCACACTGCTAAAGGCCATTGCAGCCCCGGCAATGGTAGGGCTGAGGTAACCCAGAGCGGCAAACGGTATGCCGACTAGGTTGTAGACAAACGCCCAGAACAAATTCTGTTGGATCTTGCGCCAGGTAGCGCGGCTGACTGAAATGGCGGCCGGTACCAGCAGAGGGTTGGAGCGCATCAGCGTGACGCCGGCGGTCTCCATGGCAACATCTGTGCCGGAACCCATTGCAATGCCAACATCCGCTGCTGCCAATGCCGGAGCATCATTAATGCCATCACCGATCATTCCGACGCGATAGCCTAAGCTGCGCAGTCGCTCTACCTCATTCGATTTGCCAGCCGGCTTTATGCCGCCCCGCGCATCGTCAATGCCGACTTGTTTGCCGATTTCAGCGACGGCGCGTGGTGCATCGCCGGACAGCAGTAATGTGCGTATACCCATGGCTTTGAGTTGACTAACGGCCAGTGCTGATTCGGGCCGCAGCGGGTCGGCAATGGCAATGATGCCGAGTAGGGCATTATCGCGTGCCACCCAGATCACGGTCTTACCTTCGTCTTCCCAGGTCGCAGCACGTGCCGTTTCGTTGGCGGTATCGATGTTGTTCATCTGCATGAACTCTTCGTTACCCGAAACGATGCGCACACCTTCCACCACACCCTCAACGCCGTAACCGGTATGGCTGCGGAAATCGGCGAGCGTGCGTGCCGCCAGAGCATTGGTGCCGGCCGCATAGTCGATAACCGCTTTTGCCAGTGGGTGCTCGCTGCCTTGTTGTAGGGCGGCGAGATCAGTCAACATGGCATTTGGATTTTGATCGCTGCTGTGCAGGTCGACAACGGCTGGACGGCCTGTGGTTAATGTGCCGGTCTTGTCGAAGATAACCGCATTAATCGCGTGGGCCTGTTCGAGCGCCTGCACGTCTTTAATCAGTATGCCGGCCCGCGCCGCTGCACCGGTGCCAGTCATGATGGCGGTTGGTGTGGCCAGACCGAGCGCGCAGGGGCAGGCAATAACGAGCACCGAAACCGCTGCAATCAGTGATGATTCGACATTGCCATCGACGAAATACCACGCCCCGAAAGTGATGGCGGCGATGAGCACGACAACAGGCACAAAAACTTCACTGATGCGGTCCACCAATCGCTGGATAGGTGCTTTGCCAGCTTGAGCATTTTCTACCAGCTTAATAATGCGCGATAAGGTTGAGTCTGCACCGACTGCTGTTGCAGAGACTTTGATCAGGCCGGTGCCGTTGATCGAGCCACCGGTGACTTTGTCGCCCCTTGTTTTCGTTACCGGAATACTCTCACCGGTAATTAATGATTCATCGACTTCGGTGCTGCCGTCGGTAACTTCACCGTCAACCGGCAGGCTTTCCCCGGGCTTAACAACAACGGTATCGCCTTTGCGAAGTGCTGCTATGGGCAGTTCTGTTTCTATGCCATCACGGATAACCCGCGCTACCTTAGGCCGTAAATCCATGAGTTGGCGAATGGCTGCAGTGGTGCCGCGTTTGGCGCGCGACTCCATGTATTTACCCAGCAAGACCAGTGTAATGATGACGGCAGACGCTTCAAAATAGAGTTGGCCGGTCGCCTCATTGCCCAACGAAATCAAGAGATAAACGCTATAGAGGTAGGCTGTGCTGGTGCCCATGGCGACCAGCACATCCATATTGCCTGCACCCGCTTTAAGAGCCTTCCAGGCCGCCTTGTAGAACCGCGCACCGATAATGAACTGCACAGGTGTGGCCAATGCCAGTTCTGCGAATGGGGGCAGATGCCAATTTGCGCCTGAGATCATGCCCACCATTTGTGCGACCAGCGGCAGTGTCAGTAGTGCCGAGACACCCAGAGCCATGAGTTCACGTTTCAGTGCCGCGGCTTCGCGTGCGCGATGCTGTTCGTCCTCGTCACTATCGGCATCATCTGCAAAATGAGCTGTGAAGCCGGCACGCACAACCGCCGCCTCAAGATCAGCTGCCGCGAGTTGGCCGGCGACGATTCTGACATCCGCTCGTTCGAGTGCGACATTCACATTCGCTTCCAGCACGCCGGGCAGTTTGAGTAATGATTTTTCAATGCGCTGCGCACAAGCACTGCAGGTCATGCCACCCACATCAAAACTGAATGTTGATTCATCAACAGTAAATCCGGTGCTTGTGATGGCGTCGACAACAGCTGAACTGTTGATGCTTGCCGGATCAAATTCGATGTCGGCACTCTCGGTCGCAAAATTGACGACCGCGGTATTAATGCCAGACACTTTCCCCAGCGCTTTCTGGATACGTGTAGCACAGGCAGTGCAGGTCATTCCTTTGACCGGAGCCCTGAGGCTAACGACAGAGTTTTTGGTGTTCATGAGCTGATCCCGGATTTTGGTACCGATAGAAACAACGGGTTATTCCCGAATACAGCCATCATAAACCCTAGGGTGAAGTCTAGGGTCAAGATGTAAATCAGCAGTGGTAGCTATGCTGCGATGCGTTTTAGGCCTCTCTGGCACTGCGTATCCTGCCGATTCGACAACGGAGTAGCCCGACATCCGGTGTTTTTTGCTTGTGGGGTGGCTTGTTCCAGTGTTGGCAGGCTAGCCGGTACTGTCACAATGGGCATGAAGTCTGCAACGGACCGCTACTGACAGACCGCTGCTGTAAAACCGGGAGAAATGAAGTCGCAGATTTGAGCGCACTACCTAAGAGCTGATTACGGCTATCGACGGCGTTGCTCTGCGCTTGAATGGCCTGATACCCCTTGCTCTGCTAGCTAATGAGCACCGTACTTGAAGTCAGTGGCGACAGAATATTGCACCGTTGGTGCTTCCGATTGCCGACTAACTAAGCCAGCCTGAGGGCTTCTCTACTCTGAACCCAGATCTTTTAAGGCGGACTGAATCTCTTTGCGACGGCCCGCATCCGCTATGGCTCGATGGGGTCTTGCAGGGGCATTCAGCGCCGTCTTGTAGTGGGCGATGGCTTCGTCTTTACGTCCTTCATCGCGCAAAAATTGCGCATAAAAGAAATGGCTCTGAATGCCGTCCGGATTGAGCTTCAGGCCGGTTAGTAATAGCGCTTCGGCCTTCTTATCATCACCAAAACCCAGTGGCCACCCAGGCACCCTGTAATAGAGCATGCCTAAACTGGTTGAGGCAGAGCCTTGCATGGCCTCAGCATCGAGCGTTAGCGATTGCTCAAAATCGACGCGTGATTTTTTTGCCCGATCGAGTGCGCCAAGGCCGCCTTCCGCACCGGCGTAACTGGAGCGAATAATGCCGCTCCAGATCCAGCCTTCAACGACATCCGGATTTGCGGCGGTGAATGCGACTGCGGCGGTTTCGAGTTCTTTGAACGACTCCAGCTGAGCTTTGCCGGTAAGTTCGAAGTTGGTGACATCAAAGCGACTTTGCAATTGATCAATAGCGGTTGGTGCATCGGCTGCAATCGCAGGCAGCGCTGAAGTGAGCAGGATGATGCTGACCAGAAGAAAACTAGCCACGCTGATAAGCAGGCGTTTCTGCCAATGAAGGTTGAGTGATGGCATAGTGTTTACCTTGTGTTAGACATTGGGCCCGCTAAACGTTTAATCGTCGCCAGCTTTTTGCCGAGCGCGTTATCCACTAAGCGCGGCAGTAGCCCGTTGACTCGGACAAAGAGTTTTTCCGGCCAGCCAATAAAATAATCCCCGCCACGATCGGAAGTGAGCAGCCGAACAATGCTGGCAACTACAACTTCCGGCTTATCCATGGCATTGCCCAGCTCGCTGTTCAGTTGCACCACGGCCGCATTGTTCATGTCCGTTTGAACAGCTCGTGGAGCGAGGTAGTACACCTTTAAGCGGGTGTCTGAGACTTCTCTGCGCAGAGCTTCGGTGTAGCCGCGTAAGCCAAACTTGGTGGCACAATATACTGCAAATCCAGGGTGTCCGATTGAGCCAAATGTTGAGCCAATGTTGATGATTGCGGCTTCAGGTCGCTCGTTTAACAGTGGCAACAATGCCTGGCAAAGCTGCATGGGAACGATCAGGTTGATCGTGGTCATAAGATCAATTTTTGCGGTGGCTTGTGAGCCGATAAGGGCGTACTCACTAATGCCTGCCGCATTAATGAGTACGTCGATGTCGGCAAACTCACGGCAAGCCTTGATGAGCTGAGACCGGCCTTCATCACTGCACAAGTCTACAGCGATGGCGGCATGGTTCGGGCCAAGTTGGGTTGCGAGTGCGGTGACACGTGGCTCGTTAAGATCCACGAGTACCAGTTTTGCTCCCCGCGTGGCTAATTCAGTGGCGATGAGTTGGCCCATGCCACCAGTAGCTCCGGTCAGAACGATTCGTTTATCTTTAAGCTGCATGGAGCGGTTCCTGCTAGGGTCTGTTATCGCATCAGACTCTAGCAATTCAACCTTAAGGCAGGCTTAATGACCACGTCGATTTTGTGCGCGATCGGCCTATTGCAGGGCTTCGCCTCTGAGCATTCTAGCGAATATATCCCCGCGTTGGCCGGTGGTATCGCGATCCTGTTTGATGCTGACATGTTCGGTGCTGCTAGCCTCCGGATCCAGCCAGATGCTCCACATACCCTTTGCTTCATTGGGTACCATTGAGTAGCGCATATCGATGACCCGTCGCGGATTGGTGGGGTCGAGCGAGAGAAAGCCTTTCGAGAACCAGTTGAAGCGCGCCAGATCTCTGGCTTGCTGGGAGTCGGGATTAAGCCATGGCAGATCGCGCTCAATATCGAGCTTGGCAACAAAACCCCCGGTATAGATTTTAAGTTCGCTTGATACGGGCACTGCACGCACGGCATCAAGATAGTAGCCATCATCTACTTCATAGATCACTTTCCACAGCAATAGATTACCGATGCTCGGTTTTACCTCGAGGCGTATCGGTATATGTCCGCGTTCGGCGGCGAGTTTTTCGTCAGCCTCTGCGACCCGCTGGTGCTGGTAAAGACCTAAGCTCTGGTAGATCACCACCCAGCACACGGCGAGGCGACCAAACGTGGCGCGCCTTTGTGTAACACCAAGAATGACCAGCACCAGCAAGGGCAGCGTAAACATCGGATCGACAATGGAGATAGTGTTCCAGGCGAAGCGTTCCTTGCTAAAAGGCCACAGCAGTTGCGTGCCGTAACTGGTGCGCGCGTCCAGAAGACCGTGCGTGGCATAGCCCAGAAAACAGAACAGGTAGGTGAGCTTGAAACTGATCTGCCAGGGTCGCGTAAACAGATAGTAGAACACCAGTGAACAAATAAGCGCGCCCGCAGGAATAAACGACAACGAGTGGGTAAATTGCCGGTGGTACTCCAGATAAAGCATGGGATCTGTGTCGGAACGGATCAGGCTATCGAGATCCGGCGCCATGCCGGCTAACGCGCCGCAGAGGCTGGCGGCGACAACCGTTTTTGTCCGGCTAAGAGCCTGAGATACGCTGGCGCCGAGCACGGCTTAAGAGACAGGATCCATAGTTGTTCGGGAGACTAAGTTATCAAGGGACTATTAGGATAGTAGGGCCATGCTCATGCAGCTCAAGCGACTAACGTGCGCACAAACCGCGGTTTGGCCGAATCCACTCTGACTAGCCCAGCGTATAGTAGATATGTAAGTGTCTAAAAAGGATTAGTGATGACTGCTTCCGATTCAGCAAACCCTGCTGACGAATCTGCCGATATCGCCGGTCGCCCTGTGCCGCTGGAAGACACCAATGCGGTGCGTGATGCGATTATCGAACGCTATGGCATGACCGAAATGCTGGATGCCGAGGGTGGCGCGGCGGTTCGTCTGAAGTTGCGATTTCCGCCACACCCTGAAGCAGGCTGGATGCGTATTTGGGAAACGCCTGAAGATTGTGTTATCGACCGGGTTTATCACATTTATGTGGGCGGGCAGGGCAATGATGTGAACCTGATGTACGCCATGACCCGTGCCGACTCTGCGGTGCCGCATTTCTTTCTGCATTACAACGTGAACCCCCCGGCGATCTGGAGCTACCACGTGGATATGCCCGGTAAGGTTGATGGCGTGATGTATCCCGATTATTGGGAGCAGGCCTTTAGTCCGTTAAGCCAGATTACCGAGAAGAAGACGTTTAAGGCGATTCCAACGCGGCGTATTCAATCGGACCGTCGCCAGTATCTGTCGACCTGGGGTTTTTACGGTAAAGAAGTTGACCAAGCCGAATACGAGCTTATTCGTGAGGAGGTTGTGCCGGCGTATCTGCAGCAGTTTTTTGAACTGGTCGACAATTTTAAATACCCTACTGTCGATCGCAACTATCTTGTAGAGCGCGGCCGCAAGCAGATGGATATTTTGCTTAAGCGCGAGATGGATTTAAGTGGCTGGGGCAGGCTCGAGTCCCTTTTTGGTCGCGAGGCCGGCGATCAGCTGCGCTATGAGTGTCGGCGGGAGCATCATGAACTCTAGAATGTTGCTAACGTTGAGCATCAAGGTGCGCGCCTTGGCTAAAGCGTTGTCGGCAGTGCGAATGACGTAGATCGACTAGCGCATAGTATTATGTCGTCTTTATGAGGGTTGTTGTCGCTGCTCGTTCAGTCTCCTAGCCGGGCGTTTGAATGACGAGCCTTCGCCATGTAGGCTCTGCCACAGGAAACATCTTCCACGGTCACATTCGAGCAGTGTGGCACAGCAACCGGTGAACTTTTGAAAGTTAATGTTCCAAATTCCGTTGTTTTTGCCGCTGGGGTTATTGATTTTAAGCTTTGCATACGGCGTCGCTGTGCAGCGCTTTAAGCTGCCGCCTTTCGGATTTGTGGCTGAAATAGAACGAGCGGCGCGCTGGTCGGTAAATCGTGTGCCCGGAAATACGTCATGGTATTACCCCGCAACCGATGCAACGCAAATGATCGTCGATAGTCGTCCGGAGCCACGTGCAGAGGCTTTGAACATGTTGGTTTCGATGCAGGGAGGCGATACGCTATCAGTCGGGATCATGGATATGTCCGGAACCATGGTCCACAGTTGGCAGATAGATTGGTTCGATATCTGGCCTGATCCCGAGCATTTGTCGGAGATCAAACGGCCAAAGTCGCGGCCAGGCACCCACATCCATGGTGCCCAGCTTTTCCCGAACGGGGATCTGGTCTTCAATTTTGAAAAACTGGGTATGGTTCGCATGGGTCTGTGTGGTGAGGTCCAGTGGAAATTGCCTTACCGCACCCATCATTCAATTGAGTTCGATGATGATGGCAATTTGTGGGTCGCAGCGCAACGCGATCATCCGGCGGGGCTCGCCAATTACCCGAATCACCTTGCACCCGTCAGTGAGTCTATGGCATTGCTGATTTCCCCTGAGGGAGCGATTCTGCGTGAGATTTCATTGTTTGAGGTTTTAGATAGGAACGATATGCGCGGCTATTTGTATATGCCGGGTGGTGAAGTTTCGAACGTCGTTACCGCTGATGCGATGCATGTTAACGACATACAACCGATGCCAGCTGCTCTCGCTTATGGTGATATCGAAGCGGGTGACCTCATGGTCTCGATGCGCAATGTCAGCACCGTCTTCATTTTTGACCCCGATACACTGGCAGTAAAATTTGTGCGCTCGGGTAATTTTGTGCGTCAGCATGATCCTGATTTTATGGACGACGGTTGGATATCTGTCTATGACAATAACTGGATCGGTCCCGATAATTATGGACAACAGAGCCGCATAGTAGCTATGTCGCTGGATAGTCAGGACAATAAGGTCGTTTATGAGGGCACGTCTGAAGCGCCTTTCTATAGCAAGATTATGGGGAAGACCCAATGGTTGGATAATGGCAATTTGCTGATTGTAGAATCGATCAAGGGCCGCGCTTTCGAACTAAACCCGGCAGGCGAAATCGTTTGGGAATTTTTCAATATTATCGATGACGGCAAGGCCGGCATTGTGCAGGAAGTTAAGCGACTGCCTGCCTCTTTCAACGAGATTTACTCGCAAGCCAGTTGTGAATAGGCGGTTGTTCAAAGGTGATGGTTAATCTGCCGGTAACATCATGAGTTGCCATGTCAGATTCCGGGCAGAGCGTTTAACAAACAACAACTTTAGCGAAACTATAGACCATGCTGAATATGGATTTTGCCGAACGTGTTGTTATCGATACCAATGAGGCTGCTTGGTTAGATAGCCCTATGCAGGGTGTGGTCCGCAAACCATTGGCGCGTAAAGAGGCCGAGCGGGGTCATGCCACGAGCATAGTTCAGTATGCCGCGGGTGCCAGTTTCTCCGAGCATGACCACCCGCTCGGCGAGGAAATACTGGTTCTGGACGGTGTGTTTTCAGACCACACCGGCAACTATCCCACTGGCACCTATTTCCGCAACCCTGAAGGTTTTCGTCACGCCCCCTTTAGTGAGCTGGGGTGTGTGTTGTTGGTGAAGCTTCATCAGTTTCAAACAGGCGATTCCGCGCATGTCGTCGTCGATACCAATACCGCCGAATGGCATGAGGGTCATGGTGGACTAATGGTTATGCCGCTGCATCAGCACCAGGGCGAGCACGTTGCGCTGGTGAAGTGGCCCGCCAATGAGCGCTTTCAGAAGCACACGCATGTGAGTGGTGAGGAGATCTACGTGATCTCTGGCGAGTTTATTGATGAGCACGATCGTTACCCCGCAGGCTGCTGGATCCGGAGTCCGCACATGAGTGTGCACAATCCATGGGTCGAGCAGGAGACGCTCATATGGGTCAAAACCGGGCATCTTTAGGATTGCTAGTTGCCGGCTGGTCTGCCGTATAGCTATAAAAAAAGCCCCGCATAGCGGAGCTTCTTAAAGATGGTGCCCAGAAGAGGACTTGAACCTCCACTACCTTTCGATAACTAGCACCTGAAGCTAGCGCGTCTACCAATTCCGCCACCTGGGCAAGGTGTCTTTGAGAGGCGGGAATATACAGACAGCCCCGAGTGGGGTCAATAATCCCGCGGTGCAATCCGCATCAATGCGTTATGCTAGCGCCCTATGAATCAATGTATATATAAGAGTACGGGTGGCTATCATGGCTGAGACGCGCAAACCTAAGTCTGCAGGGAAAGCTGATACCACAGGCGATAAGGTCAAAGCTGGCCAGAACCCGGGCAAGCCCGCGAGCAAGCAATCGGCGGGCAAGAGGTCTCAGGCGAAAAGAGTTCAGGGCGACCAAGGTCAGAGCAAAAATTCTCAAGGTAAGCAAGCCGGCGGTAACAAGACCCAAGGCAAGAAATCCCGCGTAAAACCCTCTGAGAAGCGAAAGCAGCGCCAGGTTGCCGCAGAACAGACTCCTGTCGCTGAGAAACCAAAGCATAAGGCGCCGGTGCCGCAGGCGATCGATCTTATTAAGATGCTTGAAATAGCCGGTGTGCCGGTGCCTGTCGAAGCGCTGGCCCGCAATAGCCATCTGAAAGGTCCGCGTGCCATCAAAGCGTTGCAGCAGCGACTCACTGAGATGGTCTCGCGCGGCAGCATTCTTATTAACCGCCGCAGTGAGTACTGTCTGGTCAGTAAGATCGGCGGCATTCCCGGTCGCGTTCAGGGCCATGCCGATGGCTTTGGCTTCTTGATTCCCGATGATGGCAGCGACGATCTTTTTATACCGTTCCACGAGATGCGTCAGTTGTTGAATGGTGACCGGGTCGTTGTCCGTGAAAATGGCATGAGTCGTCAGGGTAAGCGCAAAGCAGCATTGGTCGAAATTCTGGAGCGCGGCAAGACCGTGGTGGTTGGTCGTTTTCACCTCGAGCGCGGTGTGAGTTTTGTGGTCGAGCAGGGCGCGCGTTCGGCGCACAATTTCCTGGTTGCAAATCATCATCGAAATGGGGCGAAACCCGGCGAGATGGTGAAGCTCGAAATTCTCGAATACCCGAATAAACATCGCGAACCCTACGGTAAAATTGTTGAGGTGCTTGGCGAACCGTCTGAACCGGGCATGGCAACAACGCTTGCGATTGAAGCCTTTGAGATACCCAACGGTTTTCCAGAGGGTGTGCTTAAACAGTCAGAGAACTGGGGTGCTGAGGTTCGCGATAATGACAAACAAGACCGTGTCGATCTGCGTGCTACGCCATTGGTGACTATTGACGGTGCAGATGCCCGTGACTTTGATGATGCGGTCTTTGCAGAGAAGACAGAGCAGGGATGGCGATTGATGGTGGCTATTGCTGACGTCTCGCATTACGTGGAGGTGGGTGATGCCATCGATCGTGAAGCGGTCAAGCGTGGCACCTCCGTGTATTTTCCCGATCGGGTGGTACCGATGTTGCCCGAGTCGCTTTCCAATGGTCTGTGCTCACTCAACCCAGATGTTGATCGACTGTGTATGGTTTGCGATATGCAAGTCACGGCGGCCGGTAAAGTCAGTCGCTCTACCTTTTATAAAGCGGTGATGCGTTCGCATGCACGCCTTACCTACGATCAGGTCGATGCGGCAGTTACCGATAAAGATGTGGGCGTGCGTAAACAAGTGTCGGCGGTGTTGCCACAGCTCGAAACTTTATATGAGCTGTATGCGGCATTTGCCGCTGCGCGCAAGAAACGCGGCTCGCTGGAGCTTGAGATTCCGGAGGTGCGCATCCAGATGGGGGAGGACGGTCACATCGATCGTATCGCTGTTGTGCATCGTAACGATGCCCACAAACTCATCGAAGAATGTATGATTGCCGCGAATGTCGAAGCCGGCACGTTTTTGCACAAAAACAAAATGCCGGCCTTGTACCGGGTGCATGAAGGGCCTGATCCGGAGCGCTTTGAAGAGTTGCGGGTTTTATTGCAACAGCTCGATATCAAAGTGGCGAGCGAAGTTCAGGCGAAGCCTGCTGAGCTCAATCGTATCTTGCGCGAGCTTTCCACCCGCCCCGATTTTCAGATTATGGCTACCGCCGTCTTGCGTACCATGTCACGCGCCGTTTATCAGCCAGAGAAGTTGGGCCACTTCGGGCTCGCGCTTAATACTTACGCTCATTTCACATCGCCCATCCGGCGTTACCCGGATCTTTTGGTACACCGCGGTATTCAACAGATTGTGAGCGGCGGCAAACCGGCAAAATTTGCGTATTCACCGGAGGACATGGAAGCCTTAGGGCGCAGTACCTCAATGTGCGAAAAACGTGCCGATGATGCCACTCGTCATGTAGAAGCTCGCTACAAGTGCCTGTATGTTCAGGACCATGTTGGCGATGTGTTTGCCGGTGTGGTGACGGGCGTCACGCACTTCGGTATTTTCGTTACGCTCGGTGATTTATTCGTTGAAGGGTTGGTGCACGTGACCGGTCTTAACAATGACTACTATCAGTTGGAACACGGTGGCCTGCAGTTGCGTGGCGAGCGCACCGGCAAGACCTTCGGTTTGGGCGATGAGTTGCAGGTGCGGGTCACGCGGGTCGATGTTGATGATGCAAAAATTGATCTGGCACTGGTGCTTGATGATGCCGATGACGGCGCGAAGCAAACGGTGTGGGATGCGGCAAAGACCAACCGTAAACAACCGCGCAAGCGGCGATAACTGAGTTTTGAATCATGAGTAAACGCGGGCCGAGCAAACGGCGGGGCAATGAGGGGCAGCGCGGTCGCGGCAAGCCGAAGCCCGAGTCGGGCGGCCGGAGTCATGGTCGGCAGGCTGTTTCCTCTTACGACAAATACATTGTCTGCGGTATTAATGTGCTGAATCAGCTCATGGCCACCGCGCCGGAACGCTTCATTGAGCTGCACCTGCTCGAAGATCTGGGCCATCAGCGGCAGCAGCGTTTGCGCATTGATCCGCAAAATCTTGATGTGCCCGTCAATTATTGCGATGCCGAGACGCTGCTGCGGCTCACAGGTACCGAGAATCATCAAGGTGTTGCGGCACAAGTAAAGCCTTCCAAAATGCTGGATGACAATGAAGCGCTGGAGCTTTTGGCCGCGGCAACCAACCCAATTATTTTGATTCTCGATTCTATTCAGGATCCGCGTAATTTTGGGGCTTGCCTGCGTACGGCCGAATCTGCCGGGGTTACCCTGGTTGTGGTGCCGCGCAGTCGCTCCGTGGAGATGACCCCTACAGTCAGCAAGGTGGCCTCGGGCGCCGCCGAAACTCAGAAGATTGCCGGAGTCACTAATTTGGCGCGTTTCATGCGGGAATTGCAGGAGTTGGGCATACGGATGGTTGGCACCGATGGCGATAGCGACGGCAGTATTTTTGCTCAGGATATGACGGGGCCGATAGCTCTGGTCATGGGCGCGGAGGGCAGCGGAATGCGCCGCTTAACCCGCGAACACTGCGATTTCAGGGTTAATTTGCCCATGTTGGGCACGGTGGAAAGCCTGAATTTATCGGTGGCAACCGGGATCTGCCTCTACGAAATTCTCCGCCAGCGCGGGGCTGGCTAAGCCTGGCTGCTCGGTCACCCAAAATTCTCTAAGTCATTGTGTTGTATAGCGCTGCGCCCTCAGGTAGGATTCGCATCCCGCAACGATCTATCGGCTTTGTCCGGGGTCTGCGGGCACTCTCTGCCACACCAATTGTTGGGTGGCTTATATCCGTAGGGAGCTACAATGAGACATTATGAAGTGGTATTTCTGGTCCACCCGGATCAGAGCGAGCAGGTTCCGGCTATGCTCGAGCGTTACAAAGGTGTTGTCACCGCCGACGGTGGTCAGGTTCATCGCCTGGAAGACTGGGGTCGACGTCAGTTGGCTCACACCATCAACAAAGTTCACAAAGCACATTACGTCCTCATGAACATTGAGTGCGAACAGCCTGCTCTTGATGAACTGTTGAACCTATTCAAATTCAACGACGCCGTTCTGCGTAACTTAGTCATTAAACGTGACGAAGCGGTTACCGAGCCTTCGCCTTTGGCAAAGAGTGCTAGCGAGGTTGAAGAGAAGCCTGCCGCTGAAGAGCGCAGAGCTGAAGCTAAACCGGAAGAGAGCAAAGCCGAAGCGACGCCTGAAGCGGCTGTCGAAGAAATTACCGAAGAAGCTGCTCCTGAAGCGGCAGCTGAAGAAAAGGTAGAAGGATAAAATCATGAGCAGATATTTTCGTCGTCGTAAGTATTGCCGTTTTACCGCAGAAGGCGTTAAAGAGATCGATTACAAAGATCTCGAGACCCTGCGTAACTACGTGACAGAGACTGGCAAGATTGTGCCAAGTCGCATTACCGGCACTAAAGCCGGTTATCAGCGCCAGTTGTCTACTGCAATAAAGCGCGCTCGTTTTCTGGCACTACTGCCATACACCGACAGGCACTAACGGAGTAGAACGGTCGTGGCCGGTTTTTTTACCTGGCTTACCGCCTTTCGGCTTCGTCGGGTAGCGTTTATAGCGGGCTTATACCTGCTGCCTGTGACCAGCATCATTAGTGCCGCATTGGTGGTGCTTATCGCAGATCTGAAAGGACCTGCAGAAGCTGGCAAAGATATGACGCTGGCCTTTGTTGTGTTGTTGGCAACCATGGCCTTAACCAGCGGCGAAGCATCTCAGGTGCCCTTTTTGATCAGCGCTGCTTTAAGTTGGTCAATCGCCATGGCACTGGGTGGCGTTAGCTACCGCTATCGTTCGTTGACATTGGTTGTGCAAATGGCGGTGCTTTTGGTTGTAACGGCAACGCTTCTGTTTATGTTGGTTGTTGGTGATGCTGCCGCCTTCTGGCAGCAATGGCTTAACAGCATGATTGCCGATTTTCCGCCTGAGCTTGTTACAGAGCTTACCGCCGAGTTAACGGTGCAGGGCGTAACACTGGAGCAGGTGGTGGCTTTAATGTCTACCATTATGACGCCGGTGTTTGCAGCGGGTTTGTTGAGCAGTAGTTTGTTGGCCGTGTTGTTAGGTCTTGCATGGGCTTGTTCGGCGCGCGGCGAGCGCTTTGGTGAGCAGTATCGTACGTTGAAGCTAGGCTACGTGATTGGCGGTTTGGCAGCGGTGCTGGGCATTGCGTCGTTGCTGGGAGTTACCGCTGCAGGCGGCTTGCTCATGGTAGTGAGTGTGGCGTTTGTTTTGCAGGGTGTTGCCGTGTTGTATTGCTGGGCTCTGCACAAACAATGGCCTGGCGCATGGTGGGCTGCAGTGGTTCTGCCACTGATATTTATGCCGGTTATGCCAGTCCCCGCGTTGTTCGTTGGTTTTGGTTTGGCAGCAACTGGATTTATTGATAATTGGTATACACTTCGTCCGAAGGCAGCCTAAGACAGCTGCCGCCGGGTGTGGTTAAATATGAAACGTCAGCCGTGTGGCTGCAGGAGAAAATAAGATGGAACTCATTCTGCTTGAGAAGGTTGAGAACCTCGGAAAAATTGGTGATGTGGTTAATGTTAAGTCTGGTTTCGGACGTAACTATCTTGTGCCTAAAGGTAAGGCGCAGCCAGCAACACCCGAGAACATGAAGTTGTTGGAATCACGTCGTGCAGAACTTGAAGCTGTAGAAGCTGAAGAGTTGAAAGCTGCGCAGATTCGTGCCGACAAGATTGCCGCTCTGGGAGCAATTACTATTGCGACTAAGGTTGGTGAAGAGGGTAAATTATTCGGCTCTATTGGCAATATTGATATCGCCGATGCCTTCGTTGCTGCCGGTGCTGAGCTAGAGCGTAGCGAAGTTCGTTTGCCTGAAGGCCCGCTGCGCACTGCAGGTGAGCACGATGTTGCTGTGCACCTGCACACGGATCTAAATATCATCGTCAAGATTAATATTGTTGACGAGGCCGTCGAGGCTTAAAGAAATTCTGGGGGCAGGTTTTTAATGGTTGAGTTCTCAGGCATTCCGAAGGTTCGGGTTCTATGACCGAAGAGCTTAATCGGCCCCCTAGTTCTATTGAAGCCGAGCAGTGGCTGCTTGGTGGCATCATGCTCGACAACCTCATGTGGGATAGGGTTTCTGATCGCGTGAACCCGGACGATTTCTTTCGTCAGGATCATCAGATCATTTTTAGAGCGATGGTTGCTCAGGCTAAAGTTAATCAGCCGATGGATGTGCTCACTCTTTCCGAGCACCTTAAATCCCGAAATCAATTAGATGATGCTGGCGGATTCGCTTATTTAAGCCGCTTGGTTGCCGAAACCGGCAGCGCGGCTAATGTCCGGTCTTATGCGGACATCGTGCGTGACCGTGGCTTGCTTCGCCAACTTATTCATGTCGGTAATGAAATTGCTCATTCCGGGTACAACCCCGAGGGGCAAAGCCCCAAAGAACTGGTTGATTCTGCCGAACGCAAAGTGTTCAAAATTGCTGAAGAGGGCAGTCGCAGTCAGGCGGGTTTTGTTACCCTAGCCGAGCGTTGTTCTGATCTCACCGACATGCTGGATGAGCGCCACCGGAAAGGCGACGCTATTACCGGCTTGCCGTCCGGTTACGATAAGTTTGATGAGATCACCCAGGGCCTGCAGCCCGGCGATCTGCTGATTCTTGCGGCTCGCCCATCTATGGGTAAAACCACACTAGCATTGAATATTGCCGAGTACGCTGCGTTCAAGGATGACAAGCCCGTGCCAGTGGCGATATTTAGTATGGAAATGTCGACCGATCAGCTCGCCCTGCGCTTTATTTCCTCGCTGGGGCGCGTGCCCCAGGGCAGTCTGCGTAACGGTAAGTTTGGGGAGCAGGATTGGTCGCGAATTGGTGCTGCAATTCGTCAAATGAGCAATGCACCGGTGCATATCGATGATACCCCGGCACTCAGTCCTGCCGATGTGCGGTCCCGTTCACGCCGGTTGAAACGGCAGTATCCTGATTTGGGGCTTATTGTGGTGGATTACCTCCAGCTCATGCAGGTGCCCGGTTCAAACGAAAACCGAACGACCGAAATCTCGGAAATTTCCCGCTCATTAAAAGCCTTGGCGCGTGAATTGAAGGTGCCTGTGATTGCACTGTCACAGCTGAACCGCTCGGTTGAACAGCGTCCGGAAAAGGTTCCGATGATGTCCGACTTGCGTGAGTCGGGTGCTATTGAGCAGGATGCAGATATCATTCTCTTCATCTATCGCGACGAGGTCTATAACAAAGATACTGAGCGTAAAAATGAAGCAGACATCATTATTGCGAAGCATCGTAATGGTGAGCTCGGTAAGTTCACGCTCACGTTCCTCGGTCAGTTCTCCCGCTTTGAGAACTATATTCCGGAACAGGATGTTGGTGGATTCCGGGTATGAGCCAAACGGCCGTTGCCTTAATCAATTCCGGTGCTATCCGGCATAACTTCCAAGTTTTAAAAGATCGTGCTTCGGACTGCAAGCTGATGCCTGTGCTCAAGGCGAATGCTTATGGTCACGGCATGGTTCAGGTGGCCCAGTTGTTGCCTGATGCCGACGCGTTTGCGGTGGCACGGGTGGGCGAGGGCGTTAAGCTCCGTGCCGCCGGTATTTTGCAGCGGGTTGTCGTGCTCGGTGGCTGCATCGATGATATCGAACTGGTTCAGGCGCTAGAGCATGAGCTTGATGTGGTTGTTCACCATGAGAGCCAGTTGGCGGTGCTGCAGAATTATAGCGGCGGCCGTAAGGCGCGTGTCTGGGTAAAGGTTGATACCGGCATGGGGCGTCTGGGGTTTTCACCCGTCGCATTGCCTAGCGTGCTTACGCGGATTGATGCAATGGGTTGTGTTGCAGCCATTGAATGCATCATGACTCATTTGGCGTGTGCCGATGATGCCGATAACCCGATGACATTGCGGCAGTTGCAGTGTTTCGATGGCTCTTTGCAAGCAGCGGCAAAGCTTGAGCTCACAAAGTATTCTGGCGATATTAGCGTCGCGAACTCTGCAGCTATTCTCCAATGGCCCGATACTCTGCAGCATTCCGAGAAGTTGCAGTATTCTGGCAGTAACTGGGTGCGGCCTGGCATCGCTCTTTACGGTGTGCCGCCTATGGAAAAGTTGTCTTCAGCGAGTTTTGATTTGGTTCCGGCCATGACATTCCGGAGCCGCTTAATTGCAGTTAAGACATTGCAGGAAGGCGATAGCGTGGGTTATGGCGCTGAATGGATTGCCGCCAGGCCCACGGTGATTGGTATTGCGGCAGTAGGGTATGGCGATGGTTATCCGCGTGGCGTGGCTGCCGGTACTTGCGTCTATATTCATGGTGCTCGTGCACCATTGGTCGGCCGGGTCTCAATGGATATGATGGCTATAGATGTCACCGGCATTCCGGCGGTGCAGGTGGGCGATACCTTGGAACTCTGGGGCAAGCATATTGAGGCACAGGAAATTGCAGCGGCTTCGGGCACGATTGCTTACGAGTTGCTCACGCAGTTAAGTCGCCGGCCATTGCGGGAATTAGCGTAGTTTCACGTATAAAAAAGGCTCCTTAATGGAGCCTATTCTTGTGGTCCGTCTATTTTGAAAACGCTTAGCTGGTAAAGAAACCCATCTTCACGCCGAGTAACTCAATAACATCATTGTCACAGAGCTTGCGAGCAGGACCTGTAATCTCCTGACCATTCACCTTGGCAGAGGGTCCGTCGGCGCGTCGCTCTACCTGAACAATGTAGTGATTTTCGCCACGTTTCGTGATCGCAATAACCTGTTCACCGGGGCGACCTAAAGTGGTTAAGGTTTTACTGATCTCAAGATCTCTGCCGGCCATTGAGCCGCTTAATACCTGAATTTTTGCCGGTGCAATAATCTGCGCAGGCTTGCTCGCAGGCGCGGGTGTGGGCACAGCTTTGGGTCGTGGTCGCGGTGGTGTGTCACTGGTATGCGGTGCTGCCAGATCCGCGACGGCATTTATCCTTGGTGGCGCGTCAAAATTGGGTTGTCGATAAGCACCGGAAGCTAGGCCAGCAGCACGTGCTGCAGAACGTTGCACCGCTTCCTGCGAGCTATCAATGATCATGGTGCGTGCGAACTCATCATCATCTTCTTCTTCAATACCGCCCGATACGAACTTGAGTTGATGGTGACCTACTGTAATGACATCACTACTTTGCAGGGCATGCTTTTTGACGAGCTTGCCATTGACGTAAGTGCCATTGGTGCTATTCAAGTCTTCAAGGAACGAGTCATTGAGGATGTTGATAACAAGTGAGTGGTGACCGCTGACAGCTGGGTTATCGATTCGCACATCATTATCAGGCAGTCGCCCGATGGTGTAACGCTCTTTTGTCATGTTGTACTCGGCCATTCTTTGCCCGCCGAGGGTAAGTATTAAACGTGCCATATCATCGCCTGAATAGTTTCTTAAGCATACTGAGCAGGCCGATTTTGGCCGGGAATGGTTCTAATACCTGTACTAGCACGACTGAGATATTATCTTTGCCCCCATGATCGTTGCCGAGCTTTACCAGTTGTTCAGCAACAGTTTGAAGACTAGCACTAAACGTACTGATAGTTAAGTGTATTTCTTCATCGTCTACCATGTCCGAAAGGCCGTCTGAGCAGAGTAAGAAAATATCGAGGGGTTCTACCTGTATCTCTTGAATTTCAACATCTACGGTCACATCTACGCCCAACGCGCGGGTGACATAATTCTTATTTGTGGATCGCTCGGCTTCCTGTCTGGAGTAAAAACCACGGTCGATAAGTTCTTGCAACAAAGAGTGATCGAGGGTTATGCGCTCGAGTTTCTTGTTCCGCACCCGGTACAGTCTGGAGTCGCCGACATGTGCAACCGACAGCCGGTTATCACAAAACATACCAGCTACAATCGTAGTGCCCATGCCGTGACAGCTTTCCTGACTATGTGCGGTTTGATGAATGATTTTATTGGCTCGCGAAATCGCATCCCTTAGCACTGTCGTTTGACGCATAAGGCCGGAGTCGGCGTGGCGGTCATATCGTTTCTCGCGATTGCAGGCCTCAGTCGTGAGGTCGTAAACGGTTTTTACTGCTATACCGCTAGCAACTTCGCCGGCGTTATAGCCGCCCATGCCGTCAGCCAGCACGAACATTGCTGTATCCTGATTAAAGGCAATAGCATCTTCATTATGATCGCGCACTCGCCCTGTGTCGGTCTGAGCAGCAAACGCAAATTTTGTTTTTAAACTCATACTGTGCTTTTCGCCTGTTGTTTTTATAGTTGAATCTGTTTGCTGCACGCGAGCAACGCCAATGCCATTGCTTTACCGTTAGGGAACCGTTCCTTCGGGTTTTTTGCCAGTGCTTTATTGATCAGTATGTTTAGACAAGCCGGTAATTCCGCTCGAACCTGGGTTAGCTGAGTGGGGTTGTCATGAATAATCTTATCCATCAGTTGGGGTATCGAATCGGCCCGAAACGGCGGTCTGCCTGTCAGCAGATGATATACAGTAATGCCCAACGAATAGAGGTCTGATTGGCCGGTTACGCCGCTGGCACAAAGCTGCTCCGGTGACATATATGATGGCGTACCCAGAATGATGCCGGTTTTAGTCCTGCTGGTGTCGGTCAGTCGCGCTATACCGAAATCGGTTATCTTTAAGCGGTCGGTCGCAGCATCATAAAGAACGTTGGCTGGCTTAACATCGCGGTGAACTACATTCTGACTGTGCGCGTAATCCAATGCTTCGGCGGCACGTGCCATGAGCTGTAAAACACGCACTGGTGGCAGCAGGTTTTTGCGGTCGGCATAGTCGATTAACGACGTTCCTGAGAAATATTCCATGGCCAGATAGGAAATGCGTCGGTCTTCGCCAATGTCATATATGGCAATAATATCCGGATGATTCAGCCGACCCGCGGACTCTGCTTCACGCAAGAACTGTTCACGTGCCTTAGAGAGTTCGAGGTCATCAAACTCATCGGCCAGAGCAATCGTTTTAATGGCGACCTTCCGTTGAATCTTGGAGTCCAGACCAAGATAGACCGTCGACATAGCACCGCGCCCGAGTACTTTAACAATCTGATACCGACCCAGTGTTTTGGATGAGTTGCCATTGGTATCATTCTGTTTGATAGCAGCCTTCTGCTTTTCTGCGCCAGTTTCGGGCCTTTCAATAGCGCCAGAGATGCGATGGAGCTTTTCGGCCACATCCATGTAATCCGCATCCGCTTTGCTCAGATACTTAAGCGCGTTCTCTGCCTTGGCAAACTCCTGACTCTGCTCATACCGTGTTGCTATTTCATAAACCTTGCGCTTGTTGATGGCATTAGGCTGCTTCTGGCGCAGCACCGAAAACTCTGTATCCATTGAGTCGCCCGATGATTGAGCCATCATTGTTTTTATGCCGATATCTATGCTGGATTGACGCCGGCTGTTAACACCGCGCACGCCGGTGATCAGAAATACCGCCACTGTTACATAGGCTGCGGTGGTGGCGAACTGCACCCATATAAGTTGTTGAGTAAGGAGCCAGGCTTCCAGCATCACTAGAATAATGCCGATCGAACAGCCTACTGTGAGTGCCGCAATCCAGCCCATGCGCGGCAAAAACGTCAGGCAGCCGGTAACCAGTGCGACCAACAGAAGCGTCTCTGCAACAGGCAGCCAGTCGGGCCGGAGAATATAGTTGCGCTGCAATAGGTTCGAAAGACTTGTGCCGGTCATTTGTAGCGGCGTCATTTGAGTGCTTATCGGCGTAGTGTAGGCAGGCATGCCGGTGTAGCCTGCTTCACCAATCAGTACAATTTTATCGCGCATCTTTTCGAGTGTTGCCGGATTCGTCATGGCGTCATTGTAGCTAATGGGTTGCAGGCTGTTGTCTGCATCCAGAGCATAGAACTGGTTCAGAACGGTAAAACCGGAATTGGTGTGCAATGCTTGCTTGTTTAGCCGGACTTCTGTCGCTGAGTTTACAGTGACTGCAGCCCTTTCAACCGAAGCCACTATAGCCAGTGCCAGCGAGGAGTGCAGACTGCCATTTGAGTTGATCAGCAGGTTTGATTCTCTGACCACATCATCGTCGTCCGCATAGAAGCTGCCGAAACCGACACTCTTAAGTGACTTACAAATCTCCTGATCAGGCAAGATGATATTGCGTGAACGACGGATACTGGCTGTATCGATGTCGCCATATTGCGCACTGAATTTATTGCAGGCCGGGGCTTCGCTATTACCGCTTGAGTAACTATCCGTCAGTTCAGTAGCAAGTATGATGTTGTTGATGCTTTGGTAGTCTTTAAAGGTGCGTTCGCGCTGTTCGTAACGTGCTTTCAGCAAGGGCAGATCGCGGATCAGCGGATTCACATCCATATCTTCTGTTTTTTCGGTGCGGGCCTCCAGTGCTTCCAGCGCACGAATCTGTCGTAAGCTCACTGCCTCGGGAAAGCGCAGCGGTTGAATCGGCACAATGGCACGGACGCCTACTGCATTTAGTTGTTTGGCGAGCGGCAAAAATCCCTCAGCTGTCCAGATATTGGCCTGATTGTCGAGGCGGGGGTTTACTGTCAGCAGAATGAGCTGTTCGGATGGAACGCTAAACGTTCTTTCCTGCAGGTGATCGTAATAGCTGTTTTCCAAGAGGGATATACGGCCCACAACTGCCATGCCCAACGCTCCGAGTAACGGCAGCAGCAGCGCGGCCCATAGGCGGTTTTGAACCCTAGTTTGATTGGAAGCTTTTTTTGACATGTGCGCAATATACGTAAAACAAGCCGCTTGAACTGAGACGTAAGTGGAGATTCACTATATTTCGCGGGGTTTTCAGCAAGATTTGTGGGTCCGCATGCGATAGAGTTCACATTTTCACCAGCAAGGTCTTCTGATGGCTAAGAATCAGCCTACTTACCAGTGTCAGCAGTGCGGCGCGCAGAGCGTTAAGTGGCAAGGCCAATGTGCGGCCTGTCAAGCTTGGAACTCGTTCAGTGAGGCCTCTCCTTCGGTCCTAAAGCGCAGCGGCTACGCCGGCGATGTGCAGGGTAGCAAGCTTTCTGATCTGAGTGGTGCGCATGCCGAGCGGGTTGCTACCGGTATGTCGGAGTTAGATCGGGTGCTTGGTGGTGGTCTGGTCCGCGGTTCTGTGGTGCTGATTGGCGGTGACCCGGGTATTGGTAAGTCGACGTTACTGTTGCAGGCCGCTGGTGCCCAGTCGTTAACCGAAGAGGTGCTGTATGTTACCGGTGAGGAATCACTTCAGCAGATCGCTTTGCGCGCACAGCGGCTGGAGGTTAATCCGGCGGGCCTGATAGTTTTGGCTGAAACATGTGTAGAGCGCCTTGCCGCCGCCGCATTGCAGAGTTCGGCGAACTGCGTCATTGTTGATTCGATTCAAACGATTTTTAGTGAGGCTCTGCCATCAGCGCCTGGCTCTGTTGCCCAATTACGGGAGTGTGCCGGTCAGTTGGTGCGCTTGGCAAAAACCTCTGGCATGACCATTATTCTGGTTGGGCATGTCACCAAAGACGGGCAAATCGCGGGCCCGCGTGTGCTTGAGCACATGGTGGATGTGGTGCTGTATTTCGAGAGTGAGTCGGGCAGTCGCTTCCGTATTCTGCGAGCGGTAAAAAATCGTTTTGGTGCAGCGAACGAGTTAGGCGTATTCGCTATGACAGAAAACGGTATGCGCGAGGTGAAAAACCCCTCGGCTATTTTCTTGTCGCAGCATCCGGATGCAATTCCGGGCAGCGTTGTGACTGCAGCCTTTGAAGGCAGCCGCCCGCTGCTGATTGAGGTGCAGGCTTTGGCTGACCATTCCGGTTCTGGCAATCCACGTCGGCTAGCGGTGGGTATGGATCAGAATCGCTTATCGATGATGCTGGCTACATTGAGTCGTCATGGTGGTATTGCTGCCTATGATCAGGATATTTTTATTAACGTAGTGGGCGGCGTGAAGATTGCCGAGACCTCGGCAGATTTGGCGGCGTTGGCGGCGATCGTTTCAAGCATTCGCAATCACCCGGTACCGCGCACCACAGTGGTCTTCGGTGAAGTGGGGCTTGCCGGTGAGATCCGGCCGGTAGCTTTTGGTGAGGAGCGTTTGCAAGAGGCGGCCAAACGCGGTTTTACCCATGCTGTAGTGCCCAGAGGTAATATGCCTAAGAAACCGATTAGCGGCCTGCAGCTAAGCGGTGTAGATTACCTGCGTGGCGCTATTGACGCTCTGGGGCTTGGTTAGGTTTTCGTGGCAACGCCATTTTCTGCTGAACCGTCCGCTTCGATGTTTTCCGGCAGTACACGCACGGTTTTGATAGCGTTGTCACTGGTTTCGAGAATCTCTATCGGGTAGTGATCGAGCATTAGGCCCATGCCTGTTTCCGGAATATGTTCGAGTTGTTCGAGAATAAGGCCGTTGATAGTTTTGGGGCCGTCAGTTGGCAGTTTCCAATTCATCATCCGGTTAAGCTCTCTGATGTTGACGCCGGCATCTACTACATAGCCTTTGCCCCCTTCATCGGGCGTTACATCGGCTTCGAGGCTAACGGGCTCGCTGGTAAACTCACCAACAATTTCCTCGAGCAGGTCTTCAAGCGTCACGAGTCCTTGAATATCGCCATACTCATCAACCACCAGAGCTGTGCGTTTGCGGGTGCGCTGGAACTGCACGAGCTGGCTGTTCAGTGGTGTGCCTTCAGGCACAAAGTAGGGCTGATCTATCAGTTTTTCGAGATCTTCAGCCTGTAGTTTGTCTAAAGAACCGGATTGCACAAGACGCTTCATGTGCAGCATGCCTATGACATTATCCAGGCCGTCACGATAGACGGGCAGGCGCGTAAAGTGACTCTCGCGAATCTGCTGCAGCACTTTGGTCCAGTCATCACTGAGATCGATACCGATAATTTCGTTGTGCGGTACCATGATGTCATCCACGGTAAAGTTTTCGAGCTCTAGGATGCCCATCAACATTTTCTGGCGTTTACGCGGCAGGATCGATCGCGATTCCTCGACTAGCGTTCGCAGCTCTTCAATGCTGAGTTTTTGATCGGCACCTCCTCCGGCCCGCACGCCTAGAAGTCTAAGCAGTCCATTGGCGACCAAGTTGATCAGCCAAACAAAGGGATAGGCAATTCTCATCAACGGGTAATACAAATAGCTGGCCGGAAACGCGATCGTTTCAGGGTGCAGTGCCGCCCAGGTTTTAGGCATAACCTCGGCAAAGATGAGGACGATGACGGTAAAGATAAAAGTGCCGATGGCAAGCGCCGCAGTGCCTCCTAAGCGCAGGCTGACTACAGAGACTAATGCGGCCGCTGAAAAGTTGACTAGGTTGTTGCCAAATAGAATAAGACCAATAAGTCGGTCAGGTCGCTTGAGGAGCTGTTCGGCAAGCCGGGCACCACGATGACCACCCCTGACCTTGTGACGCAGGCGGTATCGGTTGAGGCTCATCAGAGCCGTTTCAGTGCCGGAGAAAAATGCTGAGCAGAGCAGCAGAAAGAAAAGCAGACCTATTAAAGCGCCTATGTGAACGTCGTCACTCAAGAGAGTGCAACTCCTATATATTCAGGTAATTGTAAATGTTGGGTTGCTGCCCTCACTGTGTCAAGCAATCAGTGTTCGTGCACGCTTTCAACGAGGCATTTTTGGTGCAGCAATTCAGGCTAACTGCCCAGAAAATAAGGTTACAATAACTGCTCCACGTCAGCTTTTGGCGGGGTTGTGCCCTAGCGGGCCCGAATAAGCTCAGGATGTTCCATGTTCGACACACTTAGTTCCAGACTTCGAGACGTTACCAGCAAACTCCGCGGCCGCGGGCGCCTTACCGAGGACAATATCCGGGGGGTTATCCGCGATGTCCGGCAAGCGCTCCTGGAAGCTGATGTGGCTCTGCCGGTGGTTAAGATTTTTGTCGCCAATGTGCGGGTTCGTGCGTTAGGCGCAGAGGTTTCCGGCAGTCTGAACCCCGGTCAGGTCTTTATTAGGATCCTTAAGGCAGAGTTGGTTGCAGCGCTTGGCGCCGAAGATTCCGCACTGAATTTGCGGCAGCAGCCACCGGCAATTATTTTGCTCGCAGGTTTGCAGGGTGCGGGTAAGACCACAACCGCCGGTAAGTTAGCGGTTTACCTGAAGCAGAAGCAAAAGAAGAAAGTTATGCTGGTGAGTCTCGATACTCGCCGTCCTGCAGCTATGCAGCAGCTGGAAACATTGGCAGCTTCAGCCGGTGCCGATTTTATGGCGTTCAAAGAAGGCGAGCAACCTACAGAAATTGCCGGGCGAGCGATTGTCGAGGCCCGGCTGCGTCAGAGTGATGTGCTGATTCTTGATACTGCTGGTCGTACCCGCCTTGATCAGGAGCTGCTCAATGAGCTCACTGAGCTGCATGTCGTCTGCAATCCTATAGAAACCTTATTCGTGATCGATAGCATGGCCGGTCAGGATGCGGTGCTGGTGGCTAATGCCTTTGGTGAAGCGTTGCCGCTGACTGGCGTGATTATCACCAAGGTCGACGGTGATGCCCGCGGTGGTGCTGCGTTGTCGGTTAAAACGGTTACGGGTAAGCCGATTAAGTTTATGGGTACCGGCGAGAAGACCGATGCCCTGGAGTTGTTCGATGCGGAGCGTATGGCCTCACGAATCCTCGGTATGGGTGATGTGTTAGGTCTGGTTGAGCAGGTCGAGGAAAAAATTGATCGTGAGAAAGCCGCGAAACTCGCGCAGAAGGTTAAGGCCGGCAAGAGTTTTGACCTTAATGACCTCAAAGACCAGTTGTCGCAGATGATGGATATGGGCGGTTTGTCGGGCTTGCTGGAGAAAATGCCGCTGCCCGGCAATGTTGACACTAAGGCCCTGGCTCAGGGTATGGACGACAAGCTACTTAAGCGTCAGGTAGCTCTTATTGACTCTATGACAGCGCAGGAGCGCCGCTTCCCGAAAAGCATCGATGGCTCGCGCAAACGACGCATTGCAACGGGTGCCGGGCAGGCTGTGCCTGACGTTAACCGCTTGCTGAAACAGCACCTGCAGATGCAGAAGATGATGAAAAAGGTCGCCAAGGGCGGCATGGCTAACATGTTGCGAGGTCTCGGCGGTCTCGGTGGTGGTGGGTTTCGGCCCAATTAGCCGGGTCGGGAGCCGTTTTCAGTCTGTGCCGAGGAGAATTACGTCTATTTAGCGTTAACTAGCGTATTTTCTTCGTTTCAGGGTTTCACAGCGGGGGGTTTTCCAGTAAAATTCCGCGCTTACATATACCTAGGCAGCTTGATGACATAGTGTGGGGCTGCTGCCGACCCGCAAACTTCAGGAGAAATAGACAGTGGTTAGCATCCGTTTATCACGGGGCGGCGCCAAGAAGCGACCCTTTTACCACATCGTAGCGACCGACAAACGGAACCGTCGCGATGGCAGTTACCTGGAACGTATTGGATTCTTTAATCCTCGTGCCACCGGTGGCGAAGAAACAATCCGCATCGATATTGATCGCATCGACTTCTGGATAGGTCAGGGCGCACAGCCTTCTGATACTGTTGCAGAGTTGGTCAAGCAGTATCGTAAACAGCAAGCTGCAGCTGCAGCTTAAGCTGTCGGTAATAGTTCTGTAGAGCATGGCCGGTTCCCTGCAACAAGTTGAACATGAGTAGCGGGTAGAAAAATAAAGGCTAGTAGATAAAGATGCTTGTTGGAAAAATGCTAGTCGGAAAAATTACGGCAGCCTACGGAATTAAAGGTTGGGTAAAGGTTCATTCCTTTACCAGGCCGAAAGAAAATATCGTTGGCTATTTGCCATGGAGCCTTACACTGGACTCTGAAGCGTTACAACTCGATGTGCTTGAGTTGCGTGAGCACGGCAAAGGTTTAGTTGCAAGGCTTGATACCATTGACGATCGCAACTCTGCTGAAGCGATTTTAGGCGCCGAGATCTTTGTTGATCGGAGTTGCCTTGAAAACTTAGCAGAGGGCGAGTTTTACTGGAATGATTTGATCGGTCTGGAAGTGATCGATATGTCTGACCAGTCGCTCGGCAAGATTGATTCGATTTTTGAGACCGGTGCTAATGATGTGCTGGTTATCGAAGGCGAAAAACGCTTGTTAGTGCCGTATGTTCTCGGCGATGTCATCAAATCGGTAGATTTAGAGGCTGGTAAGGTCCGTATCGATTGGGTAGAGCCGGAATGAGTTGTTTTTTTACGGGTAAGTTTCATTGGATATAGGCGTTGTAAGTCTGTTTCCTGAACTTACCGAGACCATGGTCTCTTATGGTGTGCTCGGTAGAGCCATTCAAAGAGGGCAGGTGACATTGAGTTGTGTGAACCCGAGAGAGTTTGCCACAGATGTTCACCGGACTGTGGATGACCGGCCTTATGGTGGTGGTCCCGGAATGGTTCTCAAGGTTGAACCGGTGCTTGCTGCTATTGAACAAGCCCGTACTGCGTTACCTGCAGGTAGTCCCGTTATTTTTCTGGGTCCGCAGGGCAGAAGGTTCGATCAGAAAGTGGCGCTGGAATTGGCCGCACAGCCGGGTATGTTGCTGATAGCGGGGCGTTACGAAGGTTTTGATGAGCGCTTGCTGGACAGCGTGAACGGTGACGAAATCTCGCTGGGCGATTATGTGATAAGTGGGGGTGAAGTTGCCGCTTTGGTGATCATCGATGCTGTGGTGCGGCTACTGCCCGGAGTATTGGGTGACGATGCATCTGCAGAGGAGGATTCGTTTATGGACGGGTTGTTAGATCACCCCCATTATACGAGGCCTGAAGTGTATGAAGGCCTAGCGGTGCCTCAGGTGTTGCTGAATGGTAATCATGCTGAAATTCGCCGTTGGCGATTAAAGCAATCGTTGGGCAGAACCTGGCAACGCCGCCCGGATCTGCTGCAGGACAGAGAATTAACCGAAGAAGAGCAACAACTTCTTCAGGAATTCATCGCAGAAAACACAGTGAGTTAAGTGTTTGTTGCGTGGTAAAACTTTAAGACTAAGTAGAGAAAGGTCATGAGTGACATTATTAAGCAGATCGAAGCCGAGCAGATGAATCGTGAGTTTCCTGATTTCTCACCGGGTGATACCGTTGTGGTTCAGGTGCGTATTCGTGAAGGTGAGCGTGAGCGCCTGCAGGCCTATGAAGGCGTGGTTATTGCAAAACGCAATCGCGGCCTGAATTCGGCCTTTACGGTGCGTAAAATTTCTCACGGTGAAGGTGTAGAGCGGGTCTTTCAGACATACAGCCCTTCAGTTGCGGAAGTTACAGTTAAGCGTCGTGGTGCAGTGCGGCGTGCGAAGCTGTATTACCTCCGTGATCGCAGTGGTAAATCTGCGCGTATCAAAGAAAAAATCTAAACCCAGTCGGGTTAAGTCTGATCCGATTGAGTCCAGCTCGTTCCCGGTGGAGTTGTTAATGTTATCAACAGTGCGTTTTATGCATAAGTTGTTTCCATTGGCAGGTTTAGCAAAAACCCGCGTTACTTCCGGTAGTGCGGGTTTTTTGTTGCCTGTCATTCTTGCTGCAGTGGCAGCGTCTGGATGTTCCGCGATCGCTTCGCGTGCCGGAGCTGGACTGGCTAATAACCTGACGACGGCAATGATGGAGCAGGACGACCCGGCACTCGTTCGCGAAGCTATACCGTCGTATTTGCTCATGCTCGACAGTTTTATTGTCAGTGACCCTGAAAATGCCCCCATGTTGAATGCCGGCGGTCAGTTGTACGCGGCCTATGGTGCCGCGTTTGTAACTGATCCGGAACGCGCCCGCGTATTAACAGCACGCGCCCGCAACTATGGTTCCCGAGCCCTATGTGCTGCAGATAAGTACGGCTGTGATCTTGATAGCCTTTCTTATGAAGACTTTGTTGCCAAAGTCAGTAAGGTGGGCCCTAAGGCCTCCGGCGAGTTGTACACCTATAGCTTAACCAGCCTTGCTTACATTCGTGCCAATAGTGATGATTACGTCGCATTAGCGGACCTGCCAAAAATTGAGTTTGCTATGCAGCACCTGCTCAGCATTGGTGCGGGCCTGAATCAAATAGACACCTATCTTTATTTAGGTGTTCTCAGCACGCTGCGGCCAGAAGCTCTGGGTGGTCGCCCGGAAGAGGGCAAGGCGTATTTTGAGAAGGCTATTGAGCTGAGTGACGGTGAAAATCTACCAGCCAAAGTTGAGTATGCTCGCAGCTATGCGCGTTTGGTATATGACCGCGAGCTGCACGACGAGTTGTTGAACGAAGTTATGGCAGCACCGGTCCAACAAAGTGGCAAAACCCTCTTTAATGTTATGGCACAGAAACAAGCCGCAGCCTTGTTGGCGACTGCCGACGACTACTTCTGATAGCATGACGAGTTTGGTTTTATCGCCACACTCACAAAAACTATAGAGAACACTATGCGTATGTTTAAACAGCTTTCATTTCTTCTTCTGATATTAGGCTGGTACGCGACCAGTCAGGCTCAGGTCTATAAGATTGCTACTGTTGCGCCAGAGAATTCTGTGTGGATGACGAAGATGCGTGCTGCCGCCGACGAGATTAAGGTGGGCACCGACGGCCGCGTCACCGTTAAATACTATGGTGGCGGTGTGATGGGTAACGACCGCAAGGTGTTACGGAAGATGCGTATTGGTCAGTTGAGCGGCGGCGCATTTGCCGCAAGTGGCATCGTGGAGCGCTTTCCTGATCTGAGTATTTACGGCTTGCCGCTGTTGTTTCAGTCACTCGAAGAGGTGGGTTACATTCGCGGGCAGATTGATGCGGAACTCATGAAGAGTGCCGAAGATTCGGGTTTGGTCGCATTTGGCTCTGCGGGCGGTGGCTTTGCGTATTTGATGGGTAACGAGCCCGCCCGGACTATTGAGGATTTGCAGGGTAAGAAAACCTGGGTGCCGGAAGGTGATGCTGTTACCTATGCCTCGATGGAAGTGATGAGTCTGTCGCCAGTCGTTCTACCTATTTCAGATGTACTTACCGGCCTGCAAACTGGCTTGCTCGATTATGTTGCAACCCCAACGGCTGCAGCACTGTTGCTGCAGTGGTACACGAAAGTGAAGTACGTCACCGTTCAACCCATTGCCTATACCATCGGCGTCATGGCCGTTGATAAAGGAGCCTTTGATAAAATGTCGCCAGCCGATCAGCAGGTCTTTCGTGGTGCTATGGCAAAAACCTACGCGGAGTTTCATGACATTAACGAGGCCGACAACATCAAAGCCGAGGCAGCGATGAAAGCCAATGGCATTGAGTTTATTGATCCTGCGCCTGGCGCGCTTGATTCCTGGGCTGGTCTTGTTCAGGAATCAAACCGTAAGATTTGGGCTGATGGTGAGTATAGCCCCGACTTATTGGCCAGAGTTGAGAAGATGCTTGCTGACTACCGGGCTAAGCAATAGAGTTTGCTAACTCTGCAGCCACGATAAATACATCAGGTTTTGACCTCAGAAACGCGCAAGAAGGGTTTTTTACAGCGGGCCGATGATTTCGGGCGTGGGGTTGAGAATAGTTGTTTGGCGGTTTTACTGATCGGCATGGTTTTGTTGGCGAGCAGTCAGATTTTTCTCCGTAACTTTTTCGATGGTGGTTTCCCCTGGGCTGATGAGGCACTGCGCCTGCTGGTGCTGTGGGTAGCGATGCTGGGTGCAGTGGCTGCTGCCCGCGATGACCGGCAGATTTCTATCGATGTGCTCTCCCGGCTTATGCGGCCTAAATGGCAGTTGCTCACCTTGTCGGCAATGAATTTGCTGACAGCCGTTGTCTGTTCGTTGTTGGCCTGGTACTGCTTCGATTTTGTCGCTGATTCCTACGAGTATGAAGATCTGCTGTTCAGCGATATGCCCGCATGGGTTTTCCAGTCAATTCTGCCGTTAGCATTTGTCTTGCTCGCCTATCGTTACTTTATCTGGACTGTCCGGCGCATCTTTGCCTTTGTTAACTTTAAGGGTGAGTCCAAATGATCTTGTCAGCTGCAGTGATGGCTTTGCTGGCGTTGCTGGGAGCGCCCTTATTCGTCCTGATTGCCGGCGGCGCCATGCTCGGCTATTTGCGCAGTGATATTGACTTATCAGCGATTGCGATTGAGATTTTCGGTATTGCCGAGATGCCTATTTTGTTGGCAATACCGCTGTTCACTTTTGCGGGTTACATACTGAGCGAAAGTAACGCGCCCCATCGTTTGGTGAGGGTGACCAATGCGCTTATGGGTTGGATGCCCGGTGGTCTGGCTATTGTTGCTATCGTCGCGTGTTCGTTCTTTACTGCATTTACCGGCGCCTCCGGTGTAACCATCATCGCGCTTGGTGCTCTGTTGTATCCGGCATTGCAACAGTCCGGCTATTCCGACAAGTTTAATCTGGGCTTGCTCACCGCCGGGGGTAGTCTCGGCCTATTATTCGCACCTTCTTTGCCGCTCATTCTCTATGGTGTTGTTGCCGAAGTCTCGATTGATGATCTGTTTCTGGCAGGCATTATTCCCGGCATACTGATGATGGCCATGATGGCTGCATACTGCCTATGGATGAATCGGCACAACCGTATGCCGATTAGTGACTTCTCAGTACGTGAAGTGTTTGGTGCGTTGCGTGAAGCCATGTGGGAGATTCCGCTGCCGGTGATTGTGCTGGGTGGTATCTACTCGGGTTATTTGGCCGTCTCTGAAGCGGCCGCCGTGACAGCGCTCTACGTTATTATTGTTGAAGTATTTATCAAGCGCGAGATCTCATTGAAGGCGCTGCCGGTCATTGTGCGCGAGTCGATGGTTCTAGTGGGTGGGATATTATTGATTCTGGGTGCGTCACTCGCATCGACCAATTACCTGATTGATGCCGAAGTCCCACAGCAACTTATCGGTGTTGTTAGTTCCATGGTTTCTGACCGCACCAGTTTTCTGCTGCTGCTGTTTTTATTCTTGCTATTGCTAGGCGCTATTCTTGATATTTTCTCAGCGCTGGTCTTGGTGGTGCCGCTCATATTGCCAGTGGCAGCCCAGTTCGGCGTGCATCCAGTGCATCTTGGTATTGTGTTTCTGGCGACCATGCAGCTCGGTTATCTAACGCCGCCGGTCGGCCTAAATCTATTTATTGCAAGTTACCGTTTTGATCAACCGATTGTGAAAGTTTACCTCGCGACATTGCCTTTCCTGTTGTTGCTAATGGCTGCCGTGTTGGTCATCACATTTTGGCCGGCACTTTCCCTGGTACTGCTGGCGAACTAGTCCCGCGTGTCGCGGTCGTAACGTTTGTCTGTTTGGAGATAGAGTATGCGCGTCTTATTGCCCTCGCTGTTGCTGGCGGTCTATGTCAGTTCTGCATTTGCAGCAGATACGCCCGCCGAGCCGCCCTTTCTTGATGTGCGGCTGCCTGAGGGTTTTAAGATTGAGGTGCTGGTGTCGGGGCTCAGCAGTGCGCGAGGCATGGCTTTGTCCGATGACAACACATTGTTTGTGGGCACGTTTCGCAAAGGCCACGTCTATGCGGTTAGCAATGTTTTCTCCGAAACACGACAGATCTACACCATTGCCGAAGAGCGTAAACTGCCTAGCGGTATAGCGCTTCATGATGGTGATCTGTATGTCGGCGAGGTAACTCAGGTAGTTAGGTTTGATGATATAGAGGATAACCTTGCCAATCCGGGCGAACCCGAGATCGTTGTTGGCGATTTCTCTAAGAAGATGCTGCACGGTTGGAAACATATTCAGATCGGCCCCGATGATAAGTTGTATGTGCCTCAGGGCTCGCCTTGTAATGCCTGCGATTTGCCGGAATTCGGTGTTATCACACGCTATGAGCTCGATGGCAGTGAACCGGAGGTAGTCGCACGAGGCATTCGAAATTCGGTGGGTATGGCATGGCATCCTGTGACCGGCGAACTCTGGTTTACCGACAACGGCCGTGACCGTCTCGGCGATGATATTCCGCCTGATGAGCTGAACCGGGTAGTAGAAGAAGGCGCCCATTTTGGCTTCCCGTTCTGCCATGGAGGAACAATTATTGAGCCTGACCCTAAACTTGCGGGGTTGGGTAGCTGTGCTGATTCGGTTGCACCGGTTCAGCAGCTGGGGCCCCATGTTGCCGCGTTGCAATTGCGGTTCTATACCGGTGATATGTTTCCTGATGAATACCGCAATCAAATATTCATTGCAGAACACGGCTCGTGGGATCGCAGTGAGAAGATTGGTTATCGCATTATGCTCGTCCGTCTAGACGGCAATAAAGCGGTGAGCTACGAACCATTTGCCGAAGGCTGGCTCGATAGCGATGGTGATACCGTTCACGGCCGGCCCGTTGATATGTTGGTTGCGCCCGATGGTTCGCTGTTGGTCAGTGATGACTCTCAGGGGCTTATTTACCGGATCAGCTACTCGGCTAACGACTAGATTGTTACAGGCATGCTATAAACAGCTCAAGGACAGGTTGTTTTCCGCAGCGCCTAAATAGGGAGTAGGTATGAAACGCTTTTTTTCAGTGATTGGTAAGGTGTTCGGTGGTCTCTTTAAGTTCTTGCAGGCTGCTCTCTTGCTGGTGTTTATTGCTATTTGGGTTGTGGTGCTGAGTGGCAAGCAGGTCGTTGTTCCCGAATCGGCCGCGCTTATTCTTGCGCCTTCGGGCCAACTGACCGAGCAACTCGCAGGTGATGCCTTTGATCGTGCCTTCGCGGCCTATCAGGGTGCCGAAGATACTCAGGCGCTGGTGCACAACGTGGTTGAAAGTTTGCAGCGTGCGGCAGACGACAAACGGATTAAATCGGTGGTGCTTGATCTTGACGGGTTTTCCGGCGGCAGTCTGGCACAGTTGCAGCGGGTGGCTGTTGCTATTGAAGAATTCAAAGTGTCGTCCGGTAAGCCGGTTATTGTCGCTGGTGATGGCTTTACGCAGCCGCAGTACTATCTTGCTGCCCGTGCCGATGAAATTTACATGCACGATCTCGGCGCTCTTTTTATTGAAGGCTACAGCTACTATCGTTCATTCCTGAAGGACGCTATCGACAATGTGGAAGTTGACGTTAATGTTTTCCGAGTGGGTGAGTACAAATCATTTGTTGAACCTTATCTGCGTAACGATATGTCTGAAGCCGATAAATTGGCAGCAAGCGAATGGTTGCAGGCATTGTGGAACGCCTACCAGAATGATGTTGAAATGGCCCGCGAGTTGCCTTCAGGTTCGCTTGATGTTTATGCCAACTCATTAACGAGTCTGCTGGCCGCTGCCGATGGGGACACCGCACGGCTAGCTATGGAGGCCGGACTGGTTGACGGGCTCATGAGTCATCAGGAGTTTGAGAACTACATGATTGAGAAAGTCGGCGAGAGTGAGAGCAGCCCCGGACTCTATGAAGGGATTCATTATCTCGATTACTTAAGCGCAACCTCGCCCGTTGAGGATGTTGAGCGTGACTTGCACGTTGCCGTGCTGGTAGCTTCCGGAACCATTATTGATGGTTCAGCACCTCCCGGCACCGTGGGTGGTGAGACCCTGGCCGACTTAGTGCGCCAGGCTACCGTAGATGACAGCATAGCGGCTGTTGTCCTGCAGGTAGATAGCCCGGGTGGCAGTATGTTTGCATCCGAGGTTGTGTTTGATCAGATCGAATACCTCAAGGCTTCGGGCAAGCCATTTGTCGTGTCGATGAGTGGTGTGGCCGCTTCGGGTGGTTACTATATTTCAATGCTTGCCGATGAGATCTGGGCGCAGGACACCACTATTACCGGCTCGATTGGCGTTGGTGCTGTAGTACCCACGTTCCAGCGCAGCCTCGCGAAGTTGGGCGTTACTGTTGATGGTTTTGGTACCACCCGGCTGGCCGGGCAATTTGATCCACTGCGCGAGTTGGGCCCCGATGCAAAAGAGTTGCTTGCCCTTACAGTAGGTTCTGCCTACAAAACCTTCGTTACCAAAGTGGCAGAAACCCGTGGCATGAGCTTCGAGCGGGCCGATAGCATTGCTAGGGGCCGGGTATGGATCGGCAGCGATGCGTTTGAGCTTGGTCTGGTCGATCAGATTGGCGATCTTGATGATGCCATTGCGGCGGCGGCTGATCTTGCAGGTCTTGCTGAAGATCAGTATGACGTGCGTTACCTAGACATGGAGTTAACGCGTGCTGAGCAGCTGGTATTGCAGCTGGCTGGCGGTATGGCGGGAATAACATCGGCATTCGATGTCACGGCACGTCAGCCGTCTGCACTTGAGCAGGCCGCAAGGCTTATTGAGGCTGAGGTGCAGCAGGTATTGCTCTGGAATGATCCGCGTCACCTGTACATGAACTGCAACTGTCTTTTGCAGTAGTATGGTGGCTTAGCTGGCAGATGTTATTTTCGGGTAGTGGTGCCAGTGAACGGTGCCTTTGGTATTCATGCCAAGTTCTGCCCATGATTCAATATCGAAATCGATAGAAAAAATGCCGCAGGTGGGTAGGTTATCGAGCTGCACGTTGCTCGTGTTGTTAACCAGTTCTGTCATACCGGGATTATGCGCCACCAGCATCAAGTGCCCGATGTCGTCACTGCAATTTGCTGCGGCTCGCAGCAAGGTTGCAGGGCTCGCTAGGTAAAGATCGGGCTCGGTAACCAGTATATCTGCACAATCTAAACCCTGAACAACCCGTTTGGCGGTTTCCTGTGCGCGGGTCGCACTGCTGCAGAGAATTTTTTGAGGCTGCAGTTGCTCTGCTTTTAGCCGGATGCCCAGTTGGGTCGCGTTATTATTACCACGGGTATTGAGGGGCCGGCCATGGTCTGAAAGCCCGGCGTTGGCCCACTCCGACTTGGCGTGTCGCAGGATCGATAGGCGTTTACTCATAGGCAGGTGGCCTTAAAGTATGCCCGCTTCGAGCTGTGCGGCTTCGCTCATCATGTCCTGACTCCAGGGCGGATCAAATGTCAGGTCAACGTCTACTGAAGCGACGGTCGGAATAATGCTGACTTTATCTCGAACGTCTTCAACCAGCACTTCACCCATGCCGCAGCCCGGCGCTGTGAGGGTCATATTCACGGTAAGCTTAAGTGCGTCCGGATCGCTATCGTCTACTTCAATGCCATAGATCAAGCCGAGATCAACAATATTGATCGGGATCTCCGGGTCATAACAGGTGCGCATCTGATCCCACACCAGTTTTTCGAAGTCTTCACGAGTCGCTTCTTCAGATAGTTCGGGCACTGCCATTGGCTCTTTGCCCAGAGCATCGGCATCTTTACCGGCAATACGATACAAGCTGCCTTCGAAATAGACGGTAAAGCTACCACCCATCGCCTGCGTGATGTAGACGAGCTCGTTCTTATTCAATTCAATTTCAAAGCCCGCAGGAATAACTACAGCTTTGCAATTTCTCCGGAGTACGACCGGATCGCTATCTTGACCCATCATGATATTTTGCGCTTCTTTTTAGATGATTGATTCAATTTGAATGTTCCGTAGTAGCGCTGCTTGCGCCACTTAGGGCCGCCATAAGTGTGCGCCAGGGGAGGGTGGCGCATTTTACACGCGTTGGGTAGGCGCGCACACCTGCTAATGATTCGAGTGGCATGCCCGGGCCTGATTCTACCGGATTGCCGCTCAGCATGGTTTCGAGCTGGCTGCAAAGGCTAACGGCAGCGTCGGTGGCTAGCTTCTGCACGGCATCGGACATCATTGAGGCAGAAGACATACAGATGGCACAGCCGCTGGTCTCGTGGCGAGCCTCAGTAATCTGCGCGCCGTCAGCCGACGTGCTTAGGTAGATAGTCACCTTATCACCGCACAACGGGTTAAAGCCTACAGCTGTGCGTGTAGCACCCTTCAGCGGGCCGAAATGATGCGGATTGCGGCTGTGTTCCAGCACGGTCTTTTGGTACACCTGCATCAGTTCGTCACTCATCGGAACATCCCGATAGCCACATGCAATGCTTTTACCAGTTGCTCGATATCTTCGGCATTGTTATAGAACGCCAATGATGCCCGCGCGGTGCCAGGCACGCCAAAGAAATCCATGACAGGGTTGCACAAT
>Ga0209702_10000087_pt1 | contig 157954 bp, 122 predicted proteins | sample FRY01_FD_187210 | JGI IMG/M metagenome (GOLD analysis project Ga0209702, IMG submission 187210) | Freshwater microbial communities from Lake Fryxell liftoff mats and glacier meltwater in Antarctica - FRY-01 (SPAdes) (version 2) | ecosystem: Environmental > Aquatic > Freshwater > Ice > Glacier...
AAATGAAGAAATTAATAATTATTCTGATGTAAATTTAACTTTTAGTGCAAAATATGTTAAAGAATTAACAAATAACTCTTTACTAGAAAATTCAACGATTTTATTTCTAATTTCTGACTTTTTTGAGCAAATTGATAATAAGAATATCTTAAACAATATCAAATCAATAACTATTGAAAAGACAATTAATACTGACTTTTTTTGTGAAATAGCTTCATTGAAATCTCTTAGAACATTGTATCATTTTGTTATAAGTCAAATAAATAAAAATACAATATTATCTATTCCATATTTATTTATTAAAACTACTTCTTGCGAAAACAATAAGTCAATTTTAGATTATAATAATAATTTAATTAGAATTACAATTGAGTCTTTAGCAGCAGTCATTGGGGGCAGTGATATTTTAGAAAGTCAATCCTTTGATTTTGATTTAAGTAATGATTTAAATTCCGAATTAATTTTTGAGAATTTGGTTAATATATTATTTGAAGAAAGTAAAGTAGAACGATTTGAAGACATTACAAATGGCTCATATTATTTGGATTACATAACAAATGAATTTAACAATAAAACATTAGATAACTTAAATTTATTTTCTGACATTTCTAACTTAGAAAACAAATGTGAATATATTGATGCAATTATTTATAAAGAAAATCAAAAAATTGTCAACACTTTCAATAAAGGATACAAATCTTTAATTGGTGTAAACAAAAACTATAATAATTTAGGTGATAAATTAGAATTAATTGACGTATTACACTCCAAAGAAAATACTTTAAATTTATATAATTCTATTAGATTTGCTAAATCTTTTGAAGAAATTAAAATTAAAAATAATTTAAATAATATTAATTCTGAAACGAATAAAATTAGTTTATTATGCTTTGGCTCCAAATTAGATTACATACCAAGATTGGATTATGCAAAAGATATTTTTGGGTTGGTTAATTTAGAATTTTTAGAAACTGATAATCTTGATTTTATAGAAGATGCAATTAATATTGCGATTTTGAATAAAAGTAGTACAATTGCAGTCTGTGGAACTAATACCTTTTATAATGATAATTTACGTTATTTATTATTAGAAATAAATAAATTTTTAGATAATTGCAATGTTGTAATTTTTGTAAATCCAAAAGACATCAACAATTTAGAGAATTTAGTTAAAATTAATTCCAACTTAATTTTAATCTACAAAGGTGTTGATTTAATAGAAGTTTTTAATAAAATATCAAATTAAAATAAATGAAATTTAATATTCAAGATTTAAATAATTTTATAAAAGAAAATAAAAATAATATTGAAGAAAAGAAGCATTTCTTTTCTAAATATCATTCAGGCTTGCCTCCTTATTTAAGAGGTCCTTATAGTACTATGTATATAAAAAAACCTTGGACAATTAGACAATATGCTGGGTTTTCAAGTGCTGAGGAAAGTAATAAGTTTTATAAAATGAATTTAGCATCTGGACAAAAAGGCTTATCTGTTGCTTTTGACTTAGCAACTCACAGAGGTTATGATTCAGATAATGAAAGAGTCGAAGGTGATGTTGGCAAAGCAGGCGTCGCTATTGATAGTATTATTGATATGAAACAACTTTTTGACGGAATACCACTTGGAGAAATATCAGTTTCTATGACAATGAATGGAGCTGTATTACCTATTTTGGCATATTATATTGTAACTGCCGAAGAACAAGGATTTAAACTATCTGAACTCAGTGGAACTATTCAAAATGATATTTTGAAAGAATATATGGTAAGAAATACATATATTTATCCTCCAGAAATATCGATGAAAATAATATCAGATATTTTTGAATATACTTCTCAAAATATGCCAAAATTTAATAGTATATCAATTTCTGGCTATCATTTACAAGAAGCTGGAGCAACCCCAGAAATTGAATTAGCTTATACTTTATCTGATGGTTTGGAATATATACGGACTGGAATTGCTGCTGGAATAAATATTGATGACTTTGCACCAAGGTTGTCTTTCTTTTGGGGCATTGGAATGGATATTTATAGTGAAATTGCAAAATTGAGAGCGGCAAGAATAATGTGGTCTCAAATTGTTCAAAAATTTAATCCTAAAAATCCTAAATCATTGGCTTTAAGAACTCATTCACAAACATCTGGTTGGAGTCTTACAGAACAACAACCGTATAACAACGCAATAAGAACTACATTGGAAGCTATGGCTGCCATATTGGGTGGTACTCAATCTTTACATACTAATGCAATAGATGAAGCTATTGCTTTACCAACTGATTTTTCCGCTCGTATTGCTAGAAACACACAAATTATTTTACAAGAAGAAACCGGTATTACAGATATCATTGATCCTTTGGGTGGTTCTCAAGTTATAGAGGATTTAACAAATGATTTAATGAAAAGTGCTTGGGAATTGATAAATGAAGTAGAAGAAATTGGTGGAATGACAAAAGCAATTATAACAGGTTTGCCAAAGATGAGAATTGAAGAAGCAGCAGCCAAAAAGCAGGCAAAAATTGATAATGGCGAAGATGTTATTGTTGGAGTTAATAAGTATTTTGTTAAAGAAGAAAGTCAACTGGAAATTAGGGAAATTGATAATGATGAAGTTAGAAATAGTCAAATTGAAAAATTAAATAAACTAAAAAGAGAAAGAAATAACTCTGCTGTAGAAGATATATTAAATCAAATCAGCAACGCAGTTACAAATAACGATAAAAATCTATTGGAATTATCTGTTGAAGCTGCAAGAAGAAGAGCAACATTAGGTGAAATTTCTTTTGCAATTGAAAAAATTGTTGGAAGATTTCAAGCACAAACTAAAACTATAAGTGGAGTTTATATCAAAAATGCAAGTCAAAATGTGAACATTGATAAAGCTCTAAAATTAAGTGATAAATTTTCAGAACTTGACGGAAGAAGACCAAGAATATTAATATGTAAATTGGGTCAAGATGGACACGATAGAGGTGCAAAAGTAATTGCTACTGCATTTGCAGATTTAGGTTTTGATGTTGATGTAGGTCCTTTGTTTCAAACTCCTTCTGAAGCAGTTAAACAATCAATTGAAAATGATGTTCACATTATAGGTATAAGTTCTTTGGCTGCTGGTCATAAAACATTGATTCCAAAATTAATTGCAGAATTAAAAAAATATGAAGAGACTAAAATAATCATTGTTGGTGGAATAATTCCACAACAAGATTATGAATTTTTATATAATAATGGAGTAAATTTCATTTTTGGTCCTGGTACAGTTATTCCAGATGCTGCAATAAATATTTTAAATTATATGATTAACAATTATAAATGATTTGTTGATTATTTTTTATTATAAACTCATTTCAAAATCAACTTAATTACATTATGATTATTACAATAATATTATTTGTATTAGGATTTGCTTTTTTATTAAAAGGAGCAGATATATTAGTAGAAGGTGCTTCTTCAATAGCCAAAAGATATAATATTTCCGATTTAGTGATTGGACTAACTATTGTTTCATTTGGTACATCAGCTCCTGAATTAATCATAAATATTTTATCAACTATAAATGGTAACCCTGATATTGCTATGGGTAATATATTGGGAAGTAATATTGCTAATATCTTATTAATATTGGGTATATCATCTATAATTTATGGCTTACCAATTCAACGAAGTACAGTATTATCAGAAATTCCATTTTCTTTGACTGCAACTATTTTAGTCGGTTTTTTAGCTAATGCAAATTTATTTGGAGATGGTGATCAAGTATTAAGTAGAAATGATGGGTTTATATTATTATTCTTTTTTGGTCTTTTTATGAGTTATATTTTTAAGTTAGTAAAAGAAAGCCCAGATAATAATGAAGTATTTGATTTAATGCCACTTAGAAAAGCTTTAACTTATATTACATTAGGTATTTTAGGTTTATTTTTTGGAGGAAAATGGGTCGTAGATGGAGCTATTTTGTTTGCAAAAATGTTGGGTATGAGCGAAATTTTTATTGGCTTAACTATTGTTGCAATTGGAACTGCGTTACCTGAGTTAATTACTTCTGTAGTAGCAGCATACAGACGCAACGCAGATATAGCGGTTGGAAATGTTGTTGGTTCTAATATATTTAACCTTTTATGGGTTTTGGGAATAAGTTCTGTTATTACTCCTATTCCTTTTCATATAAATGGTAACTATGACATTTTGGTTATGATTATATCTAGCACAATGTTATTTTTTGCTATGGCTTTTGGTAAGCGATACGTAATTGAAAGATGGGGTGGTATTTTATTTATATTGACCTATATCTATTATTTATATACTCTAATTCTAAGAGGATAAAATTAGAAATTATAATTGATGTTATTTTTCAAATAAAATTAATAATTGTTAAATTTTAGTAAAATTGATTTGAACTAATCATTTTAATAATTATTATATGATTTTTATTTTCTTAACATTTTTAATAATTTTTCTAAACCTATAAATTTAAGTAATGAAAATGATTCATTATTAACTTTTAGACTTAACAATATACCAAAAGTAAAAAGTAAAATATTCCCCATCCACATACCCATAAAAGGTGATATTTGTCCTTTATCAGCTAACGATTCTCCTCCAATTAAGCAAGCCCAATAAATAATGTAAAATCCTAAGGTAAAAATTGCACTTATACCAATATTTCCTCCTTTAGTTCTAATTCCCAATGGACATCCAACAAAAACAAAAACTATACAAGCAAAAGGAATTGCATATTTTTTTTGAATTTCTACTTCGTATTCATTTGCATAAAGGAAATTACTATTATATTGTTCATTATTATTATAAAGACTTGAATTTAATAAGGTAAGTGAATAATTAATTTTATTTCTTGTTTCTATATTAGAATTAATATCTTTAGCATCAACAAAATTTGTATCAAAAATAATTTTATTTTTATTATTTAATTTTTGTGAATTTCTTTTTTTATCATTTATTATATAATTCTCTTCATTTAAATTGAATTTAGAATTTGGTAATGAATTTAATGTTTTATTTTTTTCATCATTCAATATTTCTTTAGAATTAATAATACTTTTTTTATTATTAACTAATTCTAAAGTTTCTCCTTTCAATAGATATCTTAGGTGAGAATTAAATTCTACTAATATTTTTTTATTATAATTTTCAGCTCTAACCAAAGACTCATCACGAATTTTTGTCATATCATTAATATTCATTTCTCTTTGTCCCCTTGATATTACACCATCTTCACTTTTAGCAAAACCATAACCACTTGCTGTAATAGGGACTAAATACTCTTTAAAATTTACTTTTCTATAGTTTTTTGTATCGTTGGTTTGCGATTGGTGAATTTCTCCATTATAAAGGTGAAGAATTAATTTAGAATAATCTTGAGAAAATAATATAGTACCACTATCTGCATTTACAATATTTATTTTCATATTTTGAGAATAATCATAAATTGTAACATTTTCCATAAGTCCAGTTATAGAATCTATTTTCCTAGAATGTATCGTGTAACCAAATAAATCTGTTGAGAATTTTCCTGAAGCCAAAGCAAAAGTTGGCCTCGTCCGTTGAATATCTGACATTAATGTTTTGGCACTGTGATTTGTATTAGGTAATATTTTGTCATTAAACCAAAACAAAGCAATAGTTAAAAATATTCCCATAAAAATACTTGGTCTCATTAATCTTAATAAACTCGCTCCTCCTGATTTAATCACTGCTATTTCATAAGTAAAAGACAAATTACCGAATGCCATTAAAGTTGAAAATAAAACACCCAATGGCACTGCAAGCACAGTCATCCAAGCAACATTATATAGTATTAATTGTAGTATAATAGAAATGTCTAATCCTTTTCCAATTAACTCATCTAAGAATCTTAGTAAAAACTGCATTAAAAAAATAAATATTACAGTAGCCGCACCAAATAAAAATGGACCAATATGATATCTAAATATATATAATGATAATATGCTCATAAAAAAGAATGATTTTATATTTATTAAGTAATTAAGTTAAAAAATTATACTTTTTCTGAGAGTTCCAACCAACGCATAGTAATAGTATCCAATTCATCTTCTAAAATGTTCAAATTCTCAGCAATTTCTTGTAATATTTTATAATCAGAAGTATTTCCATCAATTAATTGTAATTGATATTCTTCTTTTTGTTTTTCTAACTTTTCGATTCTTGCATTTATTTCTTCAAATTCTTTTTTCTCTTTAAATGATAGTTTTTGTTTTTTATTATCAGTTATAGAATTTTCATTTTGATTTAATTGAGTATTTGTATTATTTTTCTCTTCTTTTATTAATTCTTTTGCTTCTAAAGACTTTAATCTATTATTTTCTTTATTTATTCTATCTCTTACCTCAAGATAGTTAGTATAATTCCCTGGGTACTCTTTTATTTTACCTTCACCTTCAAAAACCTTTATAAAATTAACTGTTCTATCTAAAAAAGATCTATCATGAGAAACTACCAACAAAACTCCTTGAAAACTATCCAACCAATCTTCTAATGAATTTAATGTTTGAATATCTAAGTCATTTGTAGGTTCATCTAAGAGTAAAACATTTGGGTTCCCCATCAGTAGCTTTAATAAAGATAATCTTCTTCTTTCACCTCCTGATAGAGTAGAAATATAGGAATTATGTTGGTTTCTCGGAAATAAAAATCTATCTAACATTTCTACTGCTGTTAATTTTAACTCTTTGCCAACTCCAACATTTATATATTCAGCTACTTCCCTTACAGATGCAATAACTGTTTTTGAATCATCTAAATTTTTTATATGTTGATGATAATAAGCTATTTTGGCAGAATCCCCTATTTTTAAATTCCCACTTGATATTTTAATCTCTCCAGACAAAACTCCTAAAAGTGTACTTTTACCAACACCATTTTGTCCTATAATACCAATTTTATCGCCTGGTTGAGCAACATAAGTAAAATCTTTAAATAATAGTTTCTCAGTTTGTTTGTTTTTAGCTGAAATAGTTATAGATTTTGTTATATTATAAGCATCAATTATTCTTGACCCCATAAAAGATTTACCGATTTCTATTTTTATATTTTTGTCATCGACTATTTTTTTTGTGTCTCTTAAATTTTCTATCCAATCTATTCTACTTTTTTGTTTTTTTCTTCTTGCAGGTGCACCTTTATTTAGCCAAACCATCTCTTGTCTAATCACATTTTTTTGATGGTCTGTTGTTGACTTTTCTATTTCCAAATAATTAGCTTTTTGAAACAAATATTGTTCGTAGTCACCAACATAAGTAAAGAATTTTTTATCGTATAGTTCCCAAATTGAGTTCGAAACAGCATCTAAAAAATATCTATCGTGAGTAACAAATAACAATGATATATTTGAATTCATTAAATAATCTTGAAGCCATTGAACTGAATCGGCATCTAAGTGATTTGTAGGCTCGTCTAATATTAATAGATTTGGTTTACTAATGATTGCCTCTGCAATGGCGACACGCTTTTGCCAACCACCAGAAAGTGTGTTTACAGGTTGGTCGTATTCACTAAATCCCAATTTACTCAAAATAATTTTTGCATCATTTTCAAAATGCCATCCATTATTGGTTTCAATCAAAACACTAATATTATTTAATTTTTCATTTAATTCATCACTCGGAGATGTTTCTATTTCCTTGCATATTCTATTAAATTCAATTAAAGAATCATAAATTAATTCATTTGATTTGAGAACAGTGTCCAAAACCGTTTCAGTAGAATTATAACTCGGTAATTGTTCAAGGTATTTGTACCTAACTTCATTATTAAATACTACATTTCCAACATCTGAGGATTCTAAAGAAGCTACTATCTTCATAAAAGTTGATTTACCAACTCCATTTCTCCCCAAAATTCCTATTCTATCACCTTCTTTCATTCCTAAAGATAAATTTTCGAATAATAATTTATCACCATAAGATTTGGTTAAATTTTCTGTAGAAAATATTGTCATTCAGTTAAATTAGTATAAATTTATAAGCTTTTTTAATTTATTTTCAATAAATTTTATTGTTTTTACAAAATTAACTAAAAAAAGTTTTGAAATGACAAAAAATAATATTATTTTTGTAGTCTAATTTTTAGTCAATATAAATGAAAATTTACTCGGAGTAATTATGCCTTGCGGTAAAAAAAGAAAACGCCATAAAATGGCAACACACAAAAGAAAGAAAAGATTGCGTAAAAATCGTCATAAGAAAAAGAAATAATTTCTTATAAAAATTAATTTCAAAGCCCTTAATTTTATTAAGGGCTTTTTTTTGTACTATTTTATAAATTTACAAACACATTAACTAAATATAAAAATAGATATAAATAAGTAACTTTAAATTAATTAACTAAACACAACTATTTTTTAAGATTAAAGTACTTTTAGTCTACCCCCATCTATTGGTAAATTAATCCCACTAACATAGCTTCCCATTTCTGATGCCAAAAACAAAGCTCCATAAGCTATTTCTTTAGGTTCGGCAAATCTATTTAATGGAATTTCTCCTATCATCTCTTCAGAAACTTTATTACTTTCAACATTAATTTTGTTTGCTTTATTTTTGATTATGTTTTCTAATCTTTCTGTCGATGTAGCGCCAGGTAATATGTTATTAACTGTGATATTAAATTGGCCTAATTCATTAGCCAATGTCTTTGACCAATTAGCAACTGCACCTCTTATAGTATTTGAAACACCCAAATTATCAAGTGGTTGTTTGACACTTGTTGATATTATATTAATTATCCTTCCAAATTTGTTTGCCTTCATTATTTCCACAATGTTTTGCACTAATATTTGATTGCATATCAAATGTCTCTTAAATGCCAACTCGTAGTCCTCAATTTTAGAAGTGTGAGCCATTCCTGCATTAGGTCCACCAGTATTATTTATTAATATATCAACTTTATCAAAAGAAAACGACTGTAATTTACTGTTTAGTTCTTCAGGGTTATCAAAATCTGCAACAATATAGTTTATATTTTGATTAGTATCAACTTTCTTTCCTTCGAATGACTTTTTTATCTCAATTAGCTTAGATTCATTTCTAGCAATTAAAATTAAGTTTGCTCCATATTCCCAATATAATTCAGCAATAGCGTATCCTATTCCTTGAGTTGAACCACATATAATTGCTGTTTTATTTTTAAGTGTAATATCCATTTTTTCTCTTTTAATTTGAATTTTATTTGTTATCATTAATAATGACTTTTAAAATTAAAATTAATTTTTCTTTGTTAAACAATTATAAGTTTATAATTTAGTATTATAAATATTATGTTAATAAATTTTTAAATTAATACAATGAAAAAAATAGCTGTTTTTACAAGTGGTGGAGATGCTCCTGGAATGAATGCACATATTAGATCTGTAGTTAGAACAGGGATGCACAGAGGATTAGAAGTGTATGGTATAACTGGTGGTTATCAAGGTATGATTGAAGGAAAATTCTCAGTTTTGGATAGAAAAAAAACAGTAAATATAATAGACAAAGGCGGAACTATACTTAAAACAAGTAGAAGCGAAGAATTTAAAACTTATGAAGGCAGAAAAAAGGCAGTTGATAATTTAAGAAAATACGAAATAGATGGGGTTATTGCTTGTGGTGGTGATGGAACATTTCATGGTGCTAATTTATTACACAAAGAATTTGGTATTAAAATAGTTGGAACTCCAGGTACAATTGATAATGATCTGTACGGAACTTATTTCACAATTGGTTATGATACTGCTATAAATACTGCTGCAGAAGCAATAGATAGAATTAGAGATACTGCTGATTCACACGGTAGAGTTTTTGTTATTGAAGTAATGGGAAAACACGCTGGTCATATTGCAATGGATGTAGGAGTAGCATGTGGTGCAGAATATATTTCAGTGCCCGAAGCTTTGGAAAATTTGGATATTATCTATGAGAAAATGAAAGAACTTGGTATGCACAGTAGAATTATTATTATTATTGGAGAAGGTGGAGAATTTGGCGGTGCAAATGAATTAGCACAAAGATTAATTGAAATGTATGGTATAGATGTTAAAACAGCAGTATTAGGGCATATACAAAGGGGTGGCACGCCATCAGTTAAAGATAGAGTCCTTGCGTCACATTTGGGTATGGCTGCAGTTGATGCTCTTTTAGATGGCAAAACAGATGTAATGGTTGGAAGACATTATCAAAAACTTACGTTCACTCCTTTACAAGATACTTGGGAAATTAAAAAACCAATCGAAAATTACTTTTTTGAACTTGCAGAAATAATTTCATAGTAATTAAATTAAAACCCATTATATGAATATTTATGTTATTTTAAATTTATTTACATAATATCCACCTAATAAATTTAATAAACTTATGAAAAATATCCTCTTCCATTAAGATAATTTATGGATAGAAATTGATGAAGCTAAAATGGCTAGTCCTCTTTGGTAATAGATATATCCTTAACTATTCCATCATAATAAATTTTAAAAGTGATTTTTAAAATATTTATACTATTTATATTATTTATAGAAACAATTTCCAATATCGTATTAGAATAATCTTCCCAATTATAAAGCCATTCAAAATAAATTGATAGATTCATTAATAATTTTTTTTATTCACTCAGTTTTGATAACTGAACTAAATTCATTTCCAGGTATTAATAAAGACCAATCTGTGTAAGTCCCAATTTGAACAGGGCTATTTTTATTAATATTTGTTCATCGCCTAATTGACCCAAAAGGTTATAACCCCAACTCCATAAAGTACTATCTATTTTGATTGCTAATACATATGTATAACCTAATTCAAAATCTTTCTAATCATTATCTATTCCAATTAATTGCAAAGTATTGTTATTATTATTATTACCTAAACCTAATTGTCCGTTAGCATTATATCCAGTAGACCAAAGTGTGCCATCATTCTTCAAATCTACTGTAAAGTATTCTTCAGCTAAAACTTTTTTCCAAACAGAAATATTTATTTTTTTAGGAATATTACTATTATTGTTTGTCCCAACTCCTAATTGTCTATCAGTATTTCTTCCCCAAACCCATAATTCAGTATTTTTATCTATTGCTACACAATGTTCTATACCAGAGGAAACCTGTATCCAATCATATTTTGTTCCAATTTTAATTGGAATATTACTATTATTGTTTGTCCCATCTCCTAATTGTCCATTAAAATTTCCACCCCAAGTATAAACATTATAATATGTATTTGAGTTAAGTTTAGTATTATTTAAAAATAATAAAGGTAAAAATAATAATATAAAAATCCATTTTATCATTTGACCAATCCTCTGGTTTATCAAAATATAGATTTTATTATCGGTAATTATATAATTTACTTTAAGATAAGTTTGTAATGACTTTCTTAGTTGTTAAGAAATATCCACCAAATAGAACTAATAAACTAACTAAAATTATCCTCGCCCATTCTGATAAGGTTGGTATATTAGTTATGAGTTGCGAAGTAGAAATTGCAGGACCACCTGGATCTAAAATTTGACCATTAACAACACCATCTCCATCACCTATACCTCCATCTCTTAATGGGAAAATTACAGTTGCAACTTCTTTACCATTTATTATTTGTGAACTAAAAAGTGCATCTTTGTAAGTTTCCCAAGCTCCAGTTGCATCTGTTTTTCTGTAAACATAATTATTCAAACTATCTATACCATGATAATAAATCTTCATATCAACTTGATCACAAGGAATCGAAAATTCAACAACACCAAATGGATACAGCCATTCATTAGAACTTTCAGGTTTAGATAGTTTTATATTATTTAAGCTTGCACAGTTTTGTGCCTCCAAAGTGATGAAATTGCCTTTTTCATCAAAGAAAAAACTTGCTACATTTGCTTGTAAATTATCTGGAATTCCATCTCCATTACCATCTCCATCATTTGGACCATTATCCTCTGCGTTATCATCTATTCCATCGTTATCGTCATCATTAAAAATTGATTGCGTAAAAAAACTGATTTCATTGCTATATGTTGTACCTATTATATTAGTAGAATATGATTTAAGATAATATTGAGTTTGAGGAATTAAATTAAATAATGTTTTGTTAAAATTTGAAATCGTATTAGAAGTATTAATTTTATTTCCACCAAAATACGAAACTATTGTTGGATTTGGATTAGTCGAAAATATAATTCCAGATTCAATAATAGCAGAATAACCATCAGAGATGATGGAATGTTTAATACTTGCTGTATAATCTCCAACTCCATTTAATGAGGTAGTTCCAAAGAATGGTTTTGTAGGTGATGGAGTTGTAAATGTTTCTTCATTTCCATAAACCACACCTTGGATAGTTTGTGTATAACTTCTTATATAATATTGTGTAGTGTGTGATAAGTCTTCTATTGTTTTTATAAAATCTTTATTTACACTACCATCTGAGTACTTTCCACTAAAAACAATAATTGTTGGATTTGGATTAATATCCCATACAATTCCCTTGTCAATAATAGCTTGTGAAATGCAACCATTAAAATTATCATCTTTATTTACTATGATTCTGCCTGATATAGGAATCAATTCATCTATGTTTGTTACAAAATATGTTCTAATTGTCGAAGGATTATATTCGTAAAGATCGCTTAGATGTAATAAATAGCCCTTGTTATTTGCTCCAATTGCAGCTGCTCTCGAAAATGTTCCATTTGGAGAATTTGATTTTCTTATCCATTTATCAGTAATTGGATCATATTCTTGTAAATTATCGTAAGAAGTAACACCTGAATTACCTCCAACTAAATATCCTTTATTTCCAATACTAAAACTAGTGGCAAAAAATTTATTGTCAGTATTATCTGCTTTTGGAATCCAAGTATTGTTAATTATATCGTACATATAATTATCTTTTGTATAATTACCCAAATAGTCATATCCACAATTAATATAAATATTTGAAGAAATTATAAATATTGAAGAAGCATAACGTTCGGTACCAGTATAATTTGATAGATTTGTCCATGTATTTAAAGTTGTATTATATCTCCAAAACTCATTTACATAACCACTATTTCCTATACCAAGTCCAACATATCCATTATTAGAATATGATGTTGCTACACATCCAGATAATCCATTACTAGGAAAAGAAGTTTTAACTACCCAAGTATTTGTTGTTGGATCATATTCATAAAAATCATTTTGATATGTTCCATTAGTGCCACCGCCAATATACACTTTTGTATTTGAAGAAAAACTAAAAGCATTTTGTCTTGAAACACCTAAAAAATTTGCTTTCTGAGTCCATACATTTGAATTAATATCATATTCCCAAAAATCATTATATAATCCACCATCAGTACCTGTACCATAATATATTTTTGAACCAATAATACACATTACAGCTTGATTCCTAACAACTCCACTAAAATTTGCTTTCTGTATCCAAATATCACCTGAGCTGTTATTTGTAGTAAATGTTTGTAAATTTCCATAACTTGTACCTATAGAATTAGTTGCATAAGAACGAACATAGTATGTAGTACCAGGGCAGAGTGAATTTATAATTTGAACAAAAACTCCAACTCCATTACCATTACTTGTTATTCCTTCATGTGTTGAAATTGTTGGTGAATTTGTAAATGAAGACCAAACAACTCCACGAGATGTTACAGCATCTCCACCATCACTTGTTATATTGCCTCCACTACTTGCAGTGGTCGATAATATACTTGTTATTGCCGTTGATGTTAAAGTTGGTGCTATTGCATTGGTTGTGAAACTTACTTCATTTCCATAACTTGTACCTATAGAATTAGTTGCATAAGCACGTACATAATACAAAGTACCTGGTATTAAGCCAGTTAGTGAACTTGAAAATACTCCACTTCCTGTACCATCACTTGTTTTGGTTGATAAAGCAATTATAGGTAATGTAGATGTATTCCAAACAACTCCACGGGAAGATACTGCATCTCCACCATCACTTGTTATATTACCGCCGCTACTTGCAGTGGTCGATAATATGCTTGTTATTGCCGTTGATGTTAAAGTTGGTGCTATTGCATCGGTTGTGAAACTTACTTCATTTCCATAACTTGTACCTACTCCATTAGTTGCATAAGCTCTGACATAATACAAAGTGCCTGGTGTTAAGCCAGTTAGTGAACTTGAAAATACTCCACTTCCTGTACCATCACTTGTTTTGGTTAATAAAGCAATTATAGGTGATGTAGATGTATTCCAAACAACTCCACGAGAAGATACTGCATCTCCACCATCACTTGTTATATTACCCCCGCTATTTGCTGTTGTAGATAATATACTTGATATTGCTGTTGATATTAAAGTTGGATAATCTGCAGTAGTTGTAAAACTTACTTCTTCTCCATAACTTGTACCTGCTGAATTAGTTGCATAAGCGCGTACATAATAAGTTGTAAGTGAACTTAGTCCAGTTATAGAACTTGTATAAGAACCAGTTCCAGTTCCATTAGAGTTTGTACCACCACCAGGGTATGAAGCAACTGTTGGGTTTGAAGAAGTACTCCAAACCAAACCACGATCTGTAACAGAATAAGTTCCATCAAACATAACGTTTCCACCACTTGAAGCAGAAATACCAGTAATAACAGAAATTGAAATTGTATTTACACTAGGTGTAGTTCCAGATGTATATTGATAGAAATCATCTTGGTTTGAAATATTATTACCTGTTCCTAAATAACCAAAAGCATCAATACTAAATGCAATTGCATTAGTTCTTACACCTCCAGGGAAACTTGTCCTTACAAGCCAAGTGTTATAACTAGGGTCATATTCATACATATCATCTAAATTTGTAAGACTATTACCAGTTGCAATATATCCTTTGTTATAAATATTAAAACCAACTGCAGCAGTCCGAGTCGAACCTCCAAAACTGGTTTTTTGAGTCCAAGAGTTATCAATTGGATTATATTGCCAAAAGTCATTTTGTTTTGTAAGTCCTGTAGTTCCACAACCAATATAACCATAGTTACCTATTGAAAATGCAATTGCAGAACTTCTAACTCCACCATCATAACTAGCCTTAGATGTCCAGGTATTATTGCTTGGATTATATTCATAAAAATCTGAACGTGAAGAAATTAAAGTAGAACCTGTCCCCATGTACACTTTTTCATTTAATGAAAATGCAACAGCATTAGATCTTGCAACTCCAGCAAAATTTGCTTTTTGTGTCCAACTATTTCCTATTGGGTCATACTCCCAAAAGTCTTGATAAACAGTAAGACCAGAAAAGCTAATTCCAAGTCCAACATATCCTTTTGTACTAGATGCTACACCAGTAGCGTTAGAGCGTACTACTCCACCAAAATTAGCTTTTTGTGTCCAACTATTGTTAGTTACATTATATTCCCATAGATCTTGATATGCTGAACCATCTTTACCAGTAGATACGTATCCTTTACCATTTATTACAAAACTTACTGAACCTTGCCTAACACCACCACCAAAATTAGTTTTGGCAGTCCAGTGATTTTGACTTTTAACTATTTGGAATTCAAACAAAAACCAAATAATATAAAATAACAAACCTGAACTTTTTAATAAAAGTGCTTTATTATTAACAAAATAATTATTATTTTTTATATTCAATTAACTACCGTAATTTCAAATTTTACTATTATTTTATAGTTTTTACACTATCTACTTCTTTTTTAGAAACTGTAGGTGGCATTATTCCAGCATACATTTTAAAGATAACTAAATCTGCCATTCTTTCAGCCTCTATCTTTCTGAAGAAGCCCTTATTTCCAGGGACTGCTGGTATAGATTCTTGAATAATAATTGGCTTTCCATCTTTCAATATTTTATAACCAAAGGTATTATCTTTATTTTTAAGTATTTCTTTTTTGTAATAACTATTTTTTTCTTTATTATTTCCAATATCATTTTCTTTATTAATTTTACTAATTTTATTATGACTTTTAGTTTGGGATAAACAATAATTATTAATAAAAATTAAAACTAAAACTAATTTAAAATAATTTAGAATAATTGTTGGTTGTCTAAAAATATGCATAATAATCCATTTATATTAATTTATGGCTAATAATATCATTATTATTCCAAACTTTGATTCAATAAGTTAGAATTAACAATTAAAATATAATTTAACAATTTAAATGCCATTCAAAATAAATTAGTAGATTTATTAATAATTTTTTTTATTCACTCAGTTTTGATATTTTTGAGATTAATTTATTTATATTTTAAAAATATAAAATTATTTTAATCATACATTTTTTTACTTAATACGAGAAATAAAAATTAAAACTTCAAAAAATACATTTGGTGAAAGTCTTTATATTAATTCAACTGAGAAAGAAACTAAACCTAGCAAAACTTTCGTCAAAAAAGATATAAATTTTTTATTCAATTTAATGGTTAATTTATTCTTCATTGCTTTGGTAATTTGGTTAGGTGGTAATTTGGTCAGGGTATCTCTAATTTATGATTTGTATGAACCATTTTCCAATTTTATTTTAAAAAGTAACTATACAAAAGAAATTCAGATACAAAATATTTATTTATACAGTAATAGTGCTTTATATACAAATATCTCATACTTAATTGTATTAATTTCGTCGTTATTTTTGTTTTTTAACAAACTTAAAGAACTCAAATTAAGAGGTTGGCTTTTTATGTCGTTAATTTTAATTTTATTACTTTCTCCTTTTGAATTATATAATATATATTGCGATTATCAGCTTTATTATGTATTGCAATGGGAAGGTGGCTTAGATTATTTTGATGGCAATATACAAAGATACTGTATTGATAAATTTACTAATCAATTTCAAAGATCATTAGGAGTTCTATCTTATTTGAGTGGATTTACTTCGATAATATTGTTTGTTTGGAAACCAATGGATAAGGTTAATCAAATCGAAGAAATTTGATTAGAATCTAAAATAAAAACTAAATTTCAATTTAAAATAAATACTTGAATAATAAAAAAAGGTAAAATATGTTTAATAATACTTATAATTTAATCAATCAAAATGACCCAGAATTAGCGTTAGCTGTTTCGGGCGAATTAGATAGACAAAATCACAAATTAGAATTAATAGCAAGTGAAAATTTCGCATCTCCTACAGTAATGGAAGCACAAGGTTCAGTACTTACTAATAAATATGCTGAAGGTTACCCTGGTGCAAGATATTATGGAGGTTGTGAGTGGGTTGATGTTGTAGAAAATATTGCAAGAGATAGACTAAAAGAGTTATTTGGAGCTGAATACGTAAATGTACAACCTCATAGCGGGTCTAATGCAAATTTAGCAGTTTATATGTCTTATATTAAGCATGGTGATACTGTAATGGGATTAAGTTTGGAACATGGTGGACATTTAACACACGGTTCAAAAGTAAATTTTTCAGGACGTTTTTTCAATTTTATACCCTATACTCTTAACAAAGATACTGAATTAATTGATTATGATTTGGCTGCTGAAATGGCTTTGGAACATAGACCAAAATTAATTACTGTTGGAGCTTCGGCTTACTCAAGAGATATAGATTTCAAAAGATTTAGAGAAATTGCTGATTCTATTGGTGCTTTTTTGTTTGCTGATATAGCTCACCCTGCTGGATTAATTGCTAAAGGACATCTAAATAACCCTGTGCCCTATTGTGATGTTGTAGCTTCAACTACACACAAAACTTTAAGAGGTCCTAGAGGTGGTATTATTATGATAGGTCAAAATTTAGATAATCCATTTGGAATAGTTGCACCAAAATCAGGTAGAACAAAAAAAATGGGTGAAATCATTGATTCTTGGGTTATGCCTGGAGTGCAAGGTGGACCCTTGATGCATGTTATTGCTGCAAAAGCAGTTGCTTTCAAAGAAGCTTTGAGTGATGAATTTTTACATTATACTACACAAGTTATTAAAAATGCTAAAACTCTTGCTAATGCTCTAATTGGAATGGATTATAAACTTATTACTGGTGGTACTGACAATCATTTAATGTTAGTGGATTTACGAAATAAAAATATTAATGGTAAAATGGCTGAAATGGCATTAGACAAAGCCGGAATTACTTGCAATAAAAATGCGGTACCTTATGATACAGAGCCGCCATTAGTAACATCTGGAATTAGGTTAGGTACTGCTGCAATGACAACAAGAGGAATGAAAGAAGATGATATGTTAGTAATTGCAAATTTAATTAATAAAGTTATAAAAAATAAAGACTTTGATTATATTTATAAAGAAGTAAAAAATGAAATTAGTGAATTTACTGCAAACTTCCCACTTCATCAAAAAATTGATTACTAATTAATTTTAGCAATATTTAATATTAATAAAAAACCTCATTATTTTGATAATGAGGTTTTTTGTTTTGAATATAATTATTTGATAAATATAATTTTATTAGTAGAATGAAATTATTTTTTATAATTTAAATTCCAAATATTTTCACCAATTAAATTACCAATCCTAACGCCTTCTTCGATAGATTTTCTAAAATGAATTCCACCATAAAGTCTTGACATTGCTACTTCATTATACATGTCTCTAAATTTTTTGTAAGTTCTTGGAGCTTTAGTTATAGCATCAATGTCGTCTCTTGTTACATTAGCACTATCAGTAAAAATATAATTTTCTCCAAATTGTAAATTAAATATTGTCATCGCTGCTCCCGATTGATTAGAGTGACCTGAGCAATAATCAGGAAAAGGAGGAGTTGTAATTACAGGTGTAAATTCTTCTTTTTTCATAAAATCATGAATAAATGTTATTGGTCTTTCACTATTAAAAGTAAATTTATATTTCCAACAATTAACAAAAGCATCGTGTATAGCCATACTAACTTTCAAAAATGATTCAATAGATTGACTTACTGGAAATTTATTTTCTCTCATTAATTGATTATAGATTTTTACACTATGCCCACCAGGTGTTTGAGTTTTGAAAGGTGCATCATCCCAATATAATGCAGTAATTTTTTGTTCAGGAGTTAAATTAACGGCAGCGTTATAAACTTCCAACATTTCTTTATAATACAGTGAAGTAGTATCTTCTGAATAAGGATTTGGATCTGCAGGTCTCAAATCAACATTTCTCTTTAAAAATGGACGAGAAACACCCCAATATGGTTGCATTGCAATTTGGTAAGTTGGAGCTGTTGGTACCCATAAACCTTTACCTACAGGTGGATCATAGTCAACTGGATAATTACTATTCATAGGTTCTTTTGGTTCTGTTGTAATTGTATTATAAATAGGATCTGTTTTGGCAAAATCAATTATCTCTTGAGAACATGCTTTTGCATAGGCAACAGAAGCATTAAATTCATCTGTTGTACATTCTAATTTATATTTATCATTGTAATCGGATTCCAGAGCCAAAAATTCTTCTTTCCACTGTTGTCTATTATTTATTCCAGCAAATTCTAAACACATAGTTGACATTAATGTATTAATGACAACACCCCAATGATAATTTACATTTGTTTGCGGTTTAGTTGAAAGTCCTTGCCATTCTACTATTTGACCTTTCATCGAAATATTTGACTCAATAACTGGCAAACAAGTTTCATACAAAGCTAATGCAGAATAACCAAATCCTCTTGCAACAACTGGAGGAGTCATACCGGGAGAAAGTTGCCCTAATCTTACTAATTGATCCACCCATCTATTGACTAACTCTCTTTCATACTTATCGATTGAAACCGTATTATTTGGTGTGTCATTGTATCTATCACAACTTGTAAAACTTAGAAATAAAAGAGCAATAATCGAACAGTAAAGCAAATAAATTAATTTATTCATAATTTTATAATATTAAATAGTAAAAAAATAATTTGAAATAGTTTTTGTTTTAAATATAACAATAATATAACACTAAAGTTACAAACTTAATAAAAAAAAGTAAATAGAAGAAAGTTTAAAAAAATAATAATAATTTAACTGTCTATATCATTATTTAAATTATCAAAAGTTTTATGATGAGCTTTGGGTCTTCCATTTTGATCAACGTGCACAAGTACTATTTTCTCAATCTTTACAACTATTACATCAGTGTCTTTAACTCTTACTTCACATCTTAGTGTAATTGATGTTCTACCAATAGTTAACACCTCAGAGCCAATTTCTATTATATCACCTTTGTAAGCAGGAGTTACAAAGTTTATTTCAGACATGTATTTTGTTACTATATGATTTGAATTTAATTTACACATTGCATATATTGCAATCTCTTCATCAATCCATTTTAATAATTGACCACCAAAAAGTGTATTATTGGGATTTAGGTCTGGGGGACTGACTAATTTACGAGTTTTAAACTTTAACATAATAATTTCTTCAAATAATTTTCGGATAATAAAAAAGGTTACTACTTATAAAAACGCAGTAACCTTAAATGTATTTAAAATAAGAATAATTAAAATTTATAATTTATCAATTAGCTAATTTAGTGTGAATGAACTTAGCATTAATAAATTTAACAAATTCAACAAAAATAATTATTACAAAAGGAACAGCCACAACTGTTAACCATTCACTCAAACTTAAAGGAACAGTATTAAGTAAATTATTCATAAATGGTAGAGCAACTGACGAAACCTGTAAAACAATAGATAAGACCATAACTCCCAATAATATCGGATTTGTCATAATACCTATTGCTTTCATTCTTTTTTTACCATTTTCGGGTAAATTAAAAATCAATGACCTTTCTTCTGAACGTGAATTTTGTACGTTCCATATTTGAAAAAATGCTAAAGTACAAAATGCCATTGTTACTGCTTTTTTGTATTCATAAGTTTTAATAATATCTTCGATAGGTAAATCTATTGTACTTCCCAAAGTATATATAAATATAGATATAGTTCCTAACATCATTAAGATACCAGCCATTATAATTCTAATTCTCATTGATTTTGGAATTAATGGTTCACTTTTAGCTCTTGGAGGGTAATTCATTACATTACCGTGCTCTTTTTCAAAAGCTAATGGGAAAGTTGATGTACCATCAGTAACTAAGTTTATCCATAATAATTGTGCAGGTAAAACAGGTAAAGGAAGTCCTAATAATACTGACACAGTAACAGTTAATAATCCACCGAAACTAGTAGCTAAAATATACAACAAAATATGTTGTAAATTTTTCATTATAATTCTACCTCTTCTAACAGCATTTACTATACTTGTAAAATTATTATCAATTAATACTATATGTGAAGCTTCTTTTGCAACATCTGAACCAATACCCATTGCAATACCTATATCAGCTTTTTTCAAAGCAGGTGCATCATTTACACCATCACCAGTCATTGCAACAACATTATTGTGTTTTTGGAGTTGTTCTACAATTCTAAATTTATGCTCAGGGGCGACTCTTGCATAAACATCAATTTCATTTACTCTGTTAAATAACTCATCGTCAGTTAATTTCTCTAATTCAGCACCTTTGATTGAAACTGGATGAGGTTTGTTTGGTCCAAGACCAATAGTTTTGCCAATAGCTGTAGCAGTTTCTATGTGATCACCAGTAATCATAACTACTCTAATTCCAGCATTTTGACATTCTTTGATAGCTCCTGGCACTTCTTCTTTAACTGTATCTAATATTCCAGAAAATCCAACAAATATTAAATCTGTTAAGTCTTCTAAGCGTATATGATTTTCTTCATAATAATTACTATCAATTTCTTTGTAAGCTAATCCAAGTACTCTTAAACCATCATTTGAGTATTGATGTATTTTATTTTCAAATTCATTTACATCAACACTTTTCTGTGAGCCATCTTTTGCAATATAAACTTTACATCTTTCTAATACTCTTTCAGAGCCACCTTTGACTAAAAGGTAAGTCTTTCCATCTTTGATTAGGGTTGAACCCATAATTTGATTTTCAGATTCAAAAGGTAAGTCAATTCTGAAATTTAGATTAGTATCTGTAAAATTTAATTTATGACCCAAAATCATAAGTGAAGCTTCTGTTGGGTCACCAGTTACTTTCCAATCTTTATTGTCTTTTACTATTTTTGATTCGGTACAATATTGGCTTATGTAAGCAAACATTTCTAATGCTTTATTATCATTATATTTAATGTTTGTATTGTTTTTAGTTATTTCTCCGTCAATTACATATCCAGAACCAGATACATCATAATCTTCAGAATCAATAAAGAACTTGGTAACTGTCATCTGATTTTTTGTCAAAGTACCAGTTTTATCAGTACAAATAACATTTGTGGAACCCAAAGTCTCAACTGCAGCTAATTTTTTGACAACTGCATTTTGTTTCGCCATTTGATATAAACCAATAGAAAGCGTAATTGTAACTGAAACTGGCAATCCCTCTGGAATTGCAGAAACTGCTAATCCAACAGAAGCCAAAAACATTTGTAACCAATCTATATCATTATACAAACCAATTAAAAATATAAAAACTATTATACTTAAAATTGCTATGCTTAAACCTTTTCCAAATTTTTCAATTTTTTCTTGAAGTGGCGATTCAGTTGTTTCAGTTTCTAATACATTTTTAGATATTTTCCCAAATTCAGAGTTAACACCTACTCCACAAACTACTCCTAATCCCCTACCTTTTTCAATTATAGTACCTGAATAAACAACATTGATTCTATCACCCAATGAAGATTCCTCAGATATAATTTTATTTGCATTTTTTTCAGCTCTTAATGATTCCCCAGTCAACATTGATTCATCGACTAATAAATTTTTACTTTCGATTAATCTTGCATCTGCTGGTACTCTATCTCCACTTTCTAAAACAATGACATCGCCGAGAGTTAGTTCGGTTGTGTTTATTGTTTCGTGTTTACCATTTCTAATTACTCTTGCTGTGGGTGCTGTCATATCTTGAAGTGCTTTCAGTGCATCAGCTGCTCTCGACTCCTGAACAAATCCAATAATTGTATTTAGCAATACAACAAAACCAATTACAATAGCATCTTTTGGTTCAGCCAAAATAGAATTTAGAACTGCCGCTACAATCAAAATATAAATGATAGGATTATTAAACTGTTCTAAAAATAATAATATTTGTGATTTTTCTTTTGGTTTTGGTAGCTCATTTTTTCCATACTTTTGGATATTTTCAAGTATTTTACTATCACTCAAGCCATTTTCAATATTTACATCATAAAAACTTAAAATTTCAATTGTTGGTTTTGAATACCAATTCATAAACTACCCTAATATAATTTATAGAAGTTAGATTTATTAATATTATTAACAAAGAAATTCATTAATTGATTAATATTATAACTATTAAATATTTTTTATAATATTTTTTTTATAGTAATATTATAACTCCGCAATTTAAAAAAAAATATTCAAATATTATTTTTTTTATTGATATTTAACATAATTTTCAAATAAATATTAACAAAAATGTAACTTATGATTTAAAATTGCGTAAAATGCTTTAATTTGAAAAATATAAAATACATAAAATTTTTATTGTTTAATTTTACAAATAATTTTATTTTCATCAATTTTTGGTAGCAATGTTAAAAAAAGTTTCAATATTTTTTATTTTGAGTTTAATATATCTTAATTCTAATGGTTTTTTACTAAAAGCTCAAAGTAATTTTACTGGACAGAAGTTAGATTTGGAAGAAAGTTATAAAATTGCATTTGAAAATCATCCAGATATAAAAGTTAGTAAATACAGAATTAAATCTTCAAAAGCAAGTGTCAAAAGTGCAATTGGTAATTACTTACCGTCTGTAAATTTTAATATGGGTTATAATAGACAGATAACAAATGTTCAAGCATTTGTTATTGGTGGTAGGTTAATAACACAGCCAAATACCTTTAGTATGAATGCGAATGTTGGTCTTACTATATTTGATGGGCTTTCAAGAGAAAATAATCTAACAATTGCAGAAAACAATTTATCTGCCTCAGAATTAACAAATGAAAGAACAATTGAAACTGTCAAATATAATGTTTTTAAAGCCTATATCAATATTTTACAGACAAATAAAATAAAAGAAATTAGACAACAAAACTTAGAAATTGGAAAAAGTGATTTGGAAAGGATTAAAGGACTTTATGAGTTTGGAGTTCTGACCGCAGACAATGTTTATTCTCAAGAAGCAGAAGTTGGAATCAGAGAATTAGATTATATAAGAACTGAAAATGATTTCAATAATGCAAAAACAAATTTGATTACTACTATTGGATTATCACCAACTAATACTTTTGAAATTGATGAACAAGTTATAAATATTAAAATTCAAGATAGCGAAATAAATAATTTTAAATCAAATTATGGAAATTTTGAGTTAAATTCAAAGTTAGCAATCGAAAATAGAAAAGATTATCAGTCTTCAAAGATAAATTTAGAATCTGCTGATAAAATTATTGATGTTGCATATTCAGGTTATTCCCCAATTTTGACTGCAAATACTGGCTGGTCTTGGTTAAATAGTGAATTAAACCAATTTACTGATAGGGGTCAAGCAACAGGTAGTCTAAACCTGTCAATTCCAATATTTGATAGATTCCAAAATAATGCTAATATAGAAAATCAAAAACTACAATTTGAAATTTCGCAAAGTGAGTTATTTAAACTTGAACAAAGTATTAAATCTAATATATTTACAAATTTACAAAATTTAAATGCTGCAATTAAACAAATCAAAATAACTGAAAAATCATTAGAATCTGCTGAATTAAATTATAAAAGTGCTAAAGAAAGATATGAATTGGGAGCAATTAATATAAATGATTTGACGATAGCAAACTTACAAAATGTAAATGCAACAATTAATCAAACTAATTCAATATATAATTATATCAGTTCAAAAAGAGACTTGCTTTTTTCAATTGGAATAGAAGAATAGATTATAACAATTATCCTATATATTATAAATATTTTAAAAAATCAAACATATCTACAATTTAAAAATTTCATAATTTAAAACAATAACATTTTATAAAGGGCTTTATGGAAAACAACTCTGGAAATAATACAGAAAACAACTATAATAATAATGTTTCTGAGCCAAATAATTATCAATATTCACAACAAAGTACTCCTCCTCAAAATTTGCCTCCACAAGGTTCAAAAGAATATAACGATGTTATGAGTCAATATTATGGAGAGAATTTTGATAAAAGCCTTAGAGTAAGTTTTCTTAAAAGGTTAGGGGCATTTCTGATTGATGGATTATTTCTGTCGTTAATTTCAATTATTATTTTATTGAATGTACCAGACGTACAATCATTTATAAGTGAATATATGGCATTAGCTCAAACAGGTGATTTTACTTCATCTATAAATTTTATAAATGAAAATCTTAAAAATGAAACCTTTACAAAATATGCTTTGATTACTACATTAATTAGTTTAGTAATATTGATATTTACAGAAACATATTTCGCAGCGAGCCCTGGTAAATTATTACTAAAAATAAAAATTGCAAATTTAGATAGAAGTAGTTCTTCGTTTAATGATTTATTGATTAGATCATTAATCAAAAATTCAGCAAATGTGATTAAAATTTTATTCTACGTAACTTCAATATCATTAATTGACTCTGTTTCAACTCTTGTTAGTTTTATTATACTATTTGGTTGTTTGATGGCATTAAGAGAAAACAGACAAGCACTTCATGATATAATAGCTAAAACTACTGTCTATGATGTAGAAGATATTAAATTATAAATTTACTAATATAAATAGACATAATTCCTTTGTAATTAATTAATTAAATTAATTAGTTAAAATAAATAAAAATTTCCAATTAACTTTCTAGGCATAACTAAATGGCATCTAACAAAAAGAAAAGTAGAAAAATTATTTTATACACATCTTTAATCGTAATAATAATAGCTGGAATTTCAATTTTCAACTTTATTAGTAAAAAAGATGATGTGATTGAAGTTACAACTACAAAAATTATAAGAAAAAATATCACAAATGTGGTAAACGCAATTGGGAAAATTCAACCTGAGACAGAGGTAAAAATATCTTCAGAATTAAGTGGGGAATTAATTCAATTAAATATTAAAGAAGGTGATATAGTTCAAAATGGAACAATGTTAGCCAAAATAAAGCCTGATATAATTGAGTCTCAATTAGAACAATTAAAAGCTGGAGTTGACGCTTCTAAAGTAGATATAGAATTTAATAAAACAGCTTTAATTAGAGCAGAACAAGATTACAAAAGAAAATTAGAATTGTATGAAAAGAAATTTTTATCTTTACAAGATTTAGAGATTTCAAAAACATCTTTGGAACAATCAAAATCTAATTTAGCATCTGCCTATGCCAGATTAAAGCAATCTGAGGCGAATTTAAAACAAACTTCGAGAAATGCTGAAAGAACAACAATGTACTCTCCTATCAGTGGTGTTGTTACTAAATTAAATGTTGAGAAAGGAGAAAAAGTACTTGGAACTATGCAATTCCAAGGTACTGAACTTATGATTTTGTCAGATTTGTCAATTATGAATGCAGTTGTAGAAGTTGATGAAAATGATATAGTATCTGTGAGTTTGGGAGATACTTGTGATATTGAAATTGATGCATTTCCGAATAGAATGTTTATTGGTGAAGTATATGAAATTGGACATTCTGCTATTGTTACTGCTACTGGAACTCAAGACCAAGTTACTAAATTTCAAGTAAAAGTAAGACTTTTGGATAAAGAAGTTAAATTAAGACCAGGTATGAGCTGTTCTGTTGATATAAAAACAGAAACTAAATACAATGTTATGTCAATTCCTTTGGGAGCTGTAACTGTAAGATCACAAGCAATGGAAACTGATGTAAATGACGGTAAATGGGGTATTAAAAAAGAAGAAAAAGAAGAAGACAAAAAAAGTAAAATAGAAGTTGTTGTTTTCATTAATAAGAATGATAAAGCAATAATGAAAAATATTGAGACTGGTCTTAGTGATAAAGGCTTTATTGAAATTATTAAAGGTTTAAATGAAGAAGACGTTGTTATAAGTGGTAATTATACTGCAGTGAGCAAAACTTTGACTGATAGTACAAAAATAAAAGTAAATAACAAGCCAGTCGATAATAATAAATCCTCCAAAAGATAAATCCGACTTATAATTTATAATTTTTACTTTCAAACATTTAATTACTAACTTTTACAAATAATCATTAAAATTAAAGTTAACATTTAACTTACAATTTATTTTCAAAATATTAAACAATCGACAAAATTGAATATTGATAACAACATAAATACAAATAATAGTCAATCAGAAGTAATTATAGATGTAAATAATAAGAAAGATAAAACTGTTGAAAATATTATTGATATTCAAGATATATCAAAATTATACACGATGGGAACCGAAATTATTTATGCTCTAAAAAGTGCAACATTACAAATAAACAAAAATGAATATGTTGCAATTATGGGTCCTTCTGGTTCTGGTAAATCAACTCTAATGAATATATTAGGGTGTTTGGACACTCCTACTACAGGTCATTATTATTTTAAAGACGAAAATGTAAGTATTATGGATGACAATGAGTTGTCGACTATAAGAAACAAAGAGATTGGGTTTGTATTTCAAACATTTAATTTACTTTCAAGATCTAGTGCTCTCAAAAATGTTGAGTTACCTCTTATTTATGCAGGTATAAAATCGTCTGAGAGACAAATAATTGCTAAAAATACTCTAAAAAGCGTTGGTCTTGAAGATAGAATGAATCATAAACCGAATGAACTATCTGGCGGTCAAAGGCAAAGAGTCGCTATTGCAAGGGCATTAGTCAATAATCCATCTATCATTTTGGCTGATGAACCAACAGGTAATTTGGATTCAAAAACTGGTTTGGAAATAATGAAGTTGTTTTCAGATTTGTGGTTAGAAGGTAATACAATAATATTGGTAACACACGAAGAAGAAATCGCAAACTATGCTCGAAGAATCATTAGACTAAAAGATGGATTGATTGAAAGTGATACATTGAACCCTAATCCTGTTTTATTTTAAACTTATCATTTTTTCAAATTATATTAATAATAGATATACTTAAATGCTTAAATTTTCAGAACTGTCAGAATCAATTATATTGGCTTTTGATTCAATAATAGGTAACAAAATCAGATCATTACTGGCATCTTTAGGTGTGGTAGTTGGAATAAGTGTTGTTATTATGATGGGTTGGGCGCTAAATGGATTAGATGAGGCTTTAAATCAAACATTTAGCATAATTGGTAATGATATGATTTATCTTGATAAGTGGGATTGGACTGGTGGGAAAAAATGGAATACTCTAAAAGATCGTAGAGATATTACACAAGAAAATGTTGATTTTGTTACAAATAATATTAAATCTGCTGAGTATGTAATACCAAATATCAATAAATGGGGCAGTAGTTTGGATTTTAAAGGTATTAATTATAAAGGTATATCTTTGGTAGGTGTAACTTCTGATAATGCTTACACCCCAGCTGGTGACTTAATAGATGGAAGATACTTTTCTCAATTAGAAGATAAAAACAATGAAAATGTAGTGGTTTTGGGTTTTAAAGTTTATGAAACATTAATTGGTGATAATAAAACTTTGATTGACGAAGAAATCAAAATTAATGGTCGTAAATTTACAATTGTAGGTGTAGTCAAAAAAAGAGGAACATTTATTTTTGATATGATTGATAATCAAATCTTTATACCCTATAATACCTATGTTGGAATTTATGGCAAAAGAACAAAAGGTATTTCGATTGGTATAAAAGCAGGAAATAATAATTTAGATTTAGTTCGTGATGAGGCAATTGGATTAATGAGAGCTTCTCGAAATTTGAAACCTTATGAAGATGACGATTTTTCTATTAACGAAACCAAAGCATTTCAAGACTCAGTTGAAACTATAAGAGTTTCAGTTTGGGGTGCTGGAATTGCAATGACTGCCCTATCTTTTTTAGTTGGTATGATTGGAATTAGTAACATAATGTTTGTTTCAGTTACAGAAAGAACAAAAGAGATTGGAATTAGAAAAGCTATAGGAGCCAAAAAAGTTACCGTTCTGATTCAATTTCTATCCGAAGCTGGTTTTTTGTGCTTGGTTGGAGCTATAATTTCATTGATTTTTTGTAGTATAGTTATTTACATTTTAAATTTTGTAATTATAAAATTTAATCCTTCTATTACTTTTTTGTCTCCTTTTATACCATTAAATTTAATGTTCATTTCAACTTTTATTTCTGTTGCTGTTGGAGTTATTGCTGGCTTAGCTCCAGCTATAAAAGCGTCAAGGCTTACACCTATTGAAGCCTTAAGATATGATTAATTTATGTTGTTTTTTTTTACTATTGATTACAGTTTCTTTATGAATTTTACAGAAAGTATTATACAAGCATTTTTGTCCGTCAAAGCAAATAAACTAAGAGCAGGTCTTACTTTATTGAGTATTTCTATTGGTGTATTTGCGATTATTTTTGCTGGTGGTATTGTTAATTCAATTAATAATACAGTAAATGGTGAGATGTCAGATATGGGCGAAAATAGTATAATGATAAGCAAAATGCCGCGTATTCAAATGGGTGGTCCAACTTGGCTCAAATATTCAAAAAGAAAAGTAATCGATTATAAACAATTAAAAGAACTTAAAAAGACAATAACAACAACCCCATTTATCTCTGGTGAAATTTCTGATGTTGGTTATATAATTAAAAGTAAAAGTTTGGAAACAGACCCGGATGTTAATGTAATTGGAGGAGACGAATTATATTTTAATCTTAATAATGTTGAAGTAAGCGAAGGAAGAGCTTTAACTGAATTTGATATTGACAATATTAGAAATTATGTTGTTTTAGGAAATGATATAATTACAAAAATATTTCCTAATCAAGACCCAATTGGACAAAAAGTAAGACTTCAAAGTCAAGAATATGAAGTAATCGGCACTTTGAAACAAAGAGGTGCAATGATGGGAAGAAGCCAAGATAATTTAATGATTATTCCAATAACATCTTATCTCAGGTATCATTGCTCACAATGGGAGTCAATCAATATAAAAGTAAAAGCTATAAATAGACTAACTCTCCCCTATACTTATGATGAAGTTATTGGTGCTTTGAGATCTATCAGGAATCTAAAACCTTGGCAGGAAAATTCTTTTGAAATCGAAACTAATGATTCGATTTCTGAGCAATTTTCTTCACTTTCATCATACTTAAGTTATTTTGGAATTTTTGCAGGTGGATTTGCACTTTTGGCTGCTGGTATAGGTATAATGAATATTATGTTAGTAACAGTAAAAGAAAGAACCCGTGAAATTGGAATTAGAAAAGCAGTTGGTGCTAAAAAATCTTGGATTTTAACTCAATTCATAATTGAAACAATTACACTCTGTCAAATTGGTGGTTTTATAGGTATTTTATTAGGTGTTATTTCTTCTACACTTGTATCAAAAGCATTAGGATTAGAAGTTAATTTAGCTATTGATTGGATAATTATATCTATATTAATTTGCACATTATTAGGGCTTATTTTTGGTGCTTTTCCTGCTTATAAAGCTTCAAATTTAGACCCAATTGAATCATTAAGATACGAATAGACATAATTAAGTAAATTAGAAACTAAATTTACTTAAAGTTTTGTATTGCCTCAGGTGCTACCCTTATTGTATAATCTAAATCTTTTTGTAATTCAGATAAATTAATATTTTTCATTTCTGGATATAATGAAGTTAAAATCTTCCAAGATTCTATTCTGTTAAAAGGTACTTCATCGTCTTCCCCTTTGTGTATTCTATTTGCTCTTACTTTGGTATAAAAACTAGAAAAACTAACAGTTGCAACTAAACCTTTATATTCTTCGGTCAAAATTGGATTTCTATGAAAAGCAATAATCATAAGAACTTCATCTGGTAATTTCCATAATTGTGCAACTTGAATACCCACTTCAACATGATTTTCACCAAAAACTTCTTTTTCTGCTTCTAAATCGTGTAGTCTTTCTTCTCTAATTAATTTTTGTACTAAAGCATATTCTCTTGGATGAACTTGAAGCATTGACATTTTGCCAATATCGTGTAGAAGTCCACCAATAAATTCATAATCTTCAAATCTATGTTTTGAATATAACGCAAGTGATTTGGCAACATTACCAGTTAAATAAGAATGATTGAAAAATCTTTCCATCAAAACTGCAGCGTGTTTATTAGAATTTAAAAAGAATTTAGAATAAATGGATACACTCAAAACAATATTACAAATTCTTTTTGTACCCAATAACATTAAAGCATGAACTATTGAAGTTATTTTAGTTCTTGTAGCAAAAATCGGAGAATTGGCAACTCTCAATAATTTCATAGATAAAACTGGATCTGATTCTATTACTCTCGCAATATCCTTCAAATCTGTCTGTTTATCTTGAATCATTTTTAGTACTTTACTTGCAATATGAGGCAAAGAAGCCAATTCTTGCGAGCGTTTAAATACATCAATAATTGCCATTAAATAAATACCTAAAATATCTAATAAATTAACTACAAATATACTAAATTCATTTTACAAATAAAACAAAAAAACAAGAGATTAAAAATAAATCTCTTGTTTTTGTAAATTATTAAATTGTATTTAGAATTAATAAATTTTAAATACTAGAAGCAATAACTAAAGCAACAACAGCCATCAATTTAATTAAGATATTAATAGATGGACCAGAAGTATCTTTAAATGGATCACCTACAGTATCGCCGGTAACTGCAGCTTTGTGAGCTTCACTACCTTTGTAATGCATCTTACCATCAATTTCTACACCTTCTTCAAACATTTTTTTAGCATTATCCCAAGCACCACCAGCGTTAGATTGGAAAATCGCCATTAAGACACCTGAAACAGTAACACCAGCAAGTAATCCACCTAATGTTTCTGCACCAAAAGTAAATCCAACAACTACAGGCGAAATTATCGCTAATAATCCTGGCATAATCATTTCTTTAATAGAAGCTTGAGTAGATATTTCTACACATTTTGCATATTCAGCTTTACCTTCAGCTTTTTCATAAGTTTCCAAATCTGCTTTTGACCATTTTGATTCATCGTGTCCAGCTCTTCTCATAACTTCCAATGCCGCAGTGAGTTCAGGAATATCTTGAAATTGTCTTCTAACTTCTTTTATCATTGCCATTGCAGCACGTCCAACAGCTCCCATAGCCATTGCGGAGAATACAAATGGAAACATTGCTCCAACTAATAATCCAGCCATTACATTAGGGTTCGCAACATCAATTGTTGTAATCTTTGCTTGTTGCATAAATGCAGCAAATAAAGCTAAGGCTGTAAGTGCAGCCGAAGCAATAGCAAATCCTTTACCAATTGCAGCAGTTGTATTACCTACAGCATCTAATGTATCTGTTCTTTTTCTTACTTCTTTTGGTAAACCAGCCATCTCAGCAATACCACCAGCATTGTCCGAAATTGGACCATAAGCATCAACTGCTAATTGAATACCGGTAGTTGATAACATACCCACTGCAGCTATTGCAATACCGTATAATCCAGCGTAATGGAATGATAATATAATACCAGCAGCGATTACTATAGTAGGAATTGCAGTTGACATCATACCTACTCCCAAGCCAGCAATAATATTAGTTGCTGCGCCAGTACTTGATTGTCTTACGATTGACATCACTGGACCAGTACCGGTACCAGTATAATATTCAGTTACTTTACCAACTATCAAACCTGCAACCAACCCTACTATAGTTGCAATGAATACACCAACAGAGGTATAAGGAATACCGTCTCTTAATGAACCCCAAGTTTCGGGTAACATCCAGTTAATAATAAAATAAGATAAAATTAACATACCACCTGCGGCACCAAACTCACCAATATTTAAAGCAGTTTGTGGATTACCACCTTCTTTTACTTTTACAAAAAATGTACCTAATATTGAAACTAAAATACCAACACTGGATAAAATTAAAGGTAAAATTATTGGTGACAAACTACCAAATGGAGTTCCAACGAATTCAGGCAATGAGAAAAATACTACCCCTAAAACCATTGTTCCAATAATTGAACCAACATAAGACTCAAACAAATCGGCACCCATACCTGCAACATCACCAACATTATCTCCAACATTATCAGCTATAGTTGCTGGGTTAAGTGGATGATCTTCTGGGATGCCAGCTTCAACTTTACCAACTAAATCGGCTCCAACGTCAGCTGCTTTAGTATAAATACCACCACCAACTCTAGCAAATAATGCAATTGAAGAAGCACCAAATGAGAAGCCAGTCAATACATTAATTATTTTAGTTAATGATACTTCATCAGTAGTACCATATAAATTAGCATAAATAATAAATAATATACTTAAACCTAATACACCAAGACCAACTACTCCCATTCCCATTACAGAGCCACCAGTAAAGGCGACTTGTAATGCTTTATTCAAACTTGTGATTGCAGCATTAGTAGTTCTAACATTCGCTTTTGTTGCTACTTTCATACCAATATAACCTGCTAAAGCAGAACATAATGCACCAACGACAAACGATACAGCAACCAATGGACTTGAGTCTTCAGTTCTCGAACCATTCCAAGCTAATAATCCAGCGACAACTACTACGAATATGAAAAGAATTCTATATTCTGCTCTTAAAAATGCCATTGCACCATCAGAAATAAATTTTGCAATATTTTGCATTTTCTCGTTACCTGGATCTTGTTTGGCAACCCAATTAGACTTTATAAATGTGTAAACCAAAGCTAGAACTCCAGCTATTGGTATCATATATATTAACGAATTCATTTAAAACCTTTATATATTAAAAAAATATTTATTATTATTAATGTAAATTAAAGTTGGAAAGAAATACCAACACCTAAAACTTGTTTCACTTGTAATCTCTTACCATCACCAACTTTTGTTTTAAGTCCATTTATTGATTCATAAATAGGAACTTTTGTATCATCATCATAAATAAATTGTAAAAAGATATTTGCCGCTAAAAACTTATTGATTTTCATTACAATAGTTGTTTCACTATTTATGTCAATATTTTTTCTATTTTCTACTCTTCTATCAGTGTAATTATTAAATAAATCTAATCTTGAAATTAAATTCACATTTTCAAATACTTCATATCTAAATTGAGTAGTTACTTGAAAACCTAAATTCATTACCAAAGTTTCAGTTTCTTGAATAATTATGCCCGTTGAATCTCTAATTTCTACTAAATTTCCGTATAAACCGGTATTAGCTATATTTTTATCATTGATGAAAATTAATCTACCAGTAATTGGAGAAGCAATCACCGAAATAATATTTTCATATTTATACTCCATACCAAGACCTACAATCAAAAAAGCAGGAGCAAACATATTAGAAATCACCAAACTGTCATTAGGATAATTATAGCCTTTATCAAATTGTGTTTTGAAGTTAAGTAGAGCTGAATAATAAAAATCTTTTTCATCTACAACTCTATAACCTAAGGATGAAATATAATCAATTTTATCTTCATTTTTTCTAATACCAGAATCCTCATTATTAATCAAACCATAACCCAAATCTAAAGTATTATCCCATTTGATTTCGTCATCTGTATAATTAAAAAAATAATTTAGTAAACCAGTAGTTGAATATGAACTTTCACCACCTCTCGCCCAATTTGTAAGTGATAATTGATTAAAATTAACACTAAAAAAGCCGCCTTTGTTCCAATTTGTAAGAGTATCAATATTATCTTGAGCAGATAAAGTGATACTTGAAAACAAAAATAGAGAAATTAAGAAAAATTTTATATTTAAAAACTTAATAAGTTTATTTTTTTTACTAATCATTAATTTAGATATTTTAATAATTTATTGATTTGATAGTAATATTTGAAAATGTTCAAATATTTGAATTATTTACTAAAATTTATTGAATTTACTGATTTTTCGAAAGTTGGTAAATAGTCTTTTTCTTCTCCAACGAACCAAGTAAGTGAAATTTGTAATAATTTATTATCATTAATTACATAGAATATTCTACCTTTCACATCTTTGTTGGCACTATAATTTAAGAAATAGGCTTCTTTACCACCTAATTTTGTTGAGTTTAATTTAGAAGCACCTGCTATACTTGATTGATTTTCTTCAGCGATTTTTTTCAAAGTTGTAGATTTAGCATCTCTTACGTCAACTCTTATATTACAATCTGCTCTTCTATCACCAGTAAAGTTACGGGAATAAATTACTCCATTAGCTTTTGTTACTTCAGCTCTAAAGTTATCAGGTATTTGGATATTAAATCCTTGACCTGAAAAGTTTTTGAGAGTAGTTGATGCTGGTTCTGCTTCTACTAATTGTACAGTAGTGTCAGCAGTTCTTTTTGGAGGATTTACAGCTAATTTTATACTTTTGAAAATTTCGTCAAATTTATCTTTATATAATTCATTTGTATTAGCAAAAGTTTCAAAATTAATTACTGTAGCAACTTCATTATCTTTTGTAGCAATATATGTAACGCCATCAAAACTACCATCTTCCAATTCAAAAGTATAAGTAAATTTAGTTGCAGAAACTCCATCAATATTTACTTTCTCTGGAGCAGAATAATATTCTGCAGGGAATAATTTACTTTTTTCAATTACCATATCAAAAGTATTAGAAGAGTCTAAACTCATAACTTGTAAGTCTATTTTTGCACCAGGAAAACCAGTTGCATCATATTTATAAAATCTATTTTGAGACTCTTTGTTTGAGAAAGATATTATTCTTTTTGTTGGAGTAACAATATTTATCCAATTTGAAGGGACTTTTAATTCAAATTTTCGAGTTTCGTCCATTTTTACTTCTAAGTTAGTAATTTCTATCGGTTTTGGACCTCTATCACAAGAATTTAATAATATTATAATACTAAAAAGTAAAATAGTAGAATTAATAAAATTTTTCATAGTAATACCTAATAATGTGTAATAATTTTAAAAAATATTTTTTATATTTACTAAGTTAACAATAAATTGGAAACTAATTATTAAAAGTTAATAACAAATCTTAAATTATTTATCTTAAAATTTTTAGTATATATTTAAAATTCGCCTGCCCCTTGGTCAATCCAACGCTTCATACCATTAATTTGACTTTCCGTTGGTAGAGGTAAGTTATATATATATAAATGATTATTTTGTCCATTAATAATTTGATACAAAACACTTGAAGTAGAATTGTTTGGTATAACCAAACCTAAATTAGCAGACTCAAATAATCTAAAATAGCTCGCCATACTTCTTCCACCGGCTAAATGGAAATCACTATGACAGCCTGAATATGCACATCTAAAATTCAAAAAAGGTTGAACACTTGTATAATAATTGACTTGCCCACTATCTGGGAAAACAACATTTGAATTATTCAATGTACCAACACCTTCATTACAAGAAGTTAAAATTATTAAGAGAATAATATTTATTAGTAAATAAATAAAAATATTTGAAATTTTATTTTTAATTACATTGACCTTTTAAATTTATATTTTAGAATATTCTATTATTGATTAATAAGATTCATCATCATTTGGAAAATCTGCACTCTTTACATCTTTAATATAATTAGAAACTGCTCCAGTTATAATAAACTCTAAGTTAGTATATGTTCTAACAAACCTTGGTTTAAAATCATTAGAAAGACCTAACATATCAGTGTTAACTAATATTTGCCCATCACAATGATTTCCAGCACCTATACCAATTGTTGGAATAAATAAACTTTCAGTTACTTTTTTTGCTAATGTTGCAGGGATTTTCTCCAAAACTATAGCAAATGCACCAGCTTCTTGTAATAACATTGCATCTTCAATAATTTGCAATGCCTCAGACTCTTCAATACCTCTCGCTTTATAAGAGCCAAAACGATTAATACTTTGAGGAGTTAGTCCCAAATGACCCATAACTGGTATTCCAGTTTGCACCATTTTTCTAACAGCTTTTACAACACTTTTGCCACCTTCAAGTTTTATGGCAGAGCAGCCAGTTTCTTTCATAATTCTACCAGCATTTCTTAGCGCCTCATTTGCAGTAACTTGATATGACATAAAAGGCATATCAACAACAACTAAAGCTCTTGAAACTGATTTAACTACTGCATTAGTGTGATAAATCATCTGGTCAACTGTAACCGAAAGAGTAGTGTCCATCCCTTGAAAAACATTACCCAATGAGTCACCAACTAAGATAATATCAATACCTGCATTATCAATCAATTTTGTTGTCAATGAATCGTAAGATGTGAGGCAAGAAATTTTCTCACCTCTATCTTTCATTTCTTGAATACTTCTGGTTGTAATTTTTCTTGATTCAATTCTATTAGAACTACTCATTTATTTTTAATAAAAATTATTTTAAATGCCAAATTTGTTACTTACAAACCCACTAACTTTTAATTCAAATCACCCAAATATCCTTATTATTCGCCCTGACCCAAAGAATACCCTGGTTTGTCATCAAAATAATATAAATTTTCAGTTTTAATAAATTCTAAATTTTCTCTTTCTATTTTATCCAATAAGTAAACTATATCGGCATGTTTAATAGTACTATTATCTTCTTCGTTAGAAGATTTAATCGACACAAATCTACATCTCCAATGATCAGTACAAAAAGTTTCATCCATACCATCGGGATAAACTTTTACGCCTCTATTTGTAATCATTTTAAGTTTGAATCTTATTCCAGTCAATTTTTCTAATCTTTGACCCAATATATTTGCATCTCTGTTTTGTTCATCCCAACAAAGAAAAACATCTACCCCTACTAACTCTTTTTTCGATTTTGGTTTAGGTACATATTTTTTCAGTAAAATTGGCTTATTTTCGTTAGAATATTCGATTGGCTTGAGAATAGAAGGTTTTTGACCAAGTCTTGCAATTACTGCGTCAGTAAATTCCTTTGTTCCAACCAATTTTGTACTATTTTGTGAATTATAAATATCACCTGTATGAATACCATCTTCCAATGTTTTTAATAGTGCATTTTGTATTTTAGAAGCTATTTCATTTTTTCCTAAATGAACCAACATCATAACTGCACCATTAATTAAACCACTTGGATTTGCTTTATCTTGACCTGCAATATCTGGCGCCGAACCGTGGATAGCTTCGAACATAGCAAAACCTTCACCCACATTAGAAGAACCACCCAAACCTACTGAACCTGCAATTTGTGCTGCAATATCTGAAACAATATCACCATATAGATTTAAGGTTACAATTACATCAAACCTTTCTGGTTTATCTGCAATCATAGCCGCACCAATATCAATAATCATGTGATCTTTTTCGATATCTGGATATTCTTCACCTATTTCATTAAAAATACTATGAAATGCACCATCACATTGCTTCATAATATTATCTTTTGTCATACAAGTAACTTTTTTTCGGTTATTAGCTTTTGCATATTCAAAAGCATATCTAACTATTTTTTCGGTACCAGGGATAGAAATTAGTTTTAATGCTTGAAAAACTTCGTCAGTTTGTCTGTGTTCAATACCAGCGTATAAATCTTCTTCATTCTCTCTGATTATTACCAAATCCATTGTAGGAAAATATGATTTAACATAAGGAGTATAAGCAACACAAGGGCGCACATTGGCGAATAGACCTAATGTTTTTCTAATTGTTACATTCAAGGACTTATAACCTCCACCTTGTGGAGTAGTAATCGGAGCTTTAAGAAATATTTTATTATTTTTAAGATATGACCAAGAATCAGAAGAAATTCCAGCAGTATTACCTTGTAAATATACTTTTTCACCAGTTTCTATTACATCATATTCCAAATTTGCGTTAGCAGCATTTAATATCTTAATTGTAGATTCCATTATTTCAGGACCTATTCCATCTCCATAAGCTACAGTAATTCTTTGCATTGTCTTTATTTTATTTTTAAATTAAACATATTTTTTTTACAAAGTTAAGATTTTTTATTTTAATTTTGGAAACTCTTTAGAAAATTTATCATATAAACTTATCAAAATCACTTAATATTATAAAAAATGACAAATCAAAATTTAATTAAAATACTCGAAAATATATCATTTCTATTAGAACTTAAAGGTGAAAATAAATTTAAAATATTAACTTATAAAAAAGCCATAGAGATTATTGAAGATAATGATATGGATATTGAGAATTTAGTATTAAATAATGAATTAAAAAATGTAATTGGATTTGGCGAGGCACTTGTAAGCAAAATTCAAGAATTTGTTAAAACTGGCAAAATTGACTTTTATGAAAAACTTAAAATTGAATACCCTGAATCTTTATGTGAAATAAATAAGATTAAAGGATTGGGTGTTGTAAAAATTAGATTTCTTTATGATATACTAAAAATAACCAACATTAGTGAATTAAGTATTGCAATTGAAAACGGACAATTATCAAATGTAAAAGGATTTACTGAAAAACTTATTAATCAAATCAAAAAAGGCATCGAAAATATAATCACTTATAGTTCAAAAACTTATTATCACTTAGCATTAGATGAAGCAAATGAAATTATTGAAAATATTAAATCTATTGGTTATAATAAAGTTCGATTAGTTGGTGATATTCCAATGTTTGAAAATGAAATTGATAAAATAGAGATAATCATTGGACTTGATAGTGTAAATTTGTTTGATTTTAATCATTTAAAGTCAAATTTGATTTTTTATCAACTTGAAGAGTTAGAAAATCCATTATTCTATAAATTTTACGTTAGTAAAGCTAAATCTGGAATTAAAATTGAGTTGGGTATATGTGATAATCAAAAATTTGAATTACTTTATCATAATTTGAATTGTAAAGATAACTATTTTGAAACTCTAAAAGAATTTATAAAATATTCTGGGTATCAATTAGAAAAAGATAAATTCATAGATAATTTAGATAATGAAATATTTATTTCAAATGAATTAGAATTATATAAAAACATAGGATTCTCTTTTGTAAATAAAGAAAATAGAATTGATTCTCAGGCAGTTGAATTTGCACAAAAGTATATATTACCTCAAACAGTAAATTTAAATGATTTAAAAGGAATGTTGCATTGTCATTCTAATTGGAGTGATGGTAGAAATTCATTAAGAGAGATGGCACTTGCTACAAAGAAATTGGGATATGAGTATTTCGGGATTTGCGACCATTCTAAAACAGCAAGTTATGCTAATGGATTATCAATAGAAAGAGTTTTGGAACAACACTATGAAATAGATAAATTAAACTCTGAAAATTTAGGAATTAGAATAATTAAAGGTATTGAATCGGATATTTTGCCTGATGGTTCATTAGACTATCCAGATGAGATTTTAGAAAAATTTGATTTTGTAGTTGCTTCTGTTCATTCAAGTTTTAACATGGAGTTAAATGAAATGACTGAAAGAGTGAATAAAGCAATTTCAAATAAATATACAACAATTTTAGGGCACCCCACTGGACGACTAATATTAAAAAGAGAAGCTTATAAAATCGATTTAGATGAAATAATTAGAACTTCAGCAGAATTTGGCAAAGTTATTGAAATAAATTCAAATCCATACAGATTAGACTTTGATTATAATTGGTCAAGAATTGCTAAAGCAAAAGGAGTAAAACTTGCTATTAATCCCGATGCTCATAATATCAATGGGTTAAAACACAATCAATATGGTGTTTTATCTGCCAAAAAAGCTTGGTTAACTAAATCTGATGTTATAAATACTTTAAGTTGTAACGAATTTCTAAATTTTTCTAAAATATTAAGAAATAAATAAAATTCGTTATGTTGAATAACTTTAGATTATTTAAATCGTATAACTCAAATTAAAAAACAAATTATTAAAAGTTAAATTAAAAAATGAAATCTAAAAACAATGTTGTTATCATTAATATTTACATTTTTATTTTTATGATATTATCATCTTGCCAAAGTAATTTGCAAGAAAACAAAGAAAATAGTAATGAAAATAATATCTCAAATAATAAAAACAATGATATAGCAATTCTTAAAAATGGCAAAATCAAGACTATACTATTGGCAAATGTTAATATTGATGAAAATCTAAAAGGCGATAATGGACTTAATGTAAATAAAGTAGAAGCAGGGTTTCAGCTTGCTCTTGACTTAACTTCTCATTATAGAAATATAGACTATAAATTAAAAGATTCTATAATTAAAAGTTCAAACAAATTAACTGTTAAAGAATTATCAGAAAAAGTTAATGCCAATTTTTCAGCATTTATGAAAATCAAAAAGCTTGAAAATATTATTAGAGTTGATTTGGACTTAATTGACTCAAAAAATGAAAAGTTGTCCGGCTATGGGTATTCATTAATTCAATTTAGATTAAGAGAAAATGAACAACAAATTTATGATACAGCAATTTTAAAAGCTTTACAAAGGGCATTAGCTTCCATATTAGATAGTAATTTATATGTAAAAGCAGGTGGAAGTTTTGAGGTTTATCCTGCACCAATTATTGTTATTGGTGGAATTGAGTTTTTGGATAAAGATGGAGGTAATGAAGTTGAAAGTTATGATGATGATAATCTTGGAAGTTCTTCATATTTACCTAAATGGAAACTTTATAAAAATAAAGAAATTAATTCGTTTGATGCAGTTGAAACAGTATTTGAAACTATTTATAGTAAAAGTAAAAAATTTGAAGTCTATGATGTAGCAAGTAGAGATTCTATGTTTGCTATTTTCGGAATTTATGGAATTGACAATAATCATTTTCCTACTACAAATGAAATATTAATTTTGAATAAAATGAAAGTTGATAATTACATTTTTGGTAGTTTAGTCAAAGAAAATAATATAGTAAATCTAAGTTTAGTGTTAAGTCAAATTAAAGATAACAACTTATCTGTAATAAAGAAAGTAGAAATAATAATAGAAAAAGATGATATTTCGGATTTAAGAGAACAAATTAGAAAATTAACAATTGAACTATTAGAATAATTCTAAGTTTAAGTATTTATAAAATGATAAAATTAATTAGCAAATTGTTACCACAAAGTATTACAGATAATTTAAAAATAAATAAATTACCTGTACTTTTTGCTGCTTTATTAATAGTTTTAATTAGATTGTTTTCTGATACTTTTTATTTTTTATTTAATAATGATCATAATTTAACTTATTTAATTTGGCAGATACTAAGTAGTTGTCTAATAATACTTTTTGCTTTTGTGTATTTTATTCCAAATAATTATTTAGATGAAAATGAATTAAGTGAAAATAACAATGAATATTTCGAGAATATATATATGTTGATTTTCTTGAATTTATTTATTGTTTTAATAAGTATTTTCAATACAAACTTTATCTTTAAAACATCTAAAATTCAAAACTTTGTTACTTTGCTTTTTGTTGATTTTACCTCACCTATTATACTTATTTCAATTTTATTAAATACTATTTTTATTTGGAAATGGTTAAATACTTTCAAGCATTCGAAAACCAATCAACTTTTTATAGTTTTGTTGTTTTCTGTCATTTATCTTTTTATTAGTTATTTTATTATATTTATTAAAAATTTGGGACTATTTGATAAATTATTTAACAATAAATTATTGTCAATTTTTGATTACTACAATTATATAAGTATAAATTATTTAGAGACTTTCTTTTATATTGTTATTGGTGTTACTGTTTATCTATTAAACGAGAGAAATAATTGGATTCAAAAGTTAAATAAAGTCAAAAAATACAAATTACTATTTTACTGTTTTATCATCTCAACTTTAAACTTAATCATATTTAATCAGACAAAAGACCCTAATGGAATTTTGATATTAATATTGTACAATTATTTTCCATTTTCAATCAAACTTATAAGTTTAATTTCATTTATATCATTTATATATTTTTTTAAAATAATCATAAATACATTAATTTCTCTACCTAATACTGATTATTTAATACAGCTAAATAATCGATTAGAAAAGTTAGTAGAAATTAATAAAATTATACTAAATTCTAAAAACTTAGAGGAATTGTTTTCAAAAATAAATGAATTTTCACTATCTGTTAGTAATGGATATATTTCTTGGATTGAAATTAATAATAATACACTTAATTTATCTTTTGATGATATTAACTCAATCAAAAAAAATAATGATTTAAATTTTGAGAATAATGATTTTGGGAATAATGATTTAATTAACTATGTAGCAAAATTTAATATCAATTATGAACAAATTACTTACATTAAAAACAATTCAAATTTAGATGATACCATAAAACTAATTTCCGAACCTATTTTAATTCATAATTTCAAAAAATATCAAGAACTAAAAATAATTCAGAATATAACAAATTGCAAAGCTTTAACTGCTATTCCGCTTTTTCATAAACAATTGAGATTTGGTAATTTAATCATATTACATCTGAATGAATATCCTTTGATTAAAGAAGATATAAAGATATTGTCTTCATTTGCTGATAACATTTCAATCGCAATTGAACAAAATATTCTATTGCAGAAATCAATTGAAACAGAAAGATATAAAAATGAGTTAGCATTGGCTCAAAAAATGCAAAAAAAATTATTACCTCAATTTAACCCAGATATTAATGGATATGTTATTGAGTCATTTAGTTTGCCTGCACAAGAAGTTGGTGGAGACTTTTACGACTTTTACTCACTCAAAAATAAAAATAAATGTGTTATATTGTGTGATGTTTCTGGTAAAGGAATAACAGCAGCTTTTGTAACAGCTCAACTAAAAGGTATTGCAATCGCATCAGCTCCTATTTCAAATGACATTAAAGAATTTATAATTAACATAAATAATTCATTTTATTCGTCGTTAGATAAAAAGACTTTTATAACAATTACTGCAATAGAATTTTTAGATTCTAATACAATCAATATAATAAGAGCTGGACATACTCCTTTGGTATTATTAAGAAATAAAATTTCATCAACTCAAACTGAAAATTTTGAGATTGAAGAATTAATACCCAAAGGATTTGGCATAGGTATTGTTAATAATGAAAAGTTTGATGATTATTTAGAAATAAATCAAATAAAATTATATTCTAATGAATCTATTGTTTTATATACTGATGGATTGAATGAATTTAGAGATTTGAATAATAATGAATTTGGTTTCCAAAATACTAACAATCTATTAAAAAATTACAAAATTTATTTTAATTCAGATGTTGAAAAAATAAAAGATGAAGAAAATCAATTAGATATAACATTAAAGCAGAATTTTAAAAATTATTTGATTGAAACAATGAATATTAATGAAGGATTTGAATTATTTGATGATTTATCGGTAGTTTACATTACAAAAGTATAAAGTTATTATATAATATTTCCAAACACAAATTAACTTAAATGAAACAAAATATTTTTAATACCACATTAATAGAAAAAAATGATATATCAATCATTTATATAAATGGATTTTTAGATGCTCATTCTGCACCAAATCTAGAGAATGAAATTCAAATTTTATTAAATCAAAATAAGTTTAAATTGATTATAGATTTTAGTAATTTGGAATACATAAGTAGTGCAGGGCTTGGGGTATTTATGACTTTTATTGAATTAATAAGAGAAAATAAAGGTGATATGAAGTTCGTAAATATGAAAGCAAAGGTTAGAACTGTTTTTGATTTATTAGGATTTCATATTTTATTTGAAATTTATGATAATTTAGAAACGACAATAGAAAATTTTAAAAAGTAATATAAAATGAAAAAGTGTTTTTTGACACAAAAATAGTTAATGTTTAATTTAATAAAGAGAAAATAATAGTTTTAATTGGAAAATTTAATCAAAAATATAAAACATAAATTTAATTTAACAGACTACTCTATTCTTAATGATATAAGAAATTATATAGAAGAGCAAATTGAAATTGTAAAATTAGATGAAATTGAAAGTCAAAAGATTATTTTGGCTATTGATGAGATATGTACAAATCTAATTAAACATGCTCTAAATAATTTTGAAACTACTAACGATAATTCATCTATCAATTTTAGTCAAGAAAATGAAAATAAAAATTTAATTGAAATAAAAATAGAAATTTATGATAATAAAATAATTTTTAGTATAAAAGATAACACCAAAGCATTTAATTTAACAAATTTACCAATTACTGATATGAATAATTATTTCAAATTATTTAAAAGTGGTGGATTAGGTGTGCAAATTGTGAAACTTGTTATGGATAAAATTGAGTATTTACCAGCTGATACTAATAATCAATACAATGAATTACTTCTTTATAAAAACTTAAATTATTCAAAATAATCAGTTCATTAATATAAATAACTTTTATAATTTACTTTTTCGAAAGTCTGACAATTCTATTAAGCTTATCTATTATACACTTTACAGGTTCAGCATAATATTACTATAGTTTTATTATAATTCTAATTCTCCAATTATTATTACATCTAATTACGTGGATTTTCTTTCATATTATTGTTTTTAAGAACAACTTGATTACTTAAATAATTTATATATATATTAGTTACACATTTTTTTATTTGGCATTAATTTTGATTATTAACATTAAATATTAATTTGAGGTAATTATGATAATTTTATTGCAACAATTTTTTTCTTTAAAAAATATAATTTTGCTATTTCTAATTTTTAAAATATTTGTAAGTCAAAATCTAAATAGAGAATTGTTAATTGGTCTAAATTCATTTTCCAGAAAAATATTTATGATTATATTCATAATTCTTACATTTAACCTAAAGTTACACTCCGAAACACCTATTATTGAATTAGACCCATTCCCTGTTGGATATGAATTAGAATTATATGAAGATAATGATGATCTGTACGCAAAAAAATTAATTGAATATTATAAACTCAGTGTTGCTTATCAAACTCAATTAAATTTGATCGGAGATACAAATAAAATAAATATTATAACTCCTTCTATTGAAGAATTAACTGATAATGATTCTAAAATATTGAAAAAATATTATTTACAAGCTAAGAAATTAAAAAGTAAAATCAATGATTTGCCGATGAGTGCAAAAAATAATCAAATTAATGCAATGATTGAAGAGTTGAATTTAACTAATAAATATGCTGATAGTCTTAAAATTTACGCTGATAGTTATTCAATGTTAAAAAGTAGATTAGATAATAATATTAAATTAATTGAAGACCTTGCAAATAAATTAAATGAATTGACTATTGATTATCAAGAATCAAAAATATCAAATTTATTTGATTATTATAAAACAAATAAATTAATAGCTGAGAACAACGAAGCAAAAGAAAGTCTGAAAAGTAATGTTATCACAATAAATATGGGTGCAAGTTATCCAAATGTAACTGGGGATAATTATTCAAATGAATTATCTACTAATGTAGGAGCAAGTATCAATGCAGGTTATTTATTTAATTTAGATGATTTATTAAGTATTGATGCAAATTATTACAATTTTCAACACAACTATAATGTAACAAATAATAATATAATAATACAAACTTTAGAATTTGATAATCAATTTTATGATTTAGGATTGTCATTTAACTTTAATGATTTATTTAGAATACAAAGTATGAGTGTTGGTACTAAAATTGGGATTGCTCAATATTGGGGTAAAATCAAAGCTGTAAATACAAATGTATTGGAAAATGATATTAGTGGACAAAATATAAGTTTAGAAATCAATACTAAAAATACAAGTTTTTCTTTGCCTATTGAATTATATGTTAATATGAAATGGTTCTTTATGCAAGATGACTATAAAGCACAAATTAATTCTAATAATACAAATTTATTTAATTTTGGAAATAATAGTTTTAATAGTTTGCAGGTAGGAATAAGAATACCGCTTTGGAGAACTTCAACTAATATTGAGACCTTTAAATAAAATTGAAAATAATGATTTGAAATAATTAGTTAATTTTTGGAATGGGGATAAAATGAAAAATAAAGAAATTAGAATTAAAAATAATCAAAATTATTACATAATAATTTTAATCTTATTATGTATTACTTTATCAAATACTACACTTCTTTCATCAGAATTGGGTGTAAAGTATTTGAAATTAGCTAATAGTTATAGAGAGTTAAACGATTTTAAAAAATCGGAAATGTATTTACAAAAAGGGCTTAGTTTAGTTGAGAAAAACTCTTATTGGGAGGCTTATGGTTATGAATCATTAGGTTATCTTAATAGAGATTTATATATCAATTCTTCTAAAGATGATAATAAAGATAATTATAAAAAACTATCAATCGAATATTTTGAGAAGTCATTGAATATATATAAAAATATAATTAAAATGAAAGATGGGAGCACTGATGTTATAAAGGAACAAATTAATAACATTAAAAACAATAAAATAAGTTTGAATAATCAAAATAATGAAATGAACAATACTTTGAATTTTGACAATCAAAAGCTTAAAGACCTAACGGATTTACCTACAAATGTAGAAAACTTAAGTGCAATAAACAATAAATTCAAACAAATACCTCAAAATATAGTTAATTTAAAAAGTTTAAAATACCTTAATCTTGAAGGCAATAATATCAAAATGATACCTGATTTTATTAGTGAGTTAAATAAATTAGAATATATTAACTTATCTAATAATAAAATTAAAGATATTTCAAATTATGTAGTAAATTTAGAAAATTTAAAGATTTTAGACTTGTCAAATAACAAGATTAAAAAATTACCTTTGTCAATCTGTCAATTAAAAAAGTTAGAAATATTAAATTTAAGTGGAAATAATATTTCTTTCTCAGAAATAAAAAATTTAATTATTTGTCTAAAAAATACGAATATTATCTTTGATGAATTCGATAATTCCCCTACTGGCTTAGATTCCAATTTAGATGTAGAATCAATTCAAGAAGAAGAATAGAAATATATATCAAAATATTTAAACGCAAATTTATACAAAAAGAAACTATTTTTAAAAGTTTCTTTTTTTTTGTTTGTTTATTTAATTATTTTATTTTATTTTATTTGAGTTATATTTTTGGCAAAGTGTCAGTTTTCTTATTCTGTTATATATTTTATAAGTTTTACGAGGTTGTTATGGGTCAAAATTGAAATTATATTAACATTTGAAAAATAACTTTTGAATGACTTAGAAGTGATATCAATAGGTGTTTCAAAATTAAAGATTTATCATCACATAGTATTTAGTTTACCATTAACTCCTTAGGATTCGAAAATAGAGGCTTAAATAATATAATTGTAAGTTCTAGTAAAGAATTAAATGGAAATATAACTTTGGTTGAGTCAGTTATCAAATCGGGTGAAGTTGAGATTGTTTATTATAGGAGAAAAGACCAGCAATCCATTGTAAATGATTTATCCGTTGTTAGTGATAGTTCATTTAATTTTAAAAATAATAAAAGCAAGCAGATTTTTTTTGGGTGTTATATCAAGAATAGTTGCGAATTAAAATATAAATGACATCTTTGTTAGGGGTAATTATCCTTCTGGTGTCCTTTGGCAATTAGAAAGGTAAATATACCTAATCCTAATCACTTTGGAGCTCTTACAAGCACAGGCGTTCCTGTAAGTATGGTTGATATAAACAATAGTCTTGGCAAGTCTGATTTTTTGACTATTGCTTAAACACCTCAATATGGTAATGCAACCTCTGGGGCGTTTGATTTGAGACTTAGAAACGGAAATTATGACAAATCGGAATTTATATCAGAGATTGGATTAAATAAGATTCAGACTGAATACCAACAAGGTTTCTTTCCAATACCCACTTTTAGATATACATTCTAAAATATAAAATTAAATCTAATTTATAATTTAATGTAACTATAAAAACTAGCAAAGGGATAACTATGTTATCCCTTTGATTTAAAAACAAAATAAATATAAATCTTTGATTTTTTAAAAATCAATATATTAAGATTATTTTAACAATGCTTCGGCTTTATCGTTCATACCCATTTTTAGTAAAAATTTGGCATAAACAACTTTATAGTTATCATTGTTAGTTATACTAATTGCATTTGCAAATTCTTGATCAGCTTTGTAATTAATATTTTTATCAGCTAAATAATTTGCTTTCACTAATGATGCTAAAGCAGAATTATCTGAGCCAATTTCGTCTTCAATAGTTTTCAAATCCGTATTGATAGAATTAACTTCTTCTTCATTTATGTTAAAAAGGCAATATTCTTCAGATTTATTTTCACCAGAAGTTACGTACCAAAAATAACATTCATCTTTGTCCATATTTAATGAACTTAAATCTACATTTAAGTTATTTTCGTTTGTATTATTTTCATAAATAACTTTAGAGTCAGAATTTTTGATTATTAAATTATATTTATCTGAAAGCTTATTATCATTCCAATTAAAAGACATTGTATTATCTATTGAATATGAGTTAAGTGGCATCATTGCAGTAATAGAATTAGTATTTGCAGATTCGATTGATCTTTCAACAGCACCTAAATTCTTCATTTTTTTACGGTAGTCGCCAGAAGAAAGTACATCATCACTACTTTTTAATTCGTCAACTAAATACTTTGTGAATTTTTTTGTAACATCACTTTTATGAGTTGAGGCCTGACTTGCTAATTTTTTTACAGTATAGTTTCCAGATTTAGAAACTTCTATTGGGGCGCCTGTTGTGTGTAGTAAAGCTAAATAAGCTCCATCAGCCAATTTGATTTGATCATCAGAAAACAACTTGTCCCCAGCTTTTAATTTTTCCCAATTTGCGCCGTCAACTCTTTTGACTTGATTATCTCCTTTAAGAGTAACAACACTGAAGTCTGGCTTATCAGCCAGTAGAGTGCTACTTACGTTGATTAGAAAAAATGCTACAAGCAAAGAAAAAAGTCCTATTTTACTATACATTACATTTGAACAATTGTAATTTGGATTATTCGATAACATAATTACACCTCGATATTATTTTGATTAAAATTTATTCTTTTACAAATTTAAATTAAATTTTGTTAATCTCAAAATTTTTATTAATATTTTTTAATTTTTTTTAAATATTAATTTTTTTATTTTTAAATTCTCTAAAAAAGTTAAAAATCTTAAAACTAAATAAATAAGTAAAAAATCTTAAAACTAATGGCTTAACAGTATCATAATATATTTCAAAAACAAAAAGCGATAAAGCTGAAGTTACTATTGCAAGCGTTAATCTTAGTTCATATTTATATTCGTAAAAGAAATGTACAGTTGCATAAGCAATAAATATTGACGTAAGTGAGAAAATAATTAAAGCTGATATTTCAAATAACTTTTTATTCTTATCTGAAATATATTTAAATAATGCTAAATTGATATAACAAAGAACAAAAGCACAAAAATAACTTAAATTATCACTCATTTCATCAAAATATCTATCCGTTAGTAACATTGAGATAATATTGGCTTGAATAATTACTTCATACATATCAGCAAATGTACGACCGGCACTTCTCTCATTCAGAGGAGTATAATAAATTCTATCTAACTCATCTGAAGTTCCACTTGTATCCAAAGGTGCTAATAAAACTATTTTATTTTTAAAAATATTCATATCAACATAATCTTCTAATACATCGACAGCATCTATTATTTCAAATTTTTCTTTATTACCAATAAAATTAATTGTTTCTTTACTATTATTTCTATCTAATAATCTTTCTATTGCATTTGGATTAAAATTCTTAGCTAATAACAAACCAAAAGAATAGTAAGTGATATCATTATTTTTTGATTTATCTTGAGAACTATATTTGAGTTTAGGATAAAAATCTCTAATAGTTGAATATCTTTTGTCTTTTTCTTTAAGATAATTAGTTGCTCCAATAACAGCATTTCCCAAAAACATTGAATCTGATTTTGCAATTTGACCATAAGCATCGTTTTCAATATTATAATTTGACAATCTACATTTAAGAACTAAATTCTTTGTTTCATCTAAAGTATTCTTCAAATAATAATTAATAAACTCACCTTGTTCTGAAGTATCTTTTTTAAGAATTTGATTTATACCAACCGTTGTAGGAGAATATTCATTAACTTTTGAAATCAATTTTGCTAAAGTAAAGTTGCCAATCAACTCTATTCCATTACTTGTTGGAATTCCTGTATTTATAATTACTATATCCGTTTCTTTTGGTATATCTAAAGTAGGTAATATTTTTGAAAAATAAATATCAGTTATATTAAAATCAGACAAAGCATTCTTAAAGGGATTAAATATTGGTGAAGTAACTAACAATGGAAAAACAGCAAGTAAAACAAATACATTTATAGTATTAAATAAAATATCAAAATGAAAAAAATGTAATAAAATTCTTACATACCTTTTTTTTACTGGTACATTTTCATTATTTGATAAATGATTTGATTCATTTTCTATTTCAATGTTTTCATTAATTTCTGAGTTTTTATTCATTGTTTAATTTGTGAAAATAAATTATATATTTGTAACATTTTTAATTTTTTCATAATTTTCTGTAACAATAGGTTTTAAAGAATCCGTATAACCTTCAAAAGCTGCAATACAAATTATTATCGCAAAAAACAAACCTGTGATTTTAATTTCAAAGTTAAAATAAAAGATAAAACCAATCAAAATAAAAGAATAACTAATTATTTGACCAAAAATAAATACAAATGATAATGATTGATACCAGAAATCATAATTTCCTCTTAGATAAGAGAAAATAAACATATTCAAATAAATAACCAATATTGTTAAGACATAATTAAACCAAGATGGCGTAGAGTTGATAAAATCTTCTTCTAATAACATAGAGATCACATTTGCGTGAATTACGATTCCGTACATATCTGGGTCTGTTTTTCCTACATACATTTCATTCATAGGAGTAAAAAAAATATCCTCGGTTACCTGAGTTCTAATATTTGGACCCAAATATCCAATTAAAACAATTTTGTTTTTGATTTTTTTTAATTTTTTTGAGTTGTTTTTGATATCTTCAATATCTAACGTAACATATTTATTGATATTTCTTTTATAATTAATGATTTCATTTTCATTACTTCTTTTCAAAAACTTTTTAACTTTTTCATTATCAAAAAAACTTAACACTTTAACTGGGAAACTATGTACAATCGAATCCTTTACCTTTTGTATTGGAGTCATTTCTCTAACTGTTCTGAAGTTAACATCATCATCACTTATAACATTAGCAAATCCATTATGTGCATATTGATTAAAGATAGTATGTGAGGTTTCAATTGTATCAAAGAACTTTTTGTTGTCTTTTGTATGTAATAATCCACAAACTAATACTAAGTTTTTGACATTTGAATACGCAGCAGATAATTTAAAATCCATTTGCATATCCTTTAAATTTCTAAACATAGCATCAATTCCAATTACCTTTGGTTCATATTCATTCAAAGTATTAATCATAGCCGAAAATTCTTCTCTATCCAAATGTCCATTATTTACTAATACTATATTTGTATCCAATATGATATTTTCTTTATCCATTAATTGTGAAAATACTAAATCAGATATTTGCATATCTTCTAAAGTTCCTTGAATTGGATCATACATATCAATTGAGAATACAATTGGTAAAAATTTTAGTATAACTAATACTAAAACAGTCGCCATTATGTTATCCAAAGATATAAATTTTATTTTCATATATTTATTTTTTAATTTGTTTAAATGCAAATTAATTAAAAAAAAACAAAAACCCAATTACTTTAATAATTGGGTTAATCTTTTTAATATTTTTTGAATATTTTATAAATTTACATTTTAAATCCATTGAGCAAAATATACATTTATTCAATTAAAATTGCATCACCATAAGCCAAAAATCTATAATCATTTTTAATTGCTTTTTTGTAAGCTTTAAATAAATTTTCTTTTCCAGCAAATGCACCAGAAACTAAAAGTGAAGGCGAAGCAGGTGGATGGAAATTAGTAATAAATTTTGTAGCAATTTTAAAATCATAAGATGGATAAATAAACTTATCTGTCCAGCCTTTATTTGGTTTTACTGCACCAGTAGTAAGTACAGAGGATTCCAAAGCTCTAATAACGCTTGTACCAACCGCATAAACATCTTTTTTGGCTTTTAGAGATTTATTGATGGTATCAGCGCTTTCTCTTGAAATTTCGAAATATTCTGAATACATTCTGTGTTTAGTTAAATCTTCCACCTCAATATTTTCAAATATACCTTGACCAATATGTAAAGCTAATCTTGCAATTCTTACACCCTTGTCTTCTATTGCAGCTAATAATTCTTCTGTAAAATGTAAACCAGCAGTTGGAGGAGCAATTGAAGCTAATAAATTTTCATTAGAAAAAACAGTTTGATAAGTTTGTTTATCTAATTCAGTTGGTTCTCTTTTAATGTATTCAGGTAGTGGCATTTCCCCTATTCTTGTAATGACATCAAATAAATTACCATCAAAACTAAATCTTACAGTTCTACCTCTTGAAGTAGTGTTATCAATCACTTCACAATAGAATTTGCTATTATCAAAGAATATTTTATTACCAATTCTTACTTTTCTTGCAGGCTCAACTAAAACGTCCCAAATTCTTTCCTCAGTTTTCAATTCCCTTAAAAGCATTACCTCGATAATTGCATTCGTCTTTTCTTTTTTTCCAAAAAGTCTTGCTGGAAATACTTTTGTTTCATTTAAAACTAAACAATCACCTTTTTTGAACATAGAAAGAATATCAGAAAATTGTTTATCTTGAGTATCACCTGTTGTTTTATTAATAATCATTAATTTACTTGAGTCTCTCGGCTCAACAGGGAATTTCGCAATATTTTGTTTTGGTAATGTATATTTAAATTCTGATAATTTCATTAAATGGAAACCTTATAAAATTTTTAAAAGAAAAAATAAATTCAAAGAGTAAATTTAAAATAAAAATTTGAACAAAAGTAATTTTTATTTGCAAATACTATAAAATACAAATATAATATCTAATTATTCAAAATAAAAATTTATACAAATATATATCAAATAAGGTTGATTTAAAATTAAAAATTTATTCAATTTTAAGATAATACTTTTGGATTATCATTTCTGTAATTGCTAACAATAAAGCAATAATAACAAATAATTTCCATATTTCAGAACCTAATTCAAAATTTTTGAGTTGCTTTGATACATCTTCCATATCAGAAATAAGTTCATATTTTATTTTTTTATTAAACAAAAATTGAAAATAATTTGCAATATCACTACTTGTTATTTGTTCATAAAAATAAGATTCTTGAGGAGGTAAATTTATTTGAAATGCTTGATATAAACTATTATCATTATACAAATTATAGTTACCTATTTTTTTGTAATTGGAAATATTAATATAATTTTGACCATTATTATTTATGATTGTAGGAAAATTTTCATATTTATCTGGTCCAATTATTTTTATGTTATTAGATAAGATTCCATTATTATCTAAAACTAATGTTTTTAATTTATTGTCAAATGATTTTTTAGAATATTCTTCGCTCGAAATATATAAAATACTTTTATATACTAATGCTGGATACAAACTAATCAAAGGGAAATTACTTTGTTCTAAATTATTATTAATTCCAAAAAACAAAAGTTTACCATTATTCATTTTTAATTCTTGTAGAATGCCATCTTTATTTATATAAATTATATTATTTGCATTCGAAATAGAAGTATAATTATTGATTTTAGGAGATTCAATCAAATTGTTTTGATTAAAATCTTTTTTGAACAATCCTTTAAATATTGGATGTGATACATCGAAATTTGTAATTTTAAATTCACCATCATTATTTATTATTTTTAATCCATTTGAATTACCATTTTTTTGTTGAATTTGGTTTAGTCTTAAGATAAAACTTTGATAATTGTTTTGTTTTGTTTGGGTGCTTTGGTTAATTTGATTAGAGACATTTGTTTTATCAGAAAAGTATTCTGCAAAGCAAATTACATTAGTACCTTCTTTAATTGAATTAAATAATTTTAGTTGATCCATATCTGAAAAATTATAATCAGTAAGTATAATCACATTATAATCTTTGAAATCATATTCATTTATTTTATCAGGTGTTGTTTTGGTTAGATATGCAATTTCAGAAGAATTTAGATTTGTTCCACTATTAGAAATATTATTTTGAGAAGTTACTTGATTAATACCATTGTTTGAATTATCATTTACTTTAGAATTAAGAATTAATTCCAAAAACCCATTGGATTCATCATTCCCTACTAATAATACTTTTGGTTTGTCGCTAATTTTTACATTAAAATATTTATAATTATCAAAATCTAATGCATCATTTTCAATTTCTAAATATAAATTTTGAACTCCAAAAGTTTTGAAAATATGGCTGATAAATACTTCTTTAAGTTCATTTGGATTTAAATCAAAAATTCTTTGGGCAACTCTCTCATTATTAAGATATAAGTTCAAAACAACATTTTTTACTTCTTGATCAAAATGATTTTTAATCAAAGTTTTAACTTCAAACGGATAATCTTTTTGTATTATGTTATTTTCTAACGAAAAATCGTCAATAGAGATATTTTTAACTTCATTATTTTTTGACTTTAAAGGGAAGAATATTACACCTAAATTCTCATTATCCTCAATTTTAATTTTAGAAATATCTTCTTTGTTTTCATCCAAAGTAGTAAAATAACTTTTTGGTAAATCACTTATTACATTAATTACTTTATATTTATTATTAGCTAATTCAGTTAGTTTGACAGAATTATTTAAAGAGTTAGAAAAATCTTCGTTATAATTTTCTAACTTAATATTCTTTAATTGTTCCTCAATATTGTCTAAATCTTTGGTGAAATATAAATTTTCATTATTGTTAGTCAAAGCAATTACCATAAATTCATCTTTTGGATTTTTTTTGACAATTTGTAAAGCAATTTTTTTAGCCTGTTCTAATCTTATTCCTTTCTCATCTTTATAATCCATACTGTAAGAATTATCTAATAAGACTATCTGACTTTTCTGAGCTTCTAAACCAAAGCCAGGGATAACACTTTTGATTGTAGGTCTTGAGAATGCTAAAACTAAAGCAACAATTATCAATGTTCTTATTATCAACAATAACCATTTTTTGATTTTGACATTTCTGATTTTCGTTTTTTGCATTTCTTTGAGAAAAATCAAAGTAGAGAATTCCACTTTTTTTTGTTTTCTCAAATTAAGTAAATGTATAATAATGGGGACAGTTGCGGCTAATAAGCCAAAAAGATAAAAAGGATTTATAAAATTCATTTGTATTTATTTATTTCTTGATTTTTAATAATTAATTTGAATAATAATTCTTTTGTTCAAATATTTTCAATATTTTAATTCAAAGATAGTCAAACTTAAAGTAATACAACTAAGGTAAAACAGCAAATTTTTTGAGTTCTGATTCAAAATTTTCTCCATTGTCGTTCAAACCAGTTATTTTATATAGGTATATACCTTCGATTATTAAGTTGTTATTTTTATCTTTTAGGTCCCAAGTTATACCACCATCTCCATCATTCTCAACTAATTCTTTGAGTATATTTCCGTTCAAATCATATATCTCAATTTTTGAATTAAGTGTCAAATTTCCAAAAGTCAAAAGTTCATTCTTTGAATATTTAAATGGATTAGGTAAAGTATATACTTCATTAAGAGAACTTTGTCTCAATACAAAAGAGAGTGAAGAACCTTCATTTTGGGTCATCTCTAAGTTGTTTATAGACTTAATGTTTTGGGCTTTTATGTTATAAATTATGCCTTGTGTATTTTTAAATATATAATCATCTAAATATAAAGTTATATTATTTGATATACTCTTTTCATTATCAAATTCATTATAATTATAAACTAATTCATTTATTCTTCCATAAGGCATTAATTCAAAATTGTTTATTGTAACGTCTTGAAAATTAATACTATCATTAAAAAATAATTTTAGTTTGTTTTCTGATTGTTCTAATCTTACCAAATGAAGATAATTATCTGTACTATAATTATAACTAAACAATAAACTATCTTCAATTGTGGGGGTTCTGTACAAATCGTCAAAACTTTTGACAATCAATTGATAATTACCATTTATAAATTTTTCTTTTAGTTTAATTAACAATTTATTTTCATTTAATCTTAAGACAGAAAATATATTTAAAGTATTATTTGATGCTAAATTATTTATAATAAATTTACTTTTATCTATATAATTTAAAGGCAACTTTCCATTAAACTCAACATATATTTGAGTTGAATCTAATAATTCAGTTTTTCGTGGACTTATTTGTTTGTGAGCGAAAATATTAACAGTTATTGGATAAGAGAATTGTCCATTTTTTACGTTACTTTTATCAGTACTATCAGTACCCCTTATCAAAAATTCATAATTTGTATTTTCAACCAAATTAGAAATTATTATATTATTTGCTTTTGTAGTGTTAATAAATTCTAACTCACCTTTGGTGATATTTGTGATTTTATATATTTCATAATCAGTAATAGCAAAATCATTATTTAATTTGTATTTGTCCCAGAATAAAAATGCAGAATTTTCATTTTTGGGATAGCCATCAAATCCACTTATTTGAATAGGATTTTTATTTAATTCCAAAAATTCTACACCTCCAAAGAAATTAACGACAAGTTCTTTAATTCCATTATTATCAAAATCGTCATAAATAATGTCATTTGAAAAATTGAAAGGATACCAATGAACTTTAGTTTTTTTATTTAGCAAGTCTTCATCTTTTAATTTTTTTATAATATAAAGATTAGGCGTGAGTGAAAGTACTAATTCTTGATTTGAATTAGTATTAGCATCAAAAGCAACTACGCTCATATTGTTTTTGTATGAAAATCCAAAATTACTAATAAACCCATCTTTGTATCCATAAACTCTTTCAGTATATAATGGATTAAAATCAATGTCAATCTCATTTTGGAAATTATCTTCTAATATTTCTATAGTCCAAGTGTTATCAGAGACTTGTCTAAGTTTATCAAAATCTGCATCACCATTGGTTAATACACAAATATCATTTATTTTATTTCCATTTCTATCGATTAGATGTAATTGTTTTATTGTTCTTCCTTTCGAATTAAAATAGTTGTAGTTTTTTAAGAAGTTAAAACTAATATTATTATCAACATCTAAGTTGACTTTATAAGTATAAAGTATATTTTCTATTTCAAACATAAAAACATTCTTTTCATTTCCAAAATCTCCAAACTCAAATGCAGGTTTTGTTGATAATTTTCTTGGAACAATTCTTTTACCATTAATACCAATAACTTCCTTATTGATGTTATCAGTATTAGCCACTTCAATAAAATTATTATTTATATATTTAAATGCAACAAAGTTAGTATCATTATAATTGACTAATTCTGAATTTCCATCTTTATCCAAATCTATAAAAGCTCCACCCCATTCTCGTTTGAGATTCCCACTTTGATAAACAGATTTTTGTTCAAACTTTTGATTGTTTATATCAATTTTATATACAGCATTTCTAAATTCTGATGTAGTTAGTAAATAGTTTTCATTATTAATTTTCCCAATATTCAAATTTACAGATAAATCATTTAATGAATCTACTTTAATTATAGTTGTTGTATTATTAATCTTCTCAAATTTATTCAAATATATCTTTCCAAACTGAGCTCCATTTTCATATTCATTTGTTATAATAAATTTTTCATTTTTATCATTTACAATAACATCTTTAGAAAGATAAGAAGGAGGCAAGGAGTATTTTTTGGAAATAAAGTCTAATTTGAATGGATTATTATTCAGTATTTTGTAATCAAAGTTTTCAGTTTTAATATTATTAATACTATTATAATTATCAAAGTTATTATTAAAAACTGTAGCTTCAAAATTTATTTCATCTAAATTACCTAAAGTATCTTCAATTACTAAAATATGATTTGAAGTAAATTTGTCGTAATTTTGGAGGGTTTTATATCCTTCGTTTGAGGTATTATTTTTCTTTTTGTATTTTAAATCAATATATGAATCTTTGTTTGTGTAAATATGCACAATTAATACTTTTTTATTATCTTTCAAAGCTTCATATATTTTTTTATCTGTTATTTCCAATTTATTAAATGTTGAATTAACATTTAATTTAAATCTTTGCTGTAATTGACTTCTATTGCTTCTATTGACAACTAATGAAACTGTATATAAAGTATCTTTTAATTTACTAAGTTCTAATTTTGCAATTAATCCACCAAATACTTGCGATTTACCTGAGTCAATGGTTATAAAATCTTTTTCTAAAGGATATAAACCTTGAGCAATTTTGACTTCATAATTTTTGAATAATGGTTCAATTACATTAGCTTTCAAATCTAATATAGGTAGATTAGTTTTATCAATATAAATTTCATTTGGTATATCAACAAAACTAATATTTGATTTATATAAATTTTGAAGAGTTTTTAGTGGGTTAATTACTCCAGCACTATTTATATAATCCCAACCCTCAATTCCAATGTCATTACAGTTAGTTTTGATTATGCTAAATATATTATTGTAATTTAATGTAGAGTCAATCTCTAACATCATTGCCACCAATGAAACAACGTAAGGAGAAGACAAAGAAGTACCAGATGAAAATTTGAATCCATTATTAGGAGTTGCAACTAATATTCTATTCCCTGGAGCCAAAACATCAACAAAAGAACCGTAATTTGAAAAACTATCTTTATTATCTTCAATAGTTGATGAGCCTACAGATAAAACTTCCTTCAAATCAGATGGATAATGCTCAAACCACCAGTTATTATTTCCAGAAGAACTAACCATAATACAACCTTTACTTGCGGCAAATTTTACAGCATCTTCAATAATTGGAGACTTAAACCTTTCTCCAAAACTGAAATTAAGCACCTTTGCTCCATTTAATGCACAATAAATGATACTTGCTGCAATATCATCAGACTCTCCGCTTCCTGTTGCATCAAAAGCTCTTGCTGTAATAATTTTAGAATTAATTGCTAACCCAGAAATACCAAAATTATTGTTGTTTTCAGCATTAATAACACTACTAACATTTGTTCCGTGACCATTTTCATCAAAAGGAATTGGGTCGTAATCTCTGTAATCCCCAAAATTAAAAGTAAATTGATCGACAAAATCATATCCTATTACATCATCAACAAATCCATTATTATCATTATCAATATTATCGAGGTCTCCTTTAATTCCATCTCGAACTTCATTTACTGACCAACTATCAAAAACACCATTATTATTCAAATCTTCAGATTTATTAATCCACAATTGGTTTTTCATATCTTGATGTTGCCAATCAATTCCTGTATCTATCACTCCAACAACAATTCCTTTACCGGTAGCATATTCCCATAATTTACCAGCATTCAGTTTTTGTAAAGCCCATTGTTCATTAATCCTACTATCATTTGTAATATTACTATTTTCAATTTTGTAGATGTAATTTGGAACAATATATTCGACAACATTATTTAGATTATCATTTTCATAATCTTCTAAAAATTCTTTTAACTTAGAGTTGTTTTCACACAAATATATATTATCAAAAGCAACACTAACTTCAATATTATTTATTTTTTGAATATTATTGTTCTTTGAATAATTAGATATTGAATTATATATATTTTTACTAAAATTAGAAACATTTAAATTGTATTTAATTATAACTTTATCAATTTCTATATTTAAGTTATTTAAGTTATTTAAGTTATTTAAGTTATTTAAGTTATTTAAGTTATTAATTGTACTATTTTTGTTGGAATTATCATTTTTGAATTTAATTACGTAGTTGTTGAAACTTTTTTGTGCGTAAATATCGTTATTTATTAAAATAAAAATACATATTATTAAAATATTTATTAATTTAATTCTTTTGAAATTTGTCATTTATCATTATTATTTTATTTTTGAAATTATTCTTATAAAACTTAAAAAATATACGTTTAATGATAACATAAATTTTATAAATTACATTTAAAAAAATAAAAATTATGACACTTTCATAGTTAAAATTACAATAAATAATTTTTTATTTTTAATTTAAATGTTTTAACAATTTGTAACGCATGTCTTGATATTGTGTAAATTAAAATGATATAGTGCGGATTAATTAAAAATCAATTAAAAATATAAATACTAATTTTCTTAGAATTCTTGCTTTATTAGTGTTTATTTAGAATATTTACTGAAAATAAGTGCAATTAACTTAAATAATATAAAAACAATTTTAAATAACTTTTGGGGGTATAAATGATACGTAATATACGTAATTTCCTTACTTTATCAATATTTTTATTGATGGCAGGTTTTAGTATTTCATATTCAGAAACAAATATGGATATGACTAATTTTGGATTACAGAGTTTTGATAATTCATATATTGAAAATAAAGGACAGTGGAATTCAGATATTTTATTTGTTGGTAATTCAAAAGGCATTACTTTAATTTTAAAGAATGATGGGCTTTATATTGATGCTTATAAATTCAATAGTAACAACAAATTAGGGAATTTTATTAAATTTGAATTTATGAATTCTAATTTAAATTCTAAAATTAATATTTCCAAAACACAGAATTTTGAAACTAAAAGTGGTTTAGAAAATTTATCTACAAATTATATAATTGGAAAAGATAAAACAAAATGGGTAACTAATGTCAAAAGATTTAATGAAGTAATCATTCATAACATATATGAAGGCATTGACTTAAGATTAACTTTTGATGAAAATTATCCAAGATACGATTTTATAGTTAATCCAGGTGCAGACTTGAATAAAATCAAAGTAAAACTTGATGGTGCAAATATAATTGAAAATAATAAAAACGAATTAGTTCTTAATACATCTATTGGAAATTTATATAATGGTAAATTGAAAACATTTAATGTGATGAAAAATGGAAAATCAAATGTTATTAATAGTGAATTTGAATTTTATAATAATCAATTCAAATTCAAAGTAAATGATTATGATAGAAATAGTATTTTGATAATTGATCCAATCATATATATGAGTTATTTAGGTGGCAATGGTAATGATGAAATTAGAGGAGTTCGTAGAATTGATGACAAGAGATTTGTAGTTGTAGGTAATACTAATTCTGCTAATTTCCCGATAACTACAGGTGCTTATCAGAGTTCAATTTCAGGTTCTTTTGATGTTTTTTATGTTCTCTTTAGAAATAATGGTAGATTTGTAGTCCCAGAGTATGTAACCTTTTTAGGTGGTGCGGGTAATGAAAAAGCAATAAGTGTTGGTGTTGATAATTTAAGTAATATTTATATTTCTGGAACAACTAATTCTATTGATTTTCCTGTAAGTGATAATCCTTTGAAAAATACAAATTCTGGTGGTACTGATATTTTCTTTACTAAATTTTCATTAACACAAAACACTCCTGTTTTTAGTAGTTATATAGGTGGTTCTGATGAAGATATAATTACAGAAATGTTAGTAAGAACAAACGGTTCTTTTTATTTGGTTGGTCAAACATTTTCAACAAATTTCCCTAAAGTTGGTGGTATAGGTAATAATCCATATAGAGGAAATGGCGATGGATTTGTAGCACTGGTAAATGCATCTGGTTTTGACTTAGCTTTTTCAAATTATTTTGGTGGCTCAGCAGAAGATGTTATTAATTCAATTGATGTTGATGCAAAAGATGATATTTATTTGGTTGGATCTACTAAATCTGTTAATATTCAATTAGTTCCTAATCCTTCTGGTGGTTGGACACCAGATTCACCATTTCAGGCAGCTAATAATGGTGGTTGGGATGGTTTTGTATTGAAATACAATAAAGGTGGAGGGTCAATTTATAGTTCTACTTATGTTGGCGGAAGTGCTGATGATTTTGGAACTGGTATTCTTTCTAATGGTGATGGTACTATTACTTTTGCTGGATATTCGGGAACAGAGATAAACGCTACTAAAACTTTTCCTCTTAAAGGAGCGTTTCAAGATAAACATGCTGGTGGAATTGATGCATTTTTAGGTAAATTAGACTTAATTAGAGTAAATCAAAATAGAAATAGACAAGATGCATTATTTTTATCATTTTTTGGGGGAAAAAGTGATGATTATGTTGCAAAACTAAGAAGAAATGATTTGAATAACAATATCGCATTAATTGGCACTACAAACTCAAATAATTTGCCTCTATTAAGTGCAGAGATAGACAAATTAGTAGGTGGTACTGATATATATGTTACAGAATTTAATAATACAGGTACTAGTGTTAGTTATAGTACTTATTTAGGTACAAAAGGTGATGACCTAGCATTTGACTTGAGTTATGATATCAATGGACACTATTTTGTAGCTGGGAGTACAAAAGCAAAAGATTTTATATCAACTCCAAATTCAAAACAAACATCTTTTGGAGGTGGTGATACTGATGGTTTAATAATTAAAAACCTTACTGGTGGATTAAACATTTCTTCTCCATCTGGTGGAAGTACTTATTGTTCTGGACAAGATGTAAATATTAGTTGGGCAGTTGATAATATTGATAAAACTAGAGGTTTTGATATTTCATATTACAAAGAAAGTGATAAAGTTGTTACTTTAATTGCAAATACAAAACAAGAAGCAAGTTTTAAGTGGACAATTCCTAACTCATTACCGGTAGGAAATGATTATATTATAGTAGTTAGTCATCCAAGTGGAGCCTATGACATAACTAATTCAGCTTTTAGTATTGCTGGAGATGTTACTATTGATAATATCTTTATTGAAGGTAATTCTGTAGATTCTTTGTGCGAAGGTGGAAGTGTAAAATTAAAAGTTGAAACTACTGGCGATAACCCAAAATTCCAATGGAGATTTAAAGGTGCTAATATAACCGGTGCTTCTGCTAACGAATTATCATTAAACAATATTCTTCCAAATCAAGAGGGAGAATATGATGTAGTTGTAACTGGTGCTTGTGGCGCAGGTACGCCTTCTTCTAAAATTAATATTAAAGTGCTAAAGAATTCTGCCATAACTACTCAACCTATAAATAGTATTACTACTGATGAAAATACAAATTTCGAAATTATAGTGGCTGCAGCTGGTAGTAATATAAATTATCAATGGGTGAAGGATAATGTTGAATTGCCTAACGAAAATAAAAATAAACTTTCTATTACACAGGCACAAGTTTCTAATACAGGTGTTTACTCCTGCAAAATTAATGGCACTTGCGGTGAACAAAAAATAACTAATATGACTACAGTTACAGTGAATCCTATAAGTAGTGTCGAAAATGATTTAGTTAATGAAAAAGATATTAATATAATTTTTAGTGATAATGTACTTAAAATTGATTTTGTAAATACAGTTAATCTAAATAATAGTGAAATGTACATTTCTGATAATAATGGAAGTTTAGTTAATAAGTTCAGTTCACCATCACAAAATATAATTTATGATTTGAATTATTTGAGTAATGGAGTGTATTGGTTAATTAGAGAATCGGAAGGTAGTATTAAAAAAATGAAACTTTTGGTCATTAAATAATCCTTATAAAATAACTTTTATTAGTTGATAATTTTATCATAAAAAAAAAGACTGTTATAAACACAGTCTTTTTTTTGATTAATATTAATAAACTTCTTTTTAATAATAAAGTTTTTTGTTATATTTGATAATATATTTTTGATATAATGAAAATAAATATTTTGAAATAAATTTTAATAAAAAAATACGAAATGGAATTAAATTATTTGTTCTTTAGTTTCTTTGCAATTTTGGCAATTGCAACTGCTATAATTACTGTTAGTACAAAAAATCCTGTTGTTTCAGCAATGTCTTTAGTTGGACATTTTTTGATGTTATCTGGCTTATATTTAACACTACACGCACAGTTTTTGGCAATAATGCAAGTATTAGTTTACGCTGGTGCAATAATGGTGTTGGTGGTATTTGTTATAATGTTACTTAATTTAGGCAAAGAAGAGAATCTCAGCAATAGTAGTATCAATAGTATTAAGTATAAAAAAATATCAGCATATATTTTAGGTTTAGCTTTTATTTTTCAGTTAGTTGTTTTGCTATTGGCAAATACTAAATTAACTACTGAAATGTCTCCACTTGCAAAAGAAAATGGTACTGTTAGTCAAATTGGACTTAAATTATTTAGTGATTATCTATACCCTTTTGAAATGATTTCGTTATTATTAATTGTTGCTATTATTGGTGCATTAATTTTAGGCAAAAAAAGACAAGTACTTTAATACTTGTGTAATTTTCTATTTTACTATTTTATATTATTTTAAACAAATTAAAAAAATAAATTTATGCAATTTCAAAATGTCCCTTTAGAATATTATTTAATCTTATCAGGTGTAATATTTACAATTGGTATTGTTGGAGTATTAACAAGAAGAAATGCCATCATAATCTTTATGAGCATCGAATTAATGCTTAATTCAGTTAATTTGACGTTAGTTTCATTTTCATCGTTTATGGGTGATTTAAGTGGTCAAATTTTCGTATTCTTTGTTATGGCGGTTGCTGCTGCAGAAGCTGCAATTGGATTAGCAATTGTTTTGGCATTATTTAGAAATAAAAAAACAATTTATGTTGATGAAGTTAATTTATTAAAATGGTAATAATTAATTTCTAATTTTGGAATAAATACCTAAAAAAAGGCTACCAATTATTTCGGTAGCCTTTTTTATAAGAAAATTATTAATAAATATTAATGTGAACTACTGTAAGGTTTATCTAAAGATATAAACAACTCAACAATTTCGTCTATGGATTTTATGCCAATATCACCTTTGGTGTGTTCTCTTACAGAAACTGAGTTAGATTCTTCTTCTTTTCTGCCAATAATTAAAGCAAAAGGTATTTTTTGTTGTTCAGATTCTGCTATTTTTCTATTGATTTTTTCATTTCTATCATCTAAATTAACTCTAAATCCATGTTCTAATAATATTTTTTCTAAATTTTGAGTATATTCTAAATGATTATTGCTGATTGGCAATAATGATATTTGCACGGGTGCCAACCAAAATGGGAAGTTACCTGCATAATGTTCAATAAGTATTGAAATAAATCTTTCCATAGACCCGAATGGAGCTCGATGAATAATAACAGGACGATACATATTATTATCATTACCTTTATATTCTAGATTAAATCTTTCTGACATTACATAATCAACTTGAACAGTACCTAACTGCCATTTTCTTCCAATTGCATCTTTAACTATAAAATCTATTTTGGGACCATAAAATGATGCCTCACCCTCTCCAATAAAATAATCTAAATTTATTTCATCGGCTACTTCTTTAACTATTGCTTCTGCTTTTTCCCATAATTCTATTGAACCTGCATATTTTTCAGGATTATCATCTCTAAAAGATAATCTTGTGGTTACTTGCATATCAAAAGTTTTGAACACTAATTGAGTTAATTCAACAGCATTAATCAATTCATCTTTTAATTGGTCTTCTCTGCAATATATATGAGCATCATCTTGAGTAAATCCCCTTACTCTAGATAACCCACTTAATTCTCCAGATTGTTCATATCTATAAACTGTACCAAATTCGGCAAATCTAAGAGGTAAATCTTTGTAAGATCTTGGCTTAGATGAATATATTTGATGGTGGTGTGGACAATTCATCGGTTTAAGCATATATTCTTCTTCTTCAACTTGAATTGGAGAAAATTGAGAATCTTTGTAATAAGGATAATGCCCAGATGTTTTGTATAATTCTATATTACCTATATGCGGTGTTATTACTTCAGTATAACCTCTTTTAATAAGTTCTTCTTTAATAAAGTTCTCTAACTTTCTTCTTATTATAGTACCTTTGGGCAACCATACCGGAAGTCCAGCACCAATCATTGGAGAAATCATAAATAATTCTAATTCTTTACCTAATTTTTTATGGTCTCTTCTTTCTGCTTCTTCTTTAAATAAAATAAATTCATCTAATAGTTGTTTTTTGGGAAAAGTAATACCATAAATACGTGTCATCATTTTACGCGTAGAATCGCCCCTCCAATATGCACCAGCAATGGAAAGTAATTTAACGCTTTTAATAATACCAGTTTGAGGGATATGGGTTCCTCTGCACAAATCAGTAAATTCACCTTGCTTATAAAATGTTATTTCTTGATCTTTTAATCCATCTAATAATTCTAATTTATAAATATCGCCAATTTCTTGAAAATACTTATAAGCATAATCCCAGGTAACTTCTATTCTTTCAAAAGTTGAATCTTTTTTAGCTAATTCAATCATTTTAGCTTCAATTTTAGGCAAATCTTCGTTAGTTAATTTATAATCATCAGGTAAATCAATATCATAATAGAAACCATTTTCAATAGATGGACCTATTCCAAATTTGGTACCTGGATATAAAAATTGAATTGCCTCAGCCATTAAATGGGCTGATGAATGCCAATATATTTGTTTACCTTCAGTTTGCTCAAAAGTTACAATTTTTATTTTTGCATCATTATTAATTGGTCTATTTAAGTCATAAGGGTTGTTATCAACATAAATACCAACAGCTACTCGTGCTAATCCTTCAGAAATAGACTTTGCTATCTGTAGACCATTTGTACCATTTTCGTATTCTCTAATCGAATTATCAGGTAAAGTTATTTGCATTATTATTTAAAGTTTAGAAGTTTTAAGTTAATTTAATTTTTAATTGTAAGTTTTTTATTAAATTAATATTTAATGAATACAAATTTAGTAAATTGAAATTTATTAATTTAATTATATTTCAATTTATATAAAATAATATTACAAAAAGTTGATATTGTAATATTTTAGTAATAAATTTAACAATTCTTATTATTTTCCAATTAACATTAACAGGTGTTCAATAGTGGTGTAAATTCATTTCACTTTTATTTTGTTATAATAATAGACTTAATTTTTGGATTTTTGCTTACTGGTCTTTGGTTTGAATTTTATATTAAAAGATATTCTATCAATCAATATATTCATATAAAGTTTTTAGAGTTCGATATTCTTTCACATTATGTACTCTAATCACATCAATATTTTTGTTCAATAATAGAGTATGGATAATTAATGTTGGTAAATCTCTATCCTTAGGATTTCCAATATTTAATAATTTATTTATAAATGATTTGCGAGAAATACCTAAAAGAGTTTCCCCTATCATATTAAATTTTTCAATATTATTAATTAATTCTAAATTATGCTCTAATGATTTACCAAATCCTATTCCTACATCTATATAAATTTCATTAATATTGTAACTTTTTGCTAAATTTGTTTTCTCCTCTAAAAAGTTATAAACTTCATTTACAACATTTTCATAAGTTGGATTTAATTGCATTGTTTTAGGAGTGCCTTTTGAGTGCATAATAACATAACCACTTTTATACAGCTTTGCTAATTCCAATAATCTAATATCATTTTGAGTTCCGCTAATGTCATTTATTATATTTATACCCAAATCCAAGCACCTTTGAACTACTTTAAATTTCGTCGAATCTATCGATATCTTAACTGTATCATTTAATTTTCTAATTTCTTTAACTATCGGCTCTACTCTTTGTAATTCTGTTTTGTCATCAATCGTATCTGCCCCAGGTCTAGTAGATTCTCCACCAATATCTATAATATCAACTCCATAATCAATCATTTCTGACGCAAAATCTATAGCAGAATTAAAATCAATAAAATCACCACCATCTGAGAACGAATCAGGAGTAATGTTTAGAACTCCCATTATTTTTGGAAATTTTGTTTTATTATTTTTTTTTAAATATTGATTTATTTGTTCCATTATTGTTTTTTTATATCGTTATATTTTAAATATCAAATTTTTGAGGGTTTATATAGCCATCAGATTGTATAATTTTTTTGATACTTTCAACATTTTTTATTTGTGGTAGAAGATTTTTTAGTTGTCTTAATAAATATTTAATTCTTAAATCTTCCGATTGCAGTTCCAATAATTCTTGTTTTTGAGAAAATTCTAATCCTGACTTTTGTGCAATAAAAAATGAAGGACTTACATCTTTGAAATCTTTATGAGAAACAACTTCACTTTTAAGATTAAAAACTGAACTTACTATTTCATTATAAATATCAACTAACTCACTTAATTCAAATATATTATAACTATTGTCTGTATCATTATATTCTGAGCAGTGACCAATAAAATATGGTTTTACTCCTTCTATTAAGTTATCCAAAATAAATCTGCTATCTCCTTTGATAACAATATCTATAGATCCATTTTCATACTTTTTTAATATTTCAGCAACCTCAACTACAGTTCCAATTTCAAACATTTTAGCTTTGGAAACATAATTAATACCAAATTTTTTTTCACCTTCTAAAATATCTTTAATAAGAACCTTATATCTATTTTCAAAGATATGTAGAGGATAATATGAATTAGGGAAAATGATTAGATTTAATGGAAAAAGACCAATTTTAAACATAAATATTTTACTATATAAAATAAATACTAAGTTCGATTTGAACTTAGTATTTATAATTTAATACATTTTTATAAATTCTTTACATTTTGTAAATGTAAAATAATTTAGAAAATTTATAATTTAGAAGCAACATAGTCCCAATTCACTATTTCCCAAAACGCTTCTACATACTTCGGTCTTGCATTTCTATAATCAATATAGTAAGCATGTTCCCAAACATCAAGACCTAAAATTGGCTCTTTATTATCTACCACTGGATTAGAACCATTAGCATATTGTATAATTTCCAATTTACCATCAGTATCTTTTGTTAACCAAGCCCAACCAGAACCGAATAAAGTAGTAGCCTTTGTAGAAAATTGAGATTTAAATTCTTCGATAGAACCAAAACTTTTAATTAATACTTCTTCTGCTTTACTATTTATTTTACCACCATTCGGAGACATACAATCCCAAAATATTTCGTGATTCAAAATTTGAGCTGAATTATTAAATAAACCACCAGAAGATTTTTTGATAATATCTGTTAGTTCCATATTTTCAAATTCTGTACCAGCAATAAGGTTGTTCGTATTATTAACATAAGCCAATAAATGTTTATCGTGGTGGAATTGCATAGTTTCTTCAGAAATGTGGGGAGCCAATGCACTATGAGCATAGGGCAGGTCTTTCAATGTAAAAGCCATATTATATTTCCTATTAAATTTTGTGTTAATAAAAAAACAAATAATTAATTTAATTAAAAATATTAATTATTTACTACAACCACAAGCATGTGAATTACTTGGATTGTTAAATACGAAACCACTACCAGAAGGTCCATCTACGAAATCTAAAGTTACACCTTGGATATAAAATAAAGATTTGTTGTCAACAACGATTTGTAAATCATTGATATTCAAAACTCTATCATCTTCATTTATTTCAGAATCAAAACCTAAATTATAATTCATTCCTGAGCATCCACCACTTCTTGTACCTAATCTAAGGCTATAGTCAGTAGGGATTTCATTTTGAATTTTGATTTGAGCAACTGCTTCAATTGCTTTGTTTGTTACCAAGAAGTCATCTTGAACTTCAGCACCCATTATTCCAGTTGGTACTCTTAATAATTCTAATTGTTCTAATGTTTCAACCATTTTAATACCTTTTTTATTTTATTGATAAATACTTTTTTATTATAAACTACAAAATATAAAAAAAATTGTATAATTAAATTATAAATTTTTAATCATCATAACTAATCACTACATCTTCAGAAATAGGATATGAAGTACAAGTTAATACATATCCTTGTTGGATTTCACTTTCGGTAAGTGCATCATCGTCTTCCATTTTTACTTGACCAGATATAACCTTAGCTCTACAAGTAGAACAAGCACCTATTTGGCAACTAAATGGCGGGTCAATACCTGCTCTCATTCCAGCTACTAGAATAGTTTCATCTTTTTCTATAGATAAAGAATGTTCTTCACCATAAAGGATAACTTTTATTTCATCAATATTTTTATGATTTGGAACATCTGTTTTAAATACTTGTTCTTTATCTTTCGAATCAGTAACAAAACTTTCTTTATGAATTTTGTTTGATTGAATATTAAAAATTTGTAATGCATTCAAACATTCTGACATCAAACCATTAGGACCACATAAAAAGTATTCAGCAATTAATTTTTGGTTAGGAATGTATGTATCAATCAATTTTTGTAACTTTTGAGAATCTAATCTTCCTTTATCACCATCCCAATGTTCATTTGGTTGATCAAGTAAATAATGAATATGAAAATTCTCAAAATATTTATTTTTAATTTGATTAAGCTTTTTATAAAAAATGATGGAATCTTCACTTTTATTTACATAAATCAAATACACTTTACTATTTTTTTCAATTTCAAGAATTGTTGAAATAATTGACATAAGTGGTGTAATTCCACTACCGGCTCCAACCAAAAAATAAGTTTTAGCGTTAGCAGAATTTAAATCTATTGTAAAATTACCTACGGGAGGCATTATTTCTAAAATATTATTGACTTTTAAGTTGTTTTTGATAAAATTTGAAACAATACCATCAGTAATACATTTTACAGTTATGGTAATTTCTTCATCAAGAACAGGACATGATGAAATGGAATAGGAACGTCTCTGATCCTTACCATCTATAAAAAATCTTAAAGTTAAGAATTGTCCGTGTTTGTAACTAAAAATGGATTTTAGTTCTTTTGGTATTTCAAAAGTTATAGAAATAGCTTCTTTGGTTTCATTTACTATATCTTTTACTTTTAAATTATAAAATTGTAATGCCATCTAATATATTATAAATAAATAAAAAATTGTATTTAAAAAAACTTGGAATAAAAAATATTTTATAACATTCCAAGTTCAAATCTTGCAGCTTCAGTCATTCTACTCATATCCCAAGCTGGCTCAAAAGTTAATATAGCTTTGCAATCTTTAACATTTGTTAATTCTTTTACTCTATTTTCAACTTCAATAGGGATTCCACCTGCTTCAGGGCAATTAGGTGCCGTAAGTGTCATCAATACGACTACTTCCCTACTTTTTGTGACGCTAATATCATAAATCAATCCCAACTCCCATATATTAACGGGAATTTCAGGGTCAAAAATAGTTTTAATTGTATTTTCGACATCCATTTCAATTTCTTCTATTTCTTCCATAGTAGCTAACTCTGTATTGATTTCATCTAAATTATTATCTAGAGTTTTATCCAAACTTTCTTTAGAATGATTATTTAAGTTATTTCCATTCACTTCGTCATAATCTTCTGTATGTTCAACTAGAGCCATTTCAATTATTTCTGAGGTCAAACTTTCCATAATACTTTTTTTTGATTTATTAATAAATAATTATAAAAGAATATTACATTTATTCAGTAGAAGCAATATTTTTTATAATTTCTGAACTATTTACATTAATTATCTTTGAAATATTAGAATTGATATTTTCAAAATTAATGTTATTTTCATTTTTACTTGCTACTTCATTTTCAAATGCACTATATAAAGTGTGCCAAGCAAGTCCTGCACATTTTACTCTTGCAGGAAATTCTCTAACACCTACTAATACACTCAATTTTCCAAATTTTTCTAATTCATATTCTTCATTTATATCAGATGTGATAATTTTTTGAAAATCTTCAAATAGTTTAACTGCCTCTTCTTTTGTTTTATTCATAACTAAAGTTGTCATCAAAGAAGCAGATGCTTTAGAAATAGCACAACCAGAACCCTCAAACTTAATATCAATAATTTTATTATCTTTGAATTTTATGTAAATATTATATTGATCCCCACAAAGTGGATTTTTCCCAACACCCAACAAATTATAACCTTCTAATAATCCATAATTTCTTGGATTTTTATTATGGTCTAATATAACTTCTTGATATAATTGTTTTAACTCAGAATTCATTAATATTTTCTAATTTATAAGTTATTTGAAAAAGATGATAATTTCCTTTAATTTCTCGACAAAGACGTCAATCTCTTCAGTAGTATTGTAAAAGCAAATGGATGCACGAGTAGTTGCAGGTATTCCAAATCTTTTCATAATAGGTTCTGTACAATGATGACCAGTTCTGACAGCAACACCATAATTATCTAACATACTACCAATATCGTGAGGATGAATATTTTGTACAATAAAAGAATTAGAGGACACTTTATTGACACTATTACCTATTATGGTTACTTCATCTATCTCTTTTAATTTATTTTCACAATATTTAGTCAAATTGGTTTCATAATAATTGATTTTATCCAATCCTAATGAATTTAAGTAATCAATTGCATATCCAAGACCAATTATACCCTCTATATTAATTGTACCTGCTTCATATTTGAAAGGCAATTCATTTAAAATTGTTTGTTCAAAACTAACAGATAAAATCATATCACCACCACCTTGATAAGGAGGTAATTTATTTAAAAGCTTTTCTTTACCATAAAGTACACCAACACCAGTAGGAGCATAGACTTTATGAGCAGAAAATACTAAAAAATCAACATCTAATTCTGTTACATCTATTTGAGTGTGTTGAATAGATTGCGATGCGTCTAAAACAGTTATTAAATTATATTTTTTTGCTAAATTCAGAACAAAATTTACATCATTGATAGTACCTAATGTATTAGATATATGTACAAAAGATATTAACTTAGTTTTTTCAGTAATTAAATTTTCAATTTCATCATAAGTTAAGTCACCATTATCATCAATAGGAATAATTTTAATCTGAAAATTATACTTATTTGAAAGTAATTGCCAAGGTACTATGTTTGCGTGATGCTCCATATTAGTTAAAATTATTTCATCACCTTCTTTTAGATAAGACTCCGAAATAATATTAGCTACTAAATTTAGTGAATCCGTTGCACCTTTTGTAAATATAATTTCTTTAACTGAATGTGCATTAATAAATTCCTTAACTTTCTTTCTACTTAATTCTACAGCATCGGTAGCTTTTTGACTAAGTGAATGAACACCTCTATGAATATTACTATTATAATTTTTATAATAGTCTATTATAGAATCAATAACTATATTTGGCTTTTGAGTCGTTGAAGCATTATCTAAATAAACTAGGTCATAATTTCCAATTTTTGTATTCAAAATTGGAAAATCGTTTCTGATTTTATTAATGTCTAAAATATTTTTGTTAATTATATTATTTATTTGACTTTCTTTTTGCAATTTATTTAATTCTATTTATTAATTAGAAATTATAGTTTAATTTGTTTTTTATGATAACATTTATATTTTCAATCAACTCTTGATTTCCTATTTTTTCAACTACCTCTTCTGCGAATGCATAAAGTAACATAGTTTTGGCAAGATTTGTGTCAATACCTCTTGTATTCAAATAAAACAGGGCGTCTTTATCTATTTGACCAGTAGATGCACCATGTGAACATTTAACATCATCAGCATAGATTTCTAACTCAGGTTTTGTATTCATTTTTGCATTATCTGAAATAATCAAATTTTTACTTGATTGGTATGCATTAGTTTTTTGAGCATCTTTTCTAACCAATATTTTACCATTAAACACTCCAATTGAATTATCAAACAAAATAGTTTTATAAAACTCATTCGAATTACAATGTGGTGAATAGTGATCTACTTTTGTATGATGATCAATTAAATTATTTCCTTTTACTACAGTCAATCCATTCAAATTAGATTCAATATTTTCTTCTAATAAAACTGTTTTTAGATTATTTCTGATAAAACTACCATCTAAACTAACTGTATTATTAGTAAAAACGGAATCTTTATTTTGGTATACAGTTTCAAAGTTAAACAAATAATTATTATCAATACTTTGAACTTTAGTTTGTTTTAATTTTGAATTTCTATCTTGATAAATATCAATTTTATTGAAACAAATTACATTTTCACTATTAAATATATAATTTTCTACAAATTCAAATTCAACATTTTTATTTATTTTTATATCTAAGTATTGTAAAGTTAAATTCTCATTAAAATTTTCATCATAAATATATACGATTTGTAATAATTTATTTATATCTTTTTTGACTTCAATCGCATAATTGGAAGAAGGTAAAAAATCAAACAAAAATAGAAAAGGATTTTCGTTTAATAAAGTTTCAAGTTTATCAATTTTTTTGTCGATGTTTAATTTGTTATAAAATTCGTTAGCTTCAAAATAATCATCATTAATCAATTTATTTAAAACTATTTCATTTTCGTTGACATTTATATCGCTCAATTTAGTTGAAAATTTACCATTGTAAAATGAAATCAAAAATGAGTTTTCTAATCTAATTTCATCAATTTTAGAAGATAATTTTTTGAAATCAACAGAATCATTGTTATCATAATTTTCTAAATCGAAATCAATTTTAAAATTATTTCTATTCAAAAAACCTAAATTAGTGTACTTCCACTCTTCATTTTTTGTTGTTGGTAAAGAATTTTGAACAAATTGCTCAAGAGAATTTCTTTTTAATGTTGCATATTTATCATCAATACTATTATTCTTTAAGTCATTAGTATTATACAAATTAAGTAGCTTTTTAGTAAAATTTAATTTTTGTGTTTCCATTTTTTATTTTAGTTTTAAGATTTAAGATAGCTATTATAATTAATATTAATAGTTTTCTAGAAATATCTATAAATTTAATATCTCTATATTTAGTGAATTAATTATTCAACTCTTCTTTAATCCAATCATAACCTTTTTCTTCGAGTTCCAAAGCCAATTCTTTACCACCAGTTTTTACTATTTTTCCGTCGTACAACACGTGTACAAAATCAGGAACAATATAATTCAATAATCTTTGGTAATGAGTGATAATCAAAAAAGCATTTTTTTCATTTCTAAGTTTATTTACACCATTAGAAACAATTCTAAGAGCATCAATATCCAAACCTGAATCAGTTTCATCTAAAATTGCTAATTTTGGTTCCAACATTGCCATTTGAAAAATTTCATTTCTTTTTTTCTCGCCACCACTAAAGCCTTCATTTACTGAACGACTCAAGAAACTTTTATCTATTTCAACGAGTGCTGCTTTTTCTTTCATTAAACTAAGAAAATCGATAGCGTCCAAAGGTTCAATATTTCTGTGTTTTCTTACTTCATTTACAGAAGCTTTCATAAAATTTGCGTTAGAAACGCCAGGAATTTCGACAGGGTATTGAAAAGCTAAAAATATTCCTTCTTTTGCTCTTTCTTCTGGTGCCATGTCCATTATATCTTTATCTTCAAAAGTAATTGTGCCTTCATTTATCTCATAACCTTCTTTACCAGCCAAAATCGAAGCTAATGTTGATTTGCCTGCGCCATTTGGTCCCATAATTGCGTGGATTTCACCTGGTTTTACTTCTAAATTCAAACCTTTTAATATTTCTTTACCATCTATATTGGCATATAAATTATTTATTTTTAACATCTTTTATACTTTATTATTCTTTTTAATTTTTGTAATTTATAAATTAAAATTAGACTGTGATTTCTAATTTTTTCTAACATTTTCTAATTTTTGTGAATTTATCTTGATTAAATTAATAATTAACCAACACTACCTTCGAGACTAATTGCTAATAATTTTTGTGCTTCAACTGCAAATTCCATTGGTAACTGGTTTAAAACTTCTTTTGCATAGCCATTTACAATCAATGCCATAGCTTCTTCTGTTGACATTCCTCTTTGTTTACAATAAAAAAGAATATCTTCTGAAATTTTAGAAGTAGTTGCTTCGTGCTCAACAACGCCGGTACTATTATTCATTTCTATATATGGAAAAGTATGAGCACCACATTTATCACCAAGTAACAATGAATCACATTGAGAAAAATTACGTGCGTTTGTTGCTTTTTTTCCGATATTGACCAAACCTCTGTAACTATTGTTACTAAATCCGGCCGATATACCTTTGGAAATGATTTTACTTTTAGTATTTTTACCAATATGTGTCATTTTTGAGCCAGTATCAGCTTGTTGATGATTTGCTGTTACAGCAACTGAATAGAACTCACCAATTGAGTTGTCGCCTTTTAGAATACAACTCGGGTATTTCCAAGTAATTGCTGAACCAGTTTCGACTTGTGTCCATGATATTTTTGAATTATCACCTTCACACAGACCTCTTTTAGTAACAAAGTTGTAAATTCCACCTTTACCATTTTTGTCACCTGGATACCAATTTTGTACAGTAGAATACTTTACTTCAGCGTTTTTATGAGTTATAATCTCCACAACTGCTGCGTGTAATTGATTTTCATCTCTCATCGGTGCAGTACAACCTTCCAAATAACTTACATAACTTCCTTCATCAGCAATAATTAAAGTTCTTTCGAATTGTCCAGTAGAAGCAGCATTTATTCTAAAGTAAGTGGATAATTCCATTGGACATCTAACACCTTTTGGAATGTAACAGAATGAACCATCACTAAATACAGCTGAGTTAAGTGCTGCAAAGTAATTGTCTGTTTGAGGTACAACGCTACCCAAGTATTTTTTAATTAATTCTGGGTGTTCTTTAACAGCCTCACTAAACGAGCAGAAAATTATACCTAATTCACCTAATTTTACTTTAAAAGTAGTAGCCACTGAAACGCTATCAATAACAGCATCAACTGCAATTCCTACTAATCTCTCTTGTTCTTTTAGAGAAATACCCAATCTTGCAAAAGTATCTAATAATTCTGGATCAATTTCATCCAAACTATTTGGTGCAATCTTTTGTTTAGGAGCAGCATAATAATAAAGATTTTGATAATCAATTTCAGCATAAAAAACTTTTGCCCATTTTGGTTCTTTTAAAGTTTTCCAATATTTGAAAGCCCTTAGTCTCCACTCTAAAAGAAATTCAGGTTCATCTTTTTTAGCTGAGATAAATCTTACTATATCTTCATTCAGTCCAAGTGGAGCAAATTCTTGTTCTATGTTAGTTACAAATCCATATTTATATTCATTGGATGTAACCTCTTCAATTAATAGTTGGTCTTCTGTCATTTCGTCCTCAATTTATAAAGATTTAATTTTTGATTTTTGTGTAAAATTAATAATTCAATAATTTAAATAGCATCTATTATTTCTTTTACTTTTTTAAAAGAATTTTCCCAATTCAAATTTTCATTGTACTCTTTTAGAGTACTTTTTGCCAAACTTTTGTACTTTTTTTCTTCGAAATATTCTAAAATAATCTTTGCAAAATCATTTGGTGTCGATTCTTTTGGTAAAGTATAACCATTTATTCCATCTCTAATAACATATTGAGCACCGTCGATTTTATGTCCTATTGAAGGAACACCATAGTAAGATGCTTCTGCGTAAACTAATCCAAATGCTTCAGAAATTGATGGCATAAATAAAAAATGTGATTCAAACATTAATTTTTCAAACAAATCAAACTGTTTTTTATCTTTTTTATCCAAAAACCCGTACACTGTTACAAATTCTTTAAATTTTGATTCAATCTTAGGATTGCTACCGATTATAATTAATTTACATTTAACTTTATGTATTTCATTTATAATTTTAACAGTTTCTAATACTTTTTCTAAACCTTTTCTTTTGTAATCAACACCAATAAACATTAAGTTTAGTTGTTCAAATTTTTTCAATTTTAAAATTTCAATTTTATTTACATTTGTGTCAAAACTTATGTTAGCACCAAAAGGTATAACTTTTATTCTCGCTTGCTCTATTTTATAAAAATTCAACAGCGATTCTTCAGCCCAATTAGTTGCACAAATTACATTATCACATTTATCGAAAACATTTTTTTCTATTTGATTCAAATAATCTATTTCATTTTTAGAATAATTTTTGTACCAATCTGAACTACCTAACAAGTTTTGAAATGTAGCATCAATAAAAATAATCTTTTTAATTTTTGAATTTACAAATGCCAAGTGAAATGAACCAGGTGCAAAAATTAATTCAATATTATTTTTTAAAATAAAGTGATCTATCTGTATTCCAAAATCTTTAAGAACCGATTCATCTCTATATATCTCTATATATTTATTTAAAAAAAATTTATTTAAAACTTTTTTAAAAACATTTTTTTTACTATTTGCAACATTTAATCCTTTAATACTTATCATATTAGGGTAATGTAATTTAAGATTGTCATACATAGATTTAACTAATCCAGACCAGGCTTTATGATCTTCTTCATCAAAAATACTTACAAACCCAATATTCACAATTATTAAACCTAATATTTATTTAATTTTTAAAATTAATTAATTGAACAAACTCTGTTTTTATAGTTTTTAAGTCAGATAACTTAGTATTATCAAACAATTCATCTATTTTCTTCTGAATTAATGCTAATGGTGAACGAATAGTACATGTTTCTTTTCTATCACAAGTTTCTTCAGCATTTTCATCATCTAAACATTCAACAATTTTTGCTTTGGAATCCAAAGCAAAAATAATATTATTCAATGAAATGTCTTTTGCAGGCATAGAAAGAGTGTAACCTCCTTTGATACCTTGATGTGAAATTATAAGATTTTTTTTCATTAATAATTGCATAGTTTTTGACAAAAATTCGAAAGAAAGTTCTAAGTTTGAAGCTATTTCCTTTGCAGGAACAGTCATACCTTCCCTATCTGCTAAATATTGCATTGCAAGTATTCCATATTCTACTTTTTTTGAAAGTCTTAACATTTGCTTTTATTATTTTTTGATAAAAATTACATTTTTTTATAATTTCTTTGTTTGTTAACTATCACAATTGCTAAATTAACAAATAAAAATTAAAAACTATATCAAATAGGACAAACTTAATCTTATTTTGTTTTATAATTTATTTTTTGCAATTTAATTTATTGAAATTATCACATTTAATATTATTTAAAATTTTAAATCGTCTAGTAACGTTAGTATTCAATCAATAATATAATAATAATTAGGAATATATGAATTTAGAACAAAAAATTACAGACGAAATGAAGTCTGCTATGAAAAGTGGTGAAAAATTAAGATTAGATACATTAAGATCTATTCGTGCAAGTATATTAGAATTTAAGACAAGTGGCACTAATATTACTATCGGCGATACTGAAGAAATAAATATATTAAATTCGTTAGCTAAAAAAAGAAAAGACTCTATAAATATGTATGAAAATGCAAATAGAACTGAACTCGCTGATATCGAAAAACAAGAATTAGCTATAATTATGGAATTTTTGCCTAAACAATTAAATGAAACTGAAATTACTGAAATTGTCAAAAATTTAATTGAAAAAACAGGCGCAAGTGGTAACGACGGCTTAAAATTAGTAATGGGACCTGTGATGAAAGAACTTAAAGGCAAAGCTGATGGAAGTTTAGTTCAAACAATAGTAAAAAACCTTTTAGGAATAATTAGTTAATTCCAAAATTGTCATAAATCAATTATATTCAAGTAAAATAAATAAAAATTAAAGTGGTAAATAATATTAATTCTGAAAATTTAAATTTTGTAAATAACAATTCATCAATTGTAGATTTCGATGTACAAAAAAACAAGGCATTATACCATAATGAAATTATAGATAATTCAAATTTAAATAAATTACAAAACATAACTTTCAAAGAATTAGAATTTGATGTTTTATTGGATATTATATCGAAGAATTGTTATTCTGAATTGGGACAATATGAAATTTTGAATCTTAAACCCAACTCTAATATTGACGCATTAAATTTAGATTTGGACATAATTAATGAAATCAAAATATCACTTTCTTTAAATGAAGATAATCCATTTAATGGAGTTAATAATTCCGTTAAATCATTGAATAAATCTAAAATTACTGGTGCAATTCTTAGTTCTGATGAGATTTTGAACATAAAAGAAAACTCAAGAACTTTTAGATTAGTAAAAAATTATTATAGAAATAAAGAAAATGGATTTGAGAAAATAAATAATTTTCTTTCAGAGGTTTATGAAAATAAACTTTTGGAGAAGCATATAGATGATGCTATTGATGAAAATGGAAATATCAAAGATAATGCAACAAAAGAATTAGCAAGAATTAGATATGAAATCAAATCAAAATCTGGGTCTCTTAAAAATAGAATTGAAAAAATATTAAAAAAAACAATAGAAGAAGAAATTGTAAGTGAGGACTTTTATACCGTAAGAGAAGGTAGATTTGTTATACCAATAAATATATCTCATAAAAAAAGATTACCAGGTATTATTCATGGTTTATCTCAAACTGGGACTACTGTGTTTATTGAACCTTCAGAAATTATTGAAACTAATAATGATTTATCAATTCTGAGAAATGAAGAACAAAGAGAAATATATAGGATATTAGAAACTTTATCAAGTGAAATAGGAACATTCGCCGAAAGTCTTTTGTATTCAACTAATATATTTGCGAAATATGATTCTTATTTGGCGAGAGCTAAATACGCCAATATTAATAATGGATTCAAGCCAATTATAAATGATAAAAAAAGTAAATTGATTTTTGATAAAATCTATCATCCTTTGTTAATAAAAAATTTGGGTAAAGACAATTCAATACCTTTATCAATTAAATTTGATTTTGATAAAAGAGGGCATCTTATATCTGGACCTAATGCTGGTGGAAAAACAGTTGCACTTAAAAGCATTGGGCTGAACTTAATAATGGCATTGAGTGGAATTTTTCCAATTGGAGAATGCGAAGTTTGTTATTTAGATGTATTTACATCCATTGGTGATCATCAATCTATAATGAATAATTTATCTACATTTAGTTCTCAAATTAAACAGTTGAAAGATATTGTAGATAATTCTGATGAAAACAGTTTGGTATTAATTGACGAAATTTGTTCTGGTACAGATCCTCAAGAAGGTGGTGCTTTAGCTCAAGCTATTTTAGATTTGTTTATAGATAGAAATCTATTTTTTATTGTTACTACTCACCAATCTTCACTTAAGTCTTATGCTTTAAATAAAAATGAGATAGAAAATGCTTCTTTGGAATTTGATGCAATAAAAATTAAACCTACTTATAAATTTCTATCTGGAATTCCAGGAAATAGTTATGCTTTCCATCTTTCAAAAAGTTTTGGATTTTCAGATTATATTCTCAACAATGCAAAAGCTTACTTGGGTGACAGGCAAAATGATTTGGAATTAAACATTGAAGTAATTTCTAAATTTAGAACAGAAATTGAAAATTTAAAAACTAATTTAGAAAAAGATAAATTAATTTTAGAGAAGAAAATTAAAGATTATGATTTTAAAAATAATGAAATCAATATTAAAAAGAAAAAAATTATAGATGATGCAAGACAAGAAGCTTTTGAATTAATTAATGAATCTAATAAAGTAATTGAAAAAACTATAAAAGAAATTAGAAATTTTAGCAATAAAGGTAATAATGATAATATTGATTTTAAAGCTATTAAAAGTGATTTTGAAAAACATAAAAGTAATATTATTAAAGAAATAAATAATATAGAAGCCGAAAAAGAAAAATCTAATGATAATACAAATAATAATTCTAAAGAATTTAAATTGGGTGATAAAGTAAGATATAATAATGATCTTGGTGATGAAAATAGTTACGGAATTATCTTAGAATTAGACAAAGTTTCAAAAAATGCTTTAGTTGAGTTTAATGGACTTAAATTTAAAATAAAAATATCTAAGTTGTCTCATTTTACTGGTAAAGAAATTAAATCTAGGTCAGGAGCAACAGAACATATTAAGTTTGATGCCAAAACCCAAATAGATTTAAGAGGATACAGGGCAGAAGAAGCTATAAATGAATTAGATAAATATATATCAAAATCAATTATATCGAATTTACAAGAAATAACTATCTTGCATGGCAAAGGAACTGGTGCATTAAGAATTGCAATACAAGAATTTTTAAAGTATCATTTTCAAGTAATCTCATACAGAGATGGCAAATTAGTAGAAGGTGGTGCTGGGGTAACAATAGCTGAATTATAGCATTTAATTATTTTTCATTAGTAATTTTGTCATTAAGTCAATATTCATTGAGTCAATTTACTTATTCATTTTTCAATGAAACAAAATCTACACATACATTTGAAAAAATTGATTATATTCATCTAAATTTCACTTCAGAATTAAATATTGAAGTTGCTAAAACTAATTTTTATCCTTCTTTAAGTCTCAAAGCTGGATTAGGTTATCAGTCATTTAATCCAAGATTTTTGTTAAATACTCCACAATCTATGTTATATTCCATCGGAGGAGATTTGTTATCGCCTTTAGTGAATAGAAATGCAATAGAGGCAGAATATCTTAATGCATCTGCTAAACAAATTCAGTCAGCTTATGAATATGAACAGACAATTCTTATTGCATATAATGAAATTATGAATGAATTATCAAGAATAAATAATTTACAAACAAATTTTCAATTAAAAAATGAAGAAGTAAATAAATTAATTGAATCTACTGAAATATCAAAACAAATGTTTCAGTCAGCAAGAGCGGATTATATGGAAGTATTATTAACTCAAAGAGATGCTTTGGATTCTAAAATGAAATTAATTGAAATAAAGAAAAAACAGTTTTTGGCAATGATTAATTTATATAGAAAATTAGGCGTCGGTTGGTATTAATTCATAATATTATTATTTGATTTTAGAGGTTGTTAAAACAATTAACAACTTCTTTTTCCCATTCCAATCCAAAGTCATTATCGGACTATTACCCGAATAGTTATACGGCGTCCAGCCACGATACTGCTCCCATATAATCTATTTCTCTGGGTCTATACTCGTGAATATCCCTACTTCATTTTCGTATTATTATATTTCTAAGTTTTTGTAAATTTCTTTACGGTGGGCAATTCTAAGCAATATTATTTCAGTTTCAGTATATGTATAAATCATTCTATAATCTTTGAGTACAACTACTCTATATATTTTTTTATAACCTGTTAATTTTTTAATTTTGTGAGATGGGGAGGATATATCAGAACATAGGATTGTTGCAACATCAAAAGCTTCTAATTGTATTAATTTATCAATTGATTTAATATCTTTTCTAAATCTTGAAGTAGATAACAAATTTCTTTTAATTAATAAAGTCATCAAATGACTCCACAAGTTTTAATTCAGATTCTTTTGTATTATTAACTTCATTCATTGATTCTAAAAATTCATTAGTGTATATTTCTTCAAGGGGCATATATTTCTCAATAAATTTACCTATAGTATTATATGCTACTAAAACATTTTGAAATTCTTGTGATTTCACATCAATTAATGTATTTTCCATTTTAAAACTCCTTTCAAAATATTACGAAGTCATTTAAAAATTATTTTATTACTATTAATTTTCCAAAGCCATTATCGGATTATTACCTGCATAATAAATTTTATTTTCTGCGACCAGCCACGATACTGCTCCCCTACAATCTATCTCAGTAGATCTATATTCGTGAATATCCTCACCTCATTTTCATATTTACAGACGCCGTGGTCTACCAAATTACTTTCTTTATCAATTTCCTTACCGATATATTTTGTTCTACTACTGTCAAACAAATTGCCTGCTCACTGCCAAGACCAATTAATGCCACCGTAAGGTTCGTAGTCATATTGGGATTATAAGTATGTTTCTGTTCCACTTCTATCTTTAGCTGCCACTTCAGTTCTGGTTGAACCTAAATATTCTAAAACTTTGAAATGCCTAAACTATTGCCCATTATCCCCTAATTTCCAAGTCATAAGTGGATTAATTATTTATATAAGTAAATAATTATTTATTGAAGTATTAGGAACTCACTAAATTACGAAATAATCTAAAACCAATAATATGATTTATATTAATATTTTTTGTTAAAATAAGTTATCATAAATATTTTTAGTAAAATCTGTACGGAGTTTTGTAATGACGTAGGTAAAAATGAACAAAAAAAATCCTCAAGTGCTGATTTCTCATTTACTTAAGGATTTATTTGGTGTGGGCCTTGTAGGACTTGAACCTACGACCGACGGATTATGAGTCCGGCGCTCTAACCAACTGAGCTAAAAGCCCGTATTAAATTTATTTTTTCTGATTAATTTCTGATGTAATAAATTAAATTATCACAATCTTAATTAATAGAGTTACAAAAATAATTATAATTTTATTAAATAGCAAATAATTTATTTGTTTTTTAATAATTTTATGTTTTCTTCCAACTTTATCATAATTTCTTTCATATCATCGAGTTTTTTTCTTTCGATGTCAATTACTTTTGGTGGAGCTTTTTGAACAAATGTTTCATTACTTAATTTTTTTTCAATGCCATTAATCTGAACAACAAGTCTTTCGATTTCTACTTCATTTTTTTCTATTTCTTTTGCTGTATCTATTACATTTTCTTCTAAAACAACATAAATACTACAATCTTTGACAACAGTTGAGATTGAGTTTTGTTGGTCAATGTATTCGTTAGAGATAATTAAATTATTGGCTTTAACAAAGTTTGAAATTAAATTACTATTTTTTTCAACATTTTTTTTCACATCATTATTTTCAAGTATAATATAAATATCACTTTTTTTACTTGGAGCAATGTTATAGCTTGCTTTTAATGTTCTTATAGCTTCAATAATTTGTTTGATATATTCAAAATTTGATTCAGCATCTAAATCCACTTTATTGGAATCAATTTGTGGAATTTCTTCATTGATTAAACTTAAGTTATTTATTTTATTTATTTCAACGTTATATTTTTCATTATTGTTACTTTCATCACTATTATTTTCATCACTATTACTTTCAATGTTTGATTTTTTCATTGTATGCCAAATTTCATCTGTAATAAAAGGCATAACAGGGTGAAGTATATGTAAAATCTTAATATAAATATCATTAGCAAGGTTTAATTTTTTTTGATTTAATGCATTATCAGGATTAGTTGTTTGAACTTTCATCACTTCCAAATACCAATCACAATAATCTCTCCAAATGAAATTGTATAAAATTTTAGAGTATTCGGTTACATTATATTCTGCTAAATTTTTATTAATTTTATCAATATTAGTATTTAATAATGAAATAATCCATTGGTCAGCAAGAGAAAGTTCATTATTATCGGGCAGAGTATTGATTTTGGTGTTAGTTTCTGTTAGTTGCTCTTCTTTCATCAACAAAAATCTACCAGCATTCCATATTTTATTAACAAAATTTCTACCAATTTCCATTGAAGGAATATCTTGTGATTCTACATTTACATCCATTCTAACATCTTGCCCCAAAGGTGCAAGGTAAATCATAGTAAATCGGACAGCATCTGCTCCATATTTGTCAATTATATTTAATGGATCTGGAGAATTACCTAATGATTTAGATAGTTTACGACCTTGTCCGTCTCTAATCAAAGCAGTAAAATAAACAGCATTAAATGGAATTGTATTCTTAAATTTTAATGAAGCCATAATCATTCTTGCCACCCAGAAGAAAATAATATCTGGAGCAGTTACTAATATAGAACTTGGCAAAAACTTTTTTAAAATTAAGTTGTCTTCTTTACCATCTTTGAGCCAGTCCATAGTTGTAAGTGGCCATAACCAAGATGAGAACCAAGTATCTAATACATCTTCATCTTGTATTAACTTTTCATTATTCACTAAATTCAATTTTTTTCGAGCTTCATTTTCATTTGTAGCGGCTGTGATACGACCATCTTCTGAATAATAGACAGGAATTCTGTGTCCCCACCAAAGTTGTCTTGAAATACACCAATCCTTGATATTTTTTAACCAATGCTCGTAAGTTTTAACCCAATGGTTGGGATAAAACTTTATATCACCGTCTAGGACAGGTTTGAGAGCAATTTTGGCTAAGGGCTCCATTTTTACAAACCATTGATTACTCAAATAAGGTTCAATCGGCTCTCCACCTCTTTGAGAATATCCAACATTATGTGTGTAATCTTCAGATTTTTCAATTAAGTTAGATTTTTCTAATTCAATTGTTATTAATTTTCTTGCTTCAAATCTATCAATGTTATTATAACTATCAGTTAATTCATTTAGAGTACCATTCGTATTAATTGTATTAATTACCTCTAAATTATATCTTAAACCAATTTCAAAATCATTAGGGTCGTGAGCAGGAGTAATTTTCACGCAACCAGTCCCAAATTCCATATCTGCATAATCATCAGCAATAATGGGAACTAATCTATTTACCAAAGGCACTTTGACAAACTTCCCTATTTTGTCTTTGTATCTTTCGTCATTTGGATTTACAGCGACTGCAACATCACCAAATAAAGTTTCTGGTCTAACCGTTGCAACGGACAAATATTCATCACTATCTTCAAAATAATACTTAAGTGTAAGTAATTTTTCAGTTATAGTTTTGAAATCCACTTCTTCATCAGATAAAGCAGTCATACCCTCTGGCGACCAATTTATAATTCTTTTGCCTTTATAAATTAATCCTTCTTCAAATAATCTAACAAAAACTTCAGTTACAGCCTTCGAAGCGTTTTCGTCCATTGTAAATAAAGTTCTATCCCAATCACAGGCAGTGCCTAATCTTTTTTGCTGATTTAATATTATGTCTCCATAATTATTTTTCCAGTCCCAGACTTTTTCTAAAAATTTTTCTCTACCTAAATCATATTTTGATAAATTCTCTTTTGATTTTAATTCTTTTTCTACTTTAGTTTGAGTTGCAATCCCAGCGTGATCTAATCCAGGGAACCAGCATACTTCTTTATTCATCATTTTATTTCTTCTGATAAATATATCCTGTAGAGTAGAGTTTAATACGTGTCCAAAATGTAAAATACCGGTAACATTTGGAGGAGGCATTAAAATTGAAAATGGCTCTTTGTTTGATTTTTCATCTGCACTAAATAGTTTATTATTAATCCAATTTTTGTATAATTTCTCTTCTGATGTTTTAAAGTCGAAATGTTTATTCATGTTTTTTTGTTTTTTGTAATAATTTTAAAGCAAAATTAAGCAAAATAATTTTTATAAATATTATTTTTAATGAAATATCATTTTATAAGAACAAATAATATATAACTAAATATAACTAATAATAAATTATTAAATTTACATAATTAACAATATAATGTTGTTGAATAATAATAGTAAATATTTATGATTTATTTTTAATAAGTTTAGGTTAAAGTCTTTTTTTTTAAGATATTTGTGTTGTGTTTAATTACAATTTTAAAAAATCATTTTAAGTTTGCAATAATTAGAATACATATTTGTTTTTAATATAGAAAAATTAATAATTTATAAATTTTAATAGAGGTAAAAATGTCAGTAAAGAAAGTATTGGTCTTAGCAATATTTACTGTTTTTGCTGTTTTAAGTTTGACTGATTGTACTCCAATGATAACTGAAGAGCAAAAAATAATGCTACAAGAATTAAGAAGAAAAGAAAAATCTTTGGGAGACGAGATTTCTAAGATTAATTCCGAAAATATTAGATTGGATTCGGAAATCAAGAGCGCTCAAAGTGTAGCTGATGATTGTAACAAAAAGAGAAAATTTATTGAAGACAAATTAAAAACTTGGCCCAACGTATGGCCAGATTACACACCAGAACCTTAGTATTTATTAATTTAAATATGAAAAGTTGTAAAAAATATAATTAATAATTAATCTTAAATAAAAAATCATCTCAAAGGCGAAAATGAAAAAACAATTTAAAAATATAATACTTTTATTGACAATTTCTGTCTTTTCAATAAATAGTTTGTTAGCTCAAAGAGCACCAGACAGTAAACCAGATATAGAATTAACTAAAAAAGAAGCTGAATTTAGAGTTTTAGATTTTCAAGAAATTGTTAAAAATTTGGAAAGCAAATTAGCTGATATCCAAACTAAACAAACTGATTTGAAAGCTCAAATGGAAAGCGCAAAAAAATCACTTAAAGATTGCGAAGATGCAATTGCTCAAATGGTTGGTGCTTCTAATTCTGAAATTGAAGCATTCAAACAAAAATTGGGTATTTTGGAAGGTAAAGTCAGAGATATGAAAAGACTCAATGACGACCAGTTAGCTGATAAAACTGATGAAATTAAAGGCTTGGAAAATGAATTGAATGAACTTAGAAAAAGTAAAATTTCAATTTTACCTGACATTTATCCAAGAATCATAACTTTGTCTAAAGACATTAAAGGTTTATACAGAGAAAAAGTTATAAAAGGTTATACAGTTGGTACTTGGGCTGAAAACAGAGATTGTTTATGGAATATTGCTGGTAAAATAGAGATATATGGTGACCCAATGTTGTGGCCAAAAATTTGGCAAGCAAATAAAGAAATCATAAGAAATCCTGATATTATTTACCCAGGTCAAGTTTTAACTTTACCACCAAATGCTCCAAAAAATGATGAAGAAATGAAAGCTGAAAGAAAATATTGGAGAATGAAAAGAGACGCTAATCAAACTGAAACTGGTGCAGTTAAAGGTAATAACTAATTTAAGATAAATTTAATAAATTTAATAAATTTAATTATAACAGTTATTCTAATCACTAATGACTAATATTTTATACCTCCTCTTTGTTTAAAGGGAGGTATTTTTTTTGATAATCACTAAAAATAATAATTTGATTGTTTATTTAATTTTTACATTAATTTATATTTAAAATAGTAATAACAACTTATGTTTATAGAAAAAAAATTTATAATTGAGGATCTTGATTTATTAACGTACTTGGGTTCTAATGAGAACTTACTGAATTTTATTGAAATGAGATTTAATTCTACTATTAATTTTCGTGGTAATATCATTAAAATTAAAGGTAAAACTAATGAAATTGAACTTATTGAAAATTTAATAAAAGAATTATCTTATATACTCAAAAAAAATGACATAATTTTAGAAAGTGATATTAATAATGTCATTGAATTATTACAAATCAATAACAATAAAGTTGACAATGTTGGTGTTTCAAATGAAAAGAATATTGTTTATAGTGGATTTAAAGACCAAATTAGAGCTAAAACACCAAATCAAATTAAGTATGTCGATTTATCGAAAAAAAATGATGTGGTTTTTGCAATTGGTCCTGCTGGTACTGGGAAAACATTTTTAGCCGTTGCAATGGCACTACAATCGTTGAAAAAAGGTGAAGTGGATAGATTAATACTATCAAGACCTGCTGTCGAGGCTGGTGAATCATTGGGCTTTTTACCAGGTGATTTAAATGAAAAAATTGACCCTTATTTAAGACCATTGACAGATGCACTACAAGCAATGATTACAATTGACAAATTCAAAATATTAAGAGAAAAAAACACCATTGAGATAAATCCATTAGCATATATGAGAGGAAGAACTCTTAATAATTCTTTCATTATTTTAGATGAAGCACAAAATGCGACAAAAGCACAAATGAAAATGTTTTTGACAAGATTAGGTAATAATTCTAAAGCAATAATTACCGGTGATGTAACTCAAATAGATTTACCTGATAAAAGAAACTCTGGCTTAGTTGAAGCGTCAAATATACTACAAGATATTGATGGAATTGGATTTATTTATTTTGATAATAAAGATGTTGTAAGACATAAGTTAGTAGCAGATATTATAAAAGCTTATGAAAATAATAATTATAACAATGATTACAAAAATAATAACGAAATAAAAGATAATGTTAAATTAAATGAAACTAATAAATAAAATTTAATTTTATTTTGTTAATTTGTAATATTAAAAATAATTTATAGAGTAAAATATAAATTATATGTATAATTATTAATCTATTTTAATGAACGAACTATTCAAAATAGGGTTTTTGACTTTTAGTATGTTTGATGTGCTGGATATATTTATAGTTGGCTCTTTATTATATGCAGTATATAATTCATTAAAAGATTCAATTGCTTTACAAGTATTGTTTATCATTATATTATCAATTGGATTGTCCTTTATTACAGAGTCGCTAAATTTAAAATCTGTAAATTGGATTTTGAGAACAATTTCTGATATTGCTTTAATTTCATTTATTATAATTTTTCAAACAGAAATTAGAAAATTTTTACTTATTGTAACAGAGACCAAAATCTTTAAATACTTCCTAAAGTCTAGAATAAGTGAAACAATTGATGAAATAGTTGATGCCGTAAAAGAACTATCTAAAACACACACAGGCGCACTCATTGTACTTACTCGTTCTCAAAGTGTAAATATGACCGTAACGAAAGGTGTACATATACAAGGGATAGTATCAACTGAATTGATTTTAGCTATCTTTAATCCTAAGTCTCCTCTTCATGATGGAGCTGTGATTGTAGAAAATCAAACTATAGCTTATGCGAAATGTTTACTTCCACTTACTTTGGAATTAGTAAAAGAAGGTAAACATTTAGGGACAAGACATAGAGCTGCTCTTGGGTTATCAAATATTTTAGATGCACTGATAATAGTTGTCTCAGAAGAAACAGGCAGAATATCAATTGCAGAAAAGGGTGATTTAGAATATAACATACCTATTGAAAAATTTGAAGAAACTCTAAATAAAAAAATAATAGAATACAAAGAAAACAAATAAGTTGTTTAAACTAAAGGATTTCACTAAATATTTATGATTGCAAGTAAACCAATATTTAATAATAAAAAAGAAGAATTAATAAAAATACTTTTTGATAAAGGCATTCAAAAAAAAGAAATATTGGAAGCAATATTTTTTTTACCAAGAGAGTTGTTTGTGGCACCAATGTTTGCAAATATGGCTTATGAAGATAGAGCTTTACCTATTATAGCAAATCAAACAATATCACAGCCGTATACAGTTGCATTTATGACTTTGAATTTGGATATTAGCCCAAATGATAAGGTATTAGAAATTGGTACAGGTAGTGGATATCAGGCGTCAGTTTTACATTATTTGGGTGCAGATGTTTATACAGTCGAAAGAATTGAAGAGCTTTATATTTATTCCAAAAATATGTTTTCAAAATTGGACATTAGTGTAAATCAATATTTAGATGATGGCTCAGTTGGACTCGAGAAATATGCACCTTTTGACAAAATTATTGTTACTGCTGCTTCACCGGAAATACCAAATGAATTGATAAAACAGTTAAAGCCAAATGGGAAATTAATAGTACCTGTGGGAGATAAAAAGTTACAAAAAATGATTTTGATTACAAAAGATATTAATAATCAAATTGATATTCAAGAATTAGGCTCATTTAACTTTGTACCTTTGATTGGCAAAAATGGATTTGAAAATTAGAAGTGAGTTTTTTTGCTAATATATATATAGCTTACGATTTAAAATTCGAAAATCAATCCTAATGAGTGCGAAATACCTGAATTTGATAAAAATTCATTTGCAACTGAATAATCTATATTTAATCTAAATGGTAGATTTTTGATGTTTGGTCTGATAGATAAACCAGAACCCCAATTATTCATTGGTAAGATTTGAGGTTTGCCATCATTTTCTCCGTACAAACTTAATCCACCTCTTAATGCCAAAAATTCGATTGGGACAATTTCTACACCCATATTTAGTCTTGGAGAATTTTCGAATTGATTGAGGACTGCATCCATACTTAATAATATGTATCTCGATGCAGGAACGATATAAGTTTCAATTTCTCCATCTACTGAGTTTCTTGATGTAATTTCTTCTTCATTAAGTCCAAATTCCATTGCTATACCTGTTCTAACAGAATATGGAATAATTTCTTTATTTACTAATTCTGTATTCCAAAACATCATACCAGATAAATTTTGAACAGCAACACCAAAAGAAAATAAATCTGCAACATTGATTTTAGTTCCTAAATCAAGTGCAAAACCAGTTCCAAATATATTAGATCCTTGTAAGTTGTTTTTTAGATATTTAATCGTAGAACCAAAACTCACCACATCATTTTTGTAAGCCATACTAAGTGCTAAGTTATATTGTAAATCATTTAGTTGACCCACTGGGTTACCTTGAATATCACGAGCAGTAAAAGTACCAGAGGTAAGTGTATTTATTCCAAATCCAATACCAAATTCGTCACTTAACTTTTGTCCATACATTAGATTTGATTGTGTTCTATTTAAACTTAGATTTGTAATTGTAGATTGAATAATTGGGTCATCATTCAAAAAACCAAGACCAGCGGGATTAAAGTAAATTGAAGAAGGATCATTAACTACAGCAGTATAAGCACCACCCATAGAGATAGCTCTTGCACCTACATTTCTAAATAAATACGATTGTGCATAACCACCATCTGATGATTGAGAATATAAATTTACTATCGAAAAAGAGAACAAGGTTAAAGATATTAATATTAATAAATTCAACTTTAACTTAATTTTAGTAAAAAATCCTAAATCTATGTCCACTTCTACCTCGAGACTATGAACTTCTCTGCATCTCTAAAATTTCTTCCATTTAGAATACACAAATAAATCCCATTTGGTAAATTTGAACTCAAAAATTCATATTCATAGGAATTTGTTGGATTAGATGAGACTTGACCTTTGTGGATTTCAATTACTTCTTTGCCTAATATATTAAATACAGACAACTGTATATCACCATTGTAACCACTCGCCAATTCTACTCTCACAACAAACCTATCTTCCCCATTACTCCAAACTCTTGTTATTTTATTTAAAGACTTGGAAGTATCAGATTCTACTTTTGAGTTCAGTAATAATGACTTGGAATTCACAATATTTGTGCCACTATTCTTAATAATTGGTTTATTGTAAATATATTTTTCGAATTTACTACTGTCTGACTTAATTGTAGCCCTTTCAACAAAATTTATATTAGCTAAAGAAACGAACGACAAATTAAAAATAACAAACAATATCATAACAGTAGTTATAATATTAATCATTTTGAATTTTAATATGTTTAATATCATACAAAATAATAATTTGAAAAGTTTTTAATTTAATTAAGATTTAACGTTTTTGATTGTTTAATGTTTTTCTGAATTTAAAATAAATTATATATCATCATTTTTAAACTTATTTTTTATCTCATCAATTTTTGATTTATCATTATTTAGATTTTCTAAAGTTTTTATTGTGTCTAAGCCATTTTTTTCAATACTACTATTTTTGGATATAGTTTCATCTTTAGACTTTAATAAATCCATTTCTTTCTGTTTTTGTAGTAAATGAATTGCTAATTCTGTTTTAGCGTCAACTTTTTTGCTATCATTATTATCAAATTGAGCCAAATTATCATTATTATTTAGCTTTTCATTTTTTTGATTACTTTTCTCAAAATCTTTTTGATTATTCAATTTCTCTTCAAACTTAGTATTATATAATTTATTATTAAAATCATTATTTTTAGAGTTATAATTTTTAGTGTTATTATTATTTTGTTTATTCTTTTTTACTTCTTTATTAGATTTTTCTTCTCTTTTTTTGGCTTCAATGAAATCTTTTAGAAAATTTTCGATTTTATCAGAATTATTATCAATTTCTACATTTTTAGTGTCATCTTTACTAATATTATAAGGTAAATCCTTTAAATTAATACTTGGTTTTTGATTGTAGATATCAGTAATTTTTTTAGTATTAGCTTTGGTATGCTGTGTTTCTATTTCCTTTTTTCTTTTAGCTATTTGTTTTTTGATTTCACTTTGTTTTGCAAATTTATTTGGATCTAAATTATCCATTTCATTTTGTAAAGAATGTTTAAACTTTTCTTTTGCATAATTTATTTTATTACTTTTTCGCTTTTTATTTATAATTAATATGATTATAAAACCACCAATCAGAAACAAAACTCCAGCTAAATAACTAAAAAAAACACTCGGTAAAAATTCACTATTTGTAGTTTGAGTTGAGTCTTTTGGTATTGAGTCTTGTAGTGAAATGATTTTGGTAGTATCAATTTCAATTTTTTCTGATTCTACTTGGAAATTATCTAAATAATTCAAATTTAGATTATTAATTAAGTTTATTTGGTCTGGATCAATAACAATTTCATCAAAATAATTTATTCCTGTTAAACTTGTAAATATTTTTGAAAATTTATTAGCTGTTTGCACTTCGTTTTTTGCTTTATAAATTTGTGCAAGTGCAGCATAAGCATCAGGAACGTCTGATTTATTTTCAAATGCGATAATAAGATTTCTATAACCTTGATCAAAATAACCATTTTGTAATTGTACAAGTCCCAAAAATGCAAATGAGTTTTTGGAATTCAGGCTTGACGCAGTTTGTAATTCTTGGATTGAATTATCAACTAATCCGCTTTCTAATGCCAATAATCCGTTTCTGAAAGCATCTTCTGATGGTTTTATTTTATCCCATTCAAATACTTCTATAAAGATAGATTTAGAATAAGGTAAATAATTTGCGGTATAACCTAATGGCTTGGTTAAATTTATACTTGTTATTGTTTGAGTGCCATTATTAAAAGTGTTAATATTTGTTATAAAATTATTATTAAAGTATAAATCTTTTACACTATCATCAAAATAAACATTTTCTAATAATATTTCTACTTTTGATTTATCATTTGTCAATTTTGATTTAAAAGTAATTGTTTCATCTAAATAAATTAATACTCTATTTTCAGGTTTTACATCAATTTTGTTTATTTTTAGAGCGTATAAATTTATAATATTGAATAGCATAGAACTAATTAAAACAACCATAAATATTTTATTCATATTGATTGTTGCAATCGCTTTGTTATCGTTGTTATAATTTTTTTTATATAGTATATTTTTTAGTTTCATTTTTTAATCAATTTAGATTTAATCAATTTAGAAATATGTAGTTAAAATTATTATCAAAAAATTTTGATTTTAGGTATTTGGATTTTATATGTTGTCCCAACACCATAATCTGAATTAATCAAGAGTTTAGATTTATATTTTACTAACATATTTTTCAATAATTTTAGTTTTTTAATTTCTTCATTTATAGTTAAATCCTCATTTTTATTTTTTTTATCAATTACACTTTCTATTAGTCTAAATTTGTCATTATATTTATTCAAATCATCATTTGAAAATCCAGCTCCATTATCAATAATAGTAATTGAATTGTAATATCTACCAAAATTATTAGTTACTATCTTAATTGTGCCACCCTCTGAATATCCTTCTTTTGAAAGATGGGAGCGAGATATTTTTAAAATTGTAATTATACACTGCTCAAGCAAACCTTTATCTATATTTACTAATAGCTCATTTTGATTAAGTAAAATTTCAAAATCAATATTTACTTTTAGGAATTGTTGTGTAAGCAGTCCTATTATTTCATTAATAATTTTATTCAAATTTATTTGTATTGTTTTTTTCTTTTTTAATTCATTATTAAATAAATTAAACTGCTTCAAAAGTGATTTCAAACTATCAATTTCATCAAATAACAACTCTATTCTTCTTTTTGAATCACCGAGTCCAGAGTTTAATATTTTAATATGTCCTTCTATTTTTTTGATAGGCAAACTTATTTCTTCATTAAAAATATTATTCATTTCCCAAAGTAAATCTACGCTTGTATTTTCTAATATTTTTTCTGAACTTTCTAATATTTCTAGATTCAAATTTTTTATTTCAATTTGATTTTCTTCTATAATCAAATAAGTTATAAATGTATTAATTATATAATAAAGTAGTTCTTTATCTTTACTAGAATAACTATCAATTTGCCTTTCTACTCTTGAAATCAAAAAACCTAAGTTTTGTGCATTATATATTATTGGAACAATTGCAAGAAAAGTAGTTTTGGGAGTATTATCATCAAATAAATCTGGGATAATTTTAGTAAATTTATTTTCAAATATCCAATCTATTATTCCCTGTTCAATCATCATTTCAACTTTGTAATCCAAAGTATTTTCTTCTAATTCAAAAACAGAATTTATTTTTTCTTCTTTAATTAAATAAATGTTGAAATCATAAAATTCAAATATATTATACAAGAAATCACTGATTAAATTATATTGAATAGGTTTATCATTATTATCCTTTAACTTATTTACTAAATTTGTAAATATTTCAAAATAATTTGTTTTAGAATAATCAATTGTATCTATACTTTGATTATTTTTTATAAAATTCAACTCTTTTTTCAGTAACTCAACAGTTGTTTCAAGGGTAATTATATAATTATCTTTTTCGGCTGTATTATTTTCTTCGAAAATATTTTTCAATTTAATTTAAAATTAATAATTTAACAAAGTAAAAATAATAAAAAATATATAAATTTGCATTTATTATTATATAATATTACTTATAAATACAAAAATATAAAATTTATAAATAGAATTTGTAAAAAATGTAAATTTAACAAAGACATTTAGTAAAGACTATGTGTTGTAATTTTATTTAATTCTGAAGAATGCTCAAATTCTATCAAAATTTCTTGTTTTAATTTGCCAATAGCACTACCAGCATCTAATAAATCATTTTGAGTTAATTCTTCGAAAATATCAGACGCCAAAAATAATTTTGATTGATTAATTTCGCCTGACCAAGTTTTATAACCCAAATTTTCGGCAAACCATTCAGACATTGAAACTATAGCGGTGAGGGGTTGTTTTATTTCATTAAAATTTAAAAAATTATTGACATTACTTTTTATTTCAGTAGTTTTTTTAGCTTTTGACAATAATTTAGTATTACTTTTAGTGATTGGAACTTTTTTATTTTGATTGGAACTTTGATTATTTAATTTATAACTCGAAGTTTTCGCAACTTTGTCATTCTCATTGTTGTTGTTATTAGAATTTAAAGCATATTTGCTTTTTGAAGAATTACTACCTAATAAATCTTCTTCCAAAAATCTATTTAATTTAGAATTGCTTTTTTCTTCTTCTTGTAATTTAATAGCAGTAAAGTAAGGCGTATGATGATATTTGATAGCATCAACTAATTGAGTTGGTAAATTCCATTTTTCAGCTAACCAAGCTCCAATATCTGCGTGAGTACATCCTAATACAATTTCTTCACAATAAGTTAAAGAATATTTATGTTCTTGTTGGATAATTTTAATTTTTCTAAATTCAATATTGAAATGTTGAATTAATATCAATATTCCCATATCGTGCATTAATCCAGCAACGAAAGCTTCTCCAGCTAATTTATAACCTAATTTACGTGCTAATAATTTACTCGCTGCTCCGCAGAATACAGAATAGTTCCAAAATGAATTAATATCTATTAGTGATTTTGAATATTTTCTAACAAATTTCTGAACAACCAAACTAATAATAATTTCTTTAATTGCGTTAAAGCCCATAATTACAACAGCTAATTCAACAGTGGATATTTTTCGAGAGAAACCATATAGGGGTGAGTTCGCAGCTTGTAATATTTTGGAGGTTAGTGCTTGGTCTCTTTCTATTAACTTAGCTATTTGAAGAGCTGGTATATCTATATTATCTAATGCATTCAATAACTGAGAAATCACAGTTGGGATTGCTGGTAAATCTCTTAAAGTGTTTAATTTTCTTTTTACTGCACTTGATAACATTAATTTGATTATTTAGAATTTTAAATAAAAATAAATATATGAAATTTAGATCAGACACCAACACTTTCTAATTTATTTTTTAGTTCTGAAACTACTTGAGTATGAATTTGACATACTCTACTTTCAGATACATTCAACAAATTACCAATTTCTTTAAAAGTTAGCTCCTCATAATAATATAAAGACATAACTAATCGTTTTTTTTCGTTTAATTCTTGCAAAAATCTATATAAATAATCCATTTTTTCTGTGTCTACTAATTTATCCAAACTGCTACTTTCTTCATTATCAATATTATCTAAAATATCAATATCTTCGTTATCAATAGTAATATAATTGGAATCGTTCATGGATAATGAAGACTTAGCTGCCGCTGCCGCTGCCAAATATTTTTCGTATTGGTCGGGTGTAACATTCAACTTATTCATTATTTCGTTTTGAGTAGCTTCTCTACCTACTTCGTTTCTCAATTCATCATTCGCAGACAAATAATCTTGTGCTTTTTTTCTTGCCGTTCTCGAAAGCCAATCCAATTTTCTCATTTCATCTTGAATTATACCTCTAATTCTTGGAATAGCATAAGATTCAAACTTTATACCTCTTGACAATTCAAATCTATCAATTGCCTCACTCAATCCCAAAATGCCAATACTAGTAAAATCTTCATAAGACAAAACAGAATCTTTTGGCAAATTCATTTGTTTTTGCACATACTTTACCAACCAAACATAATTCATAATTAACGAATTTTTTAATTTTGGTGTTTGTCTGATGCTATATCTATACCATATAGAATTTAATTCATTTTCTGAATGTTTAATAGCTCTTATAGTATATTCCATAATTTTCTTAATTTTTTACTCAAAAATAACATTTTTTAGGCTTTAATATCAACTTATTTCCTAAGAATAAATACTTAATTTTGTTATTTATAATTTTTAAATTATAATTTTAAATTAATTATTCTTTCTTTGCAAATCTAAATCGAGAAATTCTTCATCATCAAATAAATCATATTTCTGATTATTTTCTTTATTTTCTTTATTTTCATTATTTTCGTTAGGAACTTCATCAAAAGGATTATAATTTTCAACTTCATCCAAATCAAAACTTGGAGTTTGGTTGATTATGCCATCATTTATAAAATCATCTTCATTTATTGAACCCAATGATTGTTGATTTGCATTATTAAAATTATTTGAATCGATATTATTATCTATATTATCAACATTTCCATCTAATAATTTTTTGTTTAGTAATTTACGAGCTTCAATTTCTTTTTCAATTTGTTCCATTTCCTCAATTTCTATTTCTTTTTTAGTTTTTTCTAGTACTTTATTGGTTTCTTCCATTTTTTTAATTTCTGCAATTTCTGCAATTTTTTCCTCAGAAATCAAGAAGAAGACACCAACCATAACAAGGCCAGTACCAAGATAAAAACTTACAAAAATTAAAAAAGTATAATAAATACTTTTTAGAGCCTCTAGCTCTATACCAAAAAACAAAATTATAAAACTCAAAATTGTAACTAATAAAGAAACTTGTATATGCAATTTAAAAGGTAAATTAATTAACTTTTTTATTCTTTTTTGCTCTTGCTTCTTTTTTTCTTCTAATCTTTTTTCTTTTTCTTTCTTCTTTTTTTGCTTTTCGTCTAACCTTTTTTTAAGCTCATCTTCTTCTTTTTTTTCTCTTTCAACACGCTCTTTCTCTCTTAACTTTTGTTCAGCAGTTAAAAATTGTGTTGGTTTATTTTCAACAATTTTTTGGTTATTATTATCCATTTCAACAAATAAAATATATAAATTTCTTTAGTAATAGTGTTATTTAAGTTAGATTTTTGACTAAAAACATTGTTTGTTTCATTTAACGACGAAAAACAATTCTTCGATTTTTAGAGCTATTTTCTTTAATGCAACGGCTAATTCACTGTGGTTATTAGACTTTACATAAATATTTTGATTTAGTATCGAAGTTCTTAATTGTCTGTCATAAGGTATATAACCAATTTTTTTAATTTTTAGATTTAAAAACTTACTATTTACACTATTCAATTTGTGTTCCAAACTATTTGCGTCTTCTTCATCTATAATATTATTTATCAATAATTTTATATTTTGAGGCTTTTGATATAATTTTATAACTTTTAATAAAGCATAAGAATCAATTAATGAAATTGGGTCTTCATTAATTATCAACATAACTATATCAGATAATTTAATTGAATTAATTAAATCTTCATTTAATTCAGAGGCGGTATCTATAATTACAAAATCATATAAGTTAGAATTACGTATTAATTCTATCAAATACTCAACTTTATTGTGATATACTATATTTATTGAAGTTAAACTATTATAGGTCAAGATAGATAAGTTTTCATTTATTTGGTGTGTGGCATTTTTTAGGTCTATTTTTTGATCTAATAGTTCTTTAATTCCATATTTGGGTTTAATTCCAAAAATAAAGTTTTGCATTGATTGAAGACAGTCGCCATCAAGTAATAATACTTTATTACCTTGTTCGGATAATAAATACGCAAAATTACTTGACAAAACACTTTTGCCAACTCCAGATTTTCCACTACAGAAATTTATAAATATGGTATTTTTATTGCTCAAATTTTGAAAATTATTCTGTTATTATTTGATTAATTAAGTTTAAAATATTATTTATTATTATCTTCACTTACCCTAAAAATTAGATCTAATATTAATTCTTTTGTTGCTGGTTCTATATCATCAGGTATTTGTTGACCATTTGTGATATAATTTAAAGGTAAATTGCTTTCTTTGAGAATACTCAATATGCTTCCAATACTTTCAGTTTCATCAATTTTGGTCAAAATCAAATTAGTACTTTTAAATATATTAAAATCCTTTAATACTTTTTTAAAAGTTTTTAGATTAATAGTTGAATTTTGTACCAAAAAAGTATTTGTTGGTTGTGAAATATTTATAAAATCTTTAATTTCTTTTAAATAGCTTTCATCTTTGGGGCTTCTGCCAGATGTATCTATAAAAACAAAATCATAATCTTTAGCATCTAATAAAACTCTTTGTAATTCTGTATTAGACATTGCAGACTTAAAAGGTAGATTCGCTATTGAAGAAAGAGTTTGAAGTTGCTCCAATCCACCCACTTTATATGAATCAGCTGCAATAATCAAAATTTTAGCGTTATAAATTAGTTTTGTGATAATTGCTAACTTAATTAATGCACTTGTTTTGCCAGAACCAGAAGGACCAACAAATATTAATCTTTGTTGTTTATCAGAAGTTTCTAAATTCTTGGCAAAAGTTATATCTTCAATAATTAAGTGTTTAATCTCATTTTTTAAAATATTATAATCATTTACATCAACAAATAAATTGGGCTTGGAGCTCTTATTTGATAAATTAGTATATTCAATACTACTATCTGTTTGACTATTCGATTGTGTTTTAGAAATTAAATCAAATATATTTTTTTGGATATTAGCCTGTAGAATTCTATGGATATTTTGAGTAGATAAAGAAATTAATTCTAACACATAACTTTCTTCAAAATCAGCGTCTAATAATTCTTTATATAATCTAAGATGAGTAGAAGAAAATAAACTTGAAAATCTATATTTGGAATTATTTTCTAAAGTTTTTATTGATTTTTTTATTTCACTCAAATCCGAGTTAGTAGAAGTAATAAAACTTAAGTCAATTTTACTAATTGAATTTTGCTCAGATGATGAATTAGAATTGTTAAACTTATTGTTGTTAAACTCATTATTGTTTAACTCATTATTGAATTTACTCTCTTTACTTTTTACATTATTTTGAGATTCATTTTTATTTATTATACTTGATAATGGTCTTGTGAAATTTTCTAATCTAGTCAAAAAATCAGGATTATCTCTTTTGGTAAAATTTGGTTTAGATAAATTATTATTGATTTTTTCATTAGATTTAGATAAATTATTATTTGTATTATAACTATTAAAATTATTTGAATTATCAATATCCCCTGATTGTTTATTAGTGTTTTGAGTATTTTCTGTCTTATCGTCATTACTATCCGAACTTTCGTTAATACCAGCAATAATCTCAATATTTGATTCTCCGTTGATATCTAATGGAGTTGTTCGAGAAGATAATATTACAGCTTCATCACCTAATTCTTCTAAAATCAGGTTTTTACCTTCTTGGAATGTTCTGGCTATATATTTTTTAATTTTCATAATTTTACTTTTATTTCAAAAACAAAGAAAAAATTATGCCATAATAATTAAGATAAATTATAATCTAAATAATATGAAATCTTTATAATTTAAAGTCTAAATGTTAAAGCCTAAAATTTAATTAATTCCTAGTTCATCAATTTTTCTATATAACGTCCTTTCAGAAATTCCAAGTACTTTTGCAATTGCTCGTTTATTATGTTTATACTTGATTAGACACTTTTCAATCATTAATTTTTCAATTTCATTGATTTTGCTATTTGTTAATAATTCATCTACTTTAAAAAAATCATCAGTATCTTTTTTATTAAAATCTTCGGTATTAATATGGATTTTGAAATCATCAAAATTATTTCCTATGTCTTTGACATTAGATTTGACTTCCATTAAGTCATTTTGAATTTCTAATAAAGTTCTAAATATTAACCCCATTTCGTTTCTACCAAAATCTTCTTTAGAACTTATTTTGGTTAATGATAAAGAATTATTATTGCTATTGTCATTTGTATGATGATTTGAATTATTATCATTGGAATTACCATTGAAATTACTATTATAATTATTATAATTATTGTTAACATTATGAGAAAATGGAGGTAATGTCGGTTTGGTATATTTGCGAATTAAATCAGCCGTTAAAAAAGATTTTTTTTCTAAAGTAATCATTGTATCAACAAAGTTTTTCAACTCTCTTATATTACCTTCCCAAGGTTGAAGTTTTAATAGTTCAATAGCATCATCTGTGATACCATCAAATTTTATTTTCAATTTTTCATATTTTTTGGAGGCAAAGTAAAAAAACAATATAGGAATATCTTCAGTATGATTTCTTAATGCAGGAAGATAAATTGTTACAGAATTAAGTCTAAAATATAAATCTTGTCTAAAATTACCTAATCTAACTTCATCTTGTAAATCTTTATTAGTTGCAGCAATTATTCTAACATCAATTTTATGAATCACTGATGAACCTAATCTGGAGAACTCACCGCTTTCTAATACCCTTAATAATTTTACTTGTGTACTAAGTGGCATTTCCCCTATTTCATCTAAAAATATTGTACCTTTGTGTGCAACTTCAAAAAAACCTTTTCTTTGTTCAACAGAGCCAGTAAAAGCTCCCTTTTCGCTACCAAATAATTCAGATTCTAATAAAGTTTCTGGTATTGCAGCACAATTTACACTTACAAATGAGTTTTTTTGCCTTTCGGACATTCCGTGTACAGCATTGGCAAAAACTTCTTTTCCAGTACCTGTTTCGCCAGTAATGAGGACAGTAAGGTCAGTTGGAGCAGCTTGAATTAACTTCTCTACGGCATCTTTTATAAGTTGAGATTTGCCAATTATATTATATTTATCTTGAACATATTCTATTAAATTCATTTTTATTTATTTTAGCTGTATTTTTTTAACTTTTCAATTTCTGATTTCTAAAATTATTTTATACAAATTATTTTTTACAAATTATTTTTTTTGTGAATTCTTTTCCCATTCTTCCCAACCGCCAACATAAATAAATATGTTTGAAAATCCAAAATTTGCCATATCTTCAGCCAGATGATGACTCAAATCACAGTTGCCACCCGTACAATAAATTAAAAATCTTTTATCTCTAGGAAGAGACATTATTTGTTGGAAATATTCATTTTCGTTTTCATTATATGGAAAGATATTCAAAGCATTACTAATTTTACCTTTTTTATAATCATCTAAGCTTCTGGCATCAATTATTACAAAATTTTTATTTCTGATAATTTTTAAGACTTGATTGTAATTTACTACTTTTTCTAAATTATCAAGAGTACTTTCTTTGACTGACTTATCTTTTACATTTTTTGAAGTCTCTAAATTGTTTGGGATGCTCTTTTGCTCTTGTATTTTTTCAACTTTAACATTATTAGAATTTTCTTTGTTGTCAATTTTATTATTGATTTCATTTTTGTTGTTTTCAGTATTTAAATTATCAGCTTTTTCATTAGTAGTTTTTTCATTAATTTTGTCATCGGTTTTAACATCTATTTCTACTACCTCTACTAACTCATCTATCTCTAATACTTCACTAACTTTTCCATTTTTGATTTCACCAAATAATAAATTATCTTCTATTACAGGTTTGGGTTTGTATATTAAATCTAATGGCTTTTTAGAAAGATAATTATTAGTTAATGATAATATAAATGTTATCACAAATATTGTCAATATATTTAAAATATTTATTTGTTTTAATTTATTTAATATGTTCATATTTAAAATTTAAAATAGTTTTTTAAAATATTATAAGAAAAGTTAATTTTTGATGCTTTCTGAGTATTAGTTATAGATTCTATTTCTAAGTTTAATTTATCAGGGTGATACAGCTTAATTAATTTTTTATATTGTGATTTAATTACTTGAATATCGTCATTAGGTTCCATTTCTAATTCAATAAAGGCAGTATAAATTTCTTTACTATATTTAGAATAATTATTTTTACTGCTATTAGATTTATTGGTATTAGAATTAGAATTATTAGAATTTGCAGACTTATTTCTATAACCTGCATTTGAGTAAGTATTTTTTTGATTTTGATAATTGTTGGAATTAGGATTAGAATTATTTGAATCATTAAGTTCATCAATAATATTTTTTAATTCATTATCTTCTTCTTCTAATATTTTTTGGAAGTCTGAGTTATCTTTTCTATAACTTTTACCAAAATTTAAAATTCTATCTATTAATTGACCCATAGAGATAATTTTTTTGTATTTTCATTTGTTTATTATTTATATGAAAATTTGACGTGTGTTGTGTCATTTTGTTTTTGTAATTTTGAACACTAATATTTTTTGTTTTAAAAAATAGAATTTATTTATATTGATTAATTAATTTCAATATAAATTAAACCTTTTTGAAAAATTAATAGTCTAACTATTGAAAACAAACTTAATAATTAAAATTAATTGCAAGTAAAATCTAATTTATATATTGAAGATGAAGTTATTATCCGAGAATATGTAGATAATAAAAGTAATAGAGCGGCAAATGCTTTCGTAAGAAAGTATCAATCGTTTGTATATCATACAGCATATAGATATGTAAATAATTATGAAGATGCAGATGAGATTACACAAGAAGTTTTCATAAAGGCACTTTTTAATTTACATAAGTTTAATAATCAAAGTAGTATCAAAACTTGGCTTTATACAATTACAAAAAATCTTTGTTATACATTTAAGTTAAAAAATAAATTTTTGAACATATTTGTTAGAAATAAAAAAGACCAAATAGACATTTTAGATAATCTTAGTTTTAATGATATTCCTTATAATACTCAAACTCCTGATAATATATTAGAGTTTAAAGAATTGAATGATAAATTTGAAGAAGTTTTGAAAACCTTGCCAGAGAAACAAAAAGAGACTTTTGCACTAAGATATTTTGACAATTTAAGTTATAAGGAAATCTCTGAATTGTTAAATATAACTGAAGGTGGAGTTAAAGCCAATTATTTCCAAGCAACAAAAAAAATTGCAACTGAAATAAATAAATTTAAAAGTGAAATCAATACATTAAACAAATAAATGAAACAACCAACAACGAAAAAGCTTACAGAACAAGATATGAAAGATTTGGTATCGGATTATTTATTCGGTGACTTGAATAGTTACGAAAAAGATAATTTTGAAAATAATATCGAATTTTTCCCTGAAATACAAAAAGAAATTGAAGAATTTAGAGGTGCATTTGAATTTGTAAATAAAATTAGATACGAAGATAATATTATTCAGAGAAGTAAAAATATATCTATCAAAGTTCAAAGTAAACTTAATAAAACCCAAAGTAAATTTGTCAATTTTTTTAAATATTTTGCACCAGTTTTGTGTTTGATCTTATTAATAATTTTAGGTAAATATTACGTTTCAGATGAATTTATTGGTAATACATTAGCCACAGTGGGTATATATACAGAATCAAATTTAAATAAAAATGAAAATTATGCTAACGAAGATAATCTAAAATATTTAAATTCAGAACCAAAACCTATTATTACACTCTCGGACATTACAATTTTGATGCAAAATGACAATGAAGATAATAATTCTAATAATATAACTGAAAACAATTACTCTTACCAAAGCTTGAATAATGTTATTGATTTAATAAATGGAGTTAATTCGATTGATAATCATTTTAATAACTTTGTTTATTTAAAATCAAGTACAACTGAGGCAAATATAATTAATGATGAAATTCTAGACAATCAATCTTTAAATAATTCAATTGCCTTTGACTATATGATAACTTCACTTAATGAAGATGAACTTACGTACATACTTAATAATTTCTAAACTTAATTTACTTAATATAATATAAATAAAATGAAAAAAACAAACAAATCAAAAAATCAAACATTATTAATATTTTTAATATTAATAAGTATATTCTCTCTTACAATTAATAATATTTCTTTTGCAAAAAAGAAGAATATGGAAAGACTAAAAACTATGAAAAAAGTTAGACTTCTGGAATATTTAGATTTAAATCCAGCAAAATCTGATAAGTTTTTGGTGAAATTTAATGAATATGAACAAAAACACGAAAATATTTCAATGGAAATACGCTCAAATATTGATGAATTAAGAGTTGTATTGGAAGAAAATCCATCAAAGAATACAAGTATCATTAAAGATAATGTCGGCAAATTGAACAAACTACATAATGATATGATGAAACTATCTCAAGATGAGGATAATGATATGAAAACTCTTTTAGATGAAGTTGAATATGCAAAATACATAGTTTTCAAAATGGGTTTTAGAGATATGGCAATGGAAAAACTCGAAGAATATAGAGAAAAAATGAGAGGTGGTGATGACAATTCCAAACGAGGAGCAAAAAGAGGTTGGTAATTATTCAACTTAAAATATCTTAAAACAAAATTAATTACTTAGAAAATCATTTTTTTTAACTTAAATCTAATTTTCTTTGTTATTTTTGGAAAACATTAAACAGATAATAGACATAAAAATAAATGTTTGATTATAAATTTCCGAAAGTAAAAAACAACTTTATAAAATCGAATCCACTTTTCAAATTTTTTATATTTTTGATTAGTGGATTTTTTTTGGGAATAATTTATTTTGAGTTTTTGGAAATTATCTCAAATACATTTTTAAATTTCAATTCACATTCACATTCTCATTCTAATTTACAACCATATTTTAGTTATACAATTGCTGTAGCTTTGATTATAATTAATATCTATTTATTTATTAAAAAGTATTTCAATCTATCTTATATTTTGATTAGTTTTTCAATCGGTTTTTGTTGTTATTATTATAATTTTTATGATTACGATAATATTACAAAGTCATATCTTTTTGAGCCCAAAGAAGTAATATTAGAAGGTGAAATAAAAAGGATATTAAAGGTCAATGAAAATAACGTAAAATTTTTAGCAGATTGTAAAATTAAATCAAACTTTTTACCAAATCACAAAGCATATATTTCAATAAATTTAAGATCAATACCAAAGAATTTTGAATTAATTCAAAACAATAAATTTAATCTAATTGCCAAAATAAGGACGCCAAAAGCTAAAAACTTTCTTACACAGTTTGATGAATTAAAATATGCTCAAAATAATAATATTCACTGGTTCGCAGATGCAAAATATATAGATTTTTCATTGATAGAATCAAATAATTCAAGTATAAAAAATAATTTTTATAAGTTGGTTAACGATAAAATAAAAAAATTATATGATGAGAGTTATCGAGCATTTATTACTGCATTTATATTAGGTGATAAAAGCACGTTAGATTATAAGAACAAGAATGTATATGCACTAAATGGAACTGCTCATATATTTGCTGTAAGTGGATTACATATCGGTATATTTGTATTTATGTTACTTTTCATCTTTAATTTTATAAAAAATGAAAAGTTAAAATATTTGATTATAAGTTTGATATTAGTAATCTATTGTATTTTGATTGACTACCCAGATTCTACTATTAGAACAATATTTATTGTTATATTAATTTTTTACTTGTCATCAGAACAACTCAAAAAAAATTATTTGAACACATTATTTGGTTTTTTAATTATATTAATAGTTTTTTTTCCCTCCACAATTGACAATATTGGAATGCAATATTCAATTTCTGCCTTTGGAAGTATAATTTTATTTAATAATAAATTATTGGAGAAACTCAATATTCAAAATATTAAAAATAAATTTTTGAAATTATTACTAAATTCAATAATATTTTCATTTTCAGTTTCAATTTTAATTTTGCCACTTAATGCTTATTATTTTAATAGTTTTAATATTCTTAGTATCTTAATTAATGTCATAACGATACCAATAATGTCATTAAGTATTTTTTATAGTTTAATATCAATATTAATATCATTTGTGAGCATTGATATTGCAGAATATTTTGCAAATTCTGCAGAATTACTTATTTTTGTTTCAAACAAAATTAACTATTTAATGTTTGACTTTGGAAATTTTATAAACATAAAATATTATTCTTTTGAATTTTCATTACTATTTTCTATTTTGTCATTAGTTATTTTGTACACTCATAAAATTAATTTACTTTTTTTTAGAATTTTAAACTTAATTATTTTATTGGTAATATCATTTAATTTGGATATTGATAAAAAATTAGGTCATTTTAACAAAATAAATGAGAAATATGACATTGTAAGTAATTTACAATCTTCATCAATTATTTATAAAAAAAATGAATACATATTTATAATTTATGAACAAAGGAAATTTTATAGTTATTACAAACCAGAATTCGAATTGATTAATTATATAAATCAAAATGAGGAGAATATAATTTTTATATATTCTGGTGACTTGGGTTATGAGCTTATAAAATCCATAAAAAATAGTAAATTTAAATCATTTAGACTAAAATTAAAAGATATAGATGAAATTAACATTTTATTAAAACAAAATAAATTATACAACAAAATCTGAAATAATTAAACTTAACTCGATTAAAAATTTATCTAACAATTTGGTGAAAAATAATTGAAAATACTGAAACCACAAATATTTCCAGACAATATCATATCTGGTGTTACTTTAAGAGATATTGTGAATTATCCCAATATTGGCTTTTCATTATATCAAAATGAGAATATTGATGAAAATGAATTAAAAGCAAATAAGCAATTATTTAGTAATTATCTTGAAGTACCATTAGAAAGTATTTTAACACAGAAGCAAACTCATAGTGATATTGTGGAGATTAAAGATAACGACCATAATTATTATGAAGCTGATGCAATGATAATTAGTAAAAGTGGATTTGTACTAAATATTTCGATTGCAGATTGTGTTGGTGTTTTGTTTTATGACCTAATAAACAATGTTATTGCTGCCACACATTCTGGCTGGAGAGGAACATATAAAAATATTGTTGAAAAAACTATTTTGACAATGTTTTATGAATATGGTACTTTGCCAGAGAATTTACTTGTTTATATATCCCCTGCTGCTTGTGGAGAAGATTATGAAGTTGGAAAGGATGTAGCTAATTTATTTGCTATTGGAATCACAAAAATAAATGATACAAAGTTTCTATTGGACAATAAATTTATTATTTATAATCAATTAATTAAAGCAGGTGTTCGTCAACACAACATAGAAATCTCAAATTTTTGTACAATAGCAGATAATAGATTTCATTCTTATAGACGAGATAAAGATAAATCGGGAAGAATGTCTGCTTTTATAATGATTAAAAATTGAAATTATGTTTAACGACGAAATAATTAACAACTCACCAGTTGAAAATAATATTTATACAGATTTAGTTTTAAATAGCTCTAAAATAAATAAACCAATAACAAAATATACTAAAATAGGCAATATTGAAATTGGTAACGGAATTTTTCTTGCACCAATGGAAGAGGTGTCTAATTTACCTTTTAGGTTAGTTTGTAAAAAATTGGGTGCTGATATAGTATATTCTGAGTTTATTTCTTCTGACGGAATTGTAAGAGATTCTTGGAAATCTAAGCATAAAATGCAAATACATCCCGAAGAAACACCCACTGCAATTCAAATTTTTGGCTCTGATATTGAATCAATGGTAGAATCTGCAAAAATTGTTGAAGGAGCTGGAGCTGATATTTTAGATATAAATTTTGGTTGTTGGGTACAAAAAGTAGTTAAAAGAGAAGCTGGTGCAGCATTTCTGAAACAACCTGAGCGAATGGCTGAACTTACTAATATGGTTGTTAATGCAGTGAAAATTCCAGTAACTGTCAAAACAAGATTAGGTTGGGATAAGAAATCTATTGTTATTGATAAAGTAGCAAAAATGATGGAAGAAGCTGGCGCAAAAGCATTAGCAATTCATTGTAGAACACGAGATATGGGTATGTCTGCCCAAGCAGATTGGAGTTGGATACCAATAATTAAGTCTATTGTAAATATACCTGTAATCTTGAATGGTGATGTAGTTACCCCGCACGATGTAAAACGTGCATTTGATACAACTGGCTGTGATGCACTTATGATTGGAAGAGGTTGTATTGGTTATCCATTTATTTATAAAATGGCAAAAGAATATATAGAAACAGGAATAATGCCAGAAGACCCAACTCTTAGAGAAAGAATTGACACTTGTTTATTTCATTTAGAAAAAACAGTTGAATATAATGGCTCTCACGGATTAGTAGAATTTAGAAAACATTATTCTGGATATTTAAAAGGGTTTTATGAAGCGTCTAACGTCAGAAGAAAAATTATGCAATGCGTAAGTTTTGATGAAGTAAAAACACTCTTAGAAGAATATTATGACTATTTAGGTTCAATTGATAGATTAGATCCAGTTTTAAAAGAAAGAGAAATTCAAAATCTAAATTGTGAAAATCCAAAATATATTGCTAAACAGATGCAAGAATTGGTATAAATTTTATTATAAATTAAACAAAAAAATGGCTACAAATTGTAGCCATTTTTATTATATTATGATTGACTTTGAGAACTATTTTGTTTTAGACATCTGAGAATTTTATTTGTATTATAATTATAAATTGTAAAAAGATATTAAATTTATTATTATAAACAATAATAGTTCGTATTATTTAATCTTCTTTTGCATCTGTTATATCCATATCAATAATTAAAAGTTTTGTATTTTCTTTTACATTTATTTTGATTTCATTAGCTTCAATAATTCCAATTGCATCACGTTTGCTAAGTTTAAGACTATTATGGTCTTTTATCAAACTTTCGCCTTTTGAAGTAATTTCTATCTCGCCTTCTATCAAAAATAAATATACATAACTATTTTCATTTATCGTTTCGAAATTCACACTGCTATCTTTGTCAAATTCACCTAAATACAATTCTGCATCTTGGTTAATCCACAAAGAATTTTCATCGCGGAATGAAACAATTTTAGTTAATTGATTTTTTTCTAAATTAAATTTTCTTTGGTCGTATCTTGGTTTTATATTTTGTTCTTTTGGGTGAATCCATAGTTGTAATAGATTTATATCTTCTGTTGAACTATCATTTTTTTCAGAATGGTAAACTCCTGTTCCAGCAGACATAATTTGCACTTCTCCACTGGTAATCACACCTTCACCGCCACTACTATCTTTGTGTGCAATGGCACCTCTGAGCGGAATAGTTATAATTTCCATATTATTATGGGGATGTGTATCAAAACCACCAGAAAGAGCTATAATGTCATCATTTAGAACTTTCAAAAAGCCAAACCCAGTTTTATTAGGATCATAATAATTGGCAAAACTGAATGAATATTTAGCTTTTAGCCAGCCAATATCCATACTACCTCTTTCATTTTCTTTGTGTATTATATATCTCATACTTTTTCTCAAATTTTTTAAATTAATTATTTATATTAAAATACATAATACCGACGAATAAGATTGAGGTATTAATATATACTTTTGTAAAAAGTAGTGTCTGTAAGAGTTTTCATGAAATTGATTATGTCTTTAATTTCTGTCTTTTTTAGTTTTAAATTATCAAATGGTAAAGTTTGATTTTCTAAATTAATGCCCAAACCTTTTCCACTACCTTTATTATAGAATTCCATAACTTCTTCCAAATTATCATAAACGCCATTGTGCATATAAGGAGCAGTCAAGTCAACATTTCTTATGGTCGGGGTTTTGAATGAATGTTTATAAATATCTATTCTGTCTCTTTGTATTCCATAATATCTACCTAAATCACCATCTAAAATTGCATTTATAGTGTCTTTGGTTGCTGCTACCCCCAAAACTTCACTTTCATTTTCATTAAAATGTGGAGGAACTAAACCAGAAAATGTTGGAGGAAAATGGCAATTACCGCACATAGCTTTACCCATAAATAGATTGAAGCCATTTTTTTCTGAATTTGTTAAAGTTACGAATTTATTATCCACTTTTTCATTTCTAATATATTTATCAAATTTGGAATTAAAACTTCTTAATTGTAATAAATATGCAGTGATTGCTCTTTTAAGATTCGTTATACTTACTAAGTTATTATAGTCTTTGTCGTAATTATTAAAAGCTTTCTGAAATAAAACTCTATAATTGTTAATATTATCATAACTTATGGTTTCTATGATTTTGAATAAATCTGTATTAAATTCATTAGAATTCAATAACACGTGTTCGATTTGCATTTCGGGCGAAGATGCTCTCAAATCATAAAAATATCTATCTGCATAAATACTATTTATCAGAGTTGGTGTATTTCTAAGCAAATTTGATTTGTCTTTAGAACTAAAATTCGTTTTTTGTCCATCAGTAAATGCTTTTTCTGGTAAATGGCAACTTTTACAAGATTGTTTATTATTAAGTGAAAGATTATAATCCTCAAATAGTATTTTGCCTAATTTGATAATATCTTCATTACTTTTATCTAAGGAATTAGTGAACATATAAGGATTTAAGAACTCATCTCCAAAAATATGTTCTGATAGATAGTTAAAAATTGTGGGTCTATTAGATGTTTCTTTATAACTTTCTATAACAAATTCAATTTGATTTTGTAAAACTAATCGGAAAGATGGAACAATATAATCTTTAACAAAAGTGAGTCTATCAAAATTGTTATAACTATCTTTTTTGCCAATTTGCTTGTTGGCAAAAATCAAAGCATTATCTAAAGTTTTGACTAAGATTTGAAAAGAATTACTATTTTTTGTGTTTAAATACTTTTCATATAACACAAAATCATTTTTAATAGTTTCTAAACTTATTCTGGTTTCATTTAATGAGTTTTCGGTAGATGGTGAAACAAACCCAGTGATAGAAAATGACATTAATCTAATTAATTCAAATCTAATTAATTCAAATCTAATTGCTTCAAAAATAAATCTGTCTTGTAATTTAGTTTGATTTACTAATAAGAATACATTATCAAAATCATTTTCAAGTATGTTTACTAAATAGTCTAGTTTATTAAAATCTATAACATTTTCGTAAATAGTTTCTTCAATTACTTGAATTCCAATTGTTTCGTATATTTTTGGAGTGGCATCTTTGTAGTTAGTCCAATAAAGTGGAGCTGAATTTATACTTCTTTTGATATATTCAGGGTCAATATATTCATATAGATATTCGTATCTTTTATAATTTAATCTAAGATTAGAAAAATCTTTTTTTATCAACTTGATATTTTTAGTTATTATAGATTTTTTAAATGCCTATTTTATCTTTGATTTTTTGGTTATTTTCAGATAATCTCATTTTAATAATTTCGGTTACTTCTTCTTGTTTTAATGAAGCCATTAAAATAAAATTTAAAATTAACAGAATAAAGACGGTAATAATTTTGATATTTGTTTTAGTTATTTTCATTTAAAATATTTTTTAATAAGTTAAAATAGGTTATGATAAATTATAATAAGTTGGAATTTATTATTTAAAAAATAAGAGGTTCAATTAAAAATTGAACCTCTTGAAGTTTAAAACTTAAAGTAAAAATTATTCTACAATGATTTTTACAACTTTTTTGTCAGAATTCATAATAAAGTAAGTACCTTTAGTCATATCACTTATATCAATATTATCAGAATTTCTAGAAACTTTAATTCTATTTCCATTGATATCATAGATAGCAGCATCCATAACTTCAGATAATTTGATTGAGTTTGAAGCAGGATTTGGATAAACTCCGAATACATTACCATTACTTACTAATTCAGAAGGATTATCATCAACAGAGGTCTCGCTCAATAATGTTTCATATCCTGTTAAAGCAACAGTTAATGAATTATTAAAAGGATATTCGTTCCAAGAACTTGGGTGTTGTGAGTTGAAGAATATATTTTTTCCATCGGCACTTGCTGTAAATCCAGTGATTTCTGCACCAAAAGGCACAGTAGCAATTTTTACTAAGTTATTTAAAATAGCTTCTTTAGATAAATCTAATAAAAACATTTCACAAGATCTGTTATTCACACCAACTGGAACTCTTCCGAATGATGAGCCATTTAAATCTTCTAAAATTACTAAATAAGATTTGTCATTCAAGTACAATACACCTAAACCGTCAGGATTTGATAAATGTTGTTTTGGATATTCAGTATATTTACCAGTACCGTTAGTCATAACTGGACCACCTTCAAGAAATGTTTTGATTTCATTTGTAATTAAATCCAATACTAAAACTCTACCATAGTAATCTTTATATTTTGAAGAAGTAACTAAAGAATCGCCACAACCTAAAACAACTGATCTATCATTTGCATGTTTTGGAGTTCCATAACCTTGATTAATATATGAAGCATTAGTATTATTTGGTGAATCAGTACCAGTTTCAGCTAAATATATTTTATTTGTAGTTTTGTCATAAACAACCCATTCTAATCTAGTGAAGCCAGTTGCATTCACTTTCATTGCTTCACGGTGAATATTTAACATATTAACAAAGTTTGTATTATCAACCTCAACCCAAGTACCACTAAATGAACCAGTATTTTGTTTAAAAAGGTAAGTTTTACCTTTAGTAAAATCACCAGCCACATCTGCAACGAATTTTGTTAATAACGAAGCATTCGCATCTCCATCTTCACCCAATATAACAGTTTTGTTGTCTGGTAGTATAGCTCCACCCTCAAAACCTTGTCTTCCCCAATTATATTGTTTTCTAATAGCTTTTGCTTCTCTTACATCAACTTCAACCATATAATTGAAATTTTCAAATTTTTTGATAGTTTGACCATTAAATCCAGTAAAACCATTAGGAGTGGTAACGCCAATTGTAAAGTCAGCTGTATCTCTTACGCCAGCACCATTTCGGAAAATATCATCACCTGTACCGTCATTATTTGCAGAACGGAACCACTCTTCAGCAGTCCAAATTCTATCATCAGTAGTTTGGATACCACCACAATTCATACCAGTTTCGCCAACAGTGGATTCAAAATCTATGTTGAAAAATTTTCCTTATTAAATTACAAGTTAAGTTTAAGTTAAGTTTTTAAATTTCATTTTTGTTGTTTTGAACTATAAAAGGTTTTGAATTATTAGTTTATGTTAGTTGATAATTACAAATAGAATTTTATTAAATTATTAACGTCATTCAAAAAATTCAAAATATAAAATGATAAATAATAGTATAATACAGGTAAAGAATTTAGTCAAAAAATATCATAAATCTGAAAAGAATTCTGTTGATGATATTAGTTTTGAGGTTTTTGAAGGTGAGTTTTTTGCCTTTTTGGGACCGAATGGAGCTGGCAAAACTACAACGATTTCAATTCTAACGACTACATTAAATAAAACAAGTGGTGATATAAAGATTGCTGGATTTGATATTGAAAAACAAAGTAAATTTATTAGAGAAAAGATTGGGATAATTTTTCAAAAGCCTTCATTGGACTTAAATCTTACGGCAGAAGAAAATATCAGACTTCATAGTTCATTATATGGGCTGAATACTTTTAAACCATTTTTTTCGATGATGGATAAGAAGTATCAAGATAAAGTTTATCAATTATCAGAAGTTGTTGGAATAAAGGACGAATTATTCAAAGAAGTGAAATCATTTTCAGGTGGAATGAAAAGAAAATTAGAAATTGTTAGATCTCTAATACATAACCCGAAAATTTTATTTTTAGATGAACCCTCTACAGGATTAGACCCAGTTTCAAGAAATGAATTATGGCAATATCTTAAAGAAGTTAGAGATAATGAAAAAACAACAATTTTTCTGACTACACATTATTTGGAGGAGGCTGAGGAATCTGACCGAGTTTGTATAATTAATAATGGTAAAATAGAAAGATTAGGTACAGTAAATGAATTAAAAAACGACTTAATTTCTGAAGAAATAATTATTAATTCAGTTGAAAAAGATAATTTATTAGCAGAAATTAAGAGTAAAAATTATAATTATAGAATAAATCCGAATAATAAAGATATTGTGTTACACGACAATAATCTAAGTAGCTTTAAAATTATAAAATCTATTGAAACAGATTTGAACAAATTAGAAATAATTAAACCAACCTTAGAGCAAGCCTACATAAATTTAATAAAACTTAATAAAAATTAATAACAACAAATAAATTTACTTAATTCAAAAAGATGATTTCAAAAGAAATAAACGCTGCTATTACAATTGCTTACAGAGATATAATAAAACTTTTTAGAGATAAAACTAGATTAGTTTTTATTATGATATTTCCTGTTATTTTCATTGGTATTATTGGTGGAATGTTCCAGCAGAACTTAGGACAAAATATCAAATATAATTATCAAATGTATGTTTTCATTGGTATTATTGTACAATCATTATTCTCAACTTCTGTGAATGGTTTAGTGTCTTTGGTTAGAGATAGAGAAGAAGATTTTACCCAAGAAATGTTTGTTGCCCCTATTTCGAGATATACGATAATTATGGGTAAAATATTAGGTTCAGGGTTTATTAGTGTTTTATCAATTTTGGGTATTGTACTTTATGGACTAATTTTAGGCTTACCAATAACTTTTGTAGATATAATTGTTCTTGCACCAGTTTTACTTATCTCGGTACTTTTGGGAGGAGCTTTTGGACTATTAATTATTGGTAATGTCAGCAGTCAACAAACAGTAAATTTAATATTTCCGTTTATAATGTTTCCACAAATGTTTGTTTCGGGAGTAATCACGCCCGTGAACAAATCAGGGCTAATTTTAACAATACTTAGCCACTTGGCTCCGCTAACTTATCTAATAGATTTGGCACATGGGCTTTTGGCATCTTATAGAGAAGAATATGCTGGACTTACAATTTATTCACCATTAACAAATATAATAATTATTTTGGTGATATTTATATTGTTTGTATTTATTGGAACTTTTGCTTTTGCAAGAAAAGAAAAAACTAAATAATATTTTTAACTGTTATTAAAGTAAATACTTTTTTCAATTAATGATTATCTTCGTTTTCATTTTCAGCATTAGAGTTTTTATTTTGTTTATTATTAATATTGCCTAATTTAAAATCACTTCTTATTTCTTGGTGTCTAATTTCACCACCAGTGTTAGAGGTTTGTCCAGAAATAATTATAACAATAAAAGTAACAACAAATGCAACATAATAAATATACTTCGCAAAGGGTTTTGATTTAAATACAGACCAAAAACCAACAATTGAAATTGCACCTAAAAGGTAAGACAAATAAGCAAAAGTTTCTGCAATCTCTTCGTGCCTTTCGATAAAAACTTCCTCAACATTATCTAACTTTTCGATAAGTTCTTCGGCATTTCCACCAGATACAAATGTTGGGTAGGTTATAATTGCACTAAATATTAGTATAATATACGCAATCATAATAATTGTTTTTTTAGTATTTTCATTTTTAATTAATAAATAGCTTAAAAATAGAAATAAAGAAACAATTGGCAAAATCACTGGGAAGTGATTTATTAGCAAATGTAAATAGTGAGCACTAATCATAATGATCCTCAAATTAAGAAGTAGTTTTTTAATTTATTCTAATTTTTTTTACATAAATTACAAATAAATAAAGTTTTAAGTTTCTTTTTCGTTTTAGCAAGTTTTTAGTTTTTTAAACTTTCTAAAATTTTAGATGCTTTGTCTCTAATTCTATCTTTTAATTCTTCAGGTTCTAATACTATAACATCACCACACCAACCAATAATCCATTTTTCTAATTCAGGGCTGAATGGTAAATTAAATTTTATGATTAGTTCATTATCATCATTATATGATATTTCTTGCTTAGGATGGAATTCTCTATTTTCAAAGTATCTTTTGATATTGTTATTAACTTTAAGTTTAATTTCTTTACTTTCATTATCTTTGCCACTCCAAACGCCAAATCTAAATTCTTTGAACTTTTCATAATCAAAATCAATAATTTTGATATTAGATAAAGGTTTTTTCTCGTTTGGAGTTAACTTTTCAATTTTATCAATAAATTGCAAAGAAATTGGGAAAACACTATTATCTTTATGACTAAAGCAGGCAACATATAGACTACCTTCAAAGTGAAACAATTTTTGAAGTAGTGTAATAAATGTAGAAGTTTTGTTATCTGTTTTATAAGTTACTTTTATCCATTCTTTTTTGAGAATGAAGTCAATAACAGAAGAAACAGTATTCGAATACTTTTTATCAGGACTAAACTTACCATAATTATGGTCTAAATACAAACTATTATCAGAATAAAATTCACTTTCAGGTATTTTACTATTAATACTATCTATAAGATTATTAACATCTTCTTCGATATCAGTGTCTTTAAAGAAATGTAGTTGTGATTTTAGTATTTTAAGAGAAATAAGCAGATTTGTATCAATAATAGAATTTGAATAACTGTTGATAAGGTATTGATTTTTAGGAATAAGATAGTGTCTTACTCTATTAATATTTTCAAATTTAATCAATCTATTTAAATCTTGTAAATCAATAAAGTATCTTTGCATACTTCTCAGCCCAATATTTATGTTAAATTCTTTATTAACATAGTCAACAGCACTTTGATATGAAATTGATTCACCATTCTTTATTTTTTCATTTAGTAGAGTTAATATTTTACTTTTGTTCATAACGTCAAAATTTGTCATTTAATTAAATATCCAAATACAAATTAACAAATAAATAGTAAAAAACAAAAAACTCTACTTTTTAGGTAGAGTTTAATAAATATTTGTGTCTATATTTGTGTTTTTGTGTTAAATATTATTTACCTTCAATTTTGAAAGAATCTGGTAAAATTACAGTTCCACCAGCTCCAATACTGAAATCTCCGCCCTCAATTAATCCTTTGTCTTCAAAATCATGTTCGTCAGTTCTTTCATACCATATTTCTTTGATTTGGTTATCCACCTGATCGGACACTGTTACACTTTCTATTATATTTGCTTTTATTTTCAAAGTTTTTTTATAATATTTTACAATTTCAGTAATAGGGTCGGCTTCTTCCCAGTTAAAAATAATTCCAGATGAATAACTTCCCAATTTATCTGGAGATGGGTAAACAGATATTGAATCCATTGTGTCAAATATTTGCAAAGTAGAACTAAATGATATACCTTCAAAAATATAATTATAAATATTATATCTTTTAATAGTTTCTGACTTTTTATAGTCATCTAATGATACATTTCCAAAATCTAATTCATCTGGTAGATTTTTTATATTTTCTCTGCTAATATGCGTCATTTCTAACACCGAAGGGTCCTTTGGATTTGATTTGCTCATTAGTGAGAATTTGCCGCTACTGATATTAAACGTTGGCAAAGGTTCTTTTGTGTAAGATACTTTTGGAGTAAAAGCACTCATTTCATAGCCAAATACTACAAATACAACTATAAGTATATTCCTAAACATCAACATATACACCTCGTTCCATTATAAATGAACAAATTAGAAAAATATAAATTTTGATAATTATATATTGTAACTTAACAAATATTTTGCCAAAAAACAATAAGAAATACTACTTAAAAAATAATTGTTGCCAATAAAAAAACTCCACTGTTACAGTGGAGTTTTTACCAAATATTTGTGGAGGTGGCGGGAGTCGAACCCGCGTCCGAAATGTATCAACTACACTTTCTACATATTTATTTGCTTAATTTATTTATTCGTGATTTTACTTACCAAACAACAGGTGTATCACCACTATTAACATTTTTGAGTAAATTATATTTGTTACGTCAACAATTCACTTCCCCTATGTTTTTGACACCTCGAATAAGCCCTAAGGGAGAAACTTACTTAAGATGGGTTGCTTTTTATTAAGCAGCCATTGCAAAATTATTTTCTGCATTTATTGTTTTGCCAGTTGTATTAACGTGCTCCACCGACAAACAGCACGATATGCTGGTAATAATATCAATCACCCCGTCGAATCCGGTACACCCCCAAAAAGTAAACTAAAAGTAAGGAACAAATTTGTAATTACAAAAGTACTTTTCAGAATAATATTATAACTAAATTTTAGTAACTTTATTTTAGTAAATATTAAACGAAATAATTATGTTAAAATTTTAAATTTTATCGAACTTTTTCCCATTCAACAGAATATGATTTTCCAAATATAATAACATATATTGAATTAAGGAACCATTGACCTAAAGTACGAAGATAACCATTCTTACGAAATCTTCTTGGTGACTCTAAAATTACTAATTCTTTTGCGAAGTATGTTTTGTATTTTTTTGCAATTCGATAAAACAAATCAAAATCTTCGCCAGCGGCTAATTTAGGATTAAATCCACCATATTCAAAGAACAAATGTTTATTAACTAAAATACATTCTCCCCTAGCCATTCCAATTCCCAATAAGTTTAATATCCTAAAATAATTATTGAGAACAAAGTAGAAAATGTTATCTTTTAATTTCTTTTCATTTTCGAATACATTTACTTTACAAGTAATGGCATCATACTCTGATAATTTAGAATATCCATTAGACCAAGAAAACAATTGCTCTAAAAATGTTTCAATATTTTGAGGGTAACTGTCAATATTCATAAAAACAATATAATTGCTATTAGAAACAATAGAACCAACATTTCTACCCTCTGCAATTGTTTGTTTATATTGATTATTTATTTGAACAATAATATCAGAATAATTTTTTGCTAATTCTATGGTATTATCTGTACTTCCACCATCACTAATAATTATTTCATAATTATATTTTTCTTTCAGTTCAGAATTAAATAATTTCAAGGTATTTGTGATGATTTTTTCTTCATCTAAAACAGGGATGATAATACTGAAATTTGGAATTTTGTTTGAATTAAACTTGTTTGAATTATGTATAAAATGATAAAGATTATCATTATAATAAAAGTCATTATAAATATTTTCTTGATTTAAAATATCATTTTGATTCATATTTTTACTATTTCTAGTAAATAAGTTTAATTCATTTAGTATTGAATTGTTTTCCATATTCAATTTTTTAATTCTAATATTTACTACTCAATTTTAATATTTTTAAATATTATCTAACAAAATAAACAAAATAATATTTTAGATAATCGATATAAAAAGTATTTTTTTGATTTATTTAATTTTTAAGAGAGTATTTAAAAATTATTATAAAATATATTAATTTTATTTAACACAATATTAACTCACAATTTACAAATAAATTGCAAAATAATTAGTATTGAATGAGTTTTATTATTAAGAATTTCAATTAATTGGAAAAGGATAAATCAAGAAGAACTTAGTTTTACCATTTATTCCAATTTCTATTGCTGGTGCAGGCAGTTTGAAATAATTCAGTGTTTGTTTAGCCCAATTCCAAAAACTTCCACCATCTGGTAAGAGTTTTACAAGATTATAATCCAATGCAATAATAAATTTTGGGTCTCCTTCGACATCATTATTTCTGAAAGTTGCATTTGGGTCATGAGAATATATATTATCTGGGTCATAGGCAACAGTTAAATTTCTTGCAGCATATCCTAAAGATAATTCTAACCAAGAGGGCCAATATTCTTTATAATTATCAGGTAGCAAATTATGTACATTAAATGATAACCATAAAGTATGGGAACTATAATCATCAATAAAAAAATCGTGTGGCTGTCTTTTCTTTTGTCCGTGCCAGTTGGCTGGAAAATAAGTGAATTTGGGCGTCACATTTTGCAGAAAAGGCGAGTAAAACTGAGCTATATATAAGCCCGCACCAAAAGCATTTGCGTACATATCAGTTGGGCTAAACCCAAAATTTGCACCATAACCATCTAACACTTCTACGTAAGTATTATAAGCAAAACCTAACAAACCACCTGTTACTACAGAAGACTCCCAGTCAACTCCCGAAGTCATCAATGCTTCTGTCATTGCATAAGAAGCCAAATAAGTGCCAATTACATGACCAGGTTTATCAGCATAAATTGCATAACTACCATCTTCTAATATTTTGAAATCACTTTTGTTTTTCCAAATCGTGTTTGCTTGTGCAATATGTTGAAGTACAAATAGAGTAGTAACTCCACCAAACACTAAGCCTGTATTAAGTAAGTTCAAATGAGTTTCTTCATAAGGCAAATTTCCTGTTATGGTGAATTTTGGTGTATTACCGTATTTGAAATCTTCTTGAGAAAATCTTTTAAATTCAGTTATTTTATCAGAAGTATTATTATTTCCATTGTTTATATTATTTGATATTTGATTTGTATCTTGACCTAGATTTTGATTTTCAAGATTTGAGTCTATTTTTTCATTAATATTTTCTTCAAATTTTATATTAAAATTGTAATCTTCAAATTGAGTATTAAAATTTAAATCATTTGAAAAAATATTATTTGGTTGGATATATTTTAAATTTGAATTATATTTGTTATTATTAATCAATTCTATGGATAAAGAATTATTAATATTTATAAAATAAAATAAAACAAATATTATTAAATTGGTTATATTTATTTTATAGATTATATATTTTTTCATTTTAATATTATTAAATTGCATTATAAAGTATGTTTATAAACTAAAACAAATTGGCTTTATTTTTGATTAATATGAAAAAATAATATTTTTTTTTGAATAATATTTATTTTATTCGCAACTTTATATTATATTTGATTTTAGAAATTTTTTGATATTCTTTTTAATTTAAGTTTGTAAATGGAAGAATTTGGTTTAAAACTAAAACAAATTAGAGAAAGTCATAACATTACATTAAGTGATGTTAATAAAAAAATCAGTATTAGAGAAATTTATCTTGTTTTGATAGAAGAAGGTAAGTTCTCTGAATTGCCCCACGTTTATGGTAAATCTTTTCTCAAAACTTATTGCCAATACTTAGAAATCCCACTTTCGGATTATTTGCCTATTATAGAGCAATTAGAAAATGATGAGAAATCAAAACTTAAAAACAATACAATTAAAGCAACCTCAAAGTTTGATTTAGGTAATCAAAGCAAAAAAATAAATCTATCAAATATAGACAAAAATAATTATTTGGAGAAAATATTAGCTCAGTTCAAATTCATCGAAAATCCAAAATTTATAAACTATTTTGTTTTAACATTATTTTTTGTAATAGTATTATTTTTCTTATTTCCCTTTGAAGATGAAAAATCATTAACTAATCAAGATGAGTCATTGGAGGCGATGGCACCAGATACGATGTTTTTGGCAGAAGAAGAAAAGGGATTATTTAGTTATTTTCAGGGTAGCGATAGTTTGATTCTTGAGGCTTATTCTATAGATACTTGTTGGTTAAAATTAAATATAGATGGTAAAATCTATAAAGAAGTTTTAGCAGTGCCCAAGATGAAAATGCGATGGTCTGCCAAAGATTACTTTATTATTACACAAGGAAATGTAGGGGCTATTCAATTTATTAGAGACGGCAAAAACTTAGAGCCATTTGGTGCAAGAGGTAGCGTTGTCAAAAATGTAAAAATCACAAAAAGTGAAGTAATCTATTAGATTTATTTTAAAATTTATTTAACTAATTATATTAAATATTTTAAATATATTACATTTATAATTTAATTTTCAAAACAAATTCTGCACCTTCCCCTATTTTTGAACTGCAATAAACATCAGCTTCGATTAATCCTGCATTTCTTTTTACACCGAACAACCCAATTCCTGTTGAATCTTCTCCGTCGGTTGGTTTTGCCGACAATTTATTAAACTTTTTAAATAAATTAGATTGGTCTTCATCTGAAATGCCAGGACCTTCATCTTTAACAGAATAAATCAAATAACTTTCGTTGTTATCTTCAATTTTATGTAAACTAATCCAAATATTTTTGTTAAATGGCGAATATTTAATTGCGTTTGAGATATAATTATCTGCAATTTCTCTGAAGATATTTTTATCATTATTAATATTGAAATTATCAATTTCATTCTTGTAATTTATGACAATGCCTTTTTTGTTAGCCTGTTCATTAAATTGTTCAATTAGCTCATAAATTAATTTATTTGGTTCGAAGTTTTCTTTTACTATTTTAATTTTAGCGCTATTAATTGAATCTTGATCTAATAATTTTGAAACGATGTCCTTCATATAATTTGAAGTTTTTGCAATACCATTTAGTTTGTTTATTATTTCTTCTGTAGTCATTTTACCAAAATAATTTGTAATTATTTCAATATTTAATAAAATTCCAGCCAATGGATTTTTGAGGTCATGAGCAACGATATGTAAAATGTTGTTTTTTTCAGAATCTAAAATCTCTAAATTAATGTTTGCTTGATTTAATTCATCATTATTATTTTGTAATTGAATATTATAATCTTCTATTTGTTTTTCATAACGATAACTTACTTTCCTAACCAAATAACTTGCAAATAATGCAATTAATATAGTTATTATTGAAGCGCCAACTAATAATTTGAATTGTAAACTTTCAATCTCTGATTTAATTCTTTTTGTATTTTCGTGTGAATTTATTTTCCAAGGTCTGCCTTTTAACGCAACTGAATAAACTATTTCAGACTTATCATTATCAAAATTAATTAGCCCACCAGAAGACACATTTTTTCTGAGTGCTTCAAACCAGTTATCAGTAATGCCATAATCATCAGATTTATAATTTATATTCATAACTTGAATATTCATACCAATTATACTTGCATCAGGGTGATTTATAAATTTACCACTAGTATCAATTATACAAACAAATCCCCTCTCAGACTGACTCCCAACAATTGCGTCTTGAAATTTATCTAATAACATATCTTCGTCAGCACCTTGTTTAAGGTTCTCTTCCAAAAATTTAGCTAAAATTGTGGATTGGTTTTTATTTGCTTCTAATTGAACTTTTATATATGTATTTTCAACATAATTTAGTAGTAATGGAATAGAGATACCCATAACTACTGTACTCGCTAAAAGCACACTTAAAACTGTGAATAATAATAATTTTGATTTACTTTGCATGATTTTTTAACTCAGAGTTTGAAAATTTATAAATATAAAATTAAACCTTAATAAGTCATTAGTTTAATAATTTTAAAGTAATTACAAAATTAATGATTTTAAACTGAATTAACACTATAATTTTTATTATAAGTACAATTGGAAGTTCTTCATTAATTGGTATTATTAATTTTTTTGATAACATTAAACAAGTAAATCATTTATTTTACGTTTAATGCCTTTACTACACTGTTAATTATATTAAATTACTAAAATAATTATTAAAACAAATTATGTTCAAATTTGAAAACGATATATACTTAAATTTTTTATATCTATTACCACTTTTTCTAATAATCTATTTAGTTTATAGAAAATCTAATACTAATAAAATCAAAAAAATTGGAAATGTGAAATCAGTTTTGAACTTATTGCCACAAAGATCAACAATTAAACAAAATATAAAATTTATTTTAAGTTTATTAGCATACTCTTCATTTGTTATCGCTTTAGCTAATCCTCAATTAGGTACAAAATTAGAAACAGTCAAAAGAGAAGGTATCGAAATTATAATTGCTTTGGATATATCTCAAAGTATGTTATCAGAAGATATAAAACCAAATAGATTAGAAAGAGCTAGACAATCTATTTATTCATTAATTGATAAATTAACTAATGACAAAATTGGATTAATATGTTTTGCTGGTACATCATATTTACATTTACCAATTACAACTGATTATTCTGCTGCAAAATTAATAACATCAACTCTCAGTACAGACTTAATTCAATCTCAAGGGACTGCAATTGGTTCTGCAATTGATTTGGCTGGTAAGTCTTTTTCGGAAGGGAATAAAATATCAAAAGCATTAGTAATTATTACAGATGGTGAAAATCACGAAGATGATGCTATTTCTGCCTCAAAAAAATTAAATGAGACTGGTATAAAAGTACATTGTATTGGAATGGGTTCTTTAGAGGGTGGTCCGATACCGCTGTATAATGGAAGTAATTTAATTGGATTTTTGAAAGATGAATCAAATCAAACAGTAATTACTAAATTAGATGCAAATGCTTTACAACAAATTTCTAATGTTGGAGGTGGTAATTTTATTAGAGGTAATAGTTTTGATACAGATATATTAGAATTAGTCAAAAATTTATCAGGAATGAAAAAAACTGAATTTGAGACAAAAATATATAAAGAATACAATAGTTATTTTCAATATTTTATAATCTTAGGTTTGTTTTTTACTCTATTAAATTTTGTGATTGATTATAAAAAAATTAATTTTTTATCAAAATTCAATCTCTCAATACTTTTATTAATCATTATTAATTCAAGTAATTTATTTTCTCAAAATGAAATTTATGATGGTAATAAATCTTATATAGAGAAAAAATACAAAGAAGCACAAAATAATTATAACAAAGCTCTAAAAAATTTGAATGACAAAGATAAGTTAGAAAAAGAGGATTTTAAAAATAAAGATATAGCAAAATTTAATTTGGGTAATTCATTATATAAATCTGATAGTTTAGAAAATGCTAAAAATAGCTATTTGGATATAACGAATACTACTCGGGACAAGAAATTAAAGGCAAAAGCATATTATAATTTAGGTAATACATATTTGACTGAGAAAAAATACAAAGAAAGTATAGATTCTTACGCAAGTTCATTAAAAATCAATAATGATAAAGAAGTTAAATATAATTTAGAATATGCATTAAAAATGTTAAAAGCACAGGAAGGACAAAAGGGAGATAAGGGAGAGGATAAAGATAATAATGACAAAGATAAAAATGAGAAAGATAAAAGCAAGGATAATAAAGATGGTGAAAAGGATGATAAAGGAGATAAAAATGATAAAGAAAATAAAGATAAAAAAGGAAATGATGGAAATGATGGAAATGATGGAAAAGATGATAAATCAGATGACAAAAAAGAAGAAAAACAAACTCCATTTGACGGCAAAGATGATATAAACAAAGACGAAAATAAAGAAGGTAAATCAGGACAACCAAAACCTAAAATTTCTAAGGAAGATGCTGAAAGAATATTAAAAGCAATTCAGAATAATGAAATTCAACTTTTGAAGCAGAAACTAAAAGAAAACAGAAAAACAAATACTGGAAAGAAGTGGTAAATTTACATTTTCTATACTTTTTGAATATTTTCTATAATATAACAACTTATTTTAATAATTTATTCAACATTATAGAGATTAAAATAAAATAATATCATAAAAAATGTTAAATTACGTTTTTAATGAAGTATTTTTTAAAATATATTTTTTATATATCTTAATTAATTTATTTAATTAATTAACAACAACATATTATTTAAATTGAGAGGCAAAAATGTCACACGGCTCTTTTAATCCATTTCAAATGGCACAACAACAATTTGATAGCGTAGCAAATGACTTGGGATTGGATCAAGCAACAAGGGATTTATTACGTTTCCCAGATAAAGAATTTCATTTCAATATTCCAATTAGAATGGACGATGGTTCTTATAGAGTTTTTAAAGGATTTAGAGTTCAGCATAATGATGCAAGAGGTCCAAATAAAGGTGGAATTAGATTTCACCCACAAGAAACTATTGATACTGTTAGAGCATTGGCTATGTGGATGACTTGGAAAACTGCTGTTGTTGATATTCCATTAGGTGGTGGTAAAGGCGGTGTAATTTGTTCTCCACATGATTTATCAATGAGAGAGCAAGAAGCGATTTGTAGAGGTTGGGTAAGACAAGTATATAGAAATATTGGACCTCATCAAGATGTGCCGGCTCCTGATGTATTGACTACTGGTCAACACATGTTATGGATGTTGGACGAATACGAAAAAATCACCGGAGTAAAAGCTCCAGGTATGATTACTGGCAAACCTATTGGTGTGGGTGGATCTTTGGGAAGAACTGAGGCTACTGGTTATGGTGCAATCTATACTTTAAGAGAAGCACTTAAAGAAATGGATATTGATATTAAAAATACTACTGCTGCTGTACAAGGTTTTGGTAATGTAGCAAGATATGCTGTGGAATTATTCAAACATTATGGTGGTAAAGTTGTTTGCGTATCTTCTTGGAATAATGCAGAACAAAAATCATATACTGTTAAAAAAACGACAGGAATAAATTTACAAGAATTATTAGATATTACCAATAAATTTGGGGAAATTGATATTATTGCTGCAAAAGATTTAGGTTATGAAATATTAGACGGTGGCGATTGGATTAAGCAAGATGTAGATGTTTTAATTCCGGCTGCTCTCGAAAATCAAATCAATGCTGATACAGTTAACTTTATTGCTCCAAGTGTTAAAGTTATATTAGAAGGTGCAAATGGACCAACTACTCCTGAGGCTGATGAAGTAATTAAATCAAGAGATATTTGGCTTATTCCTGACTTTTTGGCGAATGCTGGTGGGGTTACTTGTTCTTATTTCGAGCAAGTTCAAAATAATATGAATTATTACTGGTCAAAAGAAGAAGTTTTTGAGAAATTAGATACTAAAATGACTTATGCTTATCACGCTGTTTCTTCACTTGCAAGACAAAAGAAAGTATATATGAGAGATGCCGCATATATGATTTCTATCAAAAGAGTGGCTGAAGCTTGTAAAATTCGTGGTTGGGTATAGTTCTTAACTAATTTGTTTTAAATATCTTACACACATAATCCTCATTTTTAATGGGGATTTTTTTGTTATATAAAAACTTGAATAGATGATATTACTACAGAAAATTGATACACCCTTTTTCGCTTTTTTCACCCACAACACTGCACTCAATTACACTCTTTTTCGCTTATTTCAAGAAATTTACTCACGACACATTTTATATTCTCTTTCATCAAATTTATATCATCATCTCTCTTTTCTGGTTCTGTCACTGATTTTTTCGGACCACCCGCAAAAAGTAAATTGCACTTTGTATTATTCATTAAATACTTTCCCTCAACTTCCTTGCTACTTTCCCCTGGGTAAAGCAACGCTACTTTTGTACTTTTCCAATAAATTGCATAAGCAAATAACTGGTGCAAATCGCTACTGCCTGGCAAATCTTTTGGATTTTTCGCTTGTTTCCATTTTGTGTCGATAATTATCGTATTATTATTACTTTTGTCATCACTTTTGTCATCGCTTTTTTTAGTTATAACCAAGTCTGGCTTAAGTAATGTATTCCTTGTTCCTTGCCAAAAATCTTTACGAGATTGCCCTTTTATTTCATATCCATCTAAAGTCTTTCTCAAAGTTTTCAAAACAAACTTCTCCCAAAGTACATTCATATCAAACATCAACGCCAATACATCACGTCTGCCGTTGCTAATATCTGGGTGGTAATTCAGTAGCAACATTTTGCTGATGCTGATTGCCAAACGATAAGATTCGGTTTTGCGAGTATATGTGATTTTCTCAAAAGTTGTTTCATCGGCTTTGATGTCCTTCAGTTCTGGGAAATTTAGCAAAAGACTGCCAATTTTACTATCAAGTTTGGCGTTATTATTAATCTTTCTTATTTTAAAACTATTTCTACATCGCTTTCATCCATACTAAATTGATTCATTATATTTGAAATTCTACTCATACAGGTTTGGCTAGAAATATTTATATGAATGAATAACTCCTCATCAGACAAATTATTTATCTTATCCCAGCACTTTCCATCAAAATTTTTATAACGACTGGTTAAATCATTATTACTTTCAATATCTAATTTCAATACACTCCATTTTAATATTGTTCTATCCTTTCTAAACAGAAGCTCTTGATTATTTAGAATAAAATCAAATGTATAATCATTTTTATCTTTCAAATATTTTAGAAATTTTAAAAAAACAGCCTGCCAAGAGGATACTTTTATTATTGAATCAAATATGCGCAATTCAACAGGTTTATTACCTTCACCTAAATAACTGGCTTCAATATCAAGTGGTGAAAAAGAAACGCTATCTACCATTCTTGAATTCCAGTTATCCGCAATCTGATTTTTTAATGGCAATGAAAAAGTCTCTAAAAACCAATTTATCATTTTGTCACGATGCTCTTCAATACTATTTTCATTCCAAACCTCTTTGTTTAAAATATATAATCTAAAGTTTAAGTTAGAAGTAGCTAACTTTATTTTTTTATCACTAAATGGTTTATTACCTATTTCGCTATTGAACTCTGTTAATATCAAATTGCCTATATTATGCAAATATGATTTGTGTATTGTATCAAAATTATTACCTAATTCATTTTTCCAACTTTCATTAATCTTTTGAGGCATAATATGTTCAATTGTGATTTTTGGATTTCTAAAATCAACCGGTACTTTTGCATTTTTTTCCTCTATTTTACCTAATATAAACTTTGAATATTTTTTTCTCTCTTCATAGAACTTCATTTTACTTAATGCATTTTTCAATTCAGAGTCATTTGGCATTCTCAGTTTATAGAACATAGTAGACAACAAAGCAACCATAGTCACTTCTTCTTTTGCTAACTTTTCAATATCTTTAATCAATAACACAATATTTTTGTTTTCTCCCTGGGTAAGAGCTAAAACACGTCTACGAATTAAGTAAGTTCGTATAGATTTAAGAATTTCAATTAATAATTCATCATTTATTTTTACCCCATTTACAACATTTGCGTGATATTCCAAAAGACCTAAAACAAAAGGTTTGAATGCTTCAGCTTTAATATCATGAAAGATATTTCTAAGAAGTTCTTTAATATCATTATTCTTCTTATTATCCTTTGATATCGAATCATTTACATCTACAGTAATTATCCATTTATACCAATCCACATAGCAAACTATATTAGTTACAAAATCATTGTTAGAAGCGAAATTATCACTGACAAAGTTCTTGAATAATTGATATACTTCTTTTGTGTTATTATCGCTAACTACTTTTATTGAACTTTGTGTTTTATATTGTAAATAGTCCCGGAAAAACTCAGAAGTTTTATCACTCAAAATATTTTCGATTTTAGGATGCCATATATTTTCATATATTACTGATTGGTTATTACTATCCATATTTAATAAAACATAGTTTCTAACTAAATCAGATAAAGTCAAGGGTTTACCAAGTGAATTTAATGTTTCAAATATTATTTGTGGATCCTCTCCTTTATGTGGTCTTTCATCTAAGAATATTACAGCAACATTTATTCTCTGAATCGCTACTATGAAATGTTTAAAAAGTATTTTTTTATTTTTTGATTTTAAATCAGAAATCAATTTACAAAAAATTTGGTATGCATTATTTATGATCCCTTCTTGAGTAGCTTTATTATTAACTAATGACTTATATGCTTCCCAATCTTTTGTTACTTGTTTAAGTTTGATTTTATCTTCATTAGTAGATGCATTATTAGTTAGGTAGTTTTGCGTAATATAATTTTTGTTAACTTCGTCAGTTTCTAAATCGCGTAAAGCAATCAAAAATAGCAATGTGGTGGTTAAACGTTGTTGACCATCAACTACAATAGATTTGTTTGCAAATCCTTCTTTCTCTTCTTTAATTACTACAGTCCCAAAAAAATGCTCTAATTTGTCGTGTTGTGCCGTGTCTAATTCAGAGTTTATAATACGTATAATATCACTAAAGTATCTTTCAATTTCAGTTTTACCCCATGCGTACGCTCTTTGAAATGGTGGAATAAAAAATGAAGTAGCATTCTTTGCTAATACATCGTTTATTGAATGACTTTCAGTTTTCATAATTTTTACTTCCTTTTAAGTTAACTAAATTTTTTATTTTTTTAATCTTTTTTAAATTCAACAATATCAGCAGTAATTATACATTTGGTTTTTATCATTACAAATCCAGCAAAATAAGTTGTTTTATATGATATAGATACATTCGCTAATGCTTGATTTTTAGAAAAATTGTATTTTTTATATAAATCCATTTTAGCTCCATCTAAAATAGGTGTTCCCCACCCACCAAGACCTAATAGATACGTTGCGTAGGCTTCACCTGTAGCATTTTTTAAAACATAATCGAAGTTTGGTTGACTTAATGAGACCGAATCATTCATATAGCCACCGTGAAATGAAATACAACTATTTAGATACATAGCAAAAAAAGCAATAAGAAGAAGACCTTTATAATTCTTTAACATTCTATACCATTTATTGATTATTGTGATTATCATTCAATTAATTAATTTTCTAATCTGTAAAAACACCATCTTCTATGTCATCAAAAGTTTCTAACAACTTTTCAAACATAAATTGATTTGACAAATAATTGTCCATAGATTGTAATATTTCTGCGTGTTCCTTATTATCTTCAATAAATTCTTCTTTTTCTTCTTTTATCTCTTCAATTGTATCAGAATAAGAATTGTAAAGTTCTTTCCTACCGTCTTTATCCAAAATCATATAACTCGCAATTATTGCTCTTCTAAATAGTGCATTTTCATCATCTTCCATTTTCTACTTCCTTATTTTTTAAAATTATAGTTAGTTATTTCATCTTTTTACAAATATAACAAATAAAACAATATAAAAACACCCCACAAAGTAGGGTAATTTTGAAAATTTATTATGATATTCTTTAATTACTACAGCATTTCCAAATTATTCAGATTTTATTCCGTTTTCTTCGTCCAGAAATTTATAATATTCTCTAATAGTAGCCATCGTATTCATTAGGTCAATCACCTCTTCTAATTTTAATAGTTTATCTTTAATATCCTTATTTTCTTCAATAAAGTTATTTTTATAATCAAAATATTCTTGATAAGAATCCTCGACATACTTTACCCAATAATCTCTATCTTCTTTATATTTTGATTCATAAACTTCATATAACATATTCATATTACACCTTTTAGGAATTAAAATTTAATTAATCTATTATATTTTTATAATTTTTATCTTCACTAACATAGCATACATAGAATTACAACAAAATTATTTCTTGTTTTTACAAACATAACAAATAAAATAATATAAAAACACCCCACAAATTAGGGTGATTTTGTAAATGAATTTTGCTTATATTTGTAATTAAACATTATGAAAACAATTTTTACAAATTTTTATAAACAAATCAACCTAAAATACAGGAGCTAAAAATGGCAAAAGTAGATAACTTACCAAAAGTAAATTTATCACACGAAGGTAAAACAATTGGGATAAACAATCTAATTATCAATAATACATTGGTTTACGAATATTTTAAATCAATCCCTGCTGAGAAGTATTTAGAAACTATACAAAAAGCGATACACATTGGAGCATTAGCTTTGATGGAAGATAGGTTCTCTGCATTTTTGGCAAATACAAAGAATGAATTAGGTGTTCAGTTAGAAAGTTTAAAATTAATTTATGATATGAAAATCAAGGAATATACGCAAACAACTCAAAAAGGTGTAGTTGCAGAAATTATGGTTTTTAATGCTTTGTTAGAATATATAACTGCTAATGAGTTTAATGATGGTTTGGAATCAACTGGTTCTACTAAAGGAACAAACGGCAAAAATAAAACTGGTGACTTGGTAATTACTTTAAATGAGATCAACAAAAAAATTGCTATTGAAGTTAAGCTCGATAGTAGCGTAACTTTGGGTGCTATTAATTCAAAGGTAGATAAATTTGTAAGTAATATAAAAGACACTGCAATTAGCCAAATATTAGAATCAAAATTTAATAGAGATGGTGATTTTGGGATTTTTGTTTATGATTCTTCAAGCGTAAATATAGCTGTTTCTACAGCACTTACAAATGGAATTAAGTATTTTCCAGGTGTTGGTTTTGTGGTTATTGTAGATATACTTTCGAATGATTATCGCAATTTGTTTTTAGCTTATTTATTATCACGAGATATGGCGTATAATAATAATCTGGTGCAAATAAATACAGAGTGGGTAAACGTATTTTTAGATAATATGATGAATGACTTTAAAAATATAATTAGTTTAAAAAGTGACGTTGATGGTATCAAAAAAGGTTTGGATTCAACTATCAAAGCTTGTGATAAATTAACTGATAATATTAATAAAAATATTGTGAGATTAGAAAGCAATTACAACTATTTCAATACATTTATTAAAAATAATGATAGAAACTCAGGGGAGTTTTTTAAATATTTTAGTGGGAAAAACTATAAAGATAGTTTGTCAAAATTAGAATAATTTAATACCCTAATAATTACCAAATACTATATTCTGTCTATCACGACAAAAAAAAAGGCAAGGGAATAAATCCTTGCCTTTTTGGTATGTTTAATATATGTTAGTTTCGTTTATTTTTTTTCTTCGTCAACTACAGTGTATTCCGCTTCTTCTACATTTGGTTCGGTAGATTCTGCAGGATTTGGATTTTCATTTGTCGGAGCCGCTCCACCCTCAGCACCTTGATAGATACTTTTAGATGCCTCAGACCATACTTCATTAAGTGCGTCAATTGCCGCTTTTAGGTCAGATGGGTTTTCTTTGACAGCCTTTGTAAGTCTATTTTTGGCTTCTTCAATTTTAATAATATGTTCTTGAGGAAGTTTGCCACCCAACTCTTTTAATTGAGTTTCAGTAGTATGCAACAAGCCATCAGCTTGGTTTTTCAATTCAACTTCTTCTTTACGTTTTTTATCTTCGTCAGCATTTTTAAGTGCATCATTTTTCATTTTTTCGATATCTTCTTTACTCAATCCAGTAGAAGATTCAATTCTAATATTTTGCTCTTTGTTAGTCCCTTTATCTTTTGCACTCACAGCCAATATACCATTTGCATCAATATCGAAAGTAACCTCAACTTGTGGGACACCTCTTTGTGCTGGTGGAATACCGTCCAAATGGAATCTACCCAATGATCTGTTATCTCTTGCCATTGGTCTTTCCCCTTGCATAATATGCACTTCTACAGAAGTTTGGCTATCAGTAGCAGTAGAGAACACCTCAGTTTTACGAGTTGGTATAGTTGTGTTTGAAGGAATCATAGAAGTCATCACGCCACCCATAGTTTCGATACCTAAGCTCAAAGGCGTAACATCTAATAATAGTATATCAGTTACATCACCAGAAAGCACCCCACCCTGAATTGCAGCACCAATCGCCACAACTTCATCTGGATTTACACCTTTTGACGGCTCTCTACCGAAAAATCCTTTTACTAATTCTTGAATTTTAGGGATACGTGTAGAACCACCAACTAAAATAACTTCGTCAATTTGAGAAGTGGATAATTTCGCATCTTTTAAAGCTTTTTCGCAAGGTTTTAAAGTACTTTTGAATGCTTCTTCACATAAATTTTCAAACTTAGCTCTAGTAATGTTTATATTTAAATGTTTAGGTCCGTCTTGAGTAGCAGTAATAAATGGTAAATTTACGTCAGTTTGCATCATTTGAGATAATTCTATTTTAGCTTTTTCAGATGCTTCTCTTAATCTTTGAAGTGCCATCGCATCTTTTCTAAGATCAATTCCTTCTAATTTATTAAATTCGTCAGCCAAAAAGTCAATTAATTTTTGGTCAAAGTTATCGCCACCAAGGTGCGTATCACCATTAGTAGATTTTACTTCAAATACTCCGTCTCCAATTTCTAAGATTGAAACGTCAAAAGTACCACCACCCAAATCATAAACAGCAACTGTTAAATTTTTACCTTTTTTGTCTAATCCATAAGCCAGAGCTGCAGCAGTTGGCTCGTTAATTATTCTTCTAACTTTTAATCCAGCGATTTCACCAGCATCTTTTGTAGCTTGTCTTTGTGCATCGTTAAAGTATGCAGGAACAGTAATTACCGCTTCATCTACTTTATGACCCAAATAATCTTCAGCAGTTTGTTTCATTTTACTTAAAATCAAAGCTGATATTTCTTGAGGAGAATATTGTCTTCCATCAATTAAAACTCTAACTGAATTATTGTCAGATGAACTTTCAATTTTATAAGGTACCATAGAAATTTCACTATTTACTTCATCAAGTCTTCTACCCATAAATCTTTTGATAGAGTATATAGTGTTATGTGGATTAGTAACTGACTGTCTTTTGGCAGACTGCCCTACTAATCTTTCGCCATTTTTAGTAAATCCAACCATAGAAGGAGTAGTTCTACCACCCTCACTATTTGCAATTACTTCAGGTGAACTACCTTCCATTACAGCAACAACTGAATTCGTTGTGCCCAAATCTATTCCAATTATTTTACCCATTGTGTTTTTCCTTATTTATTATTAACAAATTTATTTAAAGTTTAATTTTTGTTTAATTTTGATATTGATATATTTGACATTTATTTACAACTTTATGACATTATTTTATCTATTGTGTCCTACTTTATGTCATTTATGTCATATTGTAATAATATTTTATATAATATTATTTGATAATATTAATATTGAAACAAGTGTGCCAACTTATTTTTAAATAATTTATATTTTACAACTCAACATTAAAAAAATATTATTAATTTGGAGAAAATAATTTTATCTTTACAAAATTTTAAAATTAAACTATATGCAAGTAATATTAAAGAACTACTTATAAAAATTAGAAAATAAAATTTGGCGATTAATTTATAGTATAAAAATACACTGACTCATTAGGTTGTGAAATAATTTGTGAAATAATTTGTGAGATAATTTGTGAGAGTAAAATTGGTGATGGAATTCAATTTAAGGTTATTATCCCAATAAATACTTTTACTTCAATTAAAAACTAAAGTTGAATTGTTAAAAACTTTTTTTCATATTTATATGAGTAAAACTAATTCAGATTTAATAAATCAATGATTTTAGCGTCTACTCCGCTAATAACAATAAATAAGATTAGATTATGGATAATACTGAATTTGATGATTTTAGTAACAACGGCGAAAAGTTTGAGGAAATGAATGAAAAAGTTCGTTTTTACAAACGAGAAATTCGCAATTCTAAGAAAAATGGAAATTTCGTACCTCAAATTGAATTAATTGAAGAATTAGTTGAGTTTTGTATCGAAAACGAAAGATTTCACGACGCGCTTACATTTGTCAAAATACTTATTGAAATTAAACCCTACTCTTCTGATACATGGCACAAATATAGTCTTGTACTATTCTCGACCAATAGATATGAAGAAGCATTAGAAGCTGGTTTAAGGTCATTAGAAATGAATAAATATGACGCAGACATTTATCTTAATTTGGCTTTAATTTATGATCAACTTGATAAATTTGAGGAAGGTCTTAAATACATAAATAAAGGTTTGGAATTTGAACCAAATAACGAAGATTTAATTTTTCACAAAGGTATTATTCTTCAAAATTATGGACTATTCCAAGAAACAATTGACTTATTTGAATACCTTAAAGATTCAGAATACTACAAAAAAGACGTTTACCAGGAATTAGCGTTTTGTTATAATGTTTTTGGTAAATTTGATAAATCAATAGAATACTATAATTTAGCTTTAGAATTAGAGCCTACAGACTTCAATTTATGGTATAATAAAGCGATAATTCTCAGCTCCGTTCAAAAGTATTTACAAGCCATTATTTGTTATGAAAACTGTATTGCTTTAAATGATAAATATTTTTTAGCTTATTATAATATTGGAAATAGTTTTGCTGCTATTGGCAAACTTAATGAATCAATTGAATATTATAAGTTAGCTCTAAATATATCTCCAAATGATATCGATACACTGCATAGTTTGGCAAGTTCTTATGGTGATAGTGGTAATTATGATTTGGCTATTACTACATTTAGTAATATATTAAAAATTAAACCTAAACATTCTAATTCATTTTTTGGTAGGGGAATTTGTTACGATGCAGTAAAACAATATGATTTAGCTGTGAGCGACTTCCAAAATTCCATAAAATATTATTCCAAAAATTCAGAAGTATGGTACGCATTAGGTGATACTTATTATAATATAAATAAATTTAATGATGCACAAGTGTGTTATGAAAAAGTATTAGAATTAGACGACAATAACTTGGAATGTGTTTCTGACTTAGCTGAGTTGTATTATGAGTTAAAAAATTATGATAAATCAGAAAATTTATTCTTAAAGTTGATAACAATATTTCCAAATAAGAGTGAAAACTATTTGTTTTTATCTAAAATACATATTTTAAGAGATGAATTTAAAAGCATGATGGAGTATTTTATTCAAGGGCTAAAAATTGAATTATCTAAAATATTAAATAATACTTTTGTTGAAGATAATATCAATAAACTTGTTACAGAACAAAACTTTAGCAAAATGTTTTTGAATGATAAAGATTTACTTCTGAATTTAGAAAATTATGATAAACTATGGGAATTGAATTTAGATTTTTAATAACACATTATGAACTAAACTTAATGAATATTCAATATAGAATTGTATTTTTTATTTTCAAAATTATTAATTGATTCAATAACATACTTATCCATTAATTTCTGAGTTACCTTATAATTTTCATTTTTGTCAATTCTTGATATAATCTCATCAAATAATAATCTCTTTATTTCTAATTTATTTTTTTCATAATTATTGAAATATTCTTTATTTATCAATGCCTCTATTATTGTTAATTCTGATGTTAGGTTTTCGGAATAATTATTTTTTTTCAATTCTTTTTCTAAGTTTTTTAATAATTCCAATTCAGAAGTTTTTAAAATAAATTTTTGCTTCACTAAATAATTTCTAAAATTAATTAATATTGTGTCCCATTGCTTTTTATTATCAAAGTCATATTTCATTGATTCATTTTGAGTTTTATGAATACTCAATGTATTTACATATAAAAATACTAAATTATTATTATAAATGTCTTTTACAATTTGAGAATATTTTTCTTCTTCAATAACAACATCAGGATTAATTCCGACAAATTCTTTTACAATTCTACCATTTTTTGTTTTGTATGTATCAGTTTTAAGTAAGTCAGTTTTAAGTAAGTCCGATTTTGATTGTTTATCTTTAAGGTTGTAATCAATCTTTTGAATACATCTTCCAGATGGTGTATAATATCTTGCTGTAGTTATTTTGAGTGTATTATTGAAGGGTAAATTAAATATAGATTGTACTAAACCTTTGCCAAAACTTTTTGTACCAACTAAAATACCCCTATCATAATCTTGTATTGCACCTGCAACAATCTCCGAAGCACTTGCACTATTTTGATTTATCAATATTGCCAATTTAATGTCCGATATAATCGGTTGATTTTGAGATTTATAACTTACAATTGATCTTTTGGTTTTTCCTTTTGTAGATACTATTTCTGAGCCAATTGGCAGAAAATTCTCACAGATTCCGATTGCTGCATCTAATAATCCACCTGGATTATTTCTTAAATCAATCATTATATTTTTTACATTTTTACTTTTTAATTCCAAAAGTGAATTTTTAAATTCCTCTTTTGCATCTTTATTAAATCTTAATAATTCTAAATATCCTATAGAATCATTTAATAATAAAGTTTGAGTTACATTTTGTACTTTTACATAATCTCTGTTGATTATTAAATTTAAAGTATCGAAATTAGAATTATTTTGTCTTAAAACAATAATGTTTGCTTCGGTACCAACTTCTCCTTTTGAATATTTTCTAAGCTCTGAGCCATTCAAATATTGAACAGTATCCCCATCTATAGAAAACAAAATGTCACCAATTAACATTCCAGATTTATATGCAGGCATATCTTTGACTATATCTGTAATGTATAAATAATTATTTATATTATTGACAGAAATCCCAAATCCTGTATATCTGCCTGAAGAAATAACGTCAATAGATTCTTTGTCGTCTTCTTCGACAAAAACAGTATATGGATCAAGGTCTTTGAGCATTCCATTAATACCATTTTTGACTAAATCATTTAATTTTACTTCTTCGACATAATTTACATTTACTTCTTTTAGAACATTTGTAAATAAATCGTAATTTTTGCTTAAATCTGAATAATATTCATCATTATCAAAGTTAAACAAAAATAGCGATGCAATTATTATAATTGAAATGAAAAGATATTTTTTGCTTTTTATTAAATTCAAGTTTGGCTCTATTATTTTAAATATTAGAAATTTGACATATCAAAAAGATGATTAAATGTTAAATTTATTAAATAAATAATTATTTATTTGATCAATATTAATTCTTTCTTGTAGCATTGTATCACGTTCTCTGATTGTAACAGTTTGGTTAGTTACAGATTCACCATCAATAGTTATACAGTATGGAGTACCAACTTCATCTTGTCTTCTATATCTTCTTCCTATCGCACCCGAAGAGTCATACTCAACTTTAAAGTTTCTTTGTAAGTCTTTAAAAACATTTTTTGCTACTTCAGGCATACCGTCTTTATTTACCAAAGGAAATATAGCTGCTTTGATTGGTGCTAATTTATTATTAAATCTCATTACAGTTCTTATATCTGATTTTCCATTTTCATCCGATATAGTTTCTTCATCATAACAATTACACAAAAATGCCATAAGACCTCGAGTAACACCTCCAGATGTTTCAATTACATAGGGAGTAAATCTGTCTTGATTAACTGTATCCACATACTCCATTTTTTTGCCAGAAAATTCTGTGTGTTGCTTTAAATCAAAATCAGTTCTCGAGTGTATTCCTTCAATTTCGCCAAATCCAAAAGGAAATCTAAATTCAATATCAGTAGCATAATTTGCATAATGTGCTAGTTTAATATGTTCTTTGAATTTCATATTTTCAGCTTTCATACCTAAGTCCAAATACCAATTCCATCTTTGCTCTTTCCAATATTCAAACATCTCTAATTCATTACCTGGTTTAACAAAGTATTGCATTTCCATTTGTTCAAATTCTCTTGTTCTGAATAGAAAATTTTTAGTGTTAATTTCATTTCTAAATGCTTTACCAATTTGAGCAATGCCGAATGGTACTTTTTGTCTGGCAGTCTCTAATACATTTTTGAAATTAACAAATATTCCTTGTGCAGATTCTGGTCTAAGATAAACAACACTATTATCATCTTCAATTGGTCCAACAAAAGTTTTAAACATTAGATTAAAATTTCTCACCTCAGTCCAATCCATAGTGCCTGACACGGGATCTTTAATTTCATAATTAATAATTATATTATAAAAATCTTCGTTAGTTTCAACTTTATCTAATCTTAATTGAATCTCCTTTGCCAATTCAGTTTTATTCTTTGTTATTAATTTATTTATAAAATCTTCTATCAAATTATCGGCTCTGTGCCTTGATTTTGAGGTTTTATTATCAATCATAGGATCACTGAATTGTTTGGTATGCCCACTTGCTTCCCAAACCCTTGGGTGCATAAGTATAGAAGCATCAATGCCCTCTATATCTTCTCTATAAGTCATTGCTTTCCACCAAGCTTCTTTATAGTTTTTCAGTAATTCTACACCTAATGGACCAAAGTCCCAACAGCCATTTAAGCCACCATATATTTCAGATGACTGAAATACAAAACCTTTTCTTTTCGCTAATGAAATAATTGAATCTAATTTAAACATTTAAGCCTATTAATTTTATTTTTTTGCAATATTTTATTATAAAAATACGTTTAAAATGAATTAAAATTTTTGAATATTATGTTTATTAGTGTTTAATAGCGTATATTATCAATTATATCTTATCCAATTTTGTAAAATGAAGAATTATTCAAAAATAAACTTTGTATTGAGTCAAAAACTTTGTAAAAATATTATGAAGGAATATGCAAAAAGTTTTTATTTTGCCAATAAACTTCTACCAAAAATTAAAAGAGAAGCTGCTTATTCAATTTATGGCTTTTGTAGATATGCTGATAATATAGTTGACAACCCACGAAATAGAACTATTGAAGAAGTCAAAAACGAAATATTATGTCTAAAAAATGAATTGATTTTAGCCTACAAATATAAAGAATCAGAACATCCCATATTATCTTCATTTATTTATTATGCTGAATATTTCAAAATCCCAATCGACTATCCTTTAGACCTTTTAGATGGCGTTTTGATGGACACTGAAATTAAAGGATTTGTAACCTTCGAAGAGTTATATGTCTATTGTTATAAAGTTGCTTCTGTTGTTGGATTAATGATGTGTTACATATTAGGTTTTAAAACAAATGAAGCTTTGATTTATGCCGAAAAAATGGGAATTGCTATGCAATTAACAAACATTCTAAGGGATATTAAAGAAGACAAAAACAAAGACAGAATTTATATACCAATCGAAGATTTAAATAGATTTAAAGTTACAAAAGAACAAATTATTAAAGAGGATTTTGATATAAACATCCAAAATCTTATTCAATATTACACCGATAAAGCTCAAGAATATTACAATGAATCATATACTGGAATTAATCTATTAGATAAAAATGCAAGATTTTCTATTTTTGCTGCTGGTAGAATATATTCAGAAATTTTAATCAAAATTAAAAATAATCAATACAATCCGTTTTTGGAAAGAGTAGTTGTAAGTAAAAATAATAAATATAATATTTTGATATTGGAAATTTTAAAAAGTATAATTAGCAAAAAATAGTATTTTTTAATGAAATAAAATATCACTATAAATTTAATGTTTTATCTAAAATCAATGTAACTGTAGTACCAAATCCTTCACTGCTTTTAATCATTATATCACCGTTGTTTTTATTCATATATTCTTTAGAAAGTATCAGCCCAAGTCCACTACCTTCTTCATTCATTGTACCGTAAGTAATTATTTGATGTTCAATTTTGAATAAATATTGCAAGTTCTCTTCCTTTATTCCTACACCCTTATCTTCAATATCAATTGCTAAATATTCTTTATTATCTTTTTGGATAATGAAGTCTCTAATTACAATTTGACTATGAGGATAACTAAACTTGATTGAATTATTGATAACATTATTCAATACATTTGCGAACATTGATTTATCAATTTCAATATAAATATCATTTTTTACATTATTAATTAATTTTATCTCTTTATTAAGTGCCAAATGTTTCAGTAAATCAATTGAAGCTTGAATAAATATAGAAACATTAATTTTGGTTGGATTTGGAACTAATTGTCCTTGTTGTGATCTTGCCCAATTTAATAATGATTTTAATAACTCACTCAATTTAAATGCATTATCTTTTATTAAAATTAATAATTCTAATTTTTCTTTATCATCAATTTTTTCGTAATCCTCTATCAATAAACCAGTAGCAGTATAAAAAGATGAAATAGGTCCTTTTAAATCATGGGAAATAATTCCAAAAAATCTATCTTTAGTATTATTAATCTCTATTAAGTTATTTTCAGAAGTTATTAATTTTTCATTTAATTTATCTTTTTCTATTATAGAATTATTCAAATTGTTATTAGTTTTAATTTGCTTTTTGAGTAAAAAATAAAATATTATAAATACAACTATTGACAAACATATAAAATATGTAAGAATTGTTACCCATAAATTATCAATTTCATCTTTTTTAGAAATTAGCTCTAATTGAAGTTCTTTGTTTTTTAGTTCATTTTCAATATTAAATTTATTAACTATCTCTTTATTATAATTTTCAAACAATGAATCAGAGAGTACTTTAGATATTTTGAAATAATAAATTGATTTTGTAAAATCTTTTTTTTGTTCATATAGATTTGCTAATAAATCTACATTGTTATAATTTTCAGCAAAACTATTTCTTTCGGAACTCATTTTATATGAAAGTTCAGCCACTTGTATTGCTTCATCTATTCTACCCATTTTATTTAAAACAACAGATTTTACATTATAACATTTATTAATTTCTGAATATAATTCAATTTTTTTAAGTAATTTTAGAGCTAAATTTATATTTAAGATACTTAAATCATATTGCTTTTGATAGTAAAATAATTTGGCTCTAATTCTGTAAGTATGTCCCAGATATCTAATATCTTCAATTATAGTTGCATCAAGATTTTGAAGATTTTCATCTGTAAGGGATATTGATTTTGCAATTAACTTTTTATCTGCATAAAATTCTGCAAGGTAATTATTTAAATGTGCAGTTTTAATATACCTTTGCACTTTTACAAACATTTTTTTTGATTTTTCACCATAATAAATTGCAGAATCAACTTTATTTAAGTTAAAATAATCATAAGCAATGTTACTTAGTGTATGAGCATAACTTTTTACAAAATCATCATTAATCATTGATTTTGTATATGAAGCACCTAAAAAATAGTTTTTTATTGCGAGATCATATATCTGTAATTTTGAAAATATATATCCGATATCATTATAAGAATTACAAATTCCAATTGGTTCTTTAAGTTCTTTAAATATATTTAGACATTCAGAGTAATTTTCAATAGCTAAATTATACTTCCCGAGATCGTGATATATATTACCTATTTTATTATATGTTGTTGCTTTTTGATTTGATTTTTTGAATTTACGAATTTGTTTTTCATATTTATTTGCAAATTCAATAGCTTCGTCGAGATTTTTATATCTATAAAAATGGAGTATTTCATTGAACATAATCAAAGAATTTTCATCATTTTTGTTTAGTATTCCATTGTCAGTAATTTTATCTAATTCTTTTAATAAAGAATCAACTAAAACAGAGGGCTTTGTATTACAAAATAAAATTACACTATCAAATAATAAAAATGATAGTGAAATTACTAAAAATAACATATATTTCTTAATCTGTTTCAATAAAAATAAATATAAGTTTATAATAATTTATTGGTAATACTTAGCTATTATACTCAATTCTTAATTGAGAAATGTTTTCATCGTTAATGTATTCGTCATAACTCATCATTCTATCAATAACACCTTTGGGTGTAATTTCAACAATTCTATTTGCAATCGTTTGAATAAATTGATGATCTTGTGAGGTAAATAAAACAACTTCCGAATACTTTTCTACTGCATCATTCAAAGCATTAATTGACTCTAAATCTAAGTGGTTTGTAGGTTCATCCATAATTAAAACATTTGCACCAGAACACATCATTTTGGACAACAAACATCTAACTTTTTCGCCACCAGATAATACAGAGCTTGATTTGAGAGATTCTTCTCCAGAAAATAACATTCTACCCAAGAATCCTCTAACAAAAGTTTCATCTTTATCTTTCGAATATTGTCTTAACCAATCAACTAAATTATAATTACTTTGGAAATATTTAGAATTTTCTTTTGGGAAAAACGCTGCAGTGATAGTTTGTCCCCACTTGTACTCACCACTATCTGATTGACTAATATCTTCTAATATTTGGAATAATGTAGTTTTTGCAATATCATTCGTTCCGACAAAAGCAATTTTATCGCCTTTATTTACAGTAAGATTAAAATTATCCAAAACTTTAACATCATCAATAATTTTGGTCAAACCTTCTACTTCTAATATAATATCACCACATTCTCTATCAGGCTTAAATTCAATGAATGGAAATCTTCTTGAAGTATGTGGAATTTCATCAATAGTAATTTTATCAATTAATTTTTTTCTAGAAGTAGCTTGTCTTGCCTTAGAAGCGTTTGCACTAAATCTTCTAACAAATTCTTCTAATTCCTTTACTTTATCTTCATTACGTTTATTTTGGTCTTTTCTTTGTTTCATAGACAAAGTAGAAGCTTGATACCAAAAATCATAGTTACCTACATAAGTTTTGATTTCAGCAAAGTCAATATCTGTAATATGTGTACAGACTTGATTAAGAAAGTGTCTATCATGAGAAACAACTATTACAGTATTATCAAATCTTGATAAAAAGTTTTCTAACCAAGTAATTGATTTAATATCTAAGTTATTTGTTGGCTCATCTAATAATAGTACATCTGGATTTCCAAAAAGTGCTTGTGCTAATAACACTTTTACTTTTTCGCCAGCTTCCAAATCTCTCATATATTTTGTTTGCAATGAATCATCTACACCCAATCCACTCAATAAAGATGAAGCCTCTGACTCTGATTCGTAGCCATTTAGTTCGGCATATTCAGCCTCAACTTCTGCTATCATATTACCTTCTTCTTCGGTGAATTCAGTTTTTGAATACAATTCATCTCTTTTTTGTGCTAATTCAAACAATCTATTATGACCCATTATCACAGTATCAATTACTTTGTTAGCATCGTATTTAAATTGATTTTGCTCTAAAAAAGCAAGACGACACCCTGGTTCAAAAAAAACATTGCCTTTTTGAGGCTCAATTTCACCAGATAATATTTTCAAAAAAGTAGATTTGCCAGAACCATTTGCACCAATCATTCCGTAACAATTACCAGGTGTAAATTTTAAATCCACATCTTTAAAAAGTGTTCTTTTACCGAAAGATAAAGTTACATTATTTACAGTTATCATTTTTAAGACCTAAAGTATTAATTTATGTTTAATTTATAAAGTGAGTTTATTTATTGATTTTTAGATATATTTTAATTTATAATAGTATTTTCAATAATATTTTTAATGATATTTTATTTAATTTTCGTATTTAATATCTTTAATAAAAAGTTGGGGGTGATTAGATCCATTAAAATTATTCATTTCTAAATTAAATAATATAGAAAATGGTTTCCCAGAGGTAATAATATTAATTTTATTTGCCAAACCATATCCAATTGCATCGATCACAAAATTATTTTGAAAAGCTCTAAATTTTAAGTTATTATTGCCGACAATTTTTACTCCATTTGCACTTTTTACATTTTTAGAATAAAAAACTGGTTTAGAATTTTGATATCCAAAAGGTGAAAAACTATTTAAAATATGGAAAAAATTTGGAGATAAATCATTTAATTTTAATTCTGTATCTATTGCTATTTCAGGAGTTAATAAGTCTGAAGGTATTTGTATTTTAGCTAAATTTTCAAATATTTCTCTTAATTCAGAAATATTTTCTTCTTTGATAGATAAACCAGCTGCATGCCTATGTCCACCAAATTCCAACATTAAATGTGAGGCTTTTTTGAGTGCAGAGTGCACATCAAAATTATTACAACTACGAGCAGAGCCTTTGGCTATTTTATCAATAGAAGTCATCAAAATTGTTGGTAGGTTAAATTTTTCAACTAAACGAGCTGCAACAATGCCAATAACGCCTGGGTGCCAATCAGCTTTATGAATAACTAATGCTCTTCTACCTTCTTTGATTTGTCTTTCAGCTATCTCAGTAGCTTCTTCAAAAGCCTGATAGTCAAAAGTTCTTCTTCTTCTATTTTCTTCTTCTAATTGCTGTGCTATTGTAAATGCAGAATTTTCATCTTTTTGTACCATCATTTCAACTGACCTGAGAGCATCTCCCATTCTACCAGCTGCATTGATGAGTGGCGCAATTGCAAAAACTATATTAGTTGAGTTTATATGTCCAATTTTGAGTCTAGTACAATGTAAAAGTCCTTTGAATCCAGGTCTTGGATTTGAGTTAATTAACTTTAGACCTTCACTTACAAAAACTCTGTTTTCACCTATCAATGGTACCATATCTGCAATTGTTGCTAATGCAACAAAATCTAAATATTCGTAAGCTTTTTCAGGGATATTTAACTTTATTGTAAGTGCTTGTAATAATTTAAAAACAACACCGCAAGCAGCTAACTGTTTAAAAGGATAATTACAAGTTTCTAAAATTGGATTAAGTATTGTATAAGCATTAGGAATGTTTTCAGCAGGTTCGTGGTGATCACAAATAATCACATCTAAGTTCTTAGAATTAGAATAATTTACAGCATCAATTGAAGTTATACCAACATCGACTGTTATCAATAGTTTTGAATCGTTTGTGATGGCATTGTTAATACTAATTTCAGACAGTCCGTGTCCAAACTGATATCTATCAGGTATGTATGTATTAGCATCTACTCCAATTTCTCTAAAGAAATGGAGTAAAATTGCAGCACTTGTAGTACCATCCACATCGTAATCACCGTGAATCCATATTTTTTCTTTTCTATTTATAGATTCTATAATTCTATCAACCGCAATATCCATATTGTTCATTAGGAATGGGTCGTGAATTTTAGAAGGTATAGGTTCAAAAAAATCTACGGCTTCATTTTCAGTATTTATACCTCTATTGACTAACACTTTGGCTAATGTTTTTGGTATTTTGAGAGTTTTACTTAGATTAAGGACAGTTTCTTCATTGCTATTTTCTTTAAAGGTCCAACGATAATTCAAAAGATTTAACCATTATTAATATTATTTCTACAAAAATAATACATTTTTGCAAATTAACAATAAAAGTGTGTAATTTTTTACACATATTTTGAATCTTATTCACTTTTTTCCAAATTTTTTAATTTTTTTATTAAAAAAGGCAAAATATTATTAAAATACTTTATCTTTTTTGTAACTTTTTGTTGTATCCATATTTTTAAATATCTAAGATTAAGCCAAAGATAAAACTTTTACCAGATTCAATTATTCATAATTGGGATTGACTTTATATATCAAATAAATTATTTAAACTTAAAAAGCAATTCAAATTATATTTTTTATCAGTATTTAAATTAAAATTATACCTCAAATCCATTATAAAATAAATTTTTTAAATAATTTTTTTTTAAAAATAATTTAAATTAAATTGAAAATATTTTACATCTAAATATAAATATTTTAGAAATTTTATATAATATTAAAAAAAGAATGAACTTCATAATAATTTTAGTTAACATAATAGTTCTTACTTTATTTTTCATTTTGTTTCATAAAAGAACAAATAAATTACTTTATAAGTATTTTGAATTTAATAAAAAAGAAATTCTAAATTTTAATACTCATATAGGTAATATTGAGAATAGAATAAAAAGAGAAATAAAAGTAAAAAATGTTAAATCAAATATACTTAATAATTTTAGTAAAGAAAATTGGATTATTATTACTTCTTTTAATCGTGGAGAATTAATAACAAAATTAATTGATTCTATTAAAAAATATGAAAAAAATATAAAAATCATTGTCATTGATAATGGTAGTGAAGATTTTACATTGGAAAAGTTGTTAAATCTTAAAAAAGCAAAATCAATTGACTATTTATTATTAAATGAAAATAATCTAATTCCACAATGGCAAAAATCATATTCATTGGTACAGGCATTAAAATTGTTGGAATTAAGAGAAATTGATTTAATTACAGTTTCTGATGATGATATATCAATAAATTCAAGTTGGTTAGAAACTTCAAATCATCTTTTTAATACTTTTGATGATGTAAAATTAGTTAATTTAATGGATGATGATTTTCAAGAACAAATTCATAAAACAGTTGAAAATAGAACAATTGATAATCTGTCATTTAAAGTTAAAGAGACTTTTAATGGTGCATTTTTTTGTATTAAATTTGATACTTTAGTTAAATTAGGCTACCCACCTATTAATGAAGGTATATCAGATTCGAGTGTTGAAGATTGGTATTATTCGAGACTATTTAAAGCAAACAATTGGAAAGTTGCTGCTTTAAACTTTTCAAATCATCTTGGTTATAATAACTCAAAAAGAGAAGCAATAAATTAATTGATTTTATTTTCTTTATTGATTTTACAATCACAATTAGTTTGCAAAATACAAAAAATCCTCACTGAAATTAATCAATGAGGATTTTTTTATATTTTTAATTAATAATTTAAAATTAATAATTAATACATGTCCATTCCACCGCCACCTGGCATTGCAGGCATTGCAGATTCTTTGGATGGTTTTTCTGTGATTGTTGCCTCAGTTGTAAGCAATAATCCAGAAACAGAAGCAGCATTTTCTAACGCTACTCTTGATACCTTAGTAGGATCAATAACACCACTTTCGAATAAATCTTCGAATGTGTCAGTTGCTGCATTATAACCAAATGCACCAGTTCCGTCTTTTACTCTATTAACTACAACTGAGGCTTCACCACCACAGTTAGTAACTATCTGACGTAATGGCTCTTCGATTGCACGTCTGATGATATCAACACCAGTTTTTTGGTCGTGATTAGCAGGAGTTACATTGTCCAAAAAGCTAAGTGAACGAATGTAAGCAACACCACCACCAGGAACTATACCTTCTTGAACAGCAGCTCTTGTAGCATGCAATGCATCTTCTACTCTAGCTTTTTTCTCTTTCATTTCAACTTCAGTAGATGCACCAATTTTAATTACGGCAACACCACCACTCAATTTAGCTAATCTTTCTTGTAATTTTTCTCTATCGTAATCAGAAGTAGTTTTTTCTATTTGAGTTTGAATTTCTTTGATACGTTTTTTGATTTCTTCTTTATCACCAGCACCATCAACAACAGTAGTGTTATCTTTGTCGATTACAACTCTTTTTGCAGTACCTAAATATGCTAAAGTAGCTTGGTCTAATTTATAACCTTTTTCTTCACTGATAACTGTACCACCAGTTAAAACTGCAATATCTTCCAACATTGCTTTTCTTCTATCACCAAATCCAGGAGCTTTAACTGCGATAATTCTTAAAGTACCACGTAATTTATTAACTACTAATGTAGCTAATGCTTCACCTTCGATATCTTCCGCAATAATTAATAATCCACGTCCTGCTTGAGAAGTTTTTTCTAAAATTGGTAAAACTTCTTTGATTGCAGATATTTTTTTATCGTATATCAAGATATATGGGTCTTCCAAAATTGCTTCCATAGTGTCTGCATCAGTAATGAAATATGGAGATAAATAACCTCTATCAAATTGCATACCTTCAACAGTTTCCAAAGAAGTTTCAGTTCCTTTAGCTTCTTCTACAGTAATAACACCATCTTTTCCGACTTTGTCCATTGCTTCAGCAATCAAATTACCAATAGTATAGTCATTATTAGCAGAAATAGCACCAACTTGTGCAATTTCTTTTGTTCCTTCTACTTCACGTGAAATTGATTTTAAACCTGCTGTAATTGCAATTACTGCCAAATCTATTCCGCGTTTCAAATCCATTGGATTTGCACCAGCAGTAACGTTTTTCAAACCTTCTCTGTAAATAGCTTGAGCCAATACAGTTGCAGTTGTTGTACCATCACCAGCAACATCAGATGTTTTTGAAGAAACTTCTCTTACCATCGAAGCACCTAAGTTTTCGATTGGATCTTCTAATTCAATTTCTTTTGCAACAGTAACACCATCTTTGGTTACAGTTGGTGAACCAAATTTTTTGTCAATAATTACATTACGTCCTTTTGGACCTAAAGTAACTTTTACAGCATTAGCTAATTGGTCAACGCCTCTTTTTAGTGCTGAACGGGCATCTACATCATAATTTATAACTTTAGACATTTTGTATTCCTTTTAAAATTTTTATTTTTTTTAATTAATTAAGTTAATAACACTTTTTATAAATTGTTAAATAATTTAGAATTATTATACAACTACGGCATAAATATCAGATTCTCTCATAATTAAAAAATCTTTCCCTTCAATTTTAATCTCAGTTCCACCATATTTACCGTATAATACTTTATCGCCTACTTTTAATTTAGTAGGTATAAGATTACCATTGTCTCCGAACTTACCTTCACCCACAGCTATGATTACGCCTTCTTGTGGTTTTTCTTTTGCAGTATCAGGGATAATAATACCACCTAATGTTGTTTCTTCAGCTTGAGCTGGTTCTACAATTACTCTGTCGTGTAATGGTTTTAAAGCCATAAATTCACCTCATTTATGAAAATATTATTAAAAAAATTAAATAATGTAATTATTTGTAATTTTATTTGTTATTGTAGTAGATACTAATGTTAATTTAATATAAATACTTTTTATTAGCACTCTACTCTATTGAGTGCTAAAACGAGATAAAAATCAAATTGTTGTAATAATTATTATTTTTTTTCAATATTTTTGAAATATTAAGAAAATATGAATATATTGCAGATTGATTGTTAATTAATTTATTTAATTATTAATTTTCCTAAACAAATAATAATGCAAAATTAACAATTCTACTTTTTAAAATTTATACTGTATTTATATTTTACTTATAAATTACATTTAAATTTAATTTTTAAATAAAATAAATCAGAAATTCAAATAATATTCAGGAGATTTTTATGACTCTTTCTACTATTTTTTCTCAAAATAATAAATTCAATTCTATTATTAATAAAAAACGTTTTTTTACAAAAAACAATATTTTATTTTTATTTGTAATTTATTTAACAATAAATGCTACAAATTTAAAATCACAAACACCGCCAAATTTATTGACACCAATAGATAATGAAACTTGCCTATCTGCAACTCCTGAATTAAAATGGGATTTAGTTATAAATGCCGTAACTTATGCTTATCAGGTTTCAACGGACCAAAACTTTAATACAATTATAACTGAAAATCTTAATTTTAATAAAAGAAATATAATATTATCTGAACCACTAAACCCTGAAACAGTTTATTATTGGAGAGCTGGTAGTATTTTTAGCGGTAATTCTGAAATTAAATGGGCTACTGGCAGACAATTTACTACTACTAAAGCCCCACCAAGTTTATTAACTCCAGTAAATAATATAACTTGTGCAAGTAATACTCAGAATTTCACATGGAGTGCTGTCGTCGGAGCTGATAGTTATCAAATACAAATCTCTGAAACAGCTAATTTTACAAGTGTAGTTAAAGATTCTTCAGATATAAAAGTAGCAAGAGCAACATTTGTTATCAATAAAGGATTTACAACTTTTTATTATAGAGTAAGAGCACTAACTGGTTCTTGTTTTTCAGATTTTTCTTCAACATTTTTTTATCAGACTAAATTGGCATCACCTTCTTTGACATTTCCATTAGCTGGTCAAACTGGCATAGACTTAAATTCAAATTTTACTTGGAGCAGTGCTACTGGTGCTGCTACTTACGAAATTGAAATATCAAAATCTCCAACTTTTGATATTATTGTTGTATCTGCAAATAATTATATTCCAACTTCACTTATAGTTACACTTACTGATAATAATGTATTGCACTATTTGAGAATAAGATCAAAAACTCCTGAATGTACTTCAGATTGGTCATCTTCTATTCAATTCAAAACAAAATATAGACCTGTAACTTTGAATTTACCAGAAAACAATGTAGAATGTGTCCCATTGCTAAATAATTTAAAATGGGTGGCAATAAGTGGAGTAACTTCTTATATTCTTGAAGTTGCACTTAGTGATAATTTTAATTCTAATTTAATTAGTTTGCCAGTATATAGAATAGATACTACGATTAAAGTAGATAATGCAAACGTTAATCACTATTGGAGAGTAAAAGCAAATGACGCTAATAATGATGGTGAATGGTCTTTAACCAGAGTATTCAAAACTACTATTAGTGCACCTTTACCTTTATTTCCCGCAAATAAAGCAGAAAATGTGTTTTTATCTTCTGAAATTAGATGGAGATATTTAAGTGCTATTAATGGTCCTTATAGAATTCAAATTGCGTATGATAGTACTTTCGATGATATTGTAATTGATGATGCCAACGCACCTGTTGATACGTATACAAAACTAAGTATCAATTTTTTACCTAAATATAATACTGTTTATTATTGGAGAGTATATGCTCAATATTCGCCTTGTGTGAGTGGTTGGTCAAATGTATTTTCATTTAAAACAGTTGTTGGTTTCCCTGAATTAGTTTCTCCTGATAATAGTGCATTAAATCAGACTTTATCAAATACATTTGTATGGAAAGATGTTCAAACTGCAGATTCATATAATATTGAATTTAGTAAAAATATTAGTTTTGTTAATTTAGAATCAATGTCTAAAACTCAAATAAAAGCTACTCAAGTAAATATAACTGGATTTGAAGAAAATACTCAGTATTATTGGAGAGTAAGAAGTAATAACCAATGGGGTCAAAGTCCTTGGTCAAATGTAAATACATTCGAAACAGGAATTGCACAAGCGGGTGTACCTATTTTAACTTTTCCTACAAATAACAGTACAAAGATAGATTTAAATTTGAAATTAGAATGGGATAAACTTGCTGCTGCTACTTCTTACAGAGTTCAAATTTCAGAAAAATCAAGTTTTAGTGATATCAAAATTGATAATGTTGTCCCTGATAATGAATATCCTATTGTTGATTTGGAAAACTTTAAAGAATATTATTGGAGAGTATCTGCTATAAACTCTACTACAGAATCTCCATTTAGTAATAGATTTTCATTTAGAACTTTAGCTAAAAAGATTACTAAACAAACTAATTTAAATACACCTAATAATAGTGCTATTGATTTAGATTCGGCTTCTATTTTCTTTAAATGGGAAATTATACCAGAAGCAGATTTATCAATGGGTGGAAGATATAAATTAATTATATCTGATATTGAAGATATGTCAAATATAATCTTTGAAAATGAAAATATATATAATGCTAATTTTAATTTGTACAATCAATTAAAAGCAAATACAAAATATTATTGGAGAATTATTGCAATTAATGAAGCGGGCGAAGGTCCTGCATCTGAGATTTTCAACTTTATGACTAAGCAAAATATTACTTCTGTATTTGAAAGTAATAATTTTCCTTTTTCTATTGTTCCAAATCCAGCAAAAGATTTAATAAATTTAATTACAAACTTAAATAGTAATAATAATAACAACTCAATTAAAATCAATGATATTACGACAATTGAAATTTTGAGTTTGGAAGGTAAAACTTTAGGTATATTTGACAATATAAATTTGTCAAATATTAATGTTAGTACATTCTCAAAAGGTGTTTATTTATTGAAATTAAATACGTTAAATAATACATTTATAACTAAGTTTATCAAAGAATAAAATTATAACAATCATTAAAGAGATATATCGCTTTTTATTAATTTAAAATAGATATATCTCTTTTTTATTTTTTAATTACAAAGAATAATCAACTCAATAAATATTAAATAATTTCAAAGGAAATAAATGTTAAGAAATATCAATAAATCATATACTTATACTTTTTTTATGATAGTTTTAGTGAATTTGTGTTCACATTTTGATTTAAATGCTTGTACAAATTTTATAATCACTAAAGGTGCAAGTAAAGATGGCTCTACAATGATTACTTATTCTGCTGATGCAGGTGGCTTTATGGAACCATTGAAGTTTTTTCCGGCAATGGAACATAAACCGGGTACTATGTTAGATATTTATGATTGGGATTCTGGGAAGTATTTAGGCAAAATTCCGCAAGCAAAAAATACATATAAAGTAGTTGGTAATATCAATGAATTTCAATTATCTATTGCCGAAACTACTTTCGGTGGAATTGATAGTTTGAGAGATACAACTGGTTTAGTTGACTACGGTAGTTTGATGTATATTGTATTGCAGAGGGCAAAAAATGCACAAGAAGCAATTACTTTGATTGACACTCTATTAAATAAATATGGATATTATAGCAGTGGCGAATCATTTAGTATTGCTGACCCTAATGAAGCTTGGATTATGGAAGTAATCGGCAAAGGTGCTGGCTCAAAAGGTGCGGTTTGGGCTGCATATAGAATACCTGACGGTTATATTGCTGCTCACGCAAATCAATCAAGAATTAGAAATCTAATCAAAAACGATATTAATAATTGTAGATACTCCAAAGATTTAATTGATTTTGCTAAGAAAAAGAATATTTATAAAGAATACAAAAATGAATTTAGTTTTGCTGATACTTTCAATCCACTTGACCCAGGTAGTGTTTTATATTGTGAAGGTAGAGTTTGGAGATTTTATACTTTGGCAGCACCTTCTCAAAATTTATCTGATGAGTATTTCAGAGCATTTGAAAATGCTGAACCCTATCCGTTATTTATCAAACCAGACAATAAAATTGGTGTAAAAGAATTACAAACTTGGATGAGAGATCACTTCGAAGATACTCCATACGATATGACCAAAGGATTGGGAGCGGGACCTTATGGATGTCCTTATAGATGGAAAGGATTAGAGTGGAAAATAGATGGAGATTCTGTAAATACTTATGGTTGGGAACGACCAATTTCAACTCAACAAACTGCTTTTTCATTTATTATGCAACTGCGGTCATTTATGCCAAATCATATTGGGGGCTTGATGTGGTACGGCGTTGATGATGCTGCTTCTACTTGTTATATCCCTCTTTATTGTTCAATGACAGAAGTGCCAAAAGCATTTGAAGGTGGCTCTATTGCTGAGTATAATCCAAATAGTGGATTTTGGATTTTTAATTTAGTAGCAAACAGAGCTTATTCCAATTATAAAAATGTAATTATAGACATTAAAAAAGTGCAGTCAAGGTTTGAAGACAGTTTTTTGGCTTATCAAAATGTAGTTGAAAATTCTGCACTTGAATTAAATAAACAAAATTCTGATTTAGCAGTGGATTTTCTGAATGACTACTCAATTAATAATACAATGAAAGTTATGGACACTTGGACTGACTTATGGAAGCACTTAACTGTTAAATATAATGATGGCTACATTAATGACGTTAAGAAAAATAATGGTAGAAGTCCGAAAGGGTCGGGTTATAATAATGAATTTCTGAAAAAAGTTTTGGAAGAAAGACCTGGTTATTATGATGTTAGATGGAAAAAGAAAAACAAAGAAATTAATTAATTTTGGTAATCATAATTATTTATCTTTTGAATAAATTGTAGAAAAAATCCTCATTTTTAATGGGGATTTTTTTTGGTATGTAAAAACTTGGGTAGATGAAACTATTATAGAAAATTGATATACCCAATTTACAATTATTTCTGCACTCAATTACACCCTTTAACCTATTATTTCCACTTAAAAACCTGCCTTGGGGCGGGTTCGTGAAAATTCATTTTCACGGGGTGGGTTCTCCTCCTCCTCAACTTCCTCCCCATTAATTTCCTCCTCAACTTCCTCCCCATCAATTTCCTCCTCAACTTCCTCCCCATCAATTTCCTCCTCAAAACCCTCATCCTCAAAACCCTCATCCTCAAACAAATCTAAATCCAAATCTCCAACTTCTTCTTCTCCATTATCTTCTTCTTCAAACTCTTTCAAATAATCCAAAATATCAAAATCCTCCATACCAGATTCTTTTATCATATTTTGTAATTTCGAACTCACATAAACATAATCTTTAAAAATCTTCATCGTTGACTGCATTCTTTTCAACTTTGCATCGTCCTCAAAATCAATCACTTGATGAAATACATCTAAATCTGTCAATATCTGATTATTAAACGTTCTCATCGAATTATTTACTTTTTCCATCACACAAATCAACAATTCCATCTGCTCCATTTTCATCT